>Ga0207071_1168_pt1 | contig 11366 bp, 8 predicted proteins | sample Alteio_BWMinHeat_67_FD_153531 | JGI IMG/M metagenome (GOLD analysis project Ga0207071, IMG submission 153531) | Enriched cells from forest soil in Barre Woods Harvard Forest LTER site, Petersham, Massachusetts, United States -... | ecosystem: Environmental > Terrestrial > Soil > Temperate forest >...
GCTCACCGGCAAGCAATGTTATTAGTCTGAGATCTGCGGTTCAATCATTGCCTGGCACAACTTTAGCTGATGAGGAGCAATTTGTGCTGGAAGACTTACAACCAGATGTTAGCCTGTTACCTGAGGCTGGTAAGCCATTTGATTTGATAGCGGAAGAAGAAGAAAAATTACTTCAACTTGAAGATAAAGTTTGTTCTCATGGTGATACTGTCCACTATGCCAAGCAACCAAAGATTTTTGCTCATTGTTCCGGTAGCTACTTATATGATTCATATGAAATGCCATATCTTGATTTGCAGATGTGGTATTCAGCTGTCAATCTTGGTTATGGCAATACCAGAATCAATAATGCTTTGAAATCGCAAATAGACCGGTTGCCGCAATTGGCGTGCCAATATTTGCACCGCGAAAAAATTGAGCTTTCTACAAAAATTGTTGATTCAGCTAAAAGAGCTTTTGGTGAAACTGGTCGTGTACATTTCAACGTTGGCGGCTCACAAGCTGTTGAGGATGCTTTAAAACTAGTACGCAAATCTACTGGCAAAAGCCGGCAATTTGCTTTTGAAGGTGGTTATCATGGCCGTACATTGGCTGTAAGTTCTATTACTTCGTCGTATAGATATCGTGAAAATTATGGTGAGTTTGGTGATCGGGCTGAATTTGTGCCCTTCCCTTATTGCTTCCGCTGCCCGTATGGCAAAAAGGTGGAAACGTGCGAGCTTTATTGTGTAAAACAAATAGAAAGAAAATTTGAGCATGAATATACTGGCGCCTGGAATCCTAAAACAAAAAAATGCGAATTTGGCGCTTTTGTTATAGAAACAGTTCAAGCTACTGGCGGCTACATTATTCCGCCACCTGGTTATTTTGAGCGCTTAGCCAAAATATGCAAAGATTATGGCATTTTGCTCATTGATGATGAAATTCAAATGGGCTTTTTCCGCACCGGTAAACTCTGGGCAGCGGAGAATTTCAATATTAAACCGGACATAATGGTTTTTGGTAAGGCGCTTACAAATGGCATGAATCCACTTTCGGCAATCTGGGCTAAAGAAGAGTTAATTAGCCCTGATAAATTTGGCCCAGGCTCCACGCACTCCACATTTTCTGCCAATACTATGGGAACAGCTACAGCTTTGGAAGTGATGAATATATTTGAGGATGGCAATTACGAGAAAACAGTTAATGAAAAAGGTAAGTATTTTCTCGCACTGCTTAAAGACTTACAAAAACGTCACCCTGAAATTGGCGATGTTAATGGCATGGGGCTGGCTTTGCGCATGGAAATGTGCGAGGCAGACAGCTATACGCCTAGCCGCGAATTAGCAGACAAAATGTTCCAGCGAGGATTGCAAGGCAATCTCAAAGTCAATGGCAAAAAGATGGGACTAGTGCTTGACATAGGTGGGTATTATAAAAACACTGTCACACTGGCGCCGTCTCTTGAAATTTCTTATCAAGAGATGGATCTTGCCCATGATGCTCTTGAACTATTAATCACTGAATGCAAAAAATAAAACTGGACGCCTCGGACAAAAAAATTGCTGTATTCTGCGATTTTGACGGCACTATCACTATTGGTGATGTTGTCGATATTCTTCTTGAAGAATTAGCCGATCCGCAATGGAAAGTAATTGAAAAGCGCTGGGAAAATGGAGAAATCGCCGACTGTGAATGTATGAGCGAACAGATTTCTCTTATTCGCGGTAGCTGGCAAGATATTACCAAGGTGTTAGACAGAATAGATTTGGATGCTCATTTCAAGTCATTTATAGAGCAGTGCAAAAAAGCATCTATGCCCGTCTATATAGGCAGTAATGGATTGGATAGAGTAATAGATTATTTCTTTGCTCGGGAAGGAATTAAAGTCAATGGCGTCTGGGCCTATGGACTGATTGAATCAAGTAATGGCTGGTCTCTTGAATTTCGTTCTAATCAACCAAGAGGAATTTGCCAGGTGCCTAATAGCATTGTCTGTAAATGCGAATTGTTGGAATCTTATCCGTCAGGAGCTGAAAGAAAAAATTCATACCGAATTGTTATTGGCGATAGTCGGAGCGATTTTTGTTGGGTACACAAAGCTGATTTTGTTTTTGCTAAATCTAAATTGGCCCAGTATTGTGCCAAGAATAATATCAACTATGCCAGTTTTACTGATTTTGCCGATATCAGTCAGAGTTTGTTCCATTGAACATAATCAAATAATATTCAGACGATATCGATCTGTTTTTTGCTGCATTGATTTTGCAGTCCCAGCGCTTGTTAATGCAAATCGATATCTAGATATGGCTAGCTAGCGTCGTTTTATACTTTCAAAGTAGATAATCTTTAAATGTCTTATGGGGTACTGGCATTTATAAATCAGCTTGCTAAACTACTAAACATAAAGCGGTGAGTTCTTACAAAACAGTTAAGAACTATGAGCCGAGGGGATAAGTGGAAACTTCAGGTCGGCGCTGACCAGAAACGGTAACGATATCCCGCCCTATGCGAAGGATTGATTCTAGCATAAGGAAATATTGAGCCCATGTCGCAAGGGGCAGCCAGACAATAGCAAAAACACCACTGTAGATTAATCTAAGTGGTGTTTTTGTTTTGGGCTACAATAAATATATGCTTTTGGAGTCATAGCTATGTATTTATTATTTGCTCTGGCAATTTTAATCGTTAGTACAAATATTGCTATTGCGCAGGTGTCGCCATTGCAGCAACCGCAATCTTTAGGCAATCAAAACCAGCCTCCTGTCAATATTATGAACAATCTCTTTAACAACCCGGCGGCTTCAAATTATGCTAGCTCGGAGGCTAATCCATATGGTAATAGCCCATATTCTTATATGGGAGGGTTGCCTCAATTCCCCAGTAATTTTTGGGGCAATTTAATTAACAGGCATATTGTTGAACCTGGAACAGTATTAACCGGTACTCTGCAAGATGATCTCTCTTCTAAAACAAGCAAAACTGGTGATGTTTTTGCAATAATTCTCACTGAGGGTTATAGATTGAATAATGAGCTGCTCATTCCTGCAAATGCAAAAATCGTTGGCACAGTAGTTTCAGCTATACCAGCTGCCCACACGCACAATGGTGTGCCTGGCAGTCTGCAGATTAGTTTGCAAACACTATCTCTGCCAGATGGTAGAAGTGTCCCTATTAATGCAATTATTCAATATAATCCTAATCAATCAGCCAAGATAGATATAAAAAAGGGGCGCGGCATACCGGTTGGTGAATATCTGCAATCGGCCAAATATTCTATATTTAATGCAGGTGGCTCTTTAACCAGACAAGTGGGTTTACCTTTACCTATTAAGACACAGACAGCCGGTGGGTCTGATTTTGTATTAACTAAGGGAGAATTATTGCCAGTCAAACTGACACAGCCTTTAGACGTGACAGCCTTTGCCAGCCAACCTTTTAATTCAAGCCCTCAGTCAGGATCGACACTATCTGTGCCTGCTCCTAATCCCCAACCAGCATGGATAGCTCCTGCTCCTAGTGTTCAGCCAGAGCGGATTATGCCAACACCAGGTTCTCTCAACAACACATTGCCAGGCAATAATGCACCAGCTGGACCAGAACCTTTTTAAATGGGTGCATTATAACCACGCCGCGTAGTGCAGACGCTTGCGCCGTCGTGTTATATAGAAGCGCGGAGCCCGCGTATAATAATCGTAGTGCAGGCGCTTGCGCCGTCGTGTTATATAGAAGCGTGGAGCCCGCGTATAATAATCGTAGTGCAGGCGCTTGCGCCGTTGTATTATTCCGACGGAGCCGTTTTGTATTCAGAAAGATGGCGCCATCCTTGGTGCAAGATAAGCTGATAGGCGTATACCTGTTCTAGCCATCTGCGTTCTCCCTCTGGAAGATCGGGACGTTCTAATCGTCGCTTCAAGCTACTTGTTATCTGTCGTGTTTCATCAATGGCTTTGCGATAATTACGTACAGGCCCATTACCAACGGGCGCATAGGTGCTGGCAGCCGCTCGAGACGGAGCCACTGTTTCACCATTTAAAGCCGCAGTTTTGCCGTTGCCTGATTCAGTAAAGCCATTGTCTGGGCTTGCATGTTCTTCATTATCATTTTCAGAGGCAACATTTTTAGATGGCGCGCTTTTAGTGGCAGCTTGTTGAGCTAAAGGATGTAGAATAACGTTTTTATGTTTACTGCCTCCCCGGCGGCGCTCTTTTCGTTTAGTACGATAACAATCAAGGCAATCTCGCAAGCGCGGATTGTTGTGTTCAAAAGTCTTACCACAAGTCTGGCAGATTAAAGAGTGTTTAGGTTTTGTGTCTGACTGATCGTCCGGCTCTTCACCTTCTGGGGTTGTGATCTTTTCTGTTTCTTCTTCATCGCCCTCGCTAACCTTTTTACTGACATTTTTTATTTTTGTTTTTTCTGGTGGATCTTGATCAGATTCTGCATTGGACTGATCTAATTCCAGCTCCACGTTGCTATCTTTTATTTCTTCATTTTTTTCCATATAAACCGCCTCGCCCGCTGCATAAGACTTTCGCTTTTCAGCAAGCATGTCTAAAACCTGAGCGTTTGATAGTCCGTCCTCTTTCAATTGGCGTACAGACAACAATTCTTCCATGGCTTTAGGCGGAAGAACCTTGATGCCATTTTCATCTGTCGCTGTTTTGATGAGGAATTCTGCCACATAGCGGCGAATAGTGACAGTAGTCACATTAAGGTCTTTTGCCGCCTGGGCAATCTTTGTGCCCTCGACCGTTAGTTTTTGTCCCATTTAATTTCTAGCCTAAATAAATTCGTTAGCCACGGGTCCTTAGCCATTCCAAGTAGTGAATATATATCACCTGCGAAATTAGCTAGAGTGTGAAACTCGCTGTGCCGGGACCTGCTTATTCTTTACCCCGAACATTATCTTTAAAACAAGATAGTTTTTCAACTGGCATGTGTCCAGCAGGACAACCACATCAATTAACGCATGATTTTGCTGTTTCAGGCTGACAGTCATTCAAATCTTAATAATTGGTAAGAAATTCTTGCGCCATTTGGTATGTGCGCCTTAAATGGGCGCGGCTCAAATGTGTGTATAGCTGTGTGGTAGTTATACTGGCATGCCCTAACAATTCCTGGACTGAGCGCAAATCAGCGCCATTTTCCAATAAATGTGTAGCAAAGCTATGCCGTAAGGTGTGTGGGGAAAGCTTTTTATTAATGCCGGCTCTTTTTGCTAGCCGCTTAATCGTTTGCCAAACAACCAATCTGGTCAGACGTTTGCTGCCTCGGCCAGTAAGCAAAGGACTGCTGGTATTTATTTTCTTTCTCTTGCCCTTAGTCAATTCTGCCTTATAGATTTCGAGGGCTTGCAATGCTTGTTTGCCTATAGGAACAATCCTTTCTTTTGAACCTTTGCCAAAACATTTAATACTGCCCCGGCTAAGGTTAATATCAGCCCAACTAAGCTGTACCAGTTCTGAAACTCTCAGTCCGGCTCCATAAAGAAGCTCTACTATCAACTTTTCTTTGGCAGTTGTTCCAGCTTGATAAAGCAATTCAATTTCAGCAATAGTGAGAATTTGTGGTAAATATTTTGCCTTTTGTGGACCCTGCAAACTTTGGCAGGGATCACTCACAATCATTCCGGCAGCTTTTTGCCAGGTACACCAACCTTTCAGGCTGGCCAGAGTTCGTGCCACCGAGGATGGTTTTTTGCCTTCAGCGCTTAGATTGGATAAGTACCGTGATATTTCTTGTCTATCTATTTTTTTTATCAGCAATATATTGTCCAAAGCTTTTCAAGTCTCTTTGATAAGCGAGCATTGTATTGCGAGACAGTCCTCTATCTTTATAGATATAACGCAGATAATTATTAAAATCTGCGGCTTTATCGACTTTTTTCATTGAATATCTTTCTAGAAGCGTGCCAGTATCATAACATGGTGCTGCCGGCGGTTGCATTACTCTATCTGACAAATTGCTATGCCGGCAGCAAAACAGCGGTCTGCGACGGATGTGTAGGGGCGAGGCTTGTGTAGGGGCGCGCGTAAGTGCGCCCGTGTTCTCTGTGCCCACGGATCGATTCCATCGACCCCTACGATCGCTACCATCCGTTTGTACCGACAGTTTTCGTGGTAGGGGCGGATCTAATCCGCCCGCATAGTAACAACGTTATTCGTCAAACGCTGTGCTTGCGGAGGACCGGTGCCAATCGAAGAAACGTAGGGGCGAAATTTATGAGCCCGCTTAGAAACGAAGAAATTAGAAGGAATGTAGGGGCGCGATTTATCCGCCCGCATTTCCAACGATATTCGTTGAATCGGCGGGTCGATTCCACAAGCAAGGACTTGGCAATAAAAACACTTACTAAATAGTTGCGGCAAGCGTGTGACATATCGGTCTACATGTCCCCAGGGAATTTGTGCAACAGCCTGCTGCACAAATTAAAATAATTGTTGCGACACTGTCGCACAAATTGGGACAGAGTCATTTACTAAGTAATTTGACCTGCATCTCTGACTGGTGTATAGTGCCATACACCATATTGAAGCTTATCAAACTTGGAGGTGAATTATGAAGAACAAGAAAAAACGGCGTATTCATATCACAATAAAATCTACTGCTAAAGTCTTTGATGAAGTACTTAAGACCTGGAATAGAGCAGAGAAAGGATTACCTGTTTGTGAAGCTGAGGCAGAATTGAGCTTCACTGATGGGGCTACTATGCTCAGCACATTGTCCGAGAAACGTATGGAATTGCTGATGTTTTTGCATAAGCATAAAGCAATGAATATCAAGCAATTAGCTAAGCGATTGAATCGTGATTACAGTAACGTTCATGGTGACGTTAAATTGTTATTGCGATTGGGACTACTAGAAAAAAACAAAGATCAACAAGTGTTTGTGCCTTGGGATGAGTTGGCCATTGAATTTCCACTGGCAGCATAGAAACCTTTATGGTACATAATGCACGTTATGAGACGCTTGGTCGGGGTACATTCTATTCAGATGAGGTAGGAATGCCGGAATATGTTTAGCAAAGGCTACGCACTGGGAGCTTGCATTACAGGCCTTATCACTATAATCTGGGGAGTTCTTGTTCTTCAAGCTCCCTTTCAGTTTTTTTATACCATTCTGCCGCCCGGAGATGGTGGACCTACTTGGGTTGAGTTGGTTAACCTTATAAAATGCCCATGGATGCTAGTTTCTCTCTTAGCGATCTTCTTATTTGCACCAGGTAAGAAACCATTGTTATCACCTGTTTCTTTCGTTGCATATTTCGTGGTAACGTCGATATATGGTGCTATGCCTATATTGATCACTATAGCGCAAGCCCTCCATTTCCAGGTCAATGTACAAGCTTTTACGCCCCTCGTCAGTGCTTCGGTCGTTGGTATTTTACATGGGGTCGCTGCTATTTTATTTGGGGTATTCTATGCAAGCATCAATTTCAGGCTCTGGAAGAAGTTGATTGCTGAGAACAAGTCTTGAAGTCTCAGAAAACAGTACCGAAAATGGTCGACTTCGGCACTGTTTGCCTTTTTTAATTGCCTCAGCTTGCCAAAATGTGGCAGGCAAGCCATGTTTGCGGCAGCTAGCGTTTTTTAAACTAAAGAAATCCAAACATCCTCTGAATTTGATTATTACTGAACGTATTTTGTCGGTGCGTTAGCTTGGCGATAGTTTAGCCATTGGAAGGATTTTTGGATAGACTGTGAAATTAGTTTAGGTTGATTATATGGTGCCACAATTCGACAAGTAAATAAATCAGTTTTGCCGCCTATGCCTCCAAGCAACGGTAAGGATGGCAATTTTTCAAGCTTGTGCATGGTTACAGAATCCAGAAATTTTTGCAAAGTGATTTCGCGTGATAATTGACCAAGGGGGCCATGAATAACACTTGAGGAAACGCGTGGCATTACTCCAGCCACATCTAGCTCTAAGCTGTGCAATGCCAAATTAGCTTTGCCGGCTGCTGAAAATTTTAGATCCCTGCCATCATAAAGCAAACGCCTAATGGTAAGTATTTGTTTTTGCAGACCAAAGGCCGCATCGACTGAATAGAATTCACTTGTTTTTACAGGCAGGACACTTTGCAAAAGATTATTGACATGGAAGCCAAACAGTCCTTGATGCACAAGATTAGCTTGATTGAGACGGGCCCGTAATTCACCGGTGCGATTGAAAGAGCCGCGGCCAATGTGAATTGTACCTGAACCAGCCAAATTCTCTTCTCTCTCTGTAATAGTGTTACCAGAAGTGTCCCAATTAAAATGACAATCGAGCAAGCCGGCAGCATTAATCTGGGAGTTAGTAATTTGTGGCCACAACTGAGCCAGATTGGCATCTTTTACACTAAAATCAAAACTAACTTTGTTCTTGTTGAAATCGGTTTTTCCACTAGCTGTCAATTTACCTGAAGCTAATTGAGCCGTAAAATCTTTTAAAGTAAAAGAAGACGGCGTGTAAGTTATTGATCCAGAGGCTTGTGAAAGAGAAGCTGGTCCTATGTTTAATTCTTTGAGGTGAATTGAGGAAAGCAAAACTAATTGTCCATTGGATGGGGTTGTTGGCTGCAACAAAAGCTCGCCGCTTGCACGGGTCAAATAAAAAGAAGGACAGGATAAATCAGACAGGTCAACTTTACCAACCATTTGCGGACTATTGATTGGTCCTTTTATAGAGACGGAGCCTTTAATTTGTCCGCTTACGGCCTCGCCAATAATATTGCTAAAGAACGCTTCTTTTAACAATGAAGCTTGCATAAATTCTGGTATTTGTACTACAAAATTAGCAGTGTTGGAAAGATTACCTTGCAAGGTAACTGATTTGCCGGCAAAGTCAAAACATAGATTATGCCAGACCGATTGTTGGCCATCTTTGCGGACGGCTCCACTTATGACTAGTTTGATATTATCTGGTTGATGAAAGCTGAAATTGTTTGATAATAAAGATAACGATGCATTTGGGTTAGCAATCAAAGTAAAGGATTGAGAGAGGGTGTTTTGATTTATATTGCTCTTTAGTTTAAGGACAATTGGATCTTTGCACTTAATTGTAACTGGACATACGCGATCGACAGGAGTGAACAGTGAGATGATATCATTCAGGTCGGCAGGTGCTATCTGTGTATTTGATTCTCCGCGCCATTGTGCTAGCTTGTTTTGATAATTAAGCAAACGTCCTTCTACGGAAAAGGATGAATTGTTAATATTGCCTGTGATACCATGAACAATAAGATCATCACCAGCAAAAATAAATTTTCCCTTGAGATTGTGACAAAATAATTTGCGTTGGCCAAGATGCAGGCTGATATTGTCTAGTTCCATAGCGCCATGCCAATTTTGTTCGTGGCGATCGTATTCGATATTGCCTGAAATCTTGCCTTTGGGGTTGTTGATTTGATATGTCTGGCTTAGACAGGAAGATATTTTTTTGAAATATGGTGGAGCTGATGCTGGAGAAAGAAATGCTTGCCAGTCAGACAAATCAGCGCTGGTCACCGACATCGATAATTTTTCCAGCTTGGACCCAGCTGTAAGATTTTTGATGGCTAAGCTAATAACAAAGCTTGAGTTCTGGTTGCTCACAGCCAGCTTTTCTAAGAGCAAGCTATCGTTATTGTAGATAATTTTGCCAGAATTGGCATGCATAATTGACTGAGAATCAGGTAAAGCAAAAATCAAATCATCTGGGATGGCTGTTAAGTGCAGTGATGGTTTGCTGGCTGTACCGTTGATTGCTAAGTCAATTTCTTTCAATTTGCCGCCAAGCTGCCAATGATTGAAACATTGTGTGTCTAAATGAAATAGCTGCAATATGGCCGACAAATCATGGCAGCTAATACTATTGGCGTGTAAATGAAATTTGAGAGGCTGACTGCGACTGATTGGCATGCTGGCGTCTACATTGATGGTACCGGAGGCGGTGTGCCCTTGAAGGTTTTTTATAGTTAGTGCTTCGGTCCCAGACACATAGGACCCGCTCAGCTGGTCAATTTTTACTGCTGGTTTACTAAAATCTAGAGCAGCATTATTAAGGATAGCCTCACAAATAAAAGAATTAGCCTTATTCGACTGCCCGTCGGCTGCCTGGCTGAGTTTGACTGCTACCTGTGCCTGTCCAGCCAATGCAATCTGGCAACTGGGGTTTAACCCCAGCCATCCTTTAACATGTTCAGCCAGCCGTTGGTTTTCGCCCAAGACTTTTGATAGCTTGGCCAATTGAAGATCTTTATTAGCTAAAGAAAGCTCGGTCCATTGACCGGATTGATTCATCTGTCCGGCAAAATTCCAGATCAGCGGTCCATCTTCAAGATTGCAGTCTTTAAAAGACAGGCTGCCGTCTGATTTAATTAATATCGTACCGGCAAATTTTGCTTCTTTGGAAAGGCAAAGCTCTTCCAGACGGTTTGGCTGAAAATGTTTTTTTAGCAGTAAGGGTGCAATATCATTAATCTTGCAGCCTGCAGCTGTTGTCTCTAGACTGTAAGTAGTGTTTTGATTTAGCCTGGAAAATTTTAAATCAATAAAAAGCTTGCCACTATGTAAGCTTGTAATAGCAGAGACAAAGGAATTATTAGGTAATACGTTACTGACGACATTCAGCACAGGGTTTGATTGCTTTATGTCTCCCAGAAGGGCAATGATTTCTGCTTGTGTTTGCCAGGCTTCGCTATCATTCCTCCTTTGCATATTTGCTTTGCAATTAACCAGGAGCTTATCGTCTGGCATGCGGATGTTTAATTTTTTTGCTTGCAAGCGATTATTTGTCAGCTCCAATTCAGCTGCAGAAGATATTTCAGGCAGAGTGATAATTGTTCGGTCCGGTTGCGTATAAGTAAGTTGATTAGCTTTGCCTTGCCAATTCATGTTTAGCTTTCGGCTCGGCACACCATCAGCTTCTACATTGACATCAAACAATCCGGATTTGACTAAGCCCATTTTTCTGGCATCGGTAGTTTCGCCCCATTTTTGCATAGCGTTAATAAAAGGATTAAAAACCAAGTTTGACCAGGAAGAACTTTGCTTATTTCCTGAAATGGCGGCTGACAATGCCTGCCAGTTCTGCAAACTAAAATGCTGGCAATCAAGATGAAAATGACATTGGCTCAGCCACCAGGGCTGGCTTTTGTCCCACATAAAACCAGCGAAGTGAAAGTGCGTGCCATTATTCTGGGCAGGTAAAGCAAAAGAAATATCTGTTTGTGCCGGTGTGAAATTACCGGCTCGGTGCAGCTTGATTTCTACCTCATTCAATTCTGTATCTGGAAATCTATTGCTGTGTACCTGCTGGCGATCAATTACAAATACATGTCCATGATGACAATCGACAAAATTAATTTCCGGGCATGCCACTAATAAATCATCAAAGTTCCATGTATGTTCTGAAGTATGCAC
>Ga0207071_1169_pt1 | contig 11311 bp, 8 predicted proteins | sample Alteio_BWMinHeat_67_FD_153531 | JGI IMG/M metagenome (GOLD analysis project Ga0207071, IMG submission 153531) | Enriched cells from forest soil in Barre Woods Harvard Forest LTER site, Petersham, Massachusetts, United States -... | ecosystem: Environmental > Terrestrial > Soil > Temperate forest >...
AATCGTCTACCGGCACTCCCTTCAAAACCTGAATGTTCTTAAAGACCTTGTCCGAAGTTTTCTGGGCTGCCGGTGTTTGAGCTTGCGGGGTTGCGAGTGTGATCACGTATAAAATCGCAGCCGCCAGGATCGCCGCTCCCGACCAACCGGCCGGTTTCCTCTGAGCCATGCGCGACATTATGACAGAAGTCGGCGCCGGAGTTTTTGCAGAGTATCATGAGCGAGCGACGATCTCACGATGGGACGTGCTGAAGCTGGCATCCGCGGGGCTCTCCACCGCCTCCGCTGCGTTTCCCAAAGCGGCGGTGATCCGGACCGTCCTACAGGACATGCCCCCCGAGTCACTCGGCACAGGCGCGACACTCTTCCACGAGCACCTGTCGCTGGCGCCGGATTTCATGCCGCGGTGGATCGCGTCGGTCCGCGGCGGCCGTGCTTCGGTACCGCAGCCCTCCCCACCGGCGCAGCCGCACTTCATGCAGGACGTGGATCTGATGAGCGCGGAGATGAGCGCCGCCGCGAAAGATGGGGTGGCGTGCATCGTGGATCAGGGCCATGCGGACATGGGGCGTGACCTGGAGACTCTGAAGCGGATCTCCCGCCAGTCCGGCCTGCCCATCGTCGCCGCGTGCGGTTACTACACGCAGCCGTTCTATCCACCGGAAAATCGCCGCCTGGAATGAAGACCGGATTGCCGCCGAATTGATCCGGCAGGCGAAGACCCAGCCCATCGGAGTAATTGGAGAGATCGGCGCCTGGGATGCGATGACCCCCGACGAGCGGAAGGTATTCCGCGCGGTAGCCAAGGCGCATCGCGCCACGAATCTTGCGATCGTTACCCACACCAACTTCGGCAAGGGCGCACTGGAGCAACTCGACGTCCTTGAGTTGGCGGGTGTGAAGGCCGGTCGCATCGCGATCGGGCATCTGGGGGGATTAAACGACGATGACGCGACACCGAAGGCAATCGCCCGGCGAGGAGCGTTCGTTGGATTCGACCGCCAAGGCGGCCCCGGCGACACCAGGCAAGTAAAGATGGTGATGGCCATGCTCGACGCTGGCCATGCGGCAAATCTGCTGTTCTCATCCGACCTCTCGACCGGCGGAAGCCAGCTCAAGCGCAATGGCGGTCCGGGATATTCCAAGACGCTCACCGTGTTCATGCCAAAACTGCGGGAGGCGGGAGTCGACGAGAAGACGCTGCACGGAATCATGGTGGATAATCCGCGCCGGCTGCTGGCCTTCATGCCGAAGCACTAATTCGTCATCGCTTGATTCACCATCGCCTGATACACCATCGCCCGCGTCTGCCGCCAGATCACATTGAGACTGGGCCGCGGAGTCTGCGCCATCAGCACGGCCACCAACTTGGCCTGCGGGTCTACCCAGAACAGCGTGCCGGTAATTCCGCCCCAGGAAAAGTCGCCAACCGAACCAGGCAGCGGGTTGCGGCCGGCGTCAATGCGAATGGCGAAACCCAGCCCAAAGCTGGTGCCCATTTCCGGAACTGGACCAAATGCGCCGAGCGTCATGGCCACCGGCGTGTGGCGCTCTGTGCTCGCCGGCAGTTGATCCGACGTCATCAGCGCGACCGTCTTCGGCGCCAGCACGCGGACGCCATCCAGTTCGCCGCCGTTGAGCAACATCTGGCAAAAACGTGCATAGTCGCTCGCGGTCGACAACATGCCGCCGCCTCCGGAAAGCAGGGCAGGCTTCTGCGTTTCGGACTCGAACATGGCGTTCGGCTCCCCGTCGGGCTTGGCAAGGCGGGAAACCGCCGGCGGCTTCACCCAGAAGCCGGTGTCGTTCATCTTCAGCGGCCCGGTGATGCGCTCCCGGACAAAGGCATCCAGATCCATACCGCTGGCCACTTCGACTACGCGTCCCAGTACGTCCGTCGAAACGCTGTATTCCCAATATTCGCCAGGCTGGTGCAACAACGGCAGGCCGGCGATGGCCTTTACCATCGCTTCCAGAGATTTGGCATTGAAGATGTCTGCCTTCCGGTACATCTGGTCGACCGGCGAGTTTCCGAATATGCCGTAGGTCAGGCCGGACGTGTGACGCATCAGATCCTGAACGGTCATCGGCCGCCTCGGCGCCACCCCTTCGGTGCCGACTTTGACGTCCTTGAACTCTGGAAGGTACTGCGCGACCGGGGCCGCCACGTCGAGCTTGTTTTCCTCCGCCAGAATCATGGCCGCAACCGTAGTGATTGGCTTCGACATGGATGCGATACGGAAAATGGAGTCCTTGCGCATAGGAGTCTGCGCGGCGCGGTCCTGATAACCTACCGACTCGTAGAATGCGATCTTGCCGTTGCGCGCAATCAGCAGCACGGCGCCGGGCAATCGCCTGGCCTCCACGTCGGCCTTGAGTACGCCGCGGGTTCTTTCCAGCCGTTGGGACGAGAACCCAACCTCCTCCGGACTGCGGGTGGTGGGAAGCGATTGGGCCAACAGATTCGCGCAACAGAGAGTCGTCGCAGCGGCAATGGGCAGTCTCAGCGTCGTGGTGAGCATGGGAAAAGTCTATCGCGAAACTGGCGAGTATGAGGGGCGTTGCCTCGCGAGCCCAGAGCTCTTGCACAAATACGCTACGTGTAGCTCTTGGCAAAGCCGGAGTTCGGTATCTACCGGTCAAGGCGGAGTGCCGCGACGTCACTCCGCCCCGACTCCCCTCGCGTCAGTCTTACTTCACGGATACCGTACTCCCCGCCATCGGCCCTCCCTCTTCCACCTGATAGTCCGCTGGAACCTCGAAATTCGAAGCCGCCGGCTCTGTTCGTCGGATGTTCGCCAGCCGGTACACCGACTCACCAAACATTGGGTCGATCCGCTTCGACATCAGCAGAATTCCCAACTCCGACGAGCTCCAGCGCTCCTCGGTAACCTCGATCGGCCGGTCATTGCCCATCTCCCCGGCCTGAATCGTCATCTTGCTGCGTACCCCAACCGCCTGCAGACCCTCGACGATCTGACTGCCCAGTTTCTCCTCCTTCGATTCACCTATCGGTCTGATCTGCGCGCCGATCGCCGGCACTCCCGCCGTTCCTAACCCGACCACTCCGAAGGACATCGTGGCCCCACCCACCGGCATGGACGTCCCCATCCACGGCATCTTGTGCGCCACGTGGTCGCTGGCAGTGAGCAGATACGTCGCCTTCGCCACCGGGTCGTTAATCCACGCCACGGTCTCCGACACCGCGCTGTTCGACGATCCCGGAGGCGCGATGGTCTCCTCGCGGCGGGTTCGCCCCTTACTGTCGCGCGCGACGGCGCCCGTTTGCTTATTCACGATACGCGTTCCGTCCGCCAGCGACTGTGTGGTCTCCGTGACAGCGTCCGCCGTGTAGGGCAGTCCCTCGACCGTCTTCGGGTCGAAGCCTCCGCCGGACATCGTGCCCATACCCCCCGGTCCCTGGAGCGCGAAGTGATGGGTTGTCATCTGTGCCATACCGTTTGCGACGCCAGTAAGCGCCAATAGAATCGATAGCTGCGTTTTATTCATGTAGTTGTTCCTTTCGAATTCGTTCCTTCAATGCGGCCCGCCGGGCGCCGCGTCAGACTTACTTCGGAGTAGATCAGTTCGTCCCGTAGTGAGGAGTAGGCCCGGAATAACAGTGACCGGATGCATTGGATCGAGCAGTTGAAACTCCCCGCGATTTCCGCGTAATCCATATCCTGGTACTTGTGCATCAGGACCGCCGTACGCTGCCGCCTCGGCAGCCGCGAGAGCGCCCGGCGCACTACGTCGGCCCTGGCCTCCCGAATCAGCGCCGCGTCGCAGAGCGGCGCCGGGTCGATCAATTGCCGTTGTCCCAGCGGCCTGCCGTGCTTCTCGAACGGCAGCGTGCGGCCCGCCGGCTGGTCCCGCACCCAGTTGATCGCCAGGCGTTGCGCGATGCGATAGATCCATGTGCCGAACTTGGCGGTCGCCTCATAGCGCTCCCGCGCGCAATAAGCCCGAAGAAACGTGTCCTGCGCCAATTCCTCGGCCACCGCATGGTTGAAAACCCGGTGGAACAGGTACCCGACCAACTTATTGTGATGCCGTTGAACCAGTTTCTCGAAGGCGGAGGTGTCACCCTCCTTCGCCCGCAGCATCAGATAGATATCCGTATCGTTTGTTTTCGGTAGTGAGGTCACAATACTTAGGACTGGTCTCCCCGCCGGAACGTTGTCAGCCGCAGGTTAGCTTTGTGTAAAGCTTGTGCATGGTGCGGCAGTTACTCAGGTCTTACCCGGTGAACTTGTAGCCCATCCCGCGGACGGTGAGCAGAAACCGCGGGCGCGCCGGATCACGTTCCAGCTTTTGCCGGAGCCACGCGATGTGGAGATCCACGGTCCGCGAAAAGGCCACCGCCGGACTGTCCCACACGCGCTGCATCAATTCGTCTCGCGACAGCACCGTCCCGCGATGCTCGATGAAGTATCTCAAAAGCCGGAATTCCAGCGCCGATAGATGAATCGGATCTCCATCCTTCTCCACCTCCGCCGCTTCGAAATTCACCCGGATTGAGTCGAATTGGTAGACGTTCGAACCGCGGCGTGAACGGGCCGAAGCCCTACGCAGAACCGCCTCGATCCGCGCTAACAGCTCAAGCACGTCAAAAGGCTTCGTGAGGTAATCGTCCGCCCCGAACTTCAAGCCGACTACCTTGTCCGCCACCAGCCCCCGCGCGGTCAGCATGAGAATCGGGGTCTGCACGCGGCGATGCCGAAGTTCCAGGCACACGTCCAGCCCGCTCTTGCCGGGCAGCATCAGGTCGAGAATGATGAGGTCGAACGGCTCGCGGAGCGCCACCTCGAGGCCGGTATCGCCGGCCCCCTCCGCCGCCACCGTGTAGCCCTCGTGCTGCAGCCGTTCCGTCAACAGCAGTCGCAGAGTCGGCTCGTCCTCGATAATCAGGATGCGATCGGACATGGCCTCATCTCAGCGCCGCATCGCCTTCGCGCATGCGGCCGGCGGCCTCGGAGTTTGTACCAGTCCCCGCCGCCGGCAGCCAGATACTGAACCTCGTTTCCGCATTCGGCTTGCTGACAACCCGGATCTGGCCGTGATGCCCCACCACGATCCGCTTCACAATACTCAGCCCCACGCCCAGCCCCGACGTCTGCGACAGGCGAGCTTCGCGCCCCCGATAAAACGGTTCGAAGACGTGGGCCAATTCCTCCTGAGGAATGCCGCGACCGTGATCCACGATATCGATCTGCACGCCGGCCACCCCGTCGGCCTCGCCGATCACCGCCTCGAACGCCAGATACTTCCCGCCGCGCGCGTACTTAAGCGCATTCTGCACAATGTTGATCAGGCACTGCGCCGCCAGATGTCGGTTGGCGAGAACATCGGGCAGGGGCGCTCGCAAATCGCGCTTTACCTCGAAGCCCGCCATCTCCAGCTCAGCCGCGCAATTCGCCAGCGCGTCATCCAATATGCCCTCCACGCTCACCGCCTCGATCCCCGGGATTTCCAGCGATGCTTCGGAACGCGAAAACAGCAGCACGTCCGCGACCAGCGTTGCCAGTCGCTGCACTTGTGCCGCGATCATGGATCCGTAGCGCCGCGCCTGCGCCTCATTGGTCACCATGCCTTCCGACAAATTATCGGCCGCTACCCGAATCACCGAGAGCGGAGTGCGCAGCTCGTGCGATACTCCGGCCGCGAACTCCATCTGCGTCTTGGCCAGGCTCCGCGCGCGCTCCGTGCTCACCACCAGCATCACCGCCGCCACAAACAGCACCAAAAGCACGCCTGCGCTCAGCCCCAGGCTACGGTACCGGAATTGCCGGATCACCGCATCCACCGAACCGGCCCGGTATCGGACGGAAATCTTCCAACTGCCGCCCACCTTGTCCAGCGGCTCTTGCTCGCACACTGCCGCGCGCTGGCCGAGGATTTGGCGCAGCAGTAGCTCCGGCATCTGGGCAGGGTCGCCTGGATCGACGACGCCGCCGCTGCTCATCGCGCTCACCAGACAGCCCGGCCGCAGCGCGAAGAAGGGCGCAGTCAGGTCGGCAGCCTCGTGCGCCGCGTAGCCATCCGGCTCCGATTTCCACACCACCTGATGCGCATTGGTGTTATTGACAATCAGAATCTGGACTTCGGACTTCTGCTCCGCGAAAGCGCGCGCGACCAGTTTCGGGATGAACTCGCTCTGTACATATCGCAAGTCGAAAATCACGCGTGCCGAGCCTAAGAACATCGGCATCGGCATCGGCATCGTCGCGCTCCGGCCGGCTTGGCGCGTCACGAGTCCGATCCCCGGCATCAGCGGCATCACCATCGCCAGATCGCGCTGCGTTCCGCCATCCGGCCCTTGCTGCAGTTCGATGGCGGGCCCCACGGACACGCCCACACCGCCCATCGTCGAAAATGCCACGCCGTCCATCCTGCCCGGATGTTGCGGCCCCTCGGTTCTCACGACATACGGTTGGCCGGACCCCGATCTCACTACGCCCACTCGGCCTCCGGTCTGGAAGGCCATGTCGTTCGGGAGCGGGGCCGCAGCAGCCTGGAATATGGGGCCATCAATGCGGCCGTCCGATTCCGTCACCTTCACGTCCGAGATCAATCGCGGATACGGAGCGAGTTCGCGCCACCTGCGCAAACGATATTGCACCACGGCGGCCATGTCCGCGCTGCGTCCCGGCATCGGGACTTGAAACGCGAAGTGAATCCGCGCAACCTCCGTGTCGAACTCCGACGTGAACCGCGCCAGCGACGCGTGCAGCGCAGCGATCGCGTGCTCTCGTTGCGCTCTGGCCACCTCGTCGATCCACCGAAACTGCACATAGCCGATCGCCGATAGCACCGCGCACAATCCCAGCAACGCCCACAGACGGTGGGGAACCGGGTCGCGCCAACTACGCTGCGTCTGCTCTTCCATCAGGAACCTTCAGTCTATCTCTCCTGACTTTCTGAAGGACCCTGCCTTACGAACTCTTTACACAGGCCTAACCCGCCCTTGACAACGTTGCGATGCTCAGCCGAGTCAAACAGAACATGAGTCGGCTGCGCGTGTGCTTACTGGTGTGCCTCATGAGATCTCTCTTCATCTGTCTTCTTCTGTGCTGCGATGCCCCCGCACAATCCGCCGGCGCGACATTCGGCGACGTCGTTCGTCTCGGCTACACCCCCTCCGACGCAATTCTGGACGAGTCCCGGTCGGTCCTCTATCTGGTCAACCAGAACGCCAACCGCGTCGACGTATACGATTACGTGAATAAGATCGTGATCCGTAGCATCGCCGCCGGCAGCTCGCCGGTCGCCGCCGCGATCTCCATGGACAATCAGTTCCTCTATGTGAGCAACAACGGCGATTCCACCATGAGCGTGATCGATCTCGGCCGCGGCACCGGCACGCAAACGATCAGCCTCTCCGCTAAGCCCGAAGGTCTGGAGGTGGGCCGCGATGGCCGCGTGCTCGTCACCACCGAGGGCGCCAGCAGTTCCGACCAGGTCAACTCGCTGCTCCTCTTCGACCCGGGGAATGTTTACGGACAGCAGTTGCAGCCCGTGCCCTTCGCGCCGCCGCCGCCCACGCCATCGCCGCTGCCCAAAGCCTCGATAGGCCGCCCCGTCACCGTCTTCCGCGGCAAACTGATTCGCACACCCGACGGAGCTTTCATCATCGGGCTCAGCACCGTGAACAACAACCAGTCGACGATCCTCTTCGTCTACGAGGTAGATTCTGCCTCCATCCTTCGCAGCCGCACCGTCACCGGACAATCCACCATCCTCTCCATCTCGCCCGATGGCGCGCGCTTCATGGCCGGCTTCACCCTTTATGACACCGCGACGCTCACCGTAATCGGACAGCAGAACACCGCCAACCTGCCCTTCCCCATCGGCAGCAGCGATTCGACGAGCTTCAACACCGTGCAAAACGTCGGCGGCAGCGCGTTCTCCTCCGATGGGGCAACGCTCTATAACACCTTCAACGTGGCGCCGAATACGCGGCCCGCGCCGCGCCCGCAGGCCTCCACGCTGCTCATCTCCGATGCGCGCCATCTCCGAACCACGCTCGGCATCAAGCTGCCCGAAAGCATCATTGCCAAAATGGTGCTCCGGTCCGACGCGTCGGAGGCATGGGGACTCTCCGAATCGGGGCTCATCGATCTACCGTTGCAACACCTCTACGACTACCCCATCCTCCAGCCGGATACCACCGCGGTCTTCCTCGCCGTGGATGCCTGCAACCGCGGACTCGCCAGCGCCCGCCTGCGCATCAACAACACGGGGAAGGGCAAGCTCACCTTCAGCGTCCCGTCCGTGACCTCCGCGCTGATCGCCACTGCCACCTCCGGAGTGGCGCCCTCGGAGATTGTCTTCTCGCTCGACCCCGGCCGCAGTGGAGTGACTCGTTACTACGGCACTAATCTCTATAACGGCAACGGGGCCAGTAACACCGGTTCCGCCGTCACGGTCGACCTGCTGTCGCCGGAAGCCATCAACATACCCAATACCATCCAGGTCTACATGAACCTGCGCCAAACCAGCCAGCGCGGCGTCATCTATCCAGTAATAACGTCGCCTACTAAATCTGAAGGCCTGCAGGATATCCTGGTCGATAACCCGCGCGGCCGAGTCTACCTGACTAACTCAGGGTACAACCGCATCGAAGTCTTCGACACTGCCGCGCAGAAATTCCTGCCGCCGATCGAGGTCGGCCAACTGCCGCATCAAATGGCCATGGCCGGGGATGGCAAGCATCTTTACGTCGGCAACACCGGCGGCGAATCCATCAGCATCGTCGATCTCGCCACAGGCCAGGTGACCGGCAGCCTGGACTTCCCGCCCATTCCGCGCTCCGGCGCCTCCGAGCCCATTTCGCCGGAGGCCATCGCCAGTGGCGTCTCCGGACTCCAAATCGTGATGTCCGACGGCTCTCAGTGGAAGACCGTCGGCACGCAAGTTACTACCCGCCCCGCCGACGCCGTCACTCCCGTCCAGTTTACTGTCTCCGCTACCGATGGCCCCGTGCGCATGATCGCCACCGGCGACGGCAAATCCATCGTCACCTTGGAAGGCACCGGCAAGGTCTACCTCTACGACGCCCTCAGCGATTCCTACGGGCTTGCCAGCCAACCCTACCCGCAAGGAACCATTGAGGGCTATTTCGGAGCGCTCTCCGCCACTCCTGGCGGCAGCTTCTTTCTTGAGAACGGCTGGATCCTCAACTCTTCGCTCGCCGCGATCGGCGGCTCCGCCAGCCCCAACTCCGCCTCCGCGGGAAAGGCTGTATCGCGCCGCAATGTGGCGGCCGTGGCGCCGGTCGACGAGAACTCCTTCGTCCGCCTCACGACACCGCAACTGCAGAACATCGGCAGCACGGCCACCACGGATCGCCGCACCGATATCGAGCTGGTGAAACTGGACACCGGCGCCGTGACTGTTGTCGGAGCCGTGGCCGAGAATCCCATCGACAGCCTGTTCGGCAATTCGCGCATCAACGTAACTCCGCGCCAGATGGCCGTGGATTCCGCGGGCAACGTCTACGCCTTGACGCTCTCCGGCCTCAGCGTGATCCCGCTCGCATCGCCGGGCCGCCCGCTGCTCACCGGCGGCGCCACCGCCATCCTCAACGCTTCCGACGGCACCCGCAATCTGCATCCCGGCTCATTTATTTTGATCAATGGCGCCAACCTCGCTGCCCAGGCGCGCGCCGCCGATCTGCCGGTCCCTCGCCTGCTCGGCGGCTCCTGCATCACCTTCACCGATCTCGCGATTCCCATTCTGCAATCCTCCGCCACCCAGCTCTCCGCCCAGATCCCGTCCGATCTGCCGCCGGGACCTTACGTGGTACGAGTGCGTTCCCTCGCCACCGGCCAGGAAAGCGACCCCGTCCTGATCAACGTGCAACCCCAATGAAGACACACCCAACTTGCCTCCGCCTCCCCACGCTCCTCCTTCTCGCCGGCACCGGTTGGAGCGCGACCTTCGGCGCCGTCGTCCCCGCCAGCGGCGGCCTCTCCGATATCGTCCTGGACGAATCGCGCAAGCGCCTTTATCTCGTCAACAGCACCCAGCAGTGGATCGACGTCTACTCCATCGCGCAGCACCGCTTCACCGCACAAATCCCCCTCGACTCCGGACCGCTCGCCGCCGCCCTTTCCCGTAACGGCAAATCTCTGTACGTCACCGCGTACGACGCTAGCGTGCTCGACGTGATCGATCTGGATTCCCTCTCGGTCTCCAGCCGCGTCAGCCTGCCCTCGCAGCCGCAAGGCGTTGCCGTGGGAGCCGACGAGCGCGTACTGATCACTACCGCAAGTCCCGCGAGCTCCGCCACCAGCACGATGCTGCTCTACGACCCCGCGCCCGGCTCGCCGATGCCCCTTACCGGCATCGAAGTCACTCCGCCGCCGCCCGCGAAGCCCACGCAGCCGCCAACCTCCGGCGACGTCTTCAATGAATCTCACAGCCGCATGGTCGCGACCGCCGACGGCGCCTTCATCATCGGCATCAACAACGCCAGCAGCTCCTCGCGCGACATCTTCGTGTACGAAGTTGCATCGGCATCCGTGCTGCGCAGCCGCAGCATCAGCAACATTTCAGATGTTCTCTCCGTCTCGCCGGACGGCATGCGCTTCATGGCCGGACTCAGCCTCTTCGACACCGCCACCCTCACCGTCGTCGCTCAACAGAATGCGGCCAATGCGTCTTATCCCTTCCCGCAGAACGTCAACTTCAGCACCCAGCAAAACCAGGGCGGCAGTGTCTTCGCGCCCGATGGCTCCACCCTCTACGCGGCCTTCAACATCGCGCCTGTCGGAGCCTCACGCGTCAATGTCAGCCAGATGATGCTCGACGATCCGGATAATCTCCTGATCCAGTTGGCCCTCCAACTCCCCCAGGACCTCAAGGGTAAAATGGTGATCACCGCCGACGGCAGCACCATCTACGCGCTCTCGCAATCCGGCTTCATCATCCTCCCCGTCTCCACCCTTTACACCTATCCCATCGCGCTTGTGGATCGCTCCGTGATCATGCTGGCCAACGATCAATGCGGCGTCACCGCGCCGCTCGCCACCCAGCGCGTCACGGTGAGCAACGCCGGCCAGGGCACGATGACCGCCACCGCGCGCCTACAGGGCACCGGTCCGAGTTCCCCTTTCGGATTGGGCGGTCCCGGGGGCCCCGGCGGCGGTTCGCCGGGCGCGCCCGTCACCATCGGGACCAGCGGTGGCGGCCCCATCCTCGTCCCGCCTTTCACCCCGAACGGCGGAGGACCGACCGGCCCTCAGCAGAACACCATCGCGCAGACCGCTCCGTCTGTCGCCACCAACCAAACCGGCCAGGGCGCCAC
>Ga0207071_1170_pt1 | contig 11299 bp, 9 predicted proteins | sample Alteio_BWMinHeat_67_FD_153531 | JGI IMG/M metagenome (GOLD analysis project Ga0207071, IMG submission 153531) | Enriched cells from forest soil in Barre Woods Harvard Forest LTER site, Petersham, Massachusetts, United States -... | ecosystem: Environmental > Terrestrial > Soil > Temperate forest >...
ACGCTGTGGCAGACACGCAGGCCGCCGTGGAGCATTTATCCGCCTTCGAATGGACCGGGGAGCGGGCTCTATCGTTCGAAAGATGGCGGAGACCATTGGGAGCAGGTGACGGGGCATGGATTGCCGTCGGAAGGACTCGGGCGGATGGGAATTGCGTTTGCGCCGAGCAATCCGCGGCGGGTTTATTTGATTGCGGATGCAAAGGAAGGCGGGCTGTACCGTTCGGATGACGGCGGGCAGAACTGGGAGCAAGTTTCCCATGAGCGGAGGACCTGGCAGCGTGGATGGTATTTCGGAGAGGTGACCGGCGATCCGAAAAATCCGGACATTGTTTATTTGCCGAATACGTCGATCTACCAGTCGCGGGATGGAGGCAAGACCTTCAATGTATTCCGAGGCGATCCGACTGGGCCGGATTACCACGAATTGTGGATCGATCCTGACGAGCCTGCGCGAATGGCTCTCAGCAGCGATCAGGGGACGGTGGTTACGCGCAACGGCGGGGAGACGTGGAGCTCGTGGTACAACCAGGCGACTTCGCAGTTTTATCACGTGGTTACAGACAACCGATTTCCCTACTGGGTGTATGGCGCGCAACAGGATAGCGGGGCATTGGCGACGCCGAGCCGGGGCAAGTATCGTTCTCCCAATTTCCATGACTGGCGGCCGATGGAAGCAGGCGACGAGAACGGATACATCGCGCCGGACCCGCTGAATCCGGGAGTGGTGTTCGGCGGTTTCGTGGCACGGCAGGATCTTGGCGACGAGCAGATCCAGCAGATGCCGCCAACGATCGCGCCTTCCGGGGAATTCCGGCGGACATGGACGCTGCCGCTGGTGTTTTCGCCGCTGGACGCGCACGTTTTGTATTTTGGGTCGCAGGTAATGTTTCGAACGGCGGACGGAGGGAATTCCTGGCAGACCATCAGCCCCGATTTGACGCGAGAAGATCCGGGTGTGCCACCGAACCTGGACACAACGACCGCGGCGGACGCTCCGGCGGGCAAACGACGCGGAGTGATTTACACGATTGCGCCGTCGTCCGTGCGAGCGGGAGAGATTTGGGCAGGAACCGACGATGGGCTGATTCAATTGACCCAGGATGAAGGGAAAACGTGGAACAACGTAACGCCCCCGGAGTTGACGGCGTGGAGCAAGGTGACGCACATCGAAGCGTCGCACTCCGATGTGGCGACGGCGTTTGCGGCGGTGGACCGGCACCGTCTGGACGACTATCAGGCGTACCTCTACCGGACGCGGGATTTCGGGAAGAGCTGGCAGCGTATTTCGAATGGGATTCCCGATGGAAGTTTTCTGAATTGCGTGCGGGAAGATCCCGTTCGAAAGGGATTGCTGTACGCGTGCACAGAGAAAGGTGTCTATCTTTCGTTTGATGACGGGGACGACTGGCAGCCACTGCAACTGAATTTACCGACGACGTCGGTGCGGGATTTGGTTGTGCATGAGGACGATCTGGTGGTTGCTACGTTCGGGCGTTCTTTCTGGGTGTTGGATGATGTGACGCCGCTGCGGCAGATCGAATCGCAAATGACTGCGGCGAGCACCTGGCTGTTTCGGCCAGGCGTGGCCTATCGCGTGCGACCGGGATATGACCAAGGAACTCCGCTGCAGACCGATGAACCGATGGGGACGAATCCGGCGGACGGCGCGGCACTGGATTATTACTTGAAGGAAAAAACTGCGGGTCCAGTGCAACTTGAAATTCTGGATAACGAGGGAAAGCTGGTGCGGCGGTTTGCAAGCAGTGATGAACTTCGCAAGACCGACCCCCGCGATGTGGCGTTCCCCATCCACTGGTTGCGCGAGCCGCAACCGCTTTCGGCGGAAGCTGGGATGCATCGCTTTTTCTGGGACTTGCGATATTCGCCGCCCAAGGGCGCTCGCGCATCGTTCCGCGGATCTTCTGCACCGTGGGCGCTGCCGGGAAATTACATCGTGAAACTGACTGCGAACGGCAAGAGCAGCACGCAGCCGCTAACGATCAAGATGGATCCAAGGGTGAAGAGTTCTCAAGAAGAGCTCGTGCGGCAGTTCGCGCTGTCATCGCGGCTCGAAGGGAGATTGAGTGAAGTATCCGCGGCGATGCAACAGACGAGGGAGCTGCGGAAGCAGATGGATGAACGGAAGAAGGAAGCGAGCGGAAACGCCGAGTTGCAGCAGGCCCTGGAGGCACTGGAGAAAAAGATCGAAGTAGCGGTAGAACCCGACAGCGACGACGATTTCATGTTGTTTGGACTCGGCGTGCCGAGCAAGGAGCATGAACCGCTTCCCAAAGCTGCGGCGGCGCTCACGGCTTTGTTGATTATCGTGGAGAGTGCGGACACGGCGCCGACGGCGGATGCGGCCATGGCCAGCGAAAAGTGGGACGCCAGCGCGCAGGAAACACTGGCGCGATGGGCGGCGCTGAAAAAAGAGGAGTTGGCAAGCATTAATGCCCAGCTCCAAAAAGCGAAACTGAAGGTGCTGACCGTGGACGCGTCCCCAGCTGCTCACTAGGCTTTCCAAAGAAACTGCGGTTCACCGTAGGGGCTGGTAGGCGTCTTTCTTTCGCGACGCAAAGGCGCTGCGATGGGCATGGATTCGCGCGCAGATTTGATATGCTGCTCGAAGTGCGAAACATCCTTCGAATCAGGACCTTCTTCCCTTTCGCGGTGCTCTGCGTGGTTCTAGCGGGGGCTGCGATCGTCTACTCATCTCAAACTCCCGCTCAGTCATCGCCAGCGGTGCAGGGGGCGCAATCAGCTCCTACCTCTGCAGCACCGAGTCCGCAGAGCGGCGTGCCGGGGTCAGTTCCTGCGCCTTTCGGAACGCAAACGCAGCACAACGGTCTCAACGTTGTTGTGTTGGATCCTGCGCACGGCGGCACGGATCCGGGTGCGCGGGGCACGGGAGGGATTCGCGAGAGCGAGATCGTGCTGGACCTGGCGGTGCAGGTGCGACGGGCACTGGAGCTGCAAGGCTTTCAAGTGGTGCAAACACGGCAAGGGAATGAGAACCCGTCGTTCGATGACCGCTCGGCGACGGCGAACGCGCAACGTGGCGCGGTGTTCGTGACGCTGCACATTTCCTCGACGGGAATGCCAGGCACGGTGCGCGTGTATGTGAATTCGGATTTGCCGCCAGTGACGAATGCGAATGGACTGATTCCCTGGGAACGCGCGCAGGCGCCCTTTCTTGGATTGAGCAGGAAACTCGGCGATCTCGTTCAGGGGCAACTGAATCAACGGTTCAAAGGATCTCCCGACGCGGTACAAAGTGCGAATGTGCGGCAGCTTCGAACGACAGCAGCGCCGGCCATCGCAGTGGAGATTTCCAGCATCATCGTGGAGGACCGCGCCGAATTGGATCGCATGGGGCCGGGGATTGCTGACGCCATTGCACGGGGCGCGGCGGCGTTCAAGCCTTCCTATATTGTTCCGAGCGCGCCGGGAGCTTTGCCATGAGCTCACGCTGGAAATTCTGGGTGGTAGGCGGGCTGGTTTTTGTGCTCGTCGCGGCGGCGATCTTCGTGCCGATTCTGCGGCGGCGGGTGAAGCGCGCGGCGCGATTGCAGCAACAAAGCGAAGAACAGGCACGGCGCGAATTGACCCAGCCGATTGCGATCAATCCAGGCGATCCGCGCGTGAAGACCAAGCTCTTTTGGGCTGCGGACCCGGAGACTTCCACGCTGGCGCCGGTGGTTGTCGAGCTGCCGCTTTCGAATGATCCGGTACTTCGGTCAAAGCAAGTATTGAATGTGCTTCTGGCAGGGCCGGTGGATGCGGAGTTGCGCACGCTGCCCCCGGATGCGGTGCTGCTGGCGTTTTATTTGTTGCCGGATGGCACGGGGATTGCGGATTTTTCTGAAGCGCTGGCGACGTCGATTCCTTCGGGGATCGCGAGCGAACAGCTGGCGGTGGATTCCATTACGCGCACGCTGGAAGCCAATGTGCCAAAAGTGCAACGATTGAAAATCTTGATTCATGGGCAGGAAGTGGAAACGCTGGCGGGGCATCTCGATTTGACAGGCGCGTTCGCGGTGAATACAAAGACGGGCCAGCAAGTGGCGTCGCCTGCGGCAAGTCCGCCGAGCTCGGTGCCAGCAGCGTTGACACAGGAGAAGACCCCCGGCAAACTGGCGCAGCCCGAGCAGAAACCGAAATAAGTTCGACGGCAGATAAAGATGACAGCAGGAGGAAAAGTGAGAGCCGACGGGCGGACCGCGGATCAGATGCGGCCCTTGAAGATTACGCCGGATTTTATTTCCACGGCGGAGGGCAGCGTGCTGATCGAGCTGGGGAGCACGCGGGTGATCTGCACGGCGACGGTTGATGACGGTGTGCCGAGTTTTCTGAAGGGCAGCGGCAAGGGATGGGTGACCGGCGAATACGGAATGCTGCCGCGGGCTACGGAAGAGCGCACGCCGCGCGAAGCGGCCAAGGGCAAGCAATCCGGACGCACGCAGGAGATTCAAAGATTGATCGGGCGCTCGCTGCGCGCGGTGACGGATCAGGAGGCGCTGGGCGACCGCACGGTGTGGCTGGATTGTGACGTGATTCAGGCGGATGGCGGGACGAGGACAGCGTCGATCACCGGGGCGTTTGTGGCGATGGCGCTGGCGTTCGAACGGCTGGTGGCGGCGGGAATTTTGAAGCACTCGCCGCTGATTGACACGGTCGCTGCAACCAGCGTGGGGATTGTGGACGATCGCGCGCTGCTGGACCTGGCCTATGAAGAAGATGTGCGCGCCGAAGTGGATATGAATGTGGTGATGACGGGTAGCGGACATTTTGTGGAAGTGCAAGCCACGGCAGAAGGACGCGCGTTCTCCGGCGGCGAGATGCAGGACCTGCTGGCGCTGGCGGCCGCGGGAATCCGCCGGTTGACGGAAGAGCAGCGGGCGATTCTGCCGGCAAAGTTCAGTGCGCGCGCCCGTTAAGCTGTTTCTCGCTTCGTCAAATCCGGGAAAACTTGCGGAGTTTCGCGTGCTTGCAGCGGCGGCAGCTTCATCGATGCCGGTTGAACTGGAATTGCTGGCGAACTTCGGCGAGCTACCGCCCTTTGACGAGAATGCCCCCACATTTGCAGAAAATGCGGCGGGCAAGGCGCTGCACTACTCGCGAATTCAGGAAGGCTTCGTGTTTGCTGACGACTCGGGACTGGTTGTGCCGGCATTGGGTGGCGCGCCGGGAGTTCATTCGGCAAGATATGCGGGACCGGGAGCGGCAAATTCGCAACGTATCGAAAAACTTCTAGCAGAGATGCGAGACAAGAGTGGGCGCGAGCGAGCCGCCTATTTCGTGTGCGCGATTGCGCTAGCAAAGCGGGGCCGGGCCATCGCGGTGGTGACCGACCGCGTCGATGGGGAGATTTTGCATGCGCCGCGGGGTGCGGGAGGATTCGGCTATGACCCGATCTTCTACTTCCCTGCCCTGAAGAAAACTTTCGCGGAACTCTCCGCGGAAGAGAAAAATCAGCACAGCCATCGCGGGAAGGCCTTCCGGCGGCTGCTGGCCGCCCTTTCCTCCATGCTATAGTCTTGGCTCTCATGGCGACCAAATCGAAGAAAAAAGCGTCTGCGCGAAAAAAGGGGGGTGCTGCAAAATCGAGACCGGTAAAGTCGCGGAAAAAGTCATCAACGGCTAAGAGAGCTAACGCAGCCGGGACTGATCCAAAGCGAGTCGCGTCGATCCTCGCGAGACTCGATGAGGCGTACCCGAATGCGACCTGCGAGCTGAAACACGAAAATCCGTTTCAATTGCTCATTTCCACGATTCTTTCGGCGCAGTGCACGGACGTGCGCGTGAATCAGGTTGCGGAAACGCTTTACAAAAAATACCCGGATGCCAAGGCGTTTGCGTATGCCACGCCGGGCGAGTTGGAGATGGAAATCCGGCCGACGGGGTTTTTTCGTAATAAGACGAAGTCGATAATGGGTGCGAGCAAGGCGATACTCGAAAAGTTTGGCGGGCAAGTGCCGCGCACGATGGAAGAGATTCTAACTCTGCCGGGGGTCGCACGGAAGACAGGAAACGTGGTGCTCGGGACAGCCTATGGAATAGCCAGCGGCGTGGTTGTGGATACGCATGTGCTGCGGCTTACGAACCGCCTGGATTTAGCACGCGAGGAAGATCCGAAGAAGGTCGAGCAGAATTTGATGAAAATAATTCCGCAGGAAAAGTGGATCCAGTTTTCCCATCAATTGATATGGCACGGGCGACGGGTGTGCCATGCTCGCAAACCGAAATGCATCGAGTGCAACCTGGAATCGCTGTGCTACGCCAAGGACAAAACGGTTTGACGGCTCGTCCCTGTTTTTGCGCGGCTCTTATGCCCGCTGCAAACCATTTGGAACGAGCGGCAAGTTGTTGAGGCGGACGCCGGTGGCGTCGAAGATAGCGTTGCCGATGGCCGGCGCCACAGTCATGATGGGCGTTTCGCCGGCGCCGGCAGAGGGAATATCTCTGCGATCGATCAAGATGGCCTCGATTTCCGGGACGTCCCGGAATCGCGGCACGCGATAGCTTGCGAAACGCGGATTCTTGATGCGGCCGTTTTCGAATTCGACGGCTTCGAAGAGCGCGCCGCCTAAGCCCTGGATCATTGCGCCAACAACCTGATTGTGCAGGCCGTCAGGGTTGACGATGGCGCCGCATTCGAACGCTTCGAACAATCGCACGACGCGCACCGCACCCGAAGCGCGATCGACGGCCACTTCAGCGCAAGTGGCAACGTAGCTGCCTTTCTCGGACCCTACGGCGAGACCAAACCCTTGTCCTTCTTGTGATTTTTTGCGCGGCCAGCCGAAAGATCTTGCCGCTGCTTCGAGCACGGCGCGTATTCGCGGATCGGCAAGATTCTTCAAACGAAGATCGAGCGAGTCCATTTGCGCCGTGCGGGCCAGCGCGTCCATATGCGTTTCGCGAGCGAAATGATTTGCCGTCGCCGCAAGCCCGCGATAGGAGCCGCTCCTGAGGATTTGCGGAACAGAATGAAATTCGATGTGCTGATTCGAAACGACGTAGGGTGTTTCGATTCCTGAGGACCCGGAATTGTAGTTGTGAAATTCCCAGGCGGTGAGCGTGCCATCCGCGCCGATGCCGCTTTTGATTTCGATGACGCCCGCAGGCCGGAAATATGCCCAAGTGAACTCTTCCTCGCGCGTCCACACCACTTTCACGGGGCGCCCGGCAGCCCGAGACAGCCGCGCAGCTTCGAGTGCCGCATCGCTGGTGTGCTTGCCTCCGTAGGCGGAGCCGGTGTCCGGCACGATCACGCGAACACTGTTTTCCGGAATGTGAAATTGTGCGGCGAGCTCGTCACGGTTGGCAAACGGCCGCTGTGTACCGGTCCACACGGTCAGCTCTCCATCCACCCATTTGGCAACCGCTGCACGCGGCTCGAGCGGAGCATGCGCGATAAACGCAACAGTGTAGGTGGCGTCCAAACGATGCGCGGCCTTCGCGAGTCCATCTTCCACGGAGCCTTTCTGACTGCGACGGCGATCGTCGGAATTGGCCGAAGCCTTTTCTTTCAGATACGCGAAGAGTTCCTTGTTCGAGATTTGCGGCACTTCCTTCCATTGCGCGTGAATGGAATTGAGAGCGCTTTGGGCTTGATGCTCGCTGGGAGCAGCGACGCCGACGAAATCTCCATCGCGAACAACGAACACGCCGGGGATGGCTTTCGTGGCACTGTCATCGTAAGAACTCAGTGTCGCGCCGAACGAAGGCGGACGGAGGATTTTGCCGTAAAGCAAGCCGGCGGGACGTAGATCGGGCGTGTACTGATGTTTGCCAGTAACAAATGACCGGCCGTCTACTTTGGGGAGGGCCTTTCCCGCTATGGTCCATTCCACAGGGGGTGTGACGGGATCTTCCGCCGGAAGGTTTTGTGCAAGCGTTTTTCCCCGCGCGAGATCGTCATAACGCAGCGAGCGGCCCGAAGCGGGATCGCTCACCTTGGCACCGGCAGCGACTAATCCTTCCGGCGCGACATTCCATTCCTTTGCAGCAACTCCAATCAGCAGATCGCGAGCCGCAGAGGCGACACGCCGGAATTGCGGAGTCATTGTCGGCGTTGTGCGGCTGCCAAACGTACCGGCGTCGAACGGCGTCAATGCCGTGTCCGCCGTCACCATGCGCACGTTTTCAAAGGGCACGTGCAGCTCATCTGCGATGGTTTGTGCAAGGGAGGTGCGGATGTTCTGGCCGATTTCAGCCTTCCCTGTAAATCCAGTCACAATGCCGTCTTCGCCGACGTGCAGCCACGAAGTGATTTCTTTAGGAAGCTCTTCGTTGTGGAATGATCGCGGCCCCGGAGCGGTTTCCTGAATCGCCACAGAATCTTTCGCAACGGCAAACACCGCAATGCCTGCGCCAAGCAGTTTGAAAAAATCGCGGCGAGCCAAATCGAAGTGATGGATGGGACCGGCACGAAATTCGTAGCGCTCGGGCTCCACTTGGAAAGCTTGTGTGCGCTCATTCATGGCCGGCGCTCCTGCATCATGCGGGCCGCCCGGCGAACGGCATCGAGGACGCGCGGATGCGTGCCGCAGCGGCAGATATTGCCCTGCAGGGATTGAACGATCTCCGTATCGCTGGGCTTAGCGTTTCCCTCGAGGAGGCCCACACTGCTCATGATCATTCCCGAGGTGCAGTAGGCGCATTGGAAGGCACCAGCGTCAAGAAAAGCCTGTTGTACAGGATGCAGGCCACCGTCTTTATCAAGACCTTCGATCGTGATGATCAACTTTCCGACGGCGGCACTCACAGGAATCGTGCACGAACGCCGCGGCGCTCCGCCGATGAGGACCGTGCAGGCCCCGCACTGCCCTTCCCCGCAACCGTACTTGCTGCCGGTCAGGCCGAGCTCATCGCGGAGGACGGAAAGGAGCGGCGTGTCAGCGGGATAGTTAACTGGATGTCGCTTGCCGTTGACATCAAGTTCGATCGACTTGGCCATGGTCTCTCCTGCTTTCCCCGCTAAACCTTCTGCCGCTCAATGTGATCGAGTGAAATGTGGTGGCCGATTGGAGCCGGGCGGAGCGATTGGACTGCAAACCGGCGCCGGTCCTAATCTTACTCCTGCGGAGTCTTAGTTCGCATCATGGTGGCAATGACCGCTCGCATTGGAAGCTCCGGAGGAAGAATCGGATTCTGTGCATGATGAGGTGGCAGCACGACCGGTAAGTACTCTAGAATGAAGGAAGCACTGCATGTCGGGGCGTAGCGCAGCCTGGTAGCGCGCCTGCCTTGGGCGCAGGAGGCCTCCGGTTCGAATCCGGACGCCCCGACCAAATTTTTCAAATACTTAGCCGAGCGATGCATTAGTTTATCCGAGCCTCTGTGCCCATTTTTGTGCCCACTGCTTGTTCGCTGGCGGCATCCATTAAACCGTTGATGCGGAAAGTCTCCAGCTTCGCGGCGGCCAACCGCTCCTGCTCCGCTGCTTGTTCGATAGCGGCCAACCGCTCTAGTTCTGCTGCTTGTTCACTAGCGGCTACGATTAAGCCGTTGACGCGGAATGTCTCCAGCTTGGCAGCGGCCAACCGCTTCTGTTCTGCTGCCGGATGAACGTATCGCATAGTCATAGTTATCGAGGTGTGTCCCAGCATTGCGCTCAGCGTCGGGAGATCGACCCCTGCCGCAACCGCTCGCGTTGCAAATGTGTGGCGCAGGTCGTACAACACGAAATGCTGCTTGATGGCAGCGCGACGGATTGCCGCATTGTGTGCCTTCCGCACGGAGGCAATGGGGCGATCCGTGTGTTTCTTAGATGGGAATACATAACTTCCCTTCGCAGTCTTAGCTCGTCGTTTCAGCGCTGTCCATACTGCTTCAGTCATGGTGACGGTCCGGCGCGCGGCCTTGGTCTTGCCAAACGGGTTGAAGATGGTGCGCGCGGCAAAGTCGATGTTCTCAACGCGAATCCGAAACACTTCCTCTGGTCGCAGCCCGGTGTCTAGAATGGTCTGCGCGATGTCTCGCAAGGGCTGGCTGGCTTTTGAAAGATAGGTCAGCTCCTCCTGGAAGCTAACGACCCGAATGCGACCCGCGGACTCTGGCAAATAGGCAACGCCACGGACCGGGTTGGAGACGCCAAAACCGCACTTCTCGGCTCGTCCAAACATCAATTTCAGTGTCGTGAGTGAACGATTGACCGTTGCTCCGGTGACCTTGCTGCCATCGTCGGCATTGCGACGATCTTCTTTTATGCGGTCGGATTTGTAGTTCTCGACGGCGGCTTGGTCGATCTCATCCAGCCAATGGCCTTTGAAAAAACGCTTCAACGTGTCGCAGTTTGTAGTGTGCAGCGCTGTCGTCTTTGGCCTGTGGTGCTGCTTGGACCAAGCCAAGAACACCTTCACGTATTCTTCAAACTTTGGTGCGATCTTTTTCTGTGACAGGCCAGCACGCCGGTCGAGTAGATCCGCCTTGTGCTTCGCCTCAGCTCGCAGCGCAGCGGTTCTATTTGTGAACTTCGTAGGTTTTCGAATCGAGCGTCCCTGAAATTGGAATTTGTACCACCAGAGATTCCCGCGTTTATATACCGCCATTAGCTCTACCTCCGTTCCGTTGTTGCGCCAACATCAACCGACACTATGCGCTCTTCAAGCCAGTGGTCAAGATCAGATTGACGATATCGCACGCAGTTGCGGCTCACTTTGACGAAAGAAATGCCCCGGCGCTGACTTCGCCACTGCGCCAATGTTTCGATGGAGAGACCCGTAATCTGGGCGACCTCACTGGGAGTGAGCAGTGGAACGCCGCTGGATATCGACTCGGCTGTTTTTTGATGAGGCGTCATGATAGGCGTTAGGAATCAATGTTTTAAATCTATTTTCTCTGGAATTTCGTGTTGTACGTGGTGATCGTTTTTGTCGAGTTGCTCTTTAGCTTTCGCGACAGTATGGCGCGCATAGTAAATCGGATCGTCTTTGTCTTCCACGCGATAGTCGGCGATGCGCCGGATGACTACTTCGGGGTCGTCGCCACGCGCGAGAGCGCGCTTCGCATAGGCCCAATCGTGCTCGGATTGGCTTTTGTGGTCACTGGGGACCGTCCATGAGCGTTCTTGGTCGTCGTTTAGATGTCGGGGTGTTTCTGGTGAATCTTCATGAATAGTGAAATCGCGGAGCGTGTACACCGCGTCGCTTTCCTGGCGCGCTTGGACGATGAATTCCTCGGGAAGCTTCCGATTGGCGAAACCCGGCACACGAAGCACACGCGTCGAGTCCGTCGCTGCCATATCACCGCCGAATTGATTGGCGAGGCTGTGCAGCAAAGATTCCGCTTCG
>Ga0207071_1171_pt1 | contig 11294 bp, 9 predicted proteins | sample Alteio_BWMinHeat_67_FD_153531 | JGI IMG/M metagenome (GOLD analysis project Ga0207071, IMG submission 153531) | Enriched cells from forest soil in Barre Woods Harvard Forest LTER site, Petersham, Massachusetts, United States -... | ecosystem: Environmental > Terrestrial > Soil > Temperate forest >...
TCCTTTATTAGCAGCTGCTGTTCCACCACCGTCAAACACTCCTCAACCTGCAGCACCTACTACTCCGACATTACCTACAAATGAAACAAAAACCCTTAAAGCAACGTTCATCGAATCACATAGTTTTGTAGGCAGTGACGAGTGGATTTGGCTCAACCGGGAACAAGAAGAAATAGTACGAAGAAACTCTTGGGATTGCACATTACACTGCTTATGTACATGTTATAAAGAACCCGATCCAGCAAATAGCAAACATATGGCAGTCTTATATTGTGGTTATATTACTGCTCGCTCTTGCCAATTCCCACCTGACTGCCCATCTGCTACTTGGTTCCGCACCAAAAACTGCTTCAGTTTATTTGCCAACACTTGGCGAGAAATGTGCAAAACAGGAGGCGCTATTCCTGCTAAAGATCTAGCTCAATTCAGCCTAGGCAGTTGTAACCAAAATGTATTAGCCCGATATGAAGCCGAGCAAAATGGTTTCCAGAAATTTATGGAAACAGAACTAAAACCCACAAAGCGCAACTCCACAACGATGACACGCAGCTAAATCTAATTCGATCAAAATTGATCGTATTGTAACATATTGAATTATATTGTTATTTATATTATTTACTAAAAAATTTCCTTTTTTTAATCAATATGGGTTATACTGATTATAAAGAAGGGGATTGTTATGACTACACCAAATTTTTCACACATGGCCACAACGAAGAAAAAAACATTAGACAATGACTTTTCCTCTCATTTTGACCCCAATCTGGCAGGTGTAGCCATTGTTGAAGGCTTACATTACCTAAAAAATCGCCTAGAATGGTCAGGCACAAAAATCGCGAGCATCTTGCATCTTGCGCCTAATACTGTAAACACTTGGCTCAAAAATAATATTATTCCTCTGCATAGCGCTGCATTGTCACCTGATGTTCAAGCTATTATTCATTTACTAGCCATTCATCGCAGCCTAGAAGCTATGTTCGAAGACCCCATACATCAGCGTGCTTGGTTAGCTACTTTTCATCCCGAACTCAATGTCATTCCCGAAAAACTCATGGGTCAATCCTTCGATGGATTAATTTTCATTCGTCAATATTTGGATTATGTTCGCGGGAGAGGGGCATGATTGAGCTAATACGTATTGTTGAAGATCAAGCACGTCTATCCAGTTACCGCGCCACACAAAATGAAGAACGCGCTATTCAACTCGAATTAATGATTGAAAAAACAAAACCAAAAAACTTTCATCTTGACTGGCACACATTAATCGCAACACCTTTCCGCTACAATCCACCTCATCCTTCCGCACGATTTCGCCCTCCCTTTGGGAAAAATGTTTTTTATGCATCATGTGCGGAAGAAACAGCATTGTATGAACATGCATTTCATTTTATGCGTGAACGTATTCATCTAGATATTCAAACTGAAACTGGAATTAGAACACTTTTCTCAGTTGCAGCAGACCATAGTCAAGCAATTGACATTCGTCACAACAGTAAATGCAAAAAAATTATAAACAAAATAGATTATTCAGCATCCTACGAATTCATCAAAACAAATCCCAATATTACTTTTATTTTTTACCCTTCTTGCCGAGATCCCCATCATCGAGATAATGCGGCTATTTTTGACATTAAACATCTTGAGAAAACCCTGAAAAAAGAATCATCCATTAAATTTTTTTATGATAACCCCAGCAAAAAATTGACATGGATTGATTATCATTTACATATCAATTGGAAAGAAGTGAGTTAATCTTATTCTTTTTCAGGATAAATCACTGAGCTTTTAGGTGATGGCATTCAACATCATTAGACTAATTGCGATAGAAATGCATGCGCTGCAATACCCCCCATTACTACCATTACCATTTTAACATACACATTAAAACGGTTAGGAAATTTTAATAGTTAGGTTTCAATTTTCTTAGAAATTTGAAGGCGTACTATAAAATTTTCTATTGCTTATTTTATAATTAAATCAATAAGTTGGCTAGCGCCTAGGCGGAAAGTAGTGAGAGACGCCCAATTTTGACCCATAATTTGCTGAGTAAGGGTGAGATATTGTGTCGCTTGCTCAATAGTTTTGATACCGCCGGAAACTTTTAGGCCTATGGGTTTTCCCGATTTTTGGATGGCATTTAATAAAACTTCTGCTGATTCTAATGTTGCACCGATAGCGATTTTTCCTGTTGATGTTTTTAAAAAATCCGCGCCAGCCTTGATCACATCTTCGCAAGCTGAAGCTAAAGATTTTTTATCAGGAAATGCACCGGTTTCCAATATGACTTTTAATAAAACAGGCTTGTCATCCAGAGGCGTGCTTTTTACGCCGAAGGATCTCCTGCTTACAGGGAGATCACACGCGTAGCTCGGGATGACACAGGACTTCTTACATTGCCGAATAAAATCAATTGCAAATTGTTTTTCACCTTTTAAATATTTTTGATAAGGAAAAACAACATCAATTTCTTGTGCACCATTTTTTATTGCTTGTTGTATTGTGTCCAACACCGTTTCAATAGGTTCATTACCACTTGGGAAATTGGCAACAGTTGCGATTTTCACTGGAGTATTTTTTAAAAAATCTGCTGCGTGGGTCACAAATTGTGGATAAACACAAACAGCAGCAACTGAACCATGCGTGGTCACTGCTTTACTGCAAAGGGTTTTTATCGTGTCTATGGTATCAGTAGAATTAAGACTGGTTAAATCAATAAATGAAAGAAGTGTAAGCATTTTGATAGCCTCTCTTTAAGCAGGAGATCCCCGCTAAAAGCATGCGGGGATGACGAAGTGTTCCTCGCAGGGGCGAGGAAAAAACAATGTTTTTTATCTACGCCCTGCGAGGTCTTCACTCGTCATCCCCGCATGCTTTTAGCGGGGATCTCCTGCTTAGCACATCTGATAACCGTTGAACGAGGATTTATATATTAATCCCCACGCTCTAACTCTTTCACAAACTCAGGAATCAACTTCGTCAATTTACGCGAAGCCAATTCACCGAAATGTAACGTGCCTTCGTGAGTAATTTTTTCTTTACTTAATCCTGCTGCCAAATTAGTAATTGCTGCTAAACCTAATACACGCAAACCACAATGGCGCGCCAAAATAACTTCAGGAACAACAGACATACCCACCGCATCAGCACCCCATTGACGAAAAGCACGAATTTCGGCAGGCGTTTCAAACGAAGGCCCTAACACAGAAATATAAACACCATCATGCAAAGGAATATTTAATTTTTTAGCAACTGCGTGCATTTCTTCACGCAAATCTTCATCATACGCATTTTCCATACCAAAAAAACGTGGCCCAATGCTTTCATCATTCGCACCCACCAAAGGATTGCCAGGATGAAAATTAATATGGTCCGTCAACACCATCACTTCACCCGCACCTACTTCTGGTTGCAAAGATCCCGCAGCACCTGTCACAATCAAAGTGCTTGCACCTAATTGTTTAATAAGACGCACAAAGGTTTGAATAGCTGTATACTTTGCACCTTCATAAAGATGCAAACGTCCTTTCATACAAACAACAGGAACATCTTGAATATAACCCATAACTAACAGAGAAGCATGCCCTTGCACACTACCTGATTGAATCCCTGGAATAGCTTGATAAGGAACCGTAATCGGATTTGTTAATTGGTCCGCAATAGAGCCTAATCCAGAACCTAAAATCATACCTATTTTAGGGATAAAATTGGGCGCGTATTTGCGAATGACCGTCATCGTTTCTTGCATAAAAACCCCTTTTTATTTTGTTAACAATTCCAATAAATAAAAAAACAAAGTGGCAAGCCCTGCTGCTGCCGGCACTGTAATAATCCACGACATAAAAATATTACGAATCACATTGAGATTCAATGCATCAATACCCCGCGCAAGACCTACACCAAAAACAGCGCCCACCAACGTTTGTGTTGCTGACACAGGAATTCCTGTACTCGTAGAAACAATCACTGTACTTGCAGCCGCTAAAGTCGCAGCAAATGCTCGACTCGGTGTTAACATAGTGATTTGATTCCCTACGGTTTCAATCACTTTACGTCCATACATAAATAAACCTAAAATCACACCAATACACCCTAACAAAATAATCCCATTTTGCATATTACCGTTTTGCATAACATTGCCTTTGATTGCACCAATGACAGCAGCCACCGGACCTACTGCAATAGCAACATCATTAGAACCATGTGCAAACACCATTGCACATGCGGTAAAAGCCATCAAAATACTAAACATCGATTCAATATAAAGAAATTGCGCATGCCGTCGCACTTTACCAATGAGACGAATAGGTTTCATCATAAAAATACCCGCAACAAACACAAGAAGCGCCGTACCGAATACAATCAATACATGCATCCACATACCTTCAAGTAAATGAAAATGTTCAGCAGCCTTCAGCGTTGTCATCATCGCCAACACAATACCTACTAAAAAAAGATAGATTGGCACAAATTGTTTGGCAGCACGCAATGGATGCTCTTCACCTAAAATAGTACGTTTAATGGAAATAAATAATAAATAAGCTACGACACCCGCAATCGCCGGCGAACACACCCAACTAATGGCGATATAAATCACAGTTTGCCAATGTATTGCATGCGCACCTAACATAATAGTACCTACACCGACTAATGCACCGATAATGGCATTAGTAATAGAAACAGGCATTCCTAAATAACTGGCAACTGTGATCCAGGTAGCGCCCGCCATGAGCACAGATAACATACTGAAAATAAATAAATGCGGCGTGTTGGCAAAAACTTCGGGATTAATAATTCCACCACGTATGGTGTTGGTCACATGCGTGCCGCCTAAAAACGCACCGCCAATCTCAAACACAATGGCAATCATAACGGCTTGTTGGGTATTGACGGCTTTAGAACCGATTGCGGTACTCATAATATTAGCAAGATCATTCGCGCCAATACCCCAAGCCATCCACAGCCCTACAGCACAAGCAATAATGATATAAATCAGCGTATGATCCATCATAGAATTATCTCATCTGGCCAATAAAATTTGTAAGCGATCGCCCACCTCACGTGCTTTATCTGCAATCTCCCCTGTCCACACGATAATTTCATACAAAAATATGACATGCACTGGCGGAAGTTTTTCTTCCAAAGAGAACATCAGCCGTCGCAATTGAATTTGTTGATCATCCGTATCGTGTTCTATCGCGGTTAATTTCGCAATCATTGCTTCAACTAATTTAATTTCACTACCACTAAATCCTGTTTCTAATAATTCATGTAATTCATGAATAGCTGTGTTAGCTTGTTTCGCTGCATCAATATTGCGACTCACGTATTCTATAAAAAGCGTACGGATTTCGCGCGGAAAAATCATTTTTCGCCCCAATACAACACCTGCAATATCTTTTGCTTTATTAGCCAATTCATCTTGTACATTCAATAATGCTAAAAGATCGCCGCGAGACACAGGCATAAACAAACTTTTTGGCAAATGTAGACGTAATTCACGTTTGATATTATCAGCATCGTGTTCCAAAAGACCGATGTCTTTTTGTAGAGCATCAACCTTGACCCACTCTTCATCCATGACGGCTTCAAAAAATGGGCTTAATTCTTTGACGCAATCATAAACTTTCGCCATGTGTTCTTCTAACGGCCGGATTGGCGAGCGGCCAAACATGTTTAAAAATGGTGTGGTAGGCATCATGCCTCCTTAATTACACTGTTTTCTCCGTCGATTTTTGTGGGTTTTTCGCATGCATAAAAGCCACTGCCACATCTAACATACGATTGGAAAAACCCCATTCATTATCATACCAAGAAAGTACTTTAACCAAGTTACCAATCACTTTCGTATGCGCAACATCAAAAATAGAAGACGCAGGATTATGATTAAAATCGACAGAAACCAATGGATCTTCATTAATGACAAGAATATTTTTCAGCATGTCTGACTTGGCCGCTGTCCGCATGATATTATTCACTTCTTCAACCGTTGTATTGCGTTTTGCGGTAAACGTAAAATCAACAACAGACACATTAATTGTAGGCACACGAATAGCAAACCCATCTAATTTACCATTCAATTCAGGTAACACTAAACCCACTGCAGATGCAGCACCCGTCTTTGTAGGAATCATCGAGTGTGTCGCAGAACGCGCACGATGCAAATCAGTATGATAAACATCAATTAACACTTGATCATTAGTATACGAATGAATGGTATTCATCAATCCACTCACAATCCCTAATGCATCATCCAATGGCTTAGCAAGTGGGGCAAGACAATTAGTAGTGCAAGATGCGTTTGAAATGACTGTATCAGTCGCTTTTAATGTTTGATGATTCACACCATAAACAATGGTTGCATCAACGCCGGTCGCTGGCGCTGAAATTATCACTTTTTTCGCGCCGGCTTCAAGATGCTGTGATGCTTTTTCTTTTGTTGTAAAAAGACCTGTACATTCGAGAACAACATCAATATTTAATTCTTTCCAAGGCAATTTCTTGGGATCACGCTCAGCAACAACACGAATTTTATCACCGTTAACAATTAAATCGTTACCTGAGATAGAAACTTCACCAGAAAATTTTCCGTGTGTTGTATCATAACGTGTTAAATGCGCATTGGTTTTTACATCGCCTAAATCATTAATCGCAACAATTTGAATACCAGGATTTTTTTTATATTCATAATGTGCGCGTAAAATATTACGACCGATGCGGCCATAGCCGTTAATGGCAACTCGAATAGTCATACGATTTTTCTCCTGTAAAATTTTTTGTGACAAGCATTTCTTTTGCGACTTCAATGATGCGTTCTACGGTGAACCCGCAATCTCTAAAAACATCTTTCGCCGGCGCTGATGCTCCGAATCGATCCAAACCAATTACTTTACCGTGACAACCAACAAATTGATACCAATACGCGCTAGATGCAGCTTCTACTGCGATGCGCAGTGCGATTTTTTTCGGTAATACTTTTTCTTGATAATTAGGATCTTGTTTAAGAAAAACATCAGCAGATGGCATAGAAACCACACGAATATTCATACCACTCTCAGCCATTTGCTGCGCAGCCTGCACAGCTAAGCCCACTTCAGAACCCGTGGCAATGAAAATCATATCTGGCGTGCCTGTACTTTCTCGTAAAACATAAGCACCGCGCTGAATATTTTGTAACGCTTCACGATCACGTTCTTGAAAAGGTAAATTTTGTCTAGACAACAATAAACACGTAGGACCTTGATGCTCGATGGCAATACGCCAAGCCACCGCAGTTTCCACGGTATCACAAGGACGCCACACAGAAAGCCCTGGAATCAAACGCAAACTCGGCGCATGCTCCACGGCCTGATGCGTAGGACCATCTTCACCTAAACCAATGGAATCATGCGTATAAACAAAAATCACGCGTTGTTTCATTAACGCCGACAGTCGCACAGCATTACGCGCATAATCTGAAAATGTTAAAAACGTCCCACCAAACGGGATTAAACCACCATATAACGCCATACCATTCATAATGGCTGACATACCAAATTCACGTACACCGTAGTGAAGATATTGTCCTGCAGGATTTCCTTTTGAAAAAACTTTAACCCCTTGCCAATCTGTTAAATTAGATCCTGTTAAATCAGCAGAACCACCGATTAATTCAGGTAAAACTTTTGCATAATGATTCAAAGAAATATGTGATGCTTTACGCGTTGCTATGGTTTCTTTTTTTGTTTGCATTTCTTGCAATAAAACATCGGCTGTCGCATGCCAATTCTCTGGAAGTTTGCCGCTGAAACGTCTCATAAACTCGGCTGCTAATTCGGGATATTGTTTTTTGTAAGCTACAAATAATTCTTGCCAAGCTTGCTCCCATTGTTGGCCTTTTTTACGCGCATCCCAAGCAGCATAAAATTCCGCGGGAATCTCGAATGCGGGATACGGCCAATTAAGATTTTTTCTTACTTCTTGAATGGCTTTTTCACCTAGAGGTGCGCCATGGGTATCTGCAGTCCCTGCCAACTCAGCAGGCGCACCCCAAGCAATTGTGGTTTTACAGCAAATCAATGTCGGTTTATCTTTCACTGATTGTGCTAATAAAATAGCTTTGCGCACCGCTTCTCTGTCATGTCCATCCACATCAGGTATTACATGCCAACCATAGGCTGCAAAACGCATAGGAGTATTGTCTGTAAACCAACCTTCTACATTACCATCAATAGAAATACCATTATCATCGTAAAAACCAATTAATTTTCCGAGTCCTAATGTTCCCGCGAGCGAACAAGCTTCGTGAGAAATTCCTTCCATTAGACAACCATCACCCATAAATACATAAGTAAAATGATCTATCACGGGAAAATGTTCACGATTAAATTGTGCTGCTAAATGTTTTTCAGCAATCGCCATACCCACCGCATTTGCTAACCCCTGCCCTAACGGACCTGTTGTCGTTTCAACGCCGGGTGTATCGCCAAATTCTGGATGACCTGGTGTTTTAGAATGGAGTTGACGAAATTGTTTAATATCTTCGATGGAAAGTGCATAACCCGACAAATGTAATAATGCATATAACAACATGCAACCATGGCCATTGGATAAAACAAATCGATCGCGGTTTGACCAATGTGGATTGGTTGGATTGTGTCTTAAGAAATCATTCCAGAGTACTTCAGCAATATCAGCCATACCCATAGGCATGCCTGGATGCCCGGAGTTTGCTTTTTGTACAGCGTCCATACTTAAGATGCGAATTGCGTTAGCAAGTTCAAAATGAGATGGCATAAATGCTCCTATGGCCTGTAAATCCCCCTTTAAAAAAGGGGGATTTTTAAATTACCCGCATCTTACCTGAAAATTACACCATGAGCATCTCAAATTTATTTGATGATTCCCGCCTATAAAACCAGTATGATAGCGCCCATTGTTTTTACCCAAATGGAATGAAGCTTATGCAAAAAGAATATTCATTTACCTCAGAATCCGTATCCGAAGGTCATCCGGATAAAATAGCTGATCAAATTTCCGATGCGGTATTAGATGCCATATTAGAACAAGATCCCCGCTCGCGTGTAGCTTGTGAAACCTTTGTCAAAACGGGCATGGTACTGGTGGGTGGCGAAGTCACTACCTCTGCTTGGGTCGATATCGAGCAGATTACCCGTAATGTTGTCCGCGATATTGGCTACAATAGCTCGGAAATGGGTTTCGATTGGGAATCTTGTGCCATTATGTCGGCCATTGGTAAACAATCGCCCGACATCGCCCAAGGTGTAGACCGCGAAAAAGCAGAACACCAAGGTGCCGGCGACCAAGGTTTAATGTTCGGTTATGCCAGTAACGAAACCTCTGTACTCATGCCCGCACCTATTTATTACGCCCATTTATTAATGCAACGCCAAGCGCAATTACGCAAAGAAGATATACTCCCCTGGTTACGTCCCGATGCTAAAAGCCAGATCACATTTTTCTATGTGAATGGTAAGCCCGTCGCTATCAAAAACGTAGTGCTATCCACTCAACACCATCCTGATGTCAGCCAAGCAGAATTAGTGGAAGCCGTTATCGAAGAAATTATTAAACCGACATTACCCGAAGAATGGTTAAGCAAAGATACACAATATTATGTCAATCCTACCGGCCGTTTTGTCATAGGCGGTCCCTTAGGCGATTGCGGACTCACAGGCCGCAAAATTATCGTTGATTCCTACGGCGGCATGGCACGACACGGCGGCGGCTGTTTCTCAGGAAAAGACCCTTCGAAAGTAGATCGATCGGCTGCTTATGCTTGCCGTTATGTTGCTAAAAATATTGTAGCGGCCGGTATCGCTGATCGCTGCGAAATTCAAATCTCTTATGCTATCGGTGTTGCAGAACCTACTTCAATTCATGTAGAAACCTTCGGTACCAATAAAATTCCTGATACTGAAATTATTAAATTAATACGTGAACATTTTGATTTACGTCCATTTGGTATTATTAAAATGTTAGATTTATTAAAACCCATTTATCGCCCCACTGCTTCCTATGGCCATTTCGGTCGTGAAGATTTGAATTTGAGTTGGGAAAAAACAGATAAAGCCGATACTTTACGCAAAGCTGCAAAAATTTAATTGAGGAATGAATATGCAAACCAGCACACGTTTTAATGATTATAAAGTCGCCGACATGTCACTGGCAGACTGGGGCAGAAAAGAAATTCAAAGCGCTGAAACTGAAATGCCGGGTTTAATGACGTTACGCGAAATGTATGGCAGCAAAAAACCATTAAAAGGCGCGCGCATTGTTGGCTGTTTACATATGACCATTCAAACTGCTGTGTTAATCGAAACCTTAATTGCTTTAGGTGCAGAAGTACGCTGGTCTTCTTGCAATATTTTTTCCACACAAGATCATGCAGCTGCCGCCATTGCTGCTAAAAATATTCCCGTATATGCCTGGAAAGGTGAAACCGAGGAAGAGTATTGGTGGTGCGTAGAAAAATCCATTCACGGCCCCGATAACTGGGTACCGAATATGCTACTCGATGATGGCGGTGATTTAACGGTATTAATGCACCAAAAATATCCTGACCTTTTAAAAAATGTGAAAGGCGTTTCTGAAGAAACAACCACGGGCGTACATCGTCTTTATGAAATGTTTAAACAAGGCCAATTAAAAGTTCCAGCAATTAATGTCAATGATGCAGTCACAAAATCGAAATTTGATAATTTATACGGTAATCGTGAATCTTTAATCGATGGCATCAAACGCGCAACCGATGTAATGATTGCAGGAAAAATTGCTGTCGTTTGTGGTTACGGCGATGTCGGTAAAGGTTGCGCGCAATCGTTACGTGCATTTGGTGCAATTGTTTGGATTACCGAAGTTGACCCTATTTGCGCATTACAAGCCGCGATGGAAGGTTATCGTGTTGTGACAATGGAAGAAGCAGCGCCCCTAGGCGATATTTTTGTAACTGCAACAGGTAACAGTAAAGTCATCGCGCATGAACATTTAATTAAAATGAAAGACCAAGCCATTGTCAGCAACATTGGTCATTTCGATTCTGAAATAGATATCGCATCGTTGCGTCAATACCGCTGGGAAAATATCAAACCACAAGTGGATCATGTATTTCTTCCGAATGGTCATCGTTTAATTGTGTTAGCCGAAGGTCGTTTAGTGAATCTAGGTTGTGCCACCGGGCATTCTAGTTTTGTTATGTCAATTTCTTTTACCAATCAAGTATTGGCTCAACTAGAACTTTGGCAAAACACAGCAACCTATCCATTAGGCGTTTATGTATTGCCAAAAAAATTAGACGA
>Ga0207071_1124_pt2 | contig 11249 bp, 9 predicted proteins | sample Alteio_BWMinHeat_67_FD_153531 | JGI IMG/M metagenome (GOLD analysis project Ga0207071, IMG submission 153531) | Enriched cells from forest soil in Barre Woods Harvard Forest LTER site, Petersham, Massachusetts, United States -... | ecosystem: Environmental > Terrestrial > Soil > Temperate forest >...
TGTTATTGCTGCATTATTCAGTCAATTTATTAACTCTGTTAGCGCTAGTGCTAGCTATTGGTCTTGTTGTTGATGATGCTATTATTGTAGTCGAAAATGTTTATCGGCACATGGAAGAAGGTAAATCTGCTTGGGATGCGGCAATTTTAGGTGCTAGGGAATTAGCTAACCCGATTATTGCCATCACTGTTGTACTTGTTGCCGTATATGCGCCTATCGGTTTTATGGGTGGTTTAACGGGTGCGCTATTTACAGAATTTGCTTTTTCACTGGCAGGTGCTGTCACTATATCTGCCGTTATTGCTTTGACACTTTCGCCTATGATGTGTTCGAAAGTGCTAAAAGTTTCTCATAATGGTGAAAATTCACTAGTTGGCGTTGTTAACCGGCTTTTTAGTTCTTTAGAAAAAAAATATAAAAATATTTTGCATTCTACACTTAATTATTTGCCAGTGACCGCAGTTTTTGCAGTGATCATTTTAGTGAGTATTTCATTTTTGTATTTGACGTCGCAGACAGAGCTTGCGCCGCAAGAAGATCAAGGTATTGTTATTGCTGCATTATTCAGTCAATTTATTAACTCTGTTAGCGCTAGTGCTAGCTATTGGTCTTGTTGTTGATGATGCTATTATTGTAGTCGAAAATGTTTATCGGCACATGGAAGAAGGTAAATCTGCTTGGGATGCGGCAATTTTAGGTGCTAGGGAATTAGCTAACCCGATTATTGCCATCACTGTTGTACTTGTTGCCGTATATGCGCCTATCGGTTTTATGGGTGGTTTAACGGGTGCGCTATTTACAGAATTTGCTTTTTCACTGGCAGGTGCTGTCACTATATCTGCCGTTATTGCTTTGACACTTTCGCCTATGATGTGTTCGAAAGTGCTAAAAGTTTCTCATAATGGTGAAAATTCACTAGTTGGCGTTGTTAACCGGCTTTTTAGTTCTTTAGAAAAAAAATATAAAAATATTTTGCATTCTACACTTAATTATTTGCCAGTGACCGCAGTTTTTGCAGTGATCATTTTAGTGAGTATTTCATTTTTGTATTTGACGTCGCAGACAGAGCTTGCGCCGCAAGAAGATCAAGGTATTGTTATTGCTCAGGTGACAGGGGCAGCAAACTCTTCATTGCAGCAAACACAATTGAACTCCGATCAAGTATATAAGATATTTAAAGGGTATCCCGAAGCGCAGAATATTTTTCAAATTGATGGCGCGAATGGAATTAATACTAGTATTATCGGTATGGGATTGATCCCATGGGATAAACGTAAATTAACAACTAATCAAATACAACCGCAAGTTCAGGAGCAATTTAAAGATATTGCGGGTTCCAAAGTTGCTGCGTTTCAACCTCCTTCATTGCCCGGAGGTGGGAAAGGGTTACCTATTCAATTTGTGATTCAGACCACAGAAGATTTTTATCAATTAAATAAGGTTGTGCAATCTATTTTAGATGGTGCACGCGCGAGTAAACTATTTATGTATCTTGATCCAGATCTTAAGATAGATCAATTACAAACAACTTTGGTCTTGAATAGAGATAAAATTTCTCAATTTGGATTGACTATGCAAGATGTGGGTAATTCATTAGGTGCCGCATTGAGCGAGGGGTACATCAATTATTTTAATTATTATGGTCGTTCGTACCAAGTCATTCCGCAAACACTGCGTCCGCAACGTATCAATGCGAATCAAATATTGAATTATTATATTAAAACTGCGATGGGTGATGTTATTCCATTGTCAACAGTGGCAAAAATAAAAAATGAAGTTGTTCCGGAGTCCTTAAATCATTTTCAGCAACTAAACTCAGCAACGATTTCTGCAATCGCAGCGCCAGGTGTTTCTATGGGTAAAGCATTGGATACGTTAAAAGCCATCGCGCAGAAGAATATACCACAAGGGTATACTATTGATTATGCTGCACAATCTAGACAATATGTTCAAGAAGGTTCTGCATTAGTGATGACTTTCTTTTTAGCATTAATTATTATTTTCTTATCGCTCTCTGCTTTGTTTGAGAGTTTTCGTGATCCGTTAATTGTTTTAATTAGTGTGCCTATGTCTATTTGTGGTGCTATGTTATTTATTTCATTGGGTGTAGGTGGTGCAGGATTGAATATTTATACGGAAGTGGGTTTGGTAACATTGATTGGTTTGATTAGTAAACATGGTATTTTGATTGTGCAATTTGCTAATGACTTGCAGCGCAGTGGTAAGAGTAAGCGCGAAGCTGTTGAGATGGCAGCAGAAATTCGTTTGCGTCCTATTTTAATGACAACTGCGGCTATGGTTTTGGGTGTTATCCCTTTGTTGCTTGCAACCGGAGCCGGTGCTATCAGTCGATTTGACATCGGTTTGGTGATTTCAACAGGAATTTCAATTGGTACTTTGTTCACTCTGTTTGTTGTGCCGGCAATGTACATGTATCTTGCGGAAGATCACGCGAAAAAAGCTGCTTAAAATAAGTCGATTGCGTTAAGACAACACCTAGTATGATTAATATTACACCGTAAATTTCCGTTATTAATGGCACAGTGCCATAAAATAAAAAATCCCAAAATAAGGCAAGCACCGGAACAATATACATCACAGTGCTCGCACGTAACGCATCCCATTGGCGTATTAAGTGATAGTAAATCATCCAAGCAATACCTGTAGAGAAGACGCCTAGATAAATACTGGCTAGCCAAGGTGTTGTTGCAGTAAATAAGGTTTGGGTGTTGGGCCATTTTTCCAATAGGCATGATGTACTAAATAAAAAAACCACACTGGCCCAATGTTGGTGATAAATATTTTTTATAAAATCGATTTTGTCTTTTCCTGTTAAAAAGTGTTGATTCAATATGGCGCCAATGCCGTAACAAATTGCCATTGCTAATACCGAACAAGCGCCCCATAGTGTTGCCAAATGTTTATCGATAGTGACTAATGGCAGAAAAATAATAATAATGCCTGTCATCCCTGTTATCATTCCTAGAGTTTTTGCAATAGAAAATGGATTAGATTTTGGAAATAAAACAAAAGAAAGCAGTAAAGTCCAAATAGGCGCTGTTCCATTTAAAATACCCGCAAGACCTGGTGAAATGAGATGTTCTCCCCAAAATAAAAATGCAAAAGGTAAAGATTGTGAAAATAAACCAACGATCCAAATTCTCCAGCGTAAAGTAAACGGGATGGCGAAATCTTTGCGGGTGATCAACATTAAAGTCATAAGAAAAAGTAAGGCAACAGTGACACGTATGGCAGCGCTAAACAAAGGTGGCCAAAAGGTGATAGCTTCTTTGATGCCGATAAAAGAACCGCTCCAGAAGCAGGCTAGGATTGCGAATAGTGCAATGTTTGGCATAAATTTTTTCATAAAGAGTTGCCTCTATAATTGATAAGTCCTCTCTTAGAGGACGTTCTTGCATAAACACTCTTTCTTAAGCAGGAGATCCCCGCTAAAAGCATGCGGGGATGACGAGGCGCACCTCGCGGGGGCGAGGATAAAAACAATGTTTTTTTATCTACGCCCCTGCGAGGTACTGGACGTCATCCCCGCATGCTTTTAGCGGGGATCTCCTGTTTAGCATATCCGGCAAATCGTTGGACGATGTGCCTCGGAAAAACGTTACACGTATCATATCGCCCTATCGCGAAGAGTCAAGAGGCGCCTCGGGGTCTTTTCTTTTATTGCAGGTAGAATCCGTGGCTAATAGACCCGTGTCGCAACTGTGACTGATAGCATACCGTACGAGGTTACGGGTGTTGCGACCAACGTCTTGTAAAAGAATAATCAATATAGAGTCAAGTTTTTGTGTATTTATTTGTTGTGAAACGGCAACAAGGTTAATATCCGGTTCAGTGGTATAAAAAAGATAATGAGGATCGCGAACATATTTTTCTGCAAAAGTATTTTTGATTGCAGAATCAACAGTAGATGCTAGTGCATGTGAATGACCTGCAACAAAATGGCGAGGGTATTCGTCCGAGTATGGAATAACGATGTAGTCATTTGATTCATCGTTCAATGCGGCAACAAATGGATTGTCTCCTGATCGTAATAATGAAAACGATGTGTAATTTTCCAATGCAAAATGACGATTAGTAATGAGTTGAATCAGATGTTGTTGTAAGGGGCAATGCAGGTAATAAAGCAAATGCGCGAAAATCACTATGTTCGCAGAATAATTTGGAAAAAGTGTAGAATGATAAGGCTGTCCAAGATCTTGTAAATAATGCAAAGACCAACCTAAAAATCGATACCCCCAATACGGATGACCTGTTTTAAATGCAAATTCAGCTAGGGTTAAATAGAGATGTATGCGGTATTCTACATAAGTCTGTTTTAAAAAAGGTGCGACTAAATATATCGATGTCGCTTCATAAAAAAATCCCATATGAAAAGGTATTTGACTAGAAAAAATAACAGTAGAATTGCCATAAGGTTGTTTGCCCAATCGATAAAGCATGCCAAACCAAGTATTATTATCTTCCCATAAATTAATATCCATGCCGTAATCAGGTTCGTCTGCTGCTGTGGCAATGATTTGCAAAGGCGATACTTTATCGCTGGGATTGATTTTTTTTAAAGGTAAATGCAGGAACCGTAAAGAGGGTTCATGGATTAGCAGAGGCAACATGATTTCTTTTTTCGCAATTGGAGAATACATTTCATTTTTTTGGTTTTCTTCAAGATGTAGAAATAACGGGAAATTCATTAGCGGGTTGATTCTAATGCTTTCTTGAAAAGCAGTTTGTAGAGATTTGTCTGGTGTCGCTTGTCCGGTAAATGTGAGTGTATTGGGTAGTGCGGCATAAGCAAAAATATTTTTCTTGGCCCAGGTCTCATGCTGTTGCAGTAATAGTGCTAAGCCGTCTTTTTCTTTTTCAACAAAAGTAGCAAGAGATTCTACAGGTACTACAGATTTATGTTTTATCTCTGGCATTTCTCTGAGTGCTGCATAGGTGAGGCCGGCATGCAATTCCCATGCAGAAGCGGTGATAGGAAAGAAAATTAGAAGTGATAAGAAGAGAGTGAAAATAGGTCTCATGTATTGTCCCTTTGTCGTCTCGCGGCTCGTCCGCGGGATCCAGTCTATGCAACTCACCGCATTGCATTTTCTATATTATTAAGTAATCGTGATTTTATTACAAGTCGGTGTTGTTGCATAAATATTTAAACGCCCCTCAAGCCTTTGCGTGAAGACATGTCATCCCCGCACGCTTTTAGCGGGGAACTCCCTTCTAGTAAGATGGAGGTTCCCGCTAGGAGCATGCGGGAATGACGGTTATTTTAAAATCCACTCGCAACGAAGCTATGTGTATCCAGTCTCACCGGCTTGAGGAGCATTTAAATATTTATGCAACAACGCTAATCTATGTAGAGCAACGTATCTTGTAAGGATGGCATCAGTCTAATATTCATGTATACTTGGTAAAATTTTTTATTTAATCAAGGTTTCTCATGACAAAACCTCGTCTGCTAACAGGCGATACGCCCACTGGACGGCTACATCTGGGCCATTGGGTGGGTTCACTCGAAAAACGCGTATCATTGCAAAGCAGTTATGATTGCTATTTTATTATTGCCAATGTGCATGCTTTTACAACACGCGCAGAAAAACCCGATGAAATTCGCCAAAGCGTGATAGATATTGCTACCGATTATTTGGCGGCAGGCATTGATCCTGAGCAAAGCACTATCTTCGTTCAGTCTGATATTCCTGCTATTCATGAATTAGCATTTTTCTTCAGTATGTTGATTCCTTATCCGCGATTAATGCGTAATCCAACGATTAAAGATGAAATTCGTGATAAAAACTTAGGTGACAATTATTCCGCGGGTTTTTTATGGTATCCGATAGGGCAAGTTGCGGATATTTTAGTATTTCGTCCGGAAATTGTGCCTGTAGGTGAAGACCAAGTACCGCATTTAGAGATGACTAGAGAGCTTGCCAGACGCTTTAATCAGCTGTATTGCAGCGTAGACCCGCATACGGAAGATAAAGACTATGTTAAAAAAGGCGGATTATTTCCAGTGATAGATGTATTGCTGGGTCGTGTGAAACGTTTAGTAGGTATTGGTGCTCCTGGTAGTGAGGGGCAATTATTAAAAATGTCTAAGTCACTGAATAATGCGATTTTTTTAAGTGATGATGCAGATACTATTAAGCAAAAAGTGATGTCTATGTACACCGATCCTAAGCGTTTAAAAGCATCAGATCCTGGCACTGTTGAAAATAATCCTTTGTGGATTTTTCATGAAACTTTTAATCCTGATACTACATGGGTCAAAGAGGCAGAAGAACGCTATCGCCAAGGAGCGATAGGTGATGTAGAATGTAAGAAACGTTTGATTGATGTGCTGGTTCACTTAATCACACCGATTAGTGAGCGTCGTAAGTTGTATGCAAGCGATCCTGGCGAAGTATTGAATGTATTGCGCAAAGGTGCCGAGAAAGCAAATCGTGTTGCCAATCAAACGCTTAAGTTGGCGAAAGAGGCGATGCGGCAGAATTATTAATCTTTATTAAGTAGGAGATCCCCGCTAAAAGCATGCGGGGATCTCCTGCTTAAGTAAGGAATATTTATGCAACAATATCATTTTCATGAGAGGAATTATTAAATGACCGATGATAAAAAAGATTTAAAACGTGTATACGTATTTGGTATGCCACTGCTGAATTTTATGCTGTTATTAGCAGTGATTGGTATTGTTGTAGCTATTGTTACGAATTAATATCCAAGCTGCTGCGAGACGTCGTCCCGCGGACAAGTCCCCGGGATCCAGGTTTTCTTGGCATCCCTGCTTAATTATTTTCCCAATTTATCTAATTGCATCTGCACCTGATTTTTGAATTTATTTGGTGAAGCGATTTCTGAAAATGGATCATCTTCTCCGCCAAACGTATTGATGAAAACATTCCCATAATCTAACCATTGTGCAATCAACCCTTGATTTACCGTAATATTAGCAATGGTTGCCATACGTGTCTCATTGACATGACGAACAAAAAAACCTTCTCTTAAAAAAACTCGTTTATTAGTCACGACAAACTCAGAAGCTAAGTAATTTAAAAACTGACTCCCCCATGATCCTAAGGCAATCATTGCAGGAACAATACTGAGTTTTACCACAATAGGATTATGACTGAATAGAAAAACAAAAATCATTAATGTCCATAACATAGGAATAAGAAAAATAATATAATGTTTTTTTGGTTCGGTAAAGAATTGTTTCATCGGGTAAAAGATTTTTGCTAGCATAGCTTAACATGATATATTCATCCCTGAGTGGTTAAATGAAAAAACTGCGCAATTCCGGTTAAAAACATTTGTACCGCCATTGTTGTTAAAATCATACCCATTAAGCGTTCAACTGCAAGTAGTCCGCGTTCGCCTAAAATCTTGCTAAGATAATCTGCAAAAACAAGTGTTACCGCACAAATTGCCCAAGCAATAAAAAGCGCTGCCGACCATAAAGGTAGCTGATTAGGTGATTGGTTTGCGAGTAACATAACAAACGCCATGGTTGAGGGCCCGGCAATTAATGGGATAGCCAATGGCACAATAAAAGGTTCTGATTGTTGTTTAGGTTTGTGTTCGTTATTTTCATCAGGAAAAATCATGCGTAGCGCAATAATAAATAAAATAATACCACCCGCAATTCCTAAGGCAGATTCAGAAATCTGCATGCCCTCTAAAATGAATTTTCCGAAAAAAAGGAAAAACAGCAAAATTAATAACGCGAAAAAAGTTTCCCGTAAAATAATTTTTTTACGTCGTAATGGCGTTACGCTATTTAAAATAGATAAAAAAACAGGAATGTTCCCAAGGGGATCCATGACAAGTAACAAAGTGATCGCTGCTGTATAAAGAGTCATAATAATAAATAATAAAGGTTTATCCTGGTGGGTCAAGATAATTATCTCTTCTCTGTCGTTTGCCCTCACCCCAACCCTCTCCCGCTGGAAATAGATCGTATTTTTCACATCGATAATCATACACAAAATTTTACAATCGTTTACCCTCGCCTTAAACCTATCCCGCTGAGGATATATCGTATTTTTTTAAGTTAAAACAACGCAGGCACTTCTTTCGCAAGACTCATACGTTCTTTTACCGCATTATTGGTGAGAATAAAACCATATAATTTTTGTTGAGTATCATAAAATAATGCACGTACGTCATTATCCTGTTGTTCTATTTGCCATTGACCTTGCATACCACGCGGTGGCGGGCAAATGACTAGAGGATGTGCGGGGGTTTTCACGGTGACAGGCATTGCAGGATAGTCTACCGCAGTGCGTTCGCCGGCCAATGTTTTAGCCAATGCACGTGCGGAGTTGAGTAAAGGTGTGATAAAAGGCAATACATGTCCCTCGACTTCTGCGCAATCGCCCAATGCGTAAATATCCGCATGGCTGGTTTCTAAAAAACGGTTCACCAAAATACCACGATCTGTCTTGATTCCTGCTGTTTTCGCCAATGCTAAATGCGGGCGCAAGCCAATGGCAGATAATACTAATTCTGTTTCTAATGTTTCACCATTAGATAAAGTTAGGAGGAAATTATCTGCTGTTTTGTCTATCCGATCTGCAACACAATTTAAATGAAACTGTGCACCATTTTTTTCTAATGCGGTTTGTAACAGCTTGCCAATTTCTGTGGGAACCAAAAGATCTAGCGGTGCTTTCACAGGTGCGATCACATGCACCTTATAACCCGCGTTTGTTAAATCATTAGCAAATTCACAGCCAATTAATCCCGCACCTAAAATAGTAATTGATTTTTTTTGCGGTAATAATTCTTGAAAAAATTGATAATCATAAATGTGATTAATCGAAATCACTTGATCGACTGCATTACCTGTTAAAGGTGGTTTAATCACATCTGCGCCGCAAGCTAATACTAATTTATCGTATGTCATCGTTTCTTGATCGAATACAATGTTTTTTTTGATGGGGTCGATTGCTTGTACTTTACAACGTGTTTTAATGGTTGCATTTAATTGCGCAGCCATTGTTTCGGCTGTAGCGGTTGTGAGCGTATCTGCCGTTTTTTTCTGTGTCAGTGCAGTCGACAATAAAGGTTTAGAATAAAAACGCCCTTCGTCTGCAGTAATTAACATGAATTCCGCTGTGGCATTATTTTTACGAAATTCCCGCGCCAATTGATAACCCGCAAGACCTGTGCCGATGATAATAATCATGAAAATATTTTAAATCCTTAGGAACGTAGAAAAGATAACAATGCTAACATAGTACAATCAATTAGTTAGTAAAGCCAGAGATTTATATTTGATCAAAAATAGCATGTATTGTATAATGCCATGCTAATAAAAACGACATGAGCTAATCATAATGAAAACCCACAGAATATTCCAGCGTTCCTCACGCAAACCAAAAGCAACATATAATACCACACGTGATGTATTACGTTGTCTTGGCGATGAGTATAAAACAATAGAATCGCGATGGGAAAGATCGTTGTTTAAAGATTTATTGCGCTATTTGGTGCGGAATAATCAGTTGCGACGTTTGCTATTTTCTTCATGGTTGCAGGAAAAAAATTTTCCAACAGTGCTTTACCCTATCATGCTCGATTATCTTGTTTCTCAGGGAATGCAAGAAGATATTAATCGATTATTTGATCCAGAGTATTGTTTGGAATGGGAACATGGCAAGACTGATTGTGTACTGACATTTGCTGCGGATGATAAGAGTCAGACGAGGACATTACTGACGGATTGTTTTTATGCGCCTTGTAATGCAGTAAGTTTTTTTGATAAAGGCATTAGAATAGAAAATCGAGTGGTTCTTCGTGATGAGTTTATTGGAGACTTAAAAATGATTATGGGGAATGATTCGATTTTTCGTGAAAAATATTTGGGTATTTCGGCTCTTGTTTCCTCATTTAAAAATATTCAGAAACAGGTGGATGAGTTTCAAGGGACAGAAATCATATGTTTAAGTAATGCAATTGGTATGTTTTGTAGTTCTGCTTTAGATTATTGGATAGGTCAGAATGACGAGCTGTTAAATCAATTAGTGAAGACACTCATAGATTGTCAAGAAAAAGCTATTAAAATGATTGTAAATAATCACCCCATACAAGTACAACGATTTTCGAGTATTAATTTCAATGTTGGGATGTTGTTGGCTCAATACAGGGATTTACGTGAAACATGGTTAGCAAAAAGAAATTTGGCGCCGGTAGCAATGAGTGAATCTGTGGCGGCGTTGAAAATTCCCCGTTGATTCCCTTTTTTCAAAGGGCGTTGTTGCATAATTCCTCTGATGATATACGTCGTCCCGCGGCTTGTCCGCGGGATCCAGACGCCGTCCCGTGTCTTGTTCGCGACAACCAGAATAAATTATTCTCTGGATCCCGCGGACAAGCCGCGGGACGACGGAGTCAAATGAATTATGCAACAATGCCTTTTCAAAGGGGGATTTGTTTAATTCCTTTCTTCAATCGCCACTTTCAATTTCTCCATCGCCATTTTTTCTAATTGACGAATGCGTTCTGCGGAAATTTGATATTTATCTGCTAAATCTTGCAATGTCAATTTTTTATCATTTAACCATCTGGATTTTAAAATTTCCTGACTACGTGCGTCTAATTGCGTTAACGCTTCTTGTAAAAAATGCGTAGATTGTGTTGACCAATCGTGATTTTCTAATTCACTGGCAGGGTTGAAACGGTTATCAGTTAGATATAACGCAGGAGCTTGGTGATCATCTTCTTCATCTTCATGACCGTCAAATGCAGCATCGTGTGCGCTTAAACGCATTTCCATTTCGCGTACGGTTTCGGGTTTGACTTTGAGTTCGCGGGCGACAGTATTGATTTCTTCTTCAGTAAACCAACCTAGACGTTTTTTTAAGCCGCGCAAATTAAAAAATAATTTACGTTGTGCCTTAGTCGTTGCTACTTTAACAATACGCCAGTTACGCAAAATGAATTCGTGGATTTCTGCTTTGATCCAATGGGCAGCAAAAGTGACTAGACGCACGCCTATGGCGGGGTTGAAGCGTTTAACAGCTTTCATCAAACCTATATTGCCTTCTTGGATTAAATCGTTGAGTGGTAAACCGTAGCCTGAATAATTTTTAGCTACATGGACAACGAAGCGTAGATGGGACAGGACTAAACGTCGAGCTGACTCTAAGTCGTTGTTTTTTTGTAAATTTTTGGCGAGGCGGAGTTCTTCTTCCTGGGTTAGCATAGGAATTTGGTTCACCTGGGCTATGTAG
>Ga0207071_1073_pt2 | contig 11188 bp, 12 predicted proteins | sample Alteio_BWMinHeat_67_FD_153531 | JGI IMG/M metagenome (GOLD analysis project Ga0207071, IMG submission 153531) | Enriched cells from forest soil in Barre Woods Harvard Forest LTER site, Petersham, Massachusetts, United States -... | ecosystem: Environmental > Terrestrial > Soil > Temperate forest >...
GAAATGTATTGGGATCGACGGTGAACTCTTTGTGGACTCCTTCGGGACCAAGCTTGCCGACTTTCTGAAGACTGCGAAGAACGGCAACGTGCTTCAGACTTGTGCCCGAGTTTTCTCCGCCTCGAACCTGGGTTTCGTCTAGATTGTCAGCGACCGCCACATACAGGTCAGCGGACTTGCCGCCGGCCGGAAGTGGACTGGTTTCAATCAGGAGCTGCAGTTCGTGTGTGTCGATCTGTCCTATCGAGAGTTGTATGAGCGCCTTTGCTTCCGAAGCGGCTTGGATGAGTGCCGAACGCAGTAATGCGGCATTGTTGCCTACGAACTCGCGACGCCCGTCGACCACGATTTGTGGCGTGTAAGGCCCGGAGATGTGAAATCGCCATGCGTAGTCCTGCTGCCGGAGTGTGTATTCGCGCGACGAGAATCGATCGCGCCAGCCGTCCCCGTCCCAGTAGTCAACATGCTCGCCGAGAACCACGATTTGAGTGTCCTTGAGTGCGGACTGAACATCGAGTTGGCGCAGCAGCGCGTCGGCAGGAGGACAGCTTGAGCAACCTTCTGACGTGAACAATTCAACCAAGATCCCGGGTTTGGCAATTTCAGAACTCTGCGCAGGGACGGCAGCTTTTGTCTGGCAACGGCCAGTAGATGCAAGTAGAGGGACGAACAAAGAAACCAACAACGTAGCGAACCAAGGGCGCATGCGCTGTAGGATTGCGATCACTCACAAACGTTACACCCGGCAGGGACGAATTACTGTTCCAAATCAAGAAATCAGGGAGGGGATGGACTTGGCCGTCGGGCCGTGGTCCGGCTCCCGCTCATCTCTCGTGGATGTCACTGGCCCCTGCCGCCCGGCACAACGCCAAAGCCACGAACATGGCTCCGCACCAGAGCAGACTGAGCCCAAATACCCAGTACATATAGCTCTCCTTATGATGTCCGGGGGATAGGTTTTCGGGGAAGAGAAGACGCGATTTTCCTCCCGGATAGTGAACCTGTCAACTGAGGAGTAACTACCTCACGGTGACCCGATCTGGAACAACGCCGGGGACGAAAATGTGCCTCGCGCGCATCAATCCAGTACACTGCGTGACGGGTTGACTCTAAACGCGATGGCTACCGCCGATCCCCTCACCGTCTTCTGCATCGCGAGCTACGAAAAAGGCCATGAATTCCTGCGCGAGTTGAAGCGCCAGGGATCTACGGTGCTGCTGCTCACCTCGGAAAGTCTGATGAACACCGCGCAATGGCCCCGCGACGCAATCGACGACATCTTCTACATGCCGGATGTAAATAAGAAATGGAACCTGCAGCACACGATTCTCGCCGTGAGCCATCTGGCGCGAAACCGACGCATCGACCGCATTGTGCCGCTCGATGATTTCGATTTGGAAACAGCCGCCGCCTTGCGCGAGCACATGCGCATTCCTGGAATGGGCGAAACCACCACACGCTACTTCCGCGATAAGCTGGCGATGCGGGCTCGCGCCCGATTCGCCGGACTGCCCGTGCCAGAATTTGTAAGCCTGCTGAACGATTCCGAGGTTCACGACTTCACCGGCAAAGTTTCCCCTCCATGGATGCTCAAGCCACGGTCGCAGGCAGGGGCCGTCGGCCTGAAAAAGATCTCCGGCCAGCACGAACTCTGGAAAGCGCTCGATGCGCTGGGAGACGAGCGCTCGTTCTATTTACTCGAGCGCTATGTACCCGGCCAGATCTGCCACGTGGATACCATCGTGTATCGTCGCGAACTACTGTTTTCGAATGCGAGCAGATATGGCACACCGCCGATGGATGTCACCCATCAGGGTGGAGTATTCACTACCCGAACCTTGCCATCGGATTCACCCCAATCGCGCCAGCTCTGCGAGCTGAACTGGAAGGTGCTTGAGGCCTTTGGGCTGGTTTGGGGAGTCTCGCACAGCGAATTCATCGTTTCTGAGGAGGGCACGACCTACTTTCTGGAAACCTCCGCACGCGTCGGCGGCGCAAACATTGTCGAGTTGATCGAGGCGGCAACTGGAGTAAATCTCTGGCGCGAGTGGGCGAAGCTGGAAATTGCCGGCGAGGATGGCGCTTACTCGGCCCTGGAGCCCAAGCGTGATGCTGCCGGTTTGCTGATTTCCCTGGCCAAGGAAGAATGGCCAAACGCCGATGACTTTAGAGATCCGGAGATCGTGTGGCGCATGAAGAAGCCATGGCACATCGGTATGATCGTGCGCTCGGAGTATCACGCACGAGTAGAGGAATTGCTACAGCAATACTCTGCTCGCGTACAGCAGCAATACATGGCGTATCGACCGCCGCCGGATCGTCCGACGCACTAATCTGGATGGTGCGATGTCCTTTGGAGACGGGCTCTTACGAAGCCGTTTCCTGTCGAGAAAGTTCTGCAGCAGGAGCTGAACCAGCGCTGTCCGCCAGCGCCGATTCGTTGGTGTAGCGCACGACCTGCTCATATTCCTTGCCGAGAAGGGCACGCAGCTTTGAGGTGTCCATGGTGTAGGAGCCGATAAGGTACGGAAAGGCATCGGGTGGAATCGAGGTTGCGCCCAGGTTCCACATCGTCTGAATCACCGTGCGGCAAAGAGCCACACTGGGCAGGCGCTTGATAGATGCTCCCATCAACCGTGCGCATTCCGCCACGGTGATCGCCTCGCCGCGACCGGCAAGGTTCAGGATCGTCACCTGATCTTGAGTTTTTGGACTCTTCAGAATCCAGGCAATTACTCTGGCAACGTCGTCAACGTGTATGAACTGGAGCTTGTGCTTGAGGTAGTCGCCGCCAAAAGGAAAAACTAGCGGTAGCAGCTTGCCCCTGCGCTCCAGCATCTTTCCGAGCTTGCCATTTCCGTAGGCTGTGCCGCGCAGACAGTTGATCATGTAGTTCTCAACCGAAGCCCCGGCGAAAATGTGCGGACGCAGGATGTAAACGTCACACTCGCCGAGGTCTTTAGCCCGTGTCTGCACCGCAACATCGGCCTCTTTCTTGTGCATCGCATACACAAGCGTTTTCGCGTCTAGGCGGTCGTCTTCCCGCGCTGGACGTTGCAACTTGGGACCGTAAACCGCCACGCTGCTGAGATGGACGAATTTCTTAACCTCACCACCCATCCGGTTGGTTTCTGCGATCGCTTCCAGCACCCGCGCGGTTCCCGCCACATTGATGCGCCACATGCGATCGCGGTCCAGAATCCCCATGCGTAAGGGATCAAGCACAAAGGCAAGATGCACAACCCCGACGGCTCCAGTTTCGCGCAGAATGTGCGCCATGCGGCGGCAGGAGGGCTCTTGTCCGAGATCGATCTTTTCGAACTGGACGGGGGTGGAGGTTTCCGAAGGCGGCCGAGCATCGAGTCCAATGACATTGAAGCCCTCCAGCAGCGGCAGAAGCCGTGTGCCAAGACTTCCGGCAGCTCCGGTTACCAGCAGTGAGGGCTTCGCGGAAGCCATTGTTATTTCGGCGTGCTAGGTTGAGCCTGCTGCGATTGGTTCGAACTCGCTGCAGGTGCAGTGCTGCGCGGCGGCGGCGCGCTCGGGCGTGCCAGCGAGGGAGTCCCACTGGGACCACCTTTTTGATTTGCGCTCTCTGGCCCAAAATAGGAGTCGTTATACTCGGCCTTTGAGGATGCCGCAAAGTGCTGGCGAGCGTCTTCGATCCGCTGCGTTGTGACGCGCCTCTTGACTTCATCCTTCACTTGATCAAAGGGAAGTTGTTGCCGGGAATCGACGCGATAGATCACGTATCCAATTGAGTCGGGAATTGCCTCGGAAACCTCACCCTGCTTCAGAGCGAAGACCTTCTCCTCATGAGCGGGAGGCAGAGCCCCGCGACGCTTCGCTCCGAACTTTGTGCTCGGCGGCTCAGTCGTGGTTTTCAATTGCGTGAACACCGTTTTCTGAATCGTCTCAGGATCGGTGCCGGCTAGGATCTGCTGGCGCGCGGCGTCCGCTATCGCTTTGGAATCAGGAGCTGCTTGCCCCTGGGCGCTTTCGCTTGCGCCGCGCGGCACGAAGATGCGCGTGAGAGTCACTTCCTCAAACGCGGAAGGATTTTGGTCGTAGTAAGACTTGACCTCAGCGTCGCTCACATTCGACGCCTGCGCCTGAATTTTTCTCGCGGCACTTTGGGCGAGCAATTGTAATTTCATGGCGCCAAGCTGCTCCGAGAATTCAGGATCCTTTTCGACCCCGAGCTTCACGCCCTCGTTGGCCGCGCTGAGCAGCTGCACATACTGCGCGGCGATCTGCCGGCGCGCCGCGGGAGGAGCGCCTGGCGCGACGGCGCTGACCAGCTTCTCGAACTCCTCGCGTGTGATGTGCGTTTTGCAATCGCTGCCGGAAGCGGTTGAGCCTGTCTTGGGAGCCTGCCTAGCGGTGCCGTTCAGCGACACATCGCACACTCCATTTACCGTAATAACCGGCGTCTCCGGAGACACGCTCGAGGCTGCGGCCGCTGCCTGTGCGGGTGCGGGTGCGGGCGCTGCTGAAGGGGTGGCCGTTGAGCTGCCCTGTGACGGTGGACTCGACGGTTTGCTTGCCGCGTTTGACTTGGTTGCGGGAGCTCCGGTTTGCGCGAGGATCAGGCATGCACTGCTCAAAAGGGTCAGTATGACCAGTGGGAGTTTAAGACGATTCAAAGTGCCTCCAGGCAACAGGGGGAAGAAACCGATGCTAGCACATAGGGCGCTAATGTTCAGGTACTCACGGCGATAGCCATTTAAGATTATGATTAGCAGCCCGGATGGCCACTTCCTACATTTCCAGCGCCGACAGCATGCGGGCCGAGAAGCGCTCGGTAGCGCGGAACTCCGTGCTTGCGGCTGTTGCCATGACCGCGCTCAAGATCATCGTCGGCTTCGCCACGGGCAGCTTGGGGCTTATCTCTGAAGCTGCGCACTCTGCGCTCGACCTGATTGCGGCCATCATTACCTTTTTCTCTGTAGGCGTTTCCGACAAGCCTGCAGATGCGGATCACCAATACGGCCACGGTAAAGTCGAGAATTTCTCGGCATTTATCGAAACTGGACTTCTGCTTATCACGTGTGTCTGGATCTTGACGGAAGCCGTCCGCAGGATGTTCTTCCATCACGTGACCATCCAGCCCTCGGCTGCGGCATTCGGCGTTTTATTTCTGTCCATGGCCGTCGATTTCTGGCGCTCGCGGGCCTTAGGAAAGACCGCGCTTCGTTATGATAGCCAGGCGCTTGAAGCCGATGCTCTGCACTTCACGACTGACATCTGGTCAAGCGGGGTAGTAGTAGTCGGTCTCGCGTTTGTATGGGCCGGCCGCCAGTACGGCATTCCCTCGCTGCGAATCGCGGATTCGATCGCGGCGCTCGCCGTCGCCGGTGTGATCATGTACGTGAGTTCGCGGCTTGCTCGACTGACCATCGACGCGCTCCTCGACGCCGCTCCCCGCGGAGTACGCGGCAAGATTCTTCGCGAAGTAGGAAATGTCCCCGGCATTCTCGATGTCGATCGTGTGCGCGTCCGCCGTGCCGGAAACCGCTACTTCGCCGATGTGCAGGTAGCTCTGAATCGCAATGCAACGCTGCAACACTCGGAAAACATGGCAGGGTCGGTAACAGAGGCGGTGCAGCGCGTGCTTCCGGATGCCGATGTCACCATTCACGCTCTGCCCCGGGCCACCGGCACCGAGAGTATCTTCGATCGCATCCACGCCGTTGCCGGGAGGCACAACCTCAGCGTGCACGACGTGAACGTCCAGGACTTGAGCGGCAAGTTGCACGTGGAACAGCATCTGGAGCTCGATGAACGCCTTTCACTGAAGGAAGCTCATGATTTCGTGACCGTGCTCGAAGCCGAAATGCGTAACGAAGTTCCCGAGATCGACTCGATTCTTACCCACATCGAGAGCGACTCGGCGACGATCGAACCCGGCGATACGGAGCTTGAGAACGCGTCCTTGGAAAGTCGGCTGCGAAAAATTGTCGCAGAGTTTCCCCAGATCATTGACGTGCACGAGATTGTGCTGAAACACGTGCGCGATCGCATCTACCTTTCGTGCCACGCAACCTTACCGGACGATCTGTCGCTCGCGCGCGTTCATGACCTCTCGACCGCGCTCGAGATTCGCATCAAGCAGGCCGCTCCGGAGCTGTTCAAAGTACTGATTCACACCGAGCCGCAAACAGACAATCGCAGGTGATTGGCTGCTACCAGCAAGTCCCGCAGAATGCAATTTGAGGTGAGTCAAATGAAGACGGACGGAATCCAATAAGCATGCAAAAGCACATTGTCGTCGTATTCAGCCAGCCAGGCTGACCGCCTTGCCAGGTTGCTGAGGCCTTCCTCTCGGAGAGAGGAATTGAGTTTGAGGTGCGAGACGTATCCAGTGATTTTTCCGCCGTGCGGGAACTGGTAGAGAAGTACCAGAGCCGTTCCACTCCTACAATCGTCGTTGGCGAACAGGTGATGATTGGCTTCGATCCGCAACGACTCGAGCAGATGCTTCAATCTTGATGCCCGGAACCTAGAAGGCTACTTACTCATCGCCGCCGCGGCGTTCTGCTACGGGGCTTCGGCGGCGATTGGAAAAGCTGTCTTCAACGGAGCGCGATGGGTTCGCGGCGCAGGCATTAGTCCGCTCATCCTTTCACAGACACGTTCAACGTTTGCGCTGCTGGTGCTGCTGCCGATCATACTGCTGGTACGCGGACCGGCGGTGCTGAAGGCCAGCAAGCGAACGCTTCTGCAATGCGCAGCCATGGGAGTCTTCGGCATCTGTGGCGCGAATTTCTTCTACTACTACGCCATTGCCAAAAGCACAGTGGCTACAGCAATCACTGTGCAATACACTGCGCCGGTTTGGGTGTACGCGTATTCGGTCGCAGCCGGAAGAAATCGGGCGACCTGGCTCAGAAGCCTCGCTGTGATGCTCGCATTCATGGGCTGCGGACTGGTCGCACTCAGCGGCCATGAAGCACAGATCCGGGTAAGCGCGATCGGGATTCTATCCGCGCTGGGCGCAGCTTTCTCCTACTCCTTTTACAACCTGATCGGGGCTGATCTGCTGCGGCGTTTGTCACGCTGGCTTGTCCTCTTTTATTGTCTGCTGGCTGCCAGCGTCTTCTGGCTGATCGTCAATCCTCCATGGAAAATCGTTGCACAGCACTACTCCAGTCGCGAGTGGTTGTTCCTTTTTGGGTTTGCAATGATCTCGATGCTGCTGCCCTTCGCGCTATACCTCGGCGGACTGCGCTTGCTCGATCCAACCAGTGCGATTGTCACCAGCTGCCTGGAACCGGTCTTCGCGAGCGTTCTCGCTGCTGGCTTGGTTGGTGAAAGCCTGAGCGCCTGGCAGATAGTTGGAATCGCGCTAGTACTTAGCCAGTCGGTCGTGATTCAGTTGCCAGAAGGAAAGCCAGCTAACCACGGAGACACAGAGGCACGGAGAAAACCTTTGTAGGGTTGAACACGAAGGACATGGCGGACACGAAGCGGTCACGCTGGAGAATCGATCTTGGGCACTTGCTCGTACGCCTCCATATCCATAGTGCAGTTTGTTGATGTCGTTCTGTTTCCCTTCGTGAGCTTCGTGTCCTGCGTGTTCAATTCCCGCCTTTCTCCCTGATCGCCGTGTTTCTGTGTCATAGACAGCCACCGGTTTTTTGTTACATTGAACGCGCATGTTCGCGCGCAGAACGCAATGGCACCTCGCCCGAAATCGCTACTCAACAGCTCTGAATCAGGCGAGAGAGCGCGGAGCGCAATTGCTTGACCTCACGGCTTCGAATCCCACGCGGTGCGGCTTCAACTTTGACGCAGAGGCGATTCTCGGATCGCTGAGCCGTGCCGAGTCGCTCCAATACGATCCCCAGCCGCAGGGTTTGCTATCGGCTCGGGAGGTGGTGGCGGACTATTACAACAAAAACAAAGTTGCGCGTGCCGGAGATCCAATCGCGGCCGAACAAGTGTTTCTCACCACCAGCACGAGCGAGGCGTACTCATATCTGTTCCGTCTGCTCTGCGATCCCGGCGAGGAGGTTCTGGTGCCGCGGCCCAGTTATCCGCTTTTTGAGTTTCTCGCTGAGATCCAAGACGTTCAGCTCCGGCCCTACGAACTCTTCTATGACCACGGTTGGCACATCGACATGGGAGGACTCGCGAAGGCGGCTAGCCATCGCACACGCGCGGTGATGGTGGTGAACCCAAACAATCCCACCGGATCGTTCATCCACACCAGAGAACTCGAGCCACTAGTTTCTTTGTGCCGAGAGCGTGAGATGGCGCTGATTTCCGACGAGGTATTCCTAGACTACGAAGTGGAAAACGCGCCGGAGGTGAGCGTCGCCTTTTCGCGCGAATGTCTCGCGTTTGCTCTCAGCGGCCTCTCGAAGATTTCCTGCCTGCCGCAAATGAAGCTGGCTTGGATCGTAGTGAACGGCCCAGATCAGATGCGAGCGGAAGCTCGCGCCCGACTTGAGATCATCGCCGACACGTATCTCTCCGTGAATGCTCCCATTCAACATGCCTTGCCGCAGCTTCTGGCGCGAAGAGATCACATCCAACCGCAGCTGGGCGTGCGCGTCCGCACCAATCTCCGTTTTTTGGACGATCAGCTAAAAGAGAGTGGTTCGGTGCAGCGACTCCGGGTAGAAGGTGGCTGGTATGCAGTCCTGCGCGTTCCGGCCAAGGAGTCGGACGAGGATCTCGCGATTGATCTGATCGAAAGCGAGGGAGTGATTGTGCATCCCGGACATTTCTACGACTTCCCACAAGACGGTTACCTGGTTGTGAGCCTGATCACGCTGGCAGAGGAGTTTCGGGAAGGTATTTCCCGCGTCCTCAAAAGATTCCGAGACGATTAGAGCGAAAATCCAAGCCGCCAGCCGCGAAATGTCTGAATCTAACAACAAATATGATTCGCAAATTGAAATCAGGGGAGTACAGGCTGTATTCGCGCAAGAAGAATCCCAAAACAGGCCAGCGGCGCAATCTCGGGACTTTTCAGAGTAAGGAAAAGGCTGAGGCACACGAGCGCGCCGTGCAGTACTTCAAGCGCCAGGGAAAGTGAGCCTCTCAGCGCTTCACCAAAAAGGGGTTGGTCTGGCGCTCTTCGCCAATCGTAGTCAGCGGACCATGACCAGGCACCACAACGGTTTCGTCCGGCAGCGTCAGCACACGATCGTGCAGCGAAGTGATGATCTTGTTGAACGATCCGCCGGGCAGATCAGTGCGGCCGATGCTTCCGGCAAACAGCGTGTCGCCGGCAATCAACTTCTTTTGGGAGGGGAAGTAAATGCAGGTGCTGCCCTCGGTGTGCCCAGGCGTGTGCATTGCAATGGCGCTAATGGCGCCGCATTGAATCGCATCCTGATCGCCGAGAGACTGATCGATCTCCACCGCTCCGGGAGGCGGCGCGCCGATCCACGCAGCCTGTACGTCGAGCATCTTCAACAGCGCATAGTCATTCTTGTTGAGCAGGATGGGAGCGCCGGTAGCCAGCTTCAACTTCATCGCTCCGCCGACATGGTCGATGTGAGCGTGCGTCACGATAATTTGCTTGAGCGTAAGTTGATGCTCGCGCAGCACGGAGAGAATGTGTTCGATCTCGTCGCCCGGATCGATCACCAGCGCTTCGTGCGTCGCTTCGTCTCCAATGACGGAGCAATTGCATCCGAGCATTCCGACAGGAAAGATCTCGTGAATCACGCCGCTGATCTCCTCAAAAGTCGAAAGCCTCCGCGAAGAGGCTCTCGTGAACTACTTCTACTCAATCTCGCTATCTCGGGACCGGTGGCGGTTCAGTGTTCGAGCTCTTCCCGGGAGCTCCAGGCTGCGGCGGAGCCGTGGTCTGTTTCGCCGGCTTCACGTTCTGCATGACTGAGTTGCTGCTGCGACGGCTCATCATCACGGAAAGAGTGATGGAGGTCACCATAAAAATGATGGCCGAATAGGTGGTTGCCTTCGTTAATACGTTGGCAGCGGAACGAGGACCGAATGCCGTCTGCGATCCCATGCCGCCGAAAGCCGCAGCCACATCGGCGCTCTTGCCGCTCTGCAACAGCACTACGATGACGAGGAAAACACAAACGATAACGTGAATAGTTACAACCAGATAGATCATTTTACTTGCGAATTACCTTTCAGGTCCGCGTGGAACACCGATCCAACCGACCCATCAGCTTGAAAGACGCTGGAAAACTCGATGCTACAAGGGCGGGAAAAATCTTTTGGTGCGGAAGGGGGGACTTGAACCCCCATGCCTCTCGGCGCCACCCCCTCAAGATGGTGTGTCTGCCAATTTCACCACTTCCGCACACTGGTGACGTAAGGCCATAAGAAGTATAGCAGAGGCTCCGAAGCCTCGAAGCTGCGCAGCTACTGTGCTTTCACGATCCGCGACCGGCTCAAACTCAATGCGAAGATTGCGCAAATTGCGAGGTTCAATGGCCGCCGATTTCGGGAACGCTTGGCTTCGAAAGCGAACTCTTTCTCACGCCAGCGCGGCCAAGTATGCGGCCCACTTCGTGAAGCTCTTCCAAGATATCGTTCGTCGCGAAGGGTTCGGAATAGAACACTACTCAGATCGCGCCACCAATGGTGTATCTGCCGATCACGCCATCTCTTTGCATTTCGTGAATAACTTGTAGTGCTTCTTTCAGCATGAAGCTCTCGCACTACCAGTTCACAATCGCGGCAAACGATTTCGGATCCAGGCTGGCTCCACCGACGAGTGCTCCGTCGATTTCTTCCTGTGACATCAGTGAATGAGCGTTCTCTGGCTTGACGCTGCCGCCATAGAGGACCCGTAGCTTCTTTGCGGCGTCTGCGCCAATTGCCTTGGCCGCTTCCTGGCGGATGAAGTAGTGAGCATCTACGGCAATTTCTGGTGTTGCGGTTTTACCAGTGCCGATCGCCCAGACCGGCTCATATGCGATCGAGAATTTATCAACGTCCTCGCCGGAAATTTCCCGCAGTGCGTATCCGACTTGTCGTCGCAGCACTTCTTCGGTGACTCCCGCTTCACGCTCCTGGTTTAACTCTCCGACGCAGACGATGGACTTGAGCCCGTCAGCCATGGCGCAGCGCAGTTTGCGATTAACACTGTCGTCCGTCTCACAGAAATATTGGCGGCGCTCAGAGTGGCCGATGATCACTTGCTGGCACCCAATGCTGGTGAGCATGCTGGCGAAGACTTCTCCGGTGTACGCCC
>Ga0207071_1149_pt2 | contig 10917 bp, 7 predicted proteins | sample Alteio_BWMinHeat_67_FD_153531 | JGI IMG/M metagenome (GOLD analysis project Ga0207071, IMG submission 153531) | Enriched cells from forest soil in Barre Woods Harvard Forest LTER site, Petersham, Massachusetts, United States -... | ecosystem: Environmental > Terrestrial > Soil > Temperate forest >...
GTTCCGCGAAGGTCGCCGATGCCGGTAGCAGTGGCCCCGACCAATACAATCTTTCCTTGAAAAGTATCCGGAGCAAAATTTTTCTGGAGCACATCTACGATGGATTTGTGCGTGAACGTGCCCGCCGGTCCCTGATAATTGATCATCATCTGGCCACGGCCGTCCGGATGCAGGAGCAGCGCCTGGCCAAATCGAATCTCTACGATCCCCTGGGGACCGTAGATCAAGTTCATATCCTGCGCCCGGGCTCCCAGGTAAGCGCGCGCGGTCATTAGGTCCAACGAGGAATAAATGTCCCATTCATCAGGATTCTTCGAACGCCCATAGGGAAGAACCAGCGTCGCCCTACGCACGATGCCATCGGCATCCGGAGGCGCATTGAAGAAGCCGGTCCATGAGAAATCGCCATTGAGAGCGGTTGTCAGTTGATCGAGATTGGCCTCGGCTCCCTCCGGCAAAAGATTGGCATACCCGAACACATCCAGCATCCGGGCTTTCTCCTGCTTTTGTGCATCCGGATGGAGCGGATGCGCTGGCGGATAAGCAAAAAACGCAATCTGATTGGCGTAAGTGTCCAGCGTGGAGGCTTCCATCCCCCGCAGGTCGGCCTCCGTAAAGAGGAAGTAATTGCCGAGTACGACGGGGCCAAAACGTTGAATCGAAACTGCAAATTGTTTATCCGCATCGAAGGAGGCAGCGAGCCTCTGGACTTCGGCGGAAAGTTTTGCATCGACGGCTTCTCCCGCCTTTCTGCGCGCCTCCAGCTCCGCCCAGAGTGCGCGAATGGGAGCGGCGGATTGGTCCGGCTTGCTGAAGGTGATGTCGAAGCCGACCACTTTGGCACCGCTGTCGCGCAGTACGTCCAGCATTTTGGCGAAGTTTGCCCGAGAAAAGGGCCAGCGGCCCAGGACTTCTTGCGCGAGCTGGTCGATATCGACAACTACGATGTGAGAATCTGGATGTGAAAATTTCTTCGGGCGATAACGGAACCGCGTGTCCAGGGTGGCAAGCTCCAGCCTGTGACCATATACGAGCTCATCGGCCGCGCCGGAGAAAGTTCCGTCCACGGCACACCCGACGAAGTGCGCGCTCGCATCGAACTCTTCCAGCAGGCCCGCGAACTCTACCGCAGGCGCCGTTGGGAAGAATCCCAGAAGACTTTCCAGATTATTCTCGATAAGTGGCCCGATGATGGCCCGTCGCGCACTTACTGGAAGCGCTGCCAAGACTATCTCTTCGACGAACCGCCGACTGGATGGGACGGCGTGTTCACCATGACCCACAAATAGCCGGCGCTTTCCGTACCATCCAGTCTCCTTACCACCCGCTTCCGTCCGGGTCAAAAATCGCAGTCCAAATTTGATGGAGTCTTCCTTGTGCCCTGTGTCAAGATGTGGGCATCGAATGGGGTGGATGAGTTGCTCATTTTTGCGCTCAGGCCTATAACTGTCGCGCTGTGTAGGACTTAGGGGTTTCTGCGATTTGACCAAGATGGTTGTGACCACTGATCGCATTCGACTCGTGAAGCTATTCATTCAGGAAACATTCCGTCGATGATGTGCATTGGAAAAACTGGCGTACCCAATGAAATGCGTTCGCGAATCTAAGAGGAATTAGGGATGAATGGCACTGCTGGCGGAGGCAAGTGCGAGGCCACTCCTTCCGCTGGCACAAAGGAATGAATTAAGACTCTATGTGGATTGTCCGATTAGCGCTCTCGAGGCCCTATACCTTTGTGGTGATGGCGCTCGTCATCATTTTGCTTACACCGGTAGTTTTGTTGCGCACTCCCACGGACATTTTCCCGAACATCGACATCCCGGTCATCTCCCTGGTCTGGACTTACACCGGCCTGGAACCCCAGGAGATGGAACAACGCATCACCTCCAACGTCGAACGCGGCCTGACTACACTGGTGAATGACGTCGAACACATCGAATCGCAATCGCTTCCCGGCATCGCGGTCATCAAAGTATTCTTCCAGCCAGGCGCCAACATCCAAACGGCGCTCGCGCAAACCGGGGCCATCTCGCAGACTTTCTTGCGGTTTCTGCCTCCAGGAACCACGCCGCCCCTGGTCATCATCTATTCCGCTTCGACCGTTCCGGTCATCCAAATCGGTCTGACCAGCGACACCCTCAGCGAGCAGCAGCTTTTCGATTTCGCAAACAATTTTATTCGTACGCAGCTCGCTACCATTCCCGGAGCGGCTACGCCATTCCCTTACGGCGGCAAGCAGCGGGTTATCAGTGTGGACATCGATTCGACCTCTCTGCAATCAAAAGGACTTTCCGCGGTTGACATCGTCAATGCCGTGAATGCGCAAAACCTGATCCTGCCGGCGGGCACCACAAAAATGGGCCCCCTCGAATACACCGTGGAGATGAACGGCAGCCCTCAGACCGTCGAGGAACTCAACGATCTGCCGGTGAAGACGGTCAATGGCACGACCATCACGATGCGGGATGTCGCCCACATTCGCGACGGCTTTTCTCCCCAAACCAACGTCGTGCTTGCCAATGGGCAGCGCGGCGTGCTCATGAGCATTTACAAGACCGGGAGCGCCTCGACGCTGGACATCGTCGACCGCGTCAAACAGATGCTCGAATACAACAAGAGCTCGCTCCCCGAAGGCATTCATGTTTCAACATTCTTCGACCAGTCGGTCTACGTCCGCGCTTCCATACAGGGCGTAATTCGCGAAGCCATCGTGGCCGCATGCCTAACGGCGATCATGATCCTGCTCTTCCTCGGAAACTGGAAGAGCACTTTGATCATTGCGATTTCCATCCCACTTTCGATTCTGGTCAGCATCCTGTGCCTTAGCGCGCTTGGCCAGACCATCAACATCATGACCCTGGGCGGCCTGGCCCTCGCGGTCGGCATCCTGGTGGATGACGCCACCGTCGAAATCGAGAACATCAATCGCAACCTGGCCATGGGCAAGGAAACCGTGCAGGCCATTCTCGACGGCGCCCAGCAGATTGCCGTGCCGGCCTTTGTTTCCACGCTGTGCATCTGCATCGTCTTCATTCCCATGTTTTTTCTCTCCGGCGTGGCCAAATTCCTGTTTGTTCCTCTTGCGGAAGCCGTGAGCTTCGCCATGCTGGCTTCGTATATGTGGTCGCGCACCATCGTCCCGACGCTGGCCATGTACCTTTTGAGCTCGGATGACGAATATCACCCCGAAGAGCACCTCGGAGAAAAAATGGGGTTATTCCGCCGCTATCAACAGGGCTTTGAGCGGAATTTTGAAAAATTCCGTGAAGGTTATCGGAAGGCATTGCGAGTCTCGCTGCACTCACCGTGGCTTTTCGCCGCGTGTTTTCTTGGGTTCTGCGTTTTCTCCACTCTGCTGGTGGGCGTCCTTGGGCGGGATTTCTTTCCAAGCGTTGACGCCGGCCAGATCCGCTTGCACATGCGCGCGCGCACCGGCCTGCGCATCGAAGAGACCGCCAAACTGGCGGACCAGGTTAATGGTGTAATTCGGGAAACCATTCCGAAGGACGAGTTGACGACCGTTCTCGACAATATCGGCTTGCCTTACAGCGGCATCAACCTGAGCTACAGCAACGCCGGCACTATCGGAACTTCCGATGCGGAAATCCTGGTGCAACTGAAACAAGAGCGCGGCAAGGCCACCGGGGCATACATCAACGATTTGCGCCAGAATCTTCCACAGCGTTTTCCCGGGGTGCAGTTCTTCTTTCAGCCTGCCGATATCGTGACGCAAATTCTAAATTTTGGCACTCCTGCGCCCATTGACGTGCAAGTGACCGGACAAAACCAGCACGGAAATTATTTGATCGGAGAGAAACTTGCCAACGAATTCCGGCACATCCCCGGTGCCGTGGACGTGCATGTTCAGCAGGCCTTCGATAACCCCACGCTGTTCATGGAAATCGACCGGGCCAGGGCCCAATCCGTGGGCATGCAGTCCCGCGATGTCGCACAGAATGTGCTCGTTTCCCTGAGCTCCAGTTTCCAGACCAGTCCAGCTTTTTGGCTGGATCCGAAGAATGGCGTGGAGTACAGCGTCGCCGTGCAAGAGCCGCAGTATCGAGTCGACTCTTACCAGGCGCTGCAGAACACTCCCATCAGCGGGAGTTACCCTGGCGCAGCGCCGCAGATACTCGGAAATTTGGTGCAGACGCGAACGACGGCGCGGCCCGCCGAGATTTCGCATTACACAACGGTGCCGATGATCAACGTATATGCCGCAGTGGACGGCCGCGACCTGGGCGGCGTCGCGGATCAAGTGGAAAAGGACGTCCAGGCTATCGAAAAAGAGTTGCCTCGTGGCAGCCACATCGTCACGCGCGGCCAAGTTCAAACCATGAAAAGCTCCTTCACGGGCCTCGGCCTTGGACTGGTCGGCGCCATCGTTCTTGCCTATCTCCTGATCGTTGTGAATTTTCAGTCCTGGCTCGATCCTTTCATCATTATTACCGCGTTGCCCGGCGCGCTGGCCGGCATCTGCTGGATGTTGCTGCTAACCCACACGACCCTCAATGTGCCATCGCTGACTGGCGCGATCATGTGTATGGGCGTGGCCACGGCAAACAGCATTTTGATGGTGTCCTTCGCGCGCGAGCAAATGGAAGAGGGCAAGAGCGCGCGCGATGCCGCGGTTGAAGCAGGTTTTGTACGCATACGGCCAGTGCTCATGACTGCGCTGGCCATGATTATCGGCATGGTGCCCATGGCCGTCGGACTCGGCGAGGGAGGGGAACAAAATGCCCCTCTGGGACGCGCGGTTATCGGCGGGCTGATTTTCGCCACCTTTGCGACGCTGTTTTTTGTGCCCTGCGTTTTCTCCATGATTCACGGCCGCCGGGAGCGCAGAACGCCGCACGATGGCGCGCCGGCACCGGCATCGGCCTGATGCTTTTCGATATGGAACTGAATACGGAAATTGGGTGATGATGGAAGGCGGAGTTTCGATGGAAACTGAACACCAAGAGTGGCCACACAACAAAGGCACGCGGTTCTTCACCATTCTTTTTGTTTTGGTGATTGTGCTGGTGATTCTGGGCGCGGTCACGCTGATCCAGCGCCGCTCTCAGTATCAAGCGCTCGCCAAGGAAACGGAAACGCTCGCGATCCCCACGGTAGCCATATTCCATCCAACGACGGAGTCTTCGGAGGAAGAGCTCGTCCTTCCCGGTACGATGCAGGCCTACGTCGAATCGCCTATCTATGCGCGCACCAACGGTTATCTTAAAAAGTGGTATCACGACATCGGCAGCCGCGTGCACCAGGGTGACTTGCTTGCGGACATCGACACGCCGGAAGTGGATCAGCAACTTTCGCAAGCGCGCGCCGATTTGAATACCTCGCAAGCGAATGCCGCTCTCTCGAAAATTACCGCGACCCGTTACGAGGAGCTTATCAAAACAGACGGCGTTTCCAAGCAGGAGGTCGATAACGCCGTGGGCGATCTGGCCGCCAAAGCCGCCACGGTCAGATCCGCGGAAGCCAACGTGCGCCGGCTGGAGGAATTGGAATCCTTCAAACACATTTACGCTCCCTTTAGCGGCGTCATCACGCGGCGCAATGTGGACACCGGCACGCTCATCAACGCGGGCAATGGCGGCTCGTCACAGCTGCTTTTTACGCTGGCGCAGACCGATCCACTGCGTGTCTATGTGAGCGTCCCGGAAACCTCCGCGCCTTCGATTCATAGCGGGCTCGGCGCGTATCTCGGACTTACCCAATATCCTGGCGAAAAATACCAGGGCAAGGTGGTACGCACGGCGGAGTCCATCGACACCGGCACGCGCACATTGCTTACCGAAGTGGACGTGCCGAATCACGCCGGCGCGCTGCTCCCAGGCGGATATGCGCAGGTGCATTTGGCGGTAAAAGTAACCGGGGCGCGGCTGCAAGTACCCGTGAACGCGCTGCTGTTCCGTTCGGAGGGGCTCCGCGCGGTGGTGGTGGACGCGAATCATCGAACGCACCTGAAACCCCTTACGATTGGCCGTGACTACGGCACGACCCTCGAAGTTCTGCAGGGCCTCGAAGCGGCCGACTGGATCGTGCTGAATCCTGCGGACTCGCTCGAAGACGGCCAGGAAGTTCGCGTCAAAGAGCTCGCGGGAAACCCTGCGCTGGTACCCGCACGGCAGGCGGCCCCAGCCGCAGGACAAGCCAGTCCGAGTCCCACCGCGGCTCCGGGAACGAAGAAACCACAATGAAGTTTGCGAAAAAATCCCCGGTCCTAATCGGGCTGGCTGCGGTCGTGCTTGTTTCCATCATTGCCAGCGGTTGTACCGTGGGGCCAAAGTACCAGCGTGCTACCGCGCCCGTGCCCGCCAAATGGGATGTTGCAGAGCCGTGGCGTGAAAGCGCGCCAAAAGACGGCATCGCCAAGGGCGAATGGTGGGGCGTATTTCACGACGACGAACTGAGCACGCTGGAAAAACAGGCTCTCGATGCCAACCAAACCATCAAAGTCGCGGCGGCTCGGCTGGAGCAGGCCCGGGCGTCCGCAGCTGTGCAGATCGCAACGCAATTCCCTTCTTTGGCGACGGCGCCGAGCGCCGAACGCCAGCGCCTTTCCGGAAACCGTCCCCTTGGCAGCTCGATCCCCGTAACTTCTGCAATATCCCAGAACAATTTCACGCTCCCTTTCACGGCGGGATATGAAGTGGATTTGTTCGGCCGTAGGCGGCGTAGCATCGAAGCGGCGCAGGCCTCATACCAGGCGAGCGCGGCCGATCTGGAAAATGTGCGCCTGGTGATTACCGCGGAGCTCGCGGGCGATTACTTCACGCTGCGGCAGCTCGATACGGAGATTGGGATTCTGAACCGCACGGTGGAATCACTGCAAAAGGGTTTGCAATTGGTGGATTCGCGGCACAAGGGCGGTGTGGCCTCCGGGCTGGACGTCGCGCAAGAAGAGACGCTTTTAAACACCACGCGGACGCAGGCGGTCTTGCTGCTGCAACAAAGAAAACAATTCGAAGACGCGATTGCCGTGCTGGTGGGTAAACCGGCGCCGGATTTTCACGTTGCGAACAAAGAACTAGGTGCCGATGCGCCCCCGCTGGATGCCGGGCTGCCGTCCGATTTGCTCGAGCGCCGGCCGGACGTCGCCGAGGCTGAGCGGCAGATGGCCGTGGCCAACGCGCAGATTGGGATCGCCAAGGCCGCGTACTATCCGTCGCTGAATCTTTTTGGGACGGGCGGGTGGCAGGCGGCGGACATCGCCAAATTGATGAATGTGCAGAGCACCTTCTGGGCGGTGGGCGCGAACGTGGCGGAGACGATTTTCTCCGGTGGCTCGCGGCGCGCGCAGGTGCAATTTGCCAAAGCGGGCTATGACGCGAGTGTGGCCGGGTATCGCGACACGGTGCTGAACGCTTTTCGCGAAGTCCAGGACGACGTTACCGGCTTGACGGTGCTGGACCAGGCCAGGCATTCGCAGCAGTTGGCCGTCGACGCCGCCCGGCGCACTCTCGACCTTGCGAGTAACCGCTACGCCGGCGGCCTGGTGAGTTACCTCGACGTTGTGAGCGCCCAGCAGAACTTGCTGAGTAACGAGCAGGAGATGGCCGTCATCCAGGGGCAAAAACTAGTCACCAGCGTGCTCTTGATCAAAGCGCTCGGCGGCGGGTGGGATGCCTCCAGCCTCTCCGCGGTGCAAGTGAAATCCAAGTTGAAAGATGTGGTAGCACCGTAGGAGCCGTGAGGCCCTTTGCGCGCTGAGTCGGAGCGTGCTGTCCACTCAAGGATTTCCAGTATCGTGAGGCGAGATCACTCGGCCAAATTCCGAGGCTCGGCTGAGGCGGTCAAACATGCGGTAGGCCGCGGTCGAGATTCGAATGATGGCTGCGCCGCCGTCGCCCTCGTGCCTGAGGTACGTAGTCATAACGCTGATGACGTAGGGCCGATTGCCGGTGAAGACGATGCCGGAATCGTTGCGCACCCCTTCCAGCTCACCGGGCTTATTGGCTACGCGCACATCTTCCGGCAACTCCCGCGGGATGTAGCTTTCCTTGTGAATACTAAGCAGCTTGAAAAAGTCTTCTGTCATCGCTTTGTTTAATACTTTTCCGCGGTAGAGATCTTCCAGCAGGGTCATCAATTCGCGCGGTGTCGCGATGTTTTCGCGGCCTTCGGCGGCGGCCTTCAAGTCCATCATCTTGCGGCGTAAACGGGTGTGCGTGAGTCCAAGCGAATCGAGCAGGGCGTTCACGTTCTCCATGCCTATACGATCGATGATGATGTTCGTGGCGGAATTGTCGCTCACCGAAATCATGAGCGCGGCGACGTCACGCAGGGTGAGCCGCGTAACGCCGGGAGTAAGCGCTTCTGCAATCCCGCTTCCCCCGACGAGGTCTGCCTGTTGCAAGATGTACAGATCCGTGAACTTGAGCTTGCCTTGCTGCACCTGTCGATAAAACTCCGCGAGAATCGCGATCTTGATGGAACTGGCCGTAGGAAGAACTTCATCGGCATGGAACAGATACTTCTGCCCGGTGGAGAGGTCCAGAATGGCCACGCCGAGGACCCCGTCAAGGTTGCGGTCGGTCTCGTGGATCGTAGTTTCAAGTTTTTGCCAAAGAATCTGCTCCTTCTCCAGAACCATTTTTTCCTGAAATGTTTGTTGCGCGAGGGATGGAGCTGTAAAGCAGGCAGCAGTAGTCAGTAAGATAGGGCAGGCAAATCGTTTGAGCACGATGACCTCCGAGTCAGCGGGATTATAGCCTGACCCTACACAAACAAGCGCACTTCAACTGCTCAGAGATTGTCGATAAAGAATTGAGTGACGCGCTGCATGAGCACTCGCCGCGCGGGCGGATCGCTCACGCCATGGCCGCGGCCGGGAAAGGCCAGCACCTCCACGTACTTCCCCGCGTCGATCAGGTCGTTAATGACCGTTAGCGTGTTCGCAAAATGCACGTTGTCGTCGCCCGTGCCGTGAGCGATGAGCAGTTTTCCTTTTAGTTGCGCGGCATATTTCGCCGGAGAAGAGTCCTCATAGCCTTCCGCATTTTTCTGTGGCAATCCAAGATAGCGCTCAGTGTAGATGGAGTCGTAGTAGTGCCAGTCGGTCACCGGACCGCCGGCAAAGCCCGCCTTGAAATCATCGCCCGCTTCGAACATGGCGTGCAGCGTCATGTGTCCGCCATAGCTCCATCCCCAAATGCCGATTCGGTTGGCGTCGACGTACGGGAGCGACTTGAGATACTGCACGCCGTCGCGCTGATCGGACAGCTCCTGGGCACCGAGGCGAAAATGCAGCGGAGTTTCGAACGCATGGCCTCGCCCCGCCGACCCGCGATTGTCCAGCAAAAAGACGATGTATCCCTTCTGCGCCATCATCTCATGCCACAGGAAGGTGGATCCGCCCCACAAGTTGCGGACCACTTGTGCATGCGGGCCACCATACGTATTTACGAGCACAGGATATTTTTTCCTTGCATCAAAATTCGGCGGCTTAATGATGCTGGCGTTGAGCAGCACGCCATCGCGGGATTTGACGCTTAGAAATTCCACCGGCGAAAGATGGTAGTCCGCCAGCTCAGCTACTTTGTTTTCATTGATCGCGGCAATGCTTGAGCCGTCTGTGCGGTAGAGATCCTGGCGCGGCGGAGTAGCCGTATTCGAATAGGTGTCATAGAAAGCAGCCGAGCTCGGCGCTATGACGACAGCGTGCGCGCCTTCCGCTTTGGTGATGCGAGCGAACCCGCTGCCATCGAAACCAACACGGTAGAGATGGCGCTCGAGAGGAGATTTTTCCGTTGCGGTGAAGTACACGAGCCCTTTGGATTCGTCCACGGCATCGAGCGCGGAGACTTCCCATTCACCCTGGGTCAGCTGCGCGAGCTGCTTGCCGCCAAGATCGTAGAGATACAGGTGCCGATAGCCCGTGCGCTCGCTGGACCACAGAAAGCGCTTGCCGTCCTTCAGAAAATAGAGATCGTCGCTGACGTTCATCCAGTATGGATCTTTTTCCGTCAACGCAACGCTCGCGCTGCCAGTCGCCGCGTCCGCAATCAAAAGATCGAGAGAGTTCTGCTCGCGGTTCAATCGCTGAATCGCCACATGCTTCGAATCCGTCAGCCAATTCACGCGCGGAATGTAAATGTCCGTTTCCGCACCGATGTCCATCACGCGCGGTTCACCACCGCTCAAGGCTGCGACGAGCACGCGGACGACGGGATTGGCGCCGCCAGCCACCGGGTAACGCTCCATCTCCGCTTCTCCTCTCGGAGAAGCGAAATCCACCATGGGATATTGCGAGACCTTGCGTTCATCCATTTCCAGATAAGCGATCGCGGAAGAATCCAGCGCCCACCAGTACGCCGTCTTGATTTCCAGCTCTTCGGGGTAAACCCAATCCAGCTCGCCCTTGCGGATCTCTTCTGTGCCGCCTTGAGTGATCGCCCGTTCTTTGCCGTCGGCCACACCTACGACCCAGAGATTATGATCGCGCACGAAACTTACGAAGCGGCCATCGGGAGAAATCTTCGGATCGGCTATCGCCGCGTTGCCGGAAACGAGCGCGTGACCTGTTTGGGACTTCACATCAAGCCATGCAAGTGATGCGGGACCTTGAAACAAAAGACCAGCGCCATCGGGCGCCCACTGATATTGCGAGGGCGCGCGCCGCCCCAGGCCCGTGGCTTGCGTCGGTTTCGAAGAGTCCGCAGGAAGGATCGATTCCAGTTTGTCGGACGCAACGAGCAGGTGCCGCTGTCCGTTGGCCGCGTCCATCTCCCAGAGTTCCGTCCTAGCTTCCTTGCCCGCGCCCTTAGTCTCGAAATAGCTAAGCTGTTTGCCGTCGGGAGCCCACGCGAGTCCGCGGGTTACCCGCCCGCTCAAGCTCGGCATGGAGTAGATCCGCAAGGGCGAGCTGGATTGGGTTTACCCCGAAGAGCTGGAAATCAAGACGGCGTACTGGTG
>Ga0207071_1172_pt1 | contig 10890 bp, 7 predicted proteins | sample Alteio_BWMinHeat_67_FD_153531 | JGI IMG/M metagenome (GOLD analysis project Ga0207071, IMG submission 153531) | Enriched cells from forest soil in Barre Woods Harvard Forest LTER site, Petersham, Massachusetts, United States -... | ecosystem: Environmental > Terrestrial > Soil > Temperate forest >...
AATTCGGCGGCAGCAGTCTTGCCAACGCTGAGCGTATTGCAGTGTTGAAATCCATCTTGAATGGTCAGCATGAAATTATTGTTGTTTCCGCTGTGCAAGGAACAACATCATCATTGCAACAAGCATTAGATTTAGCAAAAAAAACCGATGAATACACAAAAACTCTTACTCAATTAGAAAAAACACATACTACTATTGCTAATCACCTGCTATCCAAACAACAAGCAGAAAGTTTTATTACAGCATTGAAAAAAGATATCGCAGAAATTCAAGATATTTTGCACGCGATTAAATTAACAGGCGGATATTCCACAGAAATTCAAAATCTAATTTTAGGTTATGGCGAATTATGGTCCGCAAAAATAGTTGCAGATTACCTTTCCAGTTTTCATAATGTTTTATATTTAGACGCATCGAAAGTATTATTTGTTTATGAAAAAAATAATATGCTGTGTATTGATTGGGAAAAGAGCCAGCAAGCACTAGATGAATTTTTAAAAAATAAATCATTCGATCAAATTGTTATTACAGGTTATATTGCTGCAACGTTAGAAGGAAAACGTACAACACTAGGCCGTAATGGCAGCGATTTTTCATCCGCTATTTTTGCAAAATTATTTCGCGCAGTTAGTTTAACGATATGGACCGATGTGGACGGTATTTTTACCGCAGATCCCAATCGAGTGCGTGCTGCATTTGTCATTGATTCATTGTCATATGAGGAAGCGTTAGAGCTTGCTTATTTTGGCGCAAAAGTATTACATCCTATGACAATTGCACCTGTGCTTGCTGAAAATATCCCTATTTATATTAAAAATAGTTTTAATCCAAAAATGAAAGGCACACATATCGCTGCAACTGCAGCAGCATCGCCGTATTTGATCAAGGGATTAACCTGTATCGATGATATTGCGCTAGTTAATATTGAAGGCGCAGGCATGATTGGTGTATCCGGTATCGCAGCGCGCGTATTTGAAGTGTTACATCAAGCTAATATTTCAGTGATTTTGATTTCACAAGCAAGTTCTGAGCATTCAATTTGTTTTGCCGTAGCAAATGCGTATGCAGATCTTGCTGTGAAGGCATTGCAAGAAGATATGCAGTTTGAAATAGAACGAAAGCAAATTGAATCTATTATTGCTGATAAACAATGCGCTATTCTTGCTGTGGTTGGCGATGGCATGATAGGTGCGATTGGGGTTTCTGGAAAGTTATGTTCAGCACTTGCAAAAGCCAATATTAATATTCGTGCGATTTCGCAAGGTTCATCGGAACGTAATATTTCTGTTGTGATCAAAAATTCTGATGTGAATAAAGCGTTGCAAGTCGTACATGCGGGTTTTTATCTTTCCGCAAAAACTATTTCCGTAGGATTAATCGGCCCGGGTCATGTAGGCGGCGCTTTATTGCAACAATTTAAGGAAGCAATGCAGCCGTTACAGGAAAAATATCAAGTCAATCTTTGTGTGCGTGGTATTATGAGTAGTCATAAAATGTTGCTTTCGCACGATAAAATGGATTTAAAAAATTGGCAAGATGATTTGTCGCAATCAGGCCAAACTGCTGATTTGGAAATTTTTGCTAATCATATTGTTGCAGATGATATTCCGCATGCTGTCCTTATTGATTGTACCGCAAATCAGGCTATTGCTGATCGTTATTTAGATTTTATTGAAAAAGGTTTGCATGTGATCACGCCAAATAAACGTGCAAATTCGGGAGATTTAGATTTTTATAAAAAATTAAAAACGTTGGCACAGAAAAAGAATCGATATTATTTATATGAAGCAACAGTTTGCGCAGGCTTGCCTGTGATTAATACGTTGCAAGATATTCTGAAGACAGGGGATGAAGTCACAAAAATAGAAGGTATAGTATCGGGTACATTGAGTTATATTTTTAATGAAATGGCAAAGGGTAGAGTATTTTCAGATGTTGTTATCGAAGCGAAACAACGCGGATTTACTGAGCCTGATCCACGTGAAGATTTATCTGGTCTTGATTTTGCGCGTAAGATTGTTTGTCTTGCGCGTGAACTAGGTTACGATGTGCGTTTAGAGCAGATAGATGTTTATAATTTGGTGCCCAGCGAGTTACAAAAATGCAGTGTGGAAGAATTTCTAGATAAATTGCCTGCCTATGATGAGAAAATGTCTGCATTTACCGCAGAAGCTAATGCAAAAAAAGAAAAATTATGTTACGTAGGTATGATTGATCACTCAGGTCATGTGAATGTTTCATTAAATTCTTTTCCGGAAAATCATCCGTTTGCAAGAATGCAAGGCAGTGATAATATGATTATTTTCCATACCAAGCGCTATTGTGAGCAGCCCTTAGTCATTCAAGGGCCTGGAGCAGGTGCTGATGTGACAGCAGCAGGTATATTTGCGGATTTATTACGGTTAGTATCGTCTTTATCATGAATGGAGTAGTTCGATGAATTTGTTGCGTGATTCTGTGCATGCAGTGACAGCGTTTGCGCCGGCAACGTGTGCGAATGTTGCAGTAGGATTTGATATTTTGGGGTTTGCCATAGATGGCGTCGGTGATTGTGTGACTTTGACACGTCGTGAAGATAAACAAATTGTGATTGATGCCATTGATTCTCCTGCAACCTTGCCTTTAGATGTTGACAAAAACACAGCTTCTGGTGTCGTGAAAAAATTTTGTCAAGAATTGAAAATTGACACTGGTTTTTCAATTCGTATTTCTAAAGGTATTCCCTTGAGTTCTGGCATGGGTGGTTCTGCGGCTTCTGCTGTTGCTGCGTTAATCGCATGCAACGCTTTTTTATCAGTACCTTTATCAGCGAGCGAATTAGTGCCTTATGCATTGTTTGGCGAGGAAATTGCGAGTGGACAACAACATGCAGATAATATTGTACCGTGCATCTTTGGTGGATTTACGTTAGTTTCTTCTGTTCAGCCGTTGGAAGTTGTGCAATTACCATTGATGGAATTTTGTTGTATCCTTGTTCATCCGCATTTACTTGTACCTACAAAAGAAGCTAGAAAAATTCTGAAAGAACAGTTACCTTTAAAAGATTGCATTAAACAGTCGGCACATTTAGCCGCATTTATTGCAGCATTATATAAAAATGACATAAGATTATTAAAAAAAAATCTGACAGATCTTTTAATTGAGCCACAACGGGCACATTTTGTTCCTGGTTTTTATAAGATTAAAGATGCCGCGTTAAAAGCAGGAGCGTTAGGCATGTCATTTTCAGGCTCGGGGCCTAGTTTATTTGCATTTGCTAAAAATGAAGTTGAAGCTGTGAGAATTTGTGCGGCTATGCAGGAACAATTAAAAGCAGAAAATATTGATTCTGATAGTTGGATATCATCAATCAGTCAGTATGGTGCGAGAGTGCAGGAGATAGTATAAAAATAGCAGAGTTCAGGATTGTGCTAAGCAGGAGATCCCCGCTAAAAGCATGCGGGGATGACGAGTAAAGACCTCGCAGGGGCGAGGAAAAATTTCCCGCACCATAATATGGTTGATGACGATATTGACCTGGTGGAGTCAGAAAAGCGATGTTTTTTATCCGCGCCCCTGCGAGGTGTATCCCGTCATCCCCGCATGCTTTTAGCGGGGATCTCCTGCTTAAGAAAAAATATTTATGCAGTAACGTCGATTAAAGAGGTTTTTAGATGAGATTTATTAGCACTAGAAATAGTAATATCCACAAAACACTCTCTGAAGCCATCCAACTCGGCCTTGCCGAAGATGGCGGTCTATTTGTTCCAGAATTATTTCCAACCTTGGATTTAAACACGTTTACGGTTGATTTGTCTTTTCCTGATTTTGCGGAGCAATTATTAAAACCTTTTTTCCAAGAAGATATTCTCGAAAAAGAACTTCCAATGATTTGTAAAAATGCGTTTTCGTTTCCAGTGCCGCTAACTAAAGTTAACGTAGATACTTTTTTGTTAGAACTTTTTCATGGCCCTACTTCTTCTTTCAAAGATTTCGGTGCGCGTTTTTTAGCAGAATGTTTAGAGATTCTTTCTGCACAACATAAAACAACTATCCTGGTTGCAACTTCCGGTGATACAGGTTCTGCTGTTGCCAGTGCGTTTTATCGTAAAGCAAATATTCAAGTTATTATTTTATATCCTAAGGGGAAAATTTCCGAACGACAAGAACATCAAATTGCTTGTTGGGATACTAATGTAGTTGCGCTTGCGGTTGATGGTAGTTTTGATGATTGTCAACGTATGGTAAAGCAAGCATTTCAAGATGTTTGGTGGCGCAAGCATTTACATCTTAGCAGTGCAAACAGTATTAATATCGCTAGATTGTTACCGCAAATGACTTACTATGCTTATACAAGCGTGCATTTTTATCATCAATACAAAACAGAACCTGGATTTATTATTCCTAGCGGCAATTTAGGCCATGCCACAGCCGCATATTGGGCGAAAAAATTAGGTTTTCCTATTCGGGAGATTTTTCTCGCAACCAATGCCAACAAAGTTGTGCCAGATTATTTAGCAAGTGGCGATTTCAATCCGCGACCTAGTGTTGCAACGTTAGCCAATGCGATGGATGTTGGTAATCCAAGTAATTTTGAACGTTTGCAAGATTTTTTCCCTACATTTGATTCATTCAAAAAAAATGTCACTGCTATTAGCGTCACTGATGCAGAAATTAAAAAAACCATTCAAGAATATTATGAGAAATACAAAATAATGATATGTCCTCATACCGCCACCGGCTGTTATATGCGCAAACAATTATCCGATCAGCCATGGATCATTGCAGCAACAGCCGATCCTGCAAAATTCGACGATATCATCGAATCTACCATCCATCAAACCGCGCCTGTCTCTGCACAGCTACAAGTATTATTAGATAAATTTGTGCATATTTTTGAAATAGAAAATAAGTTAGATGCAATAAAGCCTTTTTTAAAGTAAATTTTTTTAAGCAAGTATGATCTCTAACATCGTCCCGCGAATTAATCGCGGGATTCATGCATTGAACAATAGGGCAAAATGAATATTTGTTGTTTACCTATTTCTTAACTGCATTATTCGTTATTGTTGTTGTGACAGTGGGGATAATGCGTACAGACTGTAATAGCTCTATAGGTTTTTTTGAAAATGATGATAAAGTAGGAAGAGCAGGAAGAGTGAACGTCAAGCCAGTAGCAGTACTAGCAGTCATTGCTGATGTTTTCATATCTTTTGGAATTTGTGTTGTAGTTGTTGTAGTTGTTGTAGTTGATGTAGGAGTGACGGGCAGTGTAGAAAGTATACCTGCAGTGGATGCATTTCCTCCAGTAGGAGAAGAATCACCCATAGCCACATTACTAACTTCTTCTGGGTGACATGGAGTTATAAACGGTGGAAGACTTCCATCAGTAGCAGGATATATTTTTTCTGATTTTATTAATAATGCTAGCGCTGGACGTATTGTACCAAAAAAACTGTCATCATTTGTGTTCGCCCATACAGTTTCACAATTTCTTGATTCCTTTGCTTCTAGAATTTCTTTATGCGAATTCTCAACCAACAAGACTTTACCGCTAAAGAAAGGTGTTTTGCTTCTGACATGGTGAACGACACGGTCCATATGAGTAGTTTTGGGTAGCATATCGTTTTTATAAGGGGGAAAAAGCTCAATGCTAAAAATTAATTTGTCTATTGTTGCTTGATCGAGTCCAATTATTTCAGTTAAATATTTTTTTATCATAGCGGTATGTTTGTTGTTAGAAACAATCGCTACGAAGTAGCCTTGACGAAGTGCTTCTATGATTAAGTCTTTCCAATCACTAGCGCTTACTCTAGGTGGCATATTTGTTTTTATATAATCCCAAGGATCTTTATCTAGACTGATTGCGCCAAGATAATTAGCCATATTTTTAGAGGAAATAGTGTTATCAAAGTCTAAACAAAGTAATGCGGTTGTCATAAATATCCTCTTTTTGTTTATTTCTCAATTAAATACTTCTCCTTATTCTACACATAAAACCTTAAGGAAAAATTAAAGGCATTGATCTTCCCCGTTATTATGCTAGTTGAGTATTCCCGATCAGGAATATTATGTAAGTTTATGCCCCGTTTCTGTTAAAATATTACCGATCAGTAATATTTTGTTGATTTTTATTAAAAAACGCATTAATATTACCGTACGGGAATTTTTTATTAAAGGTGAGGTTATGCGTAGTCGTTCTGAGCAGTCGTATGATTCCAAGGAAATTGGCAGGATCATAAAAGCTACACGTAAAAAATTGGGTATTACTCAACGTAGTTTAGCTATGACTTCAGGGACAGGATTGCGGTTTATTATTGAACTAGAACAAGGTAAACCAACTTGCCAGTTAGAAAAAGTATTAACTGTTTTTAGGACATTGGGAATCAAGATAATAATAAAGGCAGATGTGAATGGATAAAACTCTAGATGTATACTTTAATGAAAAAGTTGTAGGGCAACTAATCCAAGATGATTATGGGGACATCAATTTTGCTTATTCTAGTGATTGGCTTGATGATCCAAAAGCGATTCCAATTTCATGTTCATTACCATTGCAAGCAGAAATATTTAAAAAAAGATTTTGTCAGGCTTTTTTCAGTGGTATTTTGCCAGAAGATGTTCAAAGAAAATTAATTGCCAAAAATCTTGGCATTAGTGCGAACAATGATTTTTCAATGCTGGAAAAAATTGGTGGTGAATGCGCTGGAGCATTATCATTTGTTTCTAAAGGGAAAAAATTTATTCCAGATAATCACGATTATCATGAATTAACGAAAAAAAAATTATCTAATATATTGAGAGAATTGCCTTCCAGACCATTGCTTGCGGGAGATCAAGGTGTTCGCTTATCGTTAGCGGGTGTCCAGGATAAATTAGCGGTCTATGTTGAAAATGAGAAAATATCTATTCCGCTAGATAATTCACCGAGCACTCATATCTTAAAACCCGATTTTGGCGAGTATGAAGGTGTTATTTTTAATGAGGCATTTTGTTTGGGATTGGCAAAAAAAGTTGGATTGCCTGTGGCAGAGGTTGAAATAAAACAAGTAGAAGACATCTATTATTTACTCATCAAAAGATATGATCGTGTTATGGATGAAAAGAAAATAAAACGAATACATCAAGAAGATTTTTGCCAAGCATTAGGGATATTACCAGTAGATAAATATCAGAATGAGGGTGGGCCTTCTTTAAAGCAATGTTTTGATTTGATTAGGCGGAATTCATTTTCACCTGCCATTGATCTTGAGAGGATGCTGAATGCTGTCATGTTTAATTATTTCATTGGAAACTGTGATGCTCATGGTAAAAATTTTTCATTTCTATATTATAATCGATTACAGCTCGCGCCATTGTATGATTTAGTTTGTACGATTTACTATAAAGATTTGACTCAAAAGATGGCGATGAAGTTGGGTGGAGAATATAATATAAAAAGTATTCGTGTTGATAATTTCGATGTATTAGCGGGTGAAATAGGTTTTTCTAAACCTGAGGTTCGTAAACGTGTTTTTGCAATGATTGATGCAATTCTTTCCTCACTGTCTGTAATGTCAATACAATATCCAATTCAAGAAAAAATATCGAATCTTATTATGATAAGGTGTGAATATTTTGCAAAACGTATTTCCTGATTAAAATAAAATCAGGCATGAGTAAAAATTTTTCCTTGACAAGGAAAGTTGTAGTGTGTCACATTTTTTGTTGCTTTAAACTAATGTTTTGTGGATGTAGATGTGTATGGAAAACATAAATTAAATATTATTTTATGAGGAGTGAAAATGTTAAGAGGATTAAGAGCGCAACAGCTTGGGAAAACCAGGGTTCCTGTATTTTTGTCTACCACGCGCATATTATCGACTAGTGCAAAATTGTTATCAAATCAATCCAAAGTAACCGCAGACGTAACACCTGCCGTGTCAGAAAAAGCAAACATAGCTTATACTCCATTTAAAGATTTTTCTGATGATTTGAGACAATTTTTCTTAATGCGGTTTTTGCAATTCCCTAATCTAGCAAAAAAATTTGCTGATCTCTCCGTTGCTTTAATTGATAGAGGTGGTTTGATAAAGCAAGCGACTGAAGCCATGATTAGTCCGTTGACAAAAACATTTTCCGCAGGTGCAACTGCGTCTGCCGCAGTGAACAAAGCACAACAAGTGTTGAGCAAGGGTGGCCCACAGTTAGCATTGGATTATGCTAAGGAAATGGTTTTTAAACCAGAAGAAAGAGAATCTGTATATCATGAAACTACCAAGTTGTTAGATGAAATCTCTAAGACGTCGTTATTGTATGTTCCCATTAAATTAACCGCATTTTTTTCTCCCGAGTCACTTGAAAAGCTATCACGTAATGAAATATTAAGTGAAGAAGAAGAAAAACAAATGGCGATAGAGAGATTGCGTCTTTTCCAAGTAGTTGAAAAGGCGTCGCAATGCGGAAAAATTATTTTTGTTGACCAAGAATATCCAACACAAAAAAAAGCTATTTTCCAAATATCGCAACGTCTTATGCAGCATTTTAATACGCATCGTCCCGTTGTTTATACGACTATTCAAGCAACGGATTTAGAATGTGCTGATTTGGTGAAGCAACTTGTGACGGATTCATCCATTAAATTTCCAGGCATTAAACTTGTGAATGGCGCTTATGTGAATTGGGCGCATCGCAATCACTGTGGCGATATGATGCAGTCATCTAAAATGGCTTCTTTTGTGGCGTATGTTACAATCGCTAAGTATTGTTTGAGAAATAAGATTTCCCTTTATATGGGCACTCACAACATCGTACTAGAAAAATTAATCGATAAAACTGCACAATTATTTAATGTTCCTAAAGAGAAATACGTGAAAGGCCAACTCTTTGGATTTGCCACAAAAAATCCACAAACAGCATATTCAATTTTTGGGCCCGGGTCTGATTGTGTGGCTTATGCTTTGCGCAGAGTGATAGAAGGTGCGGGCAGTCATACGGCGGCATCCTCACCTGTTATGAATGATGAAGCAATTTCTGCCATGATGAAGCGACTGGATTTGGGTGAGGTTTTATCGGAAGAAGATATCGATTTAATTGCTAAAGCAGCCCGTTTCAATGTGCAAGACGCGAGAGTTGATATTGCACGGGAAAACGTGCGTGCACATTTTAAAAGCGGTCGTTCAAACTTAATGTGATAGTTGCCTATAAATCTGAACTCTACTTTTGAGTCTATACAAAAGTAGGGCGCTCTGTTACAATGAAAATTGAGCTAGTAAGACTCAATTTTCATGGAATTAATTATGCCTGTTATTAAACGAAAATACTTTATTAATGAATTAGATAAGGCATTAAAAGTTCACCCTGTTGTTGCTTTACTGGGGCCACGTCAATGTGGGAAAACCACATTGGCGAAGCAATATGGCAATCTTAAACGTGGCAAATCCACCCTTAATATCTATCATTTTGATTTGGAAGATCCTGATGATTTGGCGAGACTGGAGGCTCCGAAGCTTGCATTTGAGGATTTATTAGGTTTAATTGTTGTTGATGAAATTCAGAGGCAGCCCGAGTTATTTCCTTTATTACGTGTTTTAGTGGATCAGCATAAAAAACGCAAATTTTTAATTTTGGGTAGTGCTTCACGTGATTTAATTAAGCAGTCATCAGAGACACTTGCTGGGCGTATTCGATATATTGAAATTACTCCTTTTTCATATTATGAAGTACATGATTTGCATAAGCTTTGGTTTCGAGGGGGATTTCCTAATTCTTATCTTGCTAAAAACAATGAGAACAGTTCCCAGTGGCTTACTGCATATGTGACTACATTCTTGGAGCGTGACATTCCTAACTTGGGAATACAAATCCCACCGCGTACCTTGCGACGCTTTTGGATGATGTTAGCTCATTACCATGGTTGCATATTTAATGCTTCAGAAATTGGAACATCGCTAGGTGTTGCGCACACCACAGTGAGACATTATTTAGATATACTCACTGGAACTTTTATGATACGAGAATTAACGCCGTGGATTGAAAATATTAATAAAAGACAAATAAAATCACCGAAAATATATTTTCGTGATAGCGGGATTTTTCATAATTTATTAGGAATTAAAGATATGCATGCTTTACAGCATCATCCAAAATTAGGTTCATCCTGGGAAGGTTTTGCACTAGAAGAAATTATTCGGTCTCATCATGCAGACCAGATTCAAGGTTTTTTTTACATGCCTGTAGACAACTTGTATAGCACACCGATTATGTTAGAAGAAATGTATAGACAGTCTTACAATAATGTAATGGTTGTTTCACCTGACGTTGGCGGCGTTATTCGCGCCCGTGCAATCGCAAAACGTTTATCTAGCGCAGATTTGGCAATTATTGACAAACGTCGTTTACAACCTAACGAAGCACAAGTCATGCATGTGATTGGTGATGTGCGAGACCGTAACTGTATTATTGTAGATGATATTATTGATACAGCGAGCACGCTTTGCAAAGCTGTTGATGCATTAAAAGAGCACGGCGCTGCCAAAGTATTTGCTTACATTACCCATCCCGTACTTTCAGGCAAAGCCATTCAAAATATAAAATCATCCTCACTGGATGAATTAGTTGTCACTGACACCATCCCTCTTACCGCCGAAGCCAAAGCCTGCAAAAACTTACGTGCTATCAGCTTAAGCCAAATGATGGCCGAAGCCATGCGCCGCATCAGCGGATCTGGATCGTTGAGTCGGATGTTTTTGGATTAAATTCTTGCTGGAAATGAGATAACCTTTAATTAAAAATTTCCAGTAGATAATTTTCAAGTCCTACCACTTCAATCGCGTTTGTTAAACGATACTGTCGATCCCCAGGATAGATAACAGTCAATTTATCTAATTTTAATGTATCTGATGCAAGCTGCATGGAAGATGTTAAAGTAGG
>Ga0207071_1173_pt1 | contig 10863 bp, 6 predicted proteins | sample Alteio_BWMinHeat_67_FD_153531 | JGI IMG/M metagenome (GOLD analysis project Ga0207071, IMG submission 153531) | Enriched cells from forest soil in Barre Woods Harvard Forest LTER site, Petersham, Massachusetts, United States -... | ecosystem: Environmental > Terrestrial > Soil > Temperate forest >...
CGACCGAGTACCGGAAGCACCGCGGGTCTCGACGTCACTGTCACTTTGAGCGCGCTCCCTAAATTGCCATTGGCTGGCAAGGTCCCAGCTGCCGGATTGAACGAACAAGAAATTCCCACCGGCACGTTCGGACAGCTAAATGTGAATTGATCCGAGTACCCATTCTGAGAATTGACTGTCACATTGAATGTCTTGGAACTACCCACCGTTAGAGTCGCGGAAGTGGGCGCAACTGAACCGGTGGCGCCCTGCAAATGCAAAACGACAGGAGATGCCGTATGGGTGACGCCATCGGCAGAGGCGGAAACACTTAAATTATAGTCTCCTGCCGCAAGGCCACTAGTCGGAACCGTAAAGGGAAAGCTCCCCGGGAAATACGTTCCCGCGACGCCACATCCAAGCGTGACAGGTCCTGACAGAGTGCAATTCACCGTGATCAGATCTGTCCAACCAAAAATGGCTCCCAGTTGCATCGAAAAACTGGCCGTCCCCCCGCCTAGCACGGTGACCGAAGCCGGAGTCACGCTCACTCTAAAATCAGCGACGTTCAGTACAAGTTTTAGTTGATCGGAAACGGCGCCATCACTCGCGACAACAGTCACCGGGTACGATCCCAGTGGTGTCGAACCGCTGGTTTGAATCGTCAAACTGCTGCCCACCGAATTTCCCGCCAAGACCGGCATCGGGTTTGTTCCGAACAAACAAGCCGCTCCTGAGGGCAGGCCCTGGCAGGACAATTGAACCGTGGTGGAATAACCACCCACGGAGACGACTCCGATCGCATAGTCATGCGTTGCGCCACTTGGCGGGGTGCTTTCTCTCGTCGCATTGGTAAACAAGTGAATTCCGACGAGTGCACGCAATGTCTGGTAAGAATAAATCGTTGAGATTTGCCCGCTGAGTTGCGCGCTCAACGAAAATACCTTCGACGAATCGAATGCGGCCCCGATGTTAAAAGGAACGGTCGCGCTTAGATTGCCCGCGGGGATTGTTACACTGGATGCAATTTGAATACTCGCATCGCTAGAGGAGAGCTGTACGGTTGTGGCGGTCGTTGGGACCAAACTTAGATTCACAATCAGCGATCCCTTGGTCCCGACGATTGGCTGGCTTGGGAAGGCAAGCTGCACGGTGGGGCCAGGCACTCCCGGAATCACGTGGAAGGAAGCCGGCCAGCCATCCAATTCGATCAGGTCGGCGCGTCCATCTCCGTTCAAGTCCGCGGCATTGGAGGGTAGTCCAAATTTATCGAACCGTGTCACTTCGTATGTAGGAGTAAACGTACCGTCGCCATTGCCCGCGAGTACTTGCATGTAGCTGCTGCCATTGCCATTGGGATACGGAGAAAACATCATTACGCCAACATCGATGTTTCCATCCCCATTAAAGTCGGCGAGCATGGGAGTAAGGATTTGGTTGGGACCTGCGTTGGAGAAACCATACCCCGGATAGACCAAGCCGGAATAGACCGAATAAGTTTGCCCTTGCTTAAAAGTTCCGTCCGGCTGGCCGATGTAAACGGTGAAGCTCGGAACATCGAGATTCACAGGCGGCGCGGACTGTACTTGGTCAAACTCAACAATGTCCGGGAACCCATCGTGGTTTAGGTCGGCCATTCCAAAGGATCCGAAGTTCGGCAAGATAAGCTTCGGCGCGGCAAACGTGCCGTCTCCCTTCCCCAGGAATTCGTAGACGTTGTGGTTTTGGGTTCCCACGATGTTGTCATACGTCCAGATAAGCACGTCCAGATTCCCGTCACGGTTGTAGTCACCCACAAAAATCATGAAAGGTGGGCCAGTTGATCCTAAGGGCGCGGAACCACCGATACGGAAAGTCCCATCTCCATTGCCCAGGAATGTCACTAACTGCAAACTGAACGAAGTTCCGGGCGCGGCCGAAGGAACAGCAGCTGCTCCGACGAGGTCGAGCTTTCCATCTTTGTTGAAATCTCCCGCGGCGATCAGGCCCAGTGTGCTGACTTGGTTGGTATCGAGAAGCGTGACTCTTGCCTTGCCGAATGATCCGTCCCCATTATTTGGAACGAACACCAGGTCCGCGTTGCTTTTTCCTTGGTATCCAGAGGAGGAGACGGCCAAATCAGGACGACCGGTGTTCCGAAAATCGCCAAGCACGTATCCCGCTGGCGGCACGGTAAAGTCTGCCATTGCCGTCCGCGTGGGAGCGCTGAAATGGCCCGTGCCATCATTTAGCATCACCACGAATTCCCATGGGCTGGAGTATGTCTGTTCGGCCTCGACAAACGCCAGATCGGGTTTCCCATCTCCGTTGAGATCCTGCACCATGAAATTTGAGTAGGGAGCATTCACTGCGCCCTGCTGACCAGCGGTAATGTAACCAACATATCCGCCGTTTGGACCATTCAAATTCCCTTGACCGTCATTGAGCAAGACGGCTGCTGTGTCTGTGCCCTGGCTGGCGACAATTACTTCTGGCTTTCCGTCTCCATTCAAGTCCGCCAAGGCGAGCGCGTACATCGAGGGTTCGCTGCGATAGACCTTTGGCGGGGCCAGATTTCCCTTCCCATCACCTAGAAGAACGGTAACCAAGTTTGAGGCCTCCTCTCCAAAGCCAGCTCCCACTCCAAAAAAGCCACCGGCTGTAACTACATCCAGATTGCCGTCACCGTTCATATCGGCCACCGCGACGCTCACGGCTGCCTCCCCGGCTCCAAGCGTAACCACGTTGGGAAAACCTACAAAGCCTCCATCGCAAGTACCCTTGAAAACTCGGACCAAACCGAGTGCTTCCACTGTAACCGCGTCCACACACCCATCTCCGTCAAGATCACCGGCGGCAAGGTTCGTGACACCACCATCGGATTCATAGAAATAGTCCGCGTGTTTGAAAGTACCGTCACCGACACTGAGGTAAGAGTGCGCGCCAGGGACGACTCCACCTTGATCGATCACCAGCGCGTCGAGCAATCCATCACCGTTCAGATCCTTCAATACAACCGTTGTTGTGAAGTAAGAACCTATGTCGTTAAGGGAGGGAGTGAATAACGGGGCCCCGAATTTGCCACTTCCATCTCCGAGGAGAGTAACGAGAGGTCCACTGCCAGTGCCACCTCCAACGATTCCAGCCACGACATCAAGCTTACCGTCTCCATTCACATCGCCAACCGCGAGAGATAACGGCGGACCTTGCACGTAATAGGTCACCTCTGGCTGAAAAGTGCCGTCACCATTGCCCAGCAGTACACCGATCGATTGGCTGTCGGCCTCGGCAACAACGAGATCCAAAATGCCGATTTTTCGAAGGTCGGCGGCGACCACCTGCAGGGGTGCGGCTCCGGTCAAACGGAGGATTCTAGGCAATTGCGCTGTCCCGTCTCCGTTCCCGAAGTAGATCCACAAATCATTGCTTCCGCCGTTGCTTACCACCCAATCCATTCTTCCATCGCGGTTGAAATCACCGGTTGTAACACTGGATGGCAGGAAGCCAGCCGGTAAGGTGGGGTGGAACGCAAAACCTGGCAGACTGGACGGCTGCGAGAGACTCACTTGCGGATTAGCTGATGCGGTAGGCGCCGAAGGCGTTTTTTCCGTCGACCCCTTTGTCGCTTGGGGAACGATCGCGGTACGTCCATAGGGGCGCGAAAAATACTTTAGATAAGCTGGCCCTTGCGTCTTCCCATAGTTCCAGCCGAGAAACCGAACGGGTGAGTGCAGCTTCGTTCCCGGCTTTGTCGAACCACTCGAATCCAGTAACTGGTGCTGCGTTCCTTGGAGCGCTGGTGCAGAGGCGGACCCGGCAGCGGCGGTGCCTGACGGACCGATCACAAACGCCACTGCGGTAGAAGTTCCACCGTTCGGGAGGTTGGTCACAGCAGTCACTTGCGCCGTGCTGGTATTTGCGAGGAGAGAGGATGGTACAGCGGCGAAGGCTTCGGTGTTGCTAATCTGTGTCGTAAAGAGCGGCTGCCCATTCCAATCAATGACCGCGCCCCAGAGATTGTTTCCCTTCACATCCATATAGAAGCTGAAGTCTCCTGCCGAGGCCGAGGATGGAGACAGTGAACTGATGGATGGAACTCCCGGGCCCACAATGGAAATCGGGACCGTATTCGAGGTGCCACCGCCGGGCCCGGGATTCGTGACTTCAATGGATTGAACCGTGCCAACGGAATATCGGTTGTTCGGAGCAGAAAACGCGGATGGCAAGATGGCAATCAGCTGAGTGCCGCTTAGGTAGGTCGTCGGGAGATCAATACCAGGAGGCAGCGGGTCAAGGTTTGTGTTTTGCCATCGCACGACGGACGCAGGCACAAAATTCGAGCCCGTGACCGTGACCTTCGTGTCCGGGCTGAACAGAGGAACAGTGGACGGAGAAATCGAAGTAACCACGGGAACCGGATTGGACGGACCTGCCGGAGGAGGAGTCTGCCAGAGCAGGGCGAGGCCGTCGTTCAAACCGGGTCCGGCTCCATCGCCCCATACAGCGCCTTGGGTCGGTGAAGACAGAATTCCAGATGTCGCAAACTGGCCGTAGTCGAAATACGAACAGGCCCCGCCGAAGACCACATCATTGTAATTGAATAGAACATCGCTGCTGCCTTCCTTGAAAACCACTTGAAACGTAACGGAGGCTGAAGCATCGGAGCGGCAGGCAAAGGCTCTCACGGTGCGCCATTCCACTACCAATTGGCGATTCGGTGTTGTCCCGGTCACGGCCCAAAATACGTTTTGATTCGATCCTTTCACCGGATAGAGGTCCATCCAGTAAGGAGCAACGAGAGTCAGGGGAGGGACTTCGAGGCCCGTGAATCCGTTAGGCGGAAGGAAGAAATTGTCAAATCCATCATACGGATTCGTAAAGCTAATTGATCCATTGCTGCTCACGAACAGATTCGTGAACGAACCGCCGCCGAATGGAATGACAAATGGTGAGACAACCGTCGCGACAGCATCGTCTCCCAAATTCAGGTTCGTTCCACTGATCGTCTGATAATTGTAAGAAGTTTGGATAGAACCATAGGATGTCAGCGCTTCAACAACTGACGTACTGCCGTCGGGAAAGGCGAGCGTGTAACTTCCGGGCTGGCTCGGCGTCCATTGTGCCGTATAGATTCCGTCGCCTGCCGCGAGATCTGCTCCAGTTCCATCGTCGGTGAGTGTCACGCTTTGATTTCCCGGCGTGATCATGACGGTCACATTTCCTGCGGGTTGGGCGCAATGAATGTTTAGAAATGAGAGTGTCGTCGGTGAGCCCACGCTCCCGGAAACGGTGTCCGCTACCGGCAAAAGGCGCGAAGCAACTGTGCCCGTCGTGCACGTTAGCGCACCGTATGCGTTCAAGCGCTTTTGGGTAATCGTTTCCTGCAATGAGGGAACGTTGTCACCACCCGCGAGGATCAAATTCTTAATTGCACGCCAGTCCAAGGCTGGGTTTTGGGCTTTCAGCAAGGCTGCTACACCAGTCACATGTGGTGTAGCCATCGAAGTTCCGCTGTCATAGCTGTAGGTGTTGTTGGGCGTCGTGCTCAGAATGTCTCGGCCCGGTGCGCCGATGTGTACCGTCCGCCTGCCTACGTTAGAGAATGTCACGACGCCGTCGTTGCGGTCCGTGGCAGCCACGGAAATCACGTTTGGCAGGAAAAAGTTCGCTGGATAAGTGGGAAAATCGTCGTTGTCAGAAAAATCGTTTCCTGCGGCTGCCACGAACAGCATTCCATCTTGCATCGCCGCGGCAATCGCGTCGTGCAATGCTTGGCTTGAATCCGTCCCACCCCAACTGTTGTTTGTGACAACAATGTTAATCCCGCTGTCTTTGAATTCCTTCATCAGGTTGAGGCACGCAATCGCGGCTTCAGTAAACCCCCCTCCGTCCGCGTTCAGGAACTTGCATGGCAAGATCTGGACCTGCCAGTTGATCCCGGCAACGCCGACGCCGTTATTTCCTAAGGCGCCAATGGTTCCTGAAACGTGAGTTCCATGCCCGTTGTCATCCATCGGATCGCAAGTGTCGGCCACCATGTTGAACCCGTGACTCCCCGAAGGACATTGGACCACCGGCCCGAATTGCGTTACTACCGAAAACCCACTCGGTGCGCTCCATATGTTTGCAGCTAAATCCTGGTGGTTGTAGTCCACCCCCGTGTCGAGTATTCCGACAACCACATTCGAGCTTCCAGTCGACAGCGCCCACGCCTGTACAGCGTGAATGTCTGCTCCGGGTGTTCCCCCATTCTGTCCCGTATTTTGCAGGCTCCATTGAGAGGGAAACTGAGGATCGTTCGGCGCGCTCGCCGCATGAACAAAATAATCAAGTTCTGCGTAGAGTACGTTGGGGTTCTTACGATAGTATCGGAGAGCTTCCTGCACTGAACTCCCCGCCGCGATCTCCACGACCTGCAGCCCTTCCACGATAGGCAATTCCCGGAGGACCTTGCCGCTCACCGCTTCGTGGATCGCCTGCATCGTTGCGGCGGATGTACCATTCTTGTAGCGCACGAGCAACCGGCTCGGGTGATACTTTGGACCCGGGACACGCTCCACCGTTGCTCCTGTTGTGTGAACACGGTTTTGACGGCCCACCTGTTGAAGGTCGGCAGACACTCCACCACTTCCTATTCCCAAGCCGACTAAAAGCATAAGTGCTGGCAGCGGGCAGAAGCGGAGTAGTCGGATCCTGGTGGCGCAACACCCCGTTGAGTTCATAGCGTAGGATCACCGGTACTGTCGATTAGGGACAAGCAATATTACCCTAGAGTAGATAGGTTGTAAATCCAGAAAGAGGTACCTTACGGCAACGCGCAAGCACAACGAGAGCTTCTCTGCCAACTTGAGAAGGGAGAGATTGACCAGCACCGAACAAGTGGAATCGCAAGATCGGCACTTGTACGGTAACCGCGTTAATCAGGATCTAGAGCTAAACCGTTTGTCACGCCACGCAACGTCGGTATAATTCTTTAATGACAGATAGGAACGTACCCACGCTTTACGAATGGTGCGGAGGCGTGGAGCGAATCGAAACACTCTTCAAGAAATTCTACGAACACGTCCGCGTTGACTCTGTGCTAAGTCCGGTCTTCGCCGAGATGCCTGAGGAACACTTCCAAACTGTTGCTCATTTCGTTTCGGAAGTTCTCGGTGGGCCCAAGCTCTACACTAGCGACGGCAAGCACAGCCATTCAACGATGGTGGCGAAACACCTACAGAAGCATCTGACCGAGCAGCAACGAAAGCGTTGGGTAACCCTGCTGCTTGATACCGCGGACGAGATGGGCATGCCCGATGATCCAGAATTTCGCTCCGCACTCGTGGGTTACTTGGAGTGGGGATCACGCATCGCCGTCATCAACTCTGCGGTCGTCGAAAATCCAATCGGGCCTTCGGCTCCCATGCCGCAATGGGGCTGGGGCGAGGTAAAAGGGCCTTACATTCCGTAGCGAGCAGAGTTCTCTTGCGTTAGAAAGTGACCTTGACTTTGGAATTGGTTCCAACCTTTAGGCTGAGTTTCCGATAAGCGCGTTTACCAGGCACTGAACCGCTGACTCGATAAACGCTTCCACTCAGCTATCATGAATGCCGCGTCCTTGGGGTTCACAGATGTCAAGAGGTCTGAAGATAAGCCGAAAGATTTGGATAACCGTGTGGACCATCGCGCTGCTCGTGACAATGGTGGGCGGGATTGCTCCAGCCGAATCTTGGAGGTTCGACATTCAGTTGCCGGGAGTAATGGTCGCCCTTTCTCTAATGTCAGTCACCGGACCATTTGCCTTGCTGTTCGGGGCAAGTGGAGGAGTTTTTGTAGCGGTGGTGACAATTTTGACGAATGGTCTTGTTTACGCTGCACTCATTTCGCTCGTTCTGGTGGTCGTCAAAGTGCCTAAACGAGAGTCTTAGCACTATTTCACTTGTACGGTAACCGCGTTTATCAGGACTTGGCCCCGATTCGTGATTACCCCGGCGCTGAAGGAACATCGCTGCTATCTGTGGCGTCTAACCAAGTAGCTTGATTTCCATGCATCGAAACTTAAAAAAGATGATGTGGTTATTTGCCGCGACAATCACAGTGGCCCTCGTCGTTGGTTTGGTACTGTACTCGCGGGGTTTGCTTCCTATAAATCCTTTTTGGTGGCAGCGGCCCGTCATGGCGCTGTCCTCTGAAGATTACGCAGCATATTCGGGCTTCGTGAATGATTTCTTTTCTTCACATCAGCCTTTTCGGGCGGACCAGAGCATCAGTGCAGATAGCATTGTGTACATTGCTGCCGAGACGTTGACGATGAAAAACACCTCGGACCCGATTCTTCCCTTAGAAGTCGCAGCACTTGGCCCAGAGGACATGGGACAGGACTTCTTCCGGCAGAACGCCAAATCGTGGCTTCTGGAAGCACGTCTTCGTACCGACCTGAAGTTTGACGTAGTTGATAAACAAATGCTGCATCATGCTGCCATATCCGGGAGCGAAGAGCTGTTTGCACCGCCTAAGAAAGGCGACGCTGGCAAATGGCTGCCCCACGCCAGCCCCGCAGGTCCTTTCCCCGAAAATCCCAAAGTCTCGGGCGTACTCCAATTGTCGCGAATTGGCCTTGACCATACCCGAACTCACGGCATTGTCTATTACGTTTACAGGTGCGGCGTGCTTTGCGTTCAATCTGGGTGGGCCACGCTTCGCAAGGTACATGGAGTGTGGAAGCTGGATGAGATGGGCAGCGGAGTAGTGTACTAGCCTAGTCCGGGTTCCACCGAAGCTCCCAAGCAGGGTCCATCGTGTCATGCCTGTCCCAAGTCCCGATAAGTCGCCTTACCGGACATCTGCTTTTCGGGCCGCGAGAAGCCATTTTCCCAACACGGCAGTGGACTGCGGCTTCACGGCGTCAAACGCAAGCCCCATTCCCCAGCGGTCCGCGTGAACAACTGTAGTGCTCGCCTCGAATGAATCCCCTAAGAAGGAGATCTCAAGTTCGAGTCGTGTCCCTACAAGATATGGGAACGGCAAATGTACATAACATCCATGCAGACTTATCCTAAGAACTGCGGTGCTCACTTTAGTCTTCGTGGCTGGTTCAAAGAGTAAGGCAGAGCCGCCGAAGGCAAACCTCGGCATGCGACGACGTTCTTTCTGCAAGATACAGGCTTCAGAGGGAAAGGCCAGTTGTAACTGAGGTAATTCAGTATGAAACCGGATTGATGCCATAGTCAAGAACCCAGTCAAAGAGACTGTCCTGATTCTGAGAAGTCAAGAATCGCTCGCCAGCCGCAGTGCAGATCAACTCCTGGTAACTCGGCTTACCAGACAAGTCGAATATTGACATTATGGTGACAAAGAGCGGGCAGAATCTAGAATTGAACTGATTCGCGACTGCATGTAAAGGTATTCTGTCAGAATGAAGAAGAGCGAACTCACGCCCCAACAAGAATTGTCCGTCGCCTGTCCTACCTGTAGCTCCGCTGCCGGGAAGCGTTGTGTGATGGATTCAGGTGCTCCTCGCTCAGAATCACACGTAGACCGAAAGTTTGCTGCTATCGCGGCCGTCGAGCGCAAACCGAGCTAACTCCTGGTAAGTCGCCTTACCGGACAGGTGGATTTGCCATTGGAAGCCATGGGATAGATGTCGGGTCTGCCTACGACGAGTGTATGGCGGGAACTGTCGCGTCCTTGAGCATCTTACGTTGTTCCTTATCGTATTTCTTCGCTGCTTTTTCCTGCTGCTTGTCCGCGTCCCGTTGGGCCTTTTGTTGCGCCTTCATTTGTTGCTTTTGGTATTTGTAGAGTGCTTTCTGCTTTTTCTCGGTTAACTTCTCGGCCTGGCGATCATTTTGCGTGCTGGTGCTTTGAGCCTTAGCTAGCATCGACAATCCAGCACTCAATACGACCAGCACTGTCAAAACAGCAATTCGTTTCATCCGGGATTTCCCCTTTGGCTCTAAGAACGGAAGCAGTCTATACCCATCGCCGTTCGTGACATCATGAAACGGTATATGCATAGCCCAACTATTTCTTGCAGTCTGTCCCACAGGGACGGTAATAAGCCGCCCTGTAACCGGCCTTCAAGGCTTCACACTCACCCATGTACTTGCCCTGCTTGGTTGCCCCGTACCAGCGAGTGCCTGGACAGTGGTAAATGCCGCTGTTCGTATTCACCCACACTCTGATTTCTTTCTTCTGAGTGTCGTCTTGAGGTGCGGGAGTTGCTCGCGGCACCGGACCCGAGCCAGCTCCAGTGATGAGAAGGAGACCAAATAGAATAGCTGCAAGCGGTCGTAGATATTTCAATGGTTTCACCTCTAGCATAGCAACCACAGCATTGGTATCCCTTGACACCCTTCCATCTTGGGTAGATTGTAGGCGCAGTAATTCCCCACAGCAACTGATTCCACGGAGGCTCAGCCCATGAGAGCAGCTTGCTCATTGATTCTTTCGATTTTGCTTCTTTTCACTAATGCGCTGCTCGCCTCGGCGCAGTCTACTCAGGATAAGAATGCCAAACAGGCTACTCCGGAGCCTCAACCGGTGGCTCCAGTCGTCAAGCAACCGTTGGCATTTGGATTAGAGGATGCTACGCCGGTCAAGCTACGCATAAATAGGACCATGTCGTCCGCGGACGCGCAGCTGAATGAAACCGTAGATTTTGAAGTGCTTGAGGAAGTTAAGATTCACGATGTCATTGTGATCCCGCGTGGAGGCACCGCTTGGGGAACAGTAACTGAAGCTCAACCCAAGAGACGGATGGGGCGCGGCGGGAAGCTCAACATCAACATCGACAACGTCCGTTTTGCTTCTGGCGAGAAAGTGGCTTTGCGAGCAATCAAAGATGTGAAGGGCGGGGGCCATCAGGGCGCAATAACGGGAGCGATAGTTGCGACAAGCATTGTATTTTTTCCAGCTGCTCCC
>Ga0207071_1174_pt1 | contig 10836 bp, 7 predicted proteins | sample Alteio_BWMinHeat_67_FD_153531 | JGI IMG/M metagenome (GOLD analysis project Ga0207071, IMG submission 153531) | Enriched cells from forest soil in Barre Woods Harvard Forest LTER site, Petersham, Massachusetts, United States -... | ecosystem: Environmental > Terrestrial > Soil > Temperate forest >...
CACGCGATGCCGCGCAGACTCGGCTCGAACCGTTCCGGATGCAGGATCTCCGCCAGTATGCGCTGCGTTTCCACCACGCGCGGTCCGGGACGATTGAAATACTGATTCCCATCGGCGAGGTAGACCCGCGCGCGCAAATCGTTCCAGCCCGGACGGCCGGTCATCCAATAAAGCTCCTGCTCCGTGCGTGCCAGATCGAAGCCGCAAGGCGCGATGACGATCACGTCCGGATCGGCCGCCACCAGTTCCTCCCACGTCATCCACGGCGAATGCCGCCCCGCCTCGCCGAACAGATTGCGCCCGCCTGCCCCCGCGATCAACTCCGGCGTCCAATTCCCCGCCGCCATCAAGGGCTCCATCCACTCGATGCACGCCACCGTGGGACACGCGCTGCCCGGTCCCGCTTCAGGCATCCGCCCTTTCAACTCCGCGATCAACTCCTCCCCCCGCCGCGGGATATCGAGCGCGCCCGCCACCCGCCGTATGTCGTTCCAAATCTCTTCCAGTGAGTCCGGCTGCAGCGAGACGATCTTCGGACGCCCCTTCATGCCGCGCGCCATCGCCGCCTCCACGTCGCGCAGGCTGACCGCGCAGACCTCGCACTGGATCTGCGTCAGAATGTGGGTCGGCTCCAGGCGCTCGATCACGTCGTCGAACACATCGTAGATCGAGATCGATTCGCGCGCCGATAGTTTGACCAGCCGGTCGATCTCCGCGCTGCTCGCATCCACCGCGATCCGCGGCCGCGTGCACACCGGCAGCGACTTCACCCGCTCGGGAAAATCGCATTCGTGCGAGCGCCCCACCAGATCGTCGAGCTGCCCGAGGGCGTCGACAATCTCTGTCGCGCTCGAAATCAGAGAGACGATACGGGGCACAGGAGGTCCGTGTAGATGAAACCGTCGACGTTGCGCACTTCGCCCGTTTCGATGGCGATGGGTTCGCGGAACATAGGCCCGGCATAGACGAAGCTATGGAATTCGCCGTTCTCGCCGCACGGGTCGGCCGTTGCGGGAAGGTCGGCCAGCAGCGCGCGATCGAACTCGCGGCCCGCGAAGCTCGGGTCGAGCACGCGCGAATCGATGCAGCTCAGTCGCGCGCGCAAGCCGCCGTCAATCATATCGCGCGCCAGTATCGCCGTCGGCAGTTCCCAGAGGGGAAATACCGGCGTCAACCCGGAGCCGGCCAACTGTCGCTCGCGATAAGCACGCACGTCCCGCAGATAAAGATCGCCGAACGCGATCGAGCCGTAGCCTTCATCCACCGCGCGGCGGCAGGCGTCGGCCATGCGCGCTTCGTAATCGTCGTTCGTGCACGGCCACGGAAGCGGAATCTGCCAGACGGGCAGTCCGGTGGCCGCCGCCTGCTGTTCCAGCAGCGAGCGGCGCACGCCATGCATCGCGACCCGGTCGGCCGCCTCGTTGAGTGTGGTGAGAAGCGCGGAAACTTCGATATTCTGTTGGTGCAGCGCGTGCAGAGTCCACGCGCTGTCCTTACCGGAGCTCCACGCCAGCAGGACCTTCTTCACGCGCCCCTACGCGACCTGAAGGGAAGCCACGCGCTCGGAACGGGCCACCGCGCGGCTAAGCCAGGCATGCAAGCCGAACAAGGCGGCCGAGTACAGCAGGTCCGAAGCCAGCGTGCGTCCGTAGAACGGGATGCCGGCCGCATAGCTCTGCATCACGCCGGCCAGCGTGTGAGGATACAGGTTGCCGGGTGCGAGCAGGGAGAGGTTGGTCAGCAGGAAAAATTGCAGGCTGCCCACGATCGCGCCGGCGCCGATCTTCAGCGGGTTCTCCGTGTCGCGCAACCGCGACCCGATCCACACATAGATGAGGAAGCTGACGTACACCAGCGGGGTCGCCCGCGAGTAGCCGCCCACGAACAGGTCGGTGATACCCATCAGGACCAGCGGCAATGCGTACGCCTGCCATCCTCTCATGCGCGCGCCGGCAAACAGGCTGAGCCCGCCGACCGGTGTGAAGTTCGGCAGGTGCGGCAACACTCGCGCCACCGCGCCCAGGACAGTCAGACCCGCACCCAAGGGTCTCGCCGTATTGTTCTCCATCAGTTTCTCCTTAACTTCAATTATCTATTATCCGCCTGTCCGGAGGCGGATTGGTTCGGTTCCCACAAAGTTTCCGGCGCGCCCGCCATATGCCCTGCCCACCTGCTCCACACGAACAGCGAGTCGCTCAACCGGTTCAGGTAGCGGACGGCCTCCGCCGGCACGCTCTCCACCCGCCCCAGCGCGATCACCATCCGCTCGGCACGACGGCACACCGTGCGCCCTACGTGGAGTTCGGCATCCAGGCGGCTCCCCCCAGGCAGCACGAAGGACCGCAGCAGCGGCAGATCTTCATTCATCGCGTCCATCTCATGCTCGAGCTGCGCGATCTCCGCATCCGTCACCCGCGGCTGTTTGGGATGCACGTCTTCCGGCAGCGTTGCGAGAATCGACCCGAGATTGAAGAGTTCGTGCTGCACCCTCAGGAGGATCGCACCCAGCAACAGGAGTTCCGGCCGCTCAATGGCAAGCTGATTGACGGTGGCTCGCGCCAGCCCCAGAAAACTATTCAGCTCGTCCACCGTCCCGTAAGCCTCGATCCGCGCCCCATCCTTCGGCACGCGCTGTCCGCCCACGAGCCCGGTCTCCCCGCCATCGCCCTGCCGCGTATAAACCCGATTGATCGCCATCCGCGGTTTGTTAAACGGATCTTTGCTCATGCGCAGGCCCCCAAAAAAAAAACGTTTTACTGCCCCTTGGCGATCACCCACTTCATCCCCGCCACGAAATTCAGCTTAGGCGACGGAAACCCGAAGATCTCCTCATAGTTCCTATTTAACGCATTCCGCAGGTGTCCGTACGCGCTCACCCCATGCCCTAGCGCATAGTTGACGTTGACCCCCACGTTCGCGAATCCCGGATCCCAGAACAGCCCGCTGCTCGCCCCGAAGGAGGGCTCCTCGAATAGCGTCTTCCCCCGGAAGTAACCCGTCAAATCCGCCGCCAGCCGCCCGCGCGTGAACGTCGCTACCACATTCCCTGAATTCTCCGGACGCCGCGTCAACTGCTGCCCCACCTGGAACGGCGATGGCGCCTGATTGTTCGAGCCATCCAGCGAGAGAATCCGCGTCTCCAGCAGCGTATACGACCCCGTGATCAGCACCCAGCGCGCCGGCCGCAGCCGCGCCGTGAACTCCGCGCCCTGCGCCCGCGAATTCGCCAGGTTGTCCGACTTGTAATGGCTCAGCGACGAAAGCGACCCGCCCAGCGTCACGATCAAATCGTAATAGCGATTGTAGAAGTACGTCGCGTCCACTTCCAGCAGCTTCCCGAATCTCTGCTCGACTCCCGCGTCGAAGCTGCGCGTGCGTTCCGGCCGCAGCCCTGGATTGTTCGTGAATGCCAGTTCGAAGCCAGATGGCGGCCGCAGCCCCATCCCGAACGACGCATGCAGCCGCGTACCGCTCTGCGACGCATACGCCGCCGAAAGCTTCGGATTCACGCGCGAAATATTGCTCTCGGGAAACGCCGGCCGCGAGAATCCATCGCTCGGCACCGCCGCCGTCCGAAAGAACTCCGCACGCAATCCCGCGCTCAAAAGCAACCGTCCGCCGATCTCGTACCGGTTCTCGCCGTACACCGCATATTCGTTGCGCGTGATCGGGAACGTGGAAAACGACGCGTCGGTGATGAACGTATTCTTCACCTCTTCCCGCCCCCCCCGTCACGCCGAACGACGCCGTGTCGTGCCGCGAGACACTGACGATGGTCCGCGACTCGCCCTGCCCGCGCAGGTCCCGGTTGTAGCTGAACCCGTACTTGCTGATGTAGCCGTTGTCCAACAGATAGAAGTTGCCGAACAGTTCCGTGCGCACGCGCGGCGAGATGCCCGCCTCGTAGTGTCCGCCGTATTCATGAAAATTATTCTTCCCCCGGCTCACCGTATCGATGCCCGTGAAAATATGCTTGGGGTTGGATCCGTACGGCCCGGGCTCCCCCACCTCGCTCGAATCGAAATATCCATGCAGTGAGAGGCTCTGCCCCCCGAACCGCCGCGTCAGATTCAGTAGCACGTCTTCGTTGCGATAGTCGTTATTGGTCACCAGGCCGTCGGTGTCGTACCGTGACGCCGACGCCAGCAGGCCAAAGCCCGCGATCGTGCCTGTCCCAGTAATCCCGAAACGGCGTTCGCTGTGGTTCCCGCCCTCGGCGAGCAGGCTTAACTGCGGCGAAGCCTCCGGTTGCCGCGTCACGAAATCCACTACGCCCGAATTGGCGTACGACCCGTACACCGCCGATTGCGCGCCGCGAATCAGCTCGATGTGGTCCACCGCTTCGGCGGGAATGTGCGCGAAGTCAAAGCCCAGCCCGCCGCCGAAGCCGATCACCGGCACGCCATCCACCTCCACCAGGTTCATATTGGCATTGCCGCCGCGCAGGAACAGGCTGGTCACCCCGCCCGTACCGCCGGACTGGTTGAACGTGACGCCCGGCACATACCGCAGCAGGTCCATCGCGAACGGCTCGTTGCGCTCGCGCACCTGCGCGCTCGTGATTACGTCCACGCTGGCGCTCTGCACCGTCACGGGAATCTCGATGGTCGAGCCCACCACCTGCACCGAATCCACCTGAGGAGCGATCTCCAGTTGCACGCTGCCCGCCTGATCGGGCGATAGCTCGCGCGTGCTGAATCCCGCGGCGGTAATGACGATCCGCGCGTCGGGCGGAGCCTCCAACTGGAAGCCTCCGTTGGGCCCGGCGGTCGTCCGCGCCACTACGCCGACGCGGTTCACCGCGGCGATCTCCGCGCCCGCGACCGGCGCGCCGGATGGGTCAATGATTTTGCCTTTTATCTCGGAAGCCGTGAGACAGGCGGAAAAAAAACAAGCGAAGGCCAACAGGCCTGAAACGTGTCGAAGCATTTCTTCTGGCTCCTCCCTCGAGAGCCGAATTGTCTACTACACGCTGGCCGGTCTCCTGACTTTGCGCATCGTCAAACCCGGCGGCCTTCCCGCTCCCTTTCAGGAGCAGTGGCTTTTTCGCCTGATTCTCCGCGCTTACAGTAGCGGGGCTGCGCTGGATTCTCACCAGCTTCCCGTGCACCAGCGGAAATTAGTCTACGCTCCGAGTGTACACTATTTTCAGAAGCCTATTTCCTGAGAGCCACGATGCGAACTTCCAGTTCCAGATTCGCGATATTTGTCGTGTGCCTGGCCCTCGCGGGCGCGCTGATGCCCGCCCGCGGCGCCGATACCAAGCCCGACAAAAAGAAGTCGCAGGCCGCCTACCAGCGCGGCAGAAAGTTCGACGAAGCCACCCAGCGCGCCGAGGCCATCGCCGCCTATTCCGAGGCCGTAGCCGCCGACCCCTCCAACGCCGCAGCCTTCCAGGCCCGCGCCAAAGACTACCTCGCGTCCGGCGATCGCGAAAAAGCCCTCGCCGATTTCGATCGCGCCGTCGACCTCCAGCCCGGCGTCGCCGATGGCTACGTCGCCCGCGGCAGCTACTTCACCGACACCAGCCAGCCCGAGCGCGCCATCCAGGATTACACCACCGCCATCAATCTCAAGATGGAGCACTCTGACGTCTACAGCGCGCGCGCCAAAGCCTACACCGCGACCCGCGAATTCGATAAAGCCGAAGAGGACTACACCCGCGCCATCAGGCTTCGCCTCGATAAACCCGAACCCTATCTCGGCCGCGGCGTCGCCCGCGCCGAACAGCGCAAATACCTCGACGCCGTCGAGGATTTCGATTCCTGCATCTCGCGCAAGCCCGACTTCGAGGACTGCTGGGTCGAACGCGCCCTCGCCTTCAGCGGCGTCAACGATTTCACCCACGCCCGCACCGATCTCGACCGTGCCCTGACCATGAACCCGAAGGATACGCGCGCTTGGCGGGTCCGCGGCGCCGTCCGCGAGCGTCTCGGCGATGATCCCGGAGCGGTCGCCGATTACTCCGAAGCACTCAAGGGCGACCCCAAGGACGTGCGCGTCTACATGGCGCGATCGGCCGTCTACGTCCGCCTCAAGAAATTCCAGGAGTCGCTCGAAGACCGCAGCCAGGCCGTGCAGCTCGAACCCAAGAATCCCGAAGTCTACGTCGCGCGCGGCGGTTCCTATCACCTGCTCGGCCAGCACGACAAGGGCATCGAGGATCGCACCAAAGCCATCGGCCTCGCACCCAATTCCGCGCTCGGCTGGACCGCCCGCGGCGACGCATTTTTCCTGTTGGGGCGCTGGGACGAAGCGCTCCGCGATCTCGAGCAGGCCGTCAAACTCGACCCCAACAACCCGGAGACCAAGCAACTCCGCGCCCTCGCCCAATCGCACATCGACGAGAAGGTCAAGGAAGAGCGCGCCCGGGAACTGGCCCCCGAGACCGGCGCAGTGAAGCTCCCCGTGACCACGCCGGAGCCTCCGGCGCCGCTCCCTCCAACGGTCGCACCGCCAGCCGTCGCAGCACCCGCCGTGACCACGCCACCGGCAGCGGTAACACCCATGGCGCCGAAGGTGGCCAAGCTGATCGCGCCCAAACCTACCCCTTCGCCCGCCACCACATTGCCGAAACCAGGGATGACCGCCGCCGACTATCAGCAACTGGGACGAAAATTCATCCAGGACGAGAAATTCGCCGGCGCCATCGAGCCTCTCACCCAGGCCGTCAAACTCGACCCCAGCCTGGCCACCGCCTTCAACGCCCGCGGCTACGCCTACGTCCGTCTCAAGAAATACAGGGAAGCCATCGCCGATTTCGACCAGGCCATCAAACTCAATCCGCTCTACGCCAACGCCTACACCAATCGCGCCTCCGCCCGCCGCGCCTCCGGCGACAAAGCCGGCGCCGACGCCGACCAGTCCAAAGTCCGCGAGCTAATGACGAAGGCGCCTACGAAATAGCTTGCTCGCCACCTGGTGGCCGCATCCATACGCTACTTCATGATCGCCGCGGACTTACTCGCAAACTCCAGCACCCATCCCGGGAAGATCCCCAGCACGAGCGTCCCCAACGCCGGCAGCAGCAGTGCGATCCCCAGGCTCCCCGACAGCGCCTCCGAACTCTCCACCGCCTCGCCAGGCTCGTGCATATACATCACCACCAGAATCCGTAGGTAGTAGTACGCGCCCACCGCGCTGTTCAACAGCCCAAGCACCGAAAGCCACACCAGCTTGCTCTCCAGCGCCGCCTTGAAGATATAGAATTTCCCGAAGAACCCGCCCGTCAGCGGCACGCCGATCAAGGACAACAGGAAGATCGAGAACATCGCCGCCGCTAACGGCTGCTGCCGCCCCATGCCCTTGAAATCGTCGATGCTCTGGTACCGCTCGCCCTTGCCCGTAAGTACGGTGACCGCGGCGAACGCGCCTACGTTCATGAACGCGTAGCCCGCCAGGTAGAACATCGCGGCCGCGATCCCCGTTTCGCTCTGCGCCGTCAGCGCCACTAGCACATACCCCGCGTGCGCGATCGAGCTGTACGCCAGCATTCGTTTGATGTTCGTCTGCAGCAACGCCGCGAAGTTGCCGACGCACATCGAGGCCAGCGCCGCCGTCCACACCAGAATCTGCCACTTGCCGGCGATCGGCTCGAAGGCCGTCATGAAAATGCGCAGGAAAACCGCGAATGCGGCCGCCTTCGGTCCCGCCGATAGGAACGCCGCCACCGGAGTCGGCGCGCCCTGATACACGTCCGGTGCCCATATCTGGAACGGCGCCGCCGAGACTTTGAACGCCAGCCCCACGAAGATAAGCGCCGCCGCCACGCCCACGAAAAGGGTCGAGTCGCCCGCCTGATGCAGGATCGCGTCACGCGCCACTGTCAGATTCACGCTGCCTGTGATGCCGTAAATCAGCGCCACGCCGTACAAGAAGAAGCCCGTGGCGAACGATCCGAGCAGAAAATACTTCAGCGCCGATTCGTTGCTCCGCTTATCGTCGCGCAGATAACCCGCCAGCACGTAGCTCGCGATCGACGAAATCTCCAGCCCGATGAACACCATGATCAGGTCGTTCGATGCCGCCATCAGGCACTGCCCCGCGATCGAAAACAGAAGCAGCGCGTGGTATTCGCTGGTCTCCGCCTCTTGCCGCGCCAGAAATCGATACGAGGGAAACACCGTCAGAATCCCGACCACAATCACCAGCACGCGGAAAAACGTCGCGAAGCCGTCGACCTTCAGCATGCCGCCGAACGCCGGCCCTGCGATACTGTTCGCGTAGACGCTGCCGCCCAGCGCCGCCAGCAGCGCCACCAGGCTGATGTGCCCGAAGGCCGGCGACGAGCGCCTATGGATCAACGGATCCAGCACCATCAACAGGGTGCCCATCACCGTCAAAATAATTTCCGGCAGGAAGCGCAGCGCATCCTGCGGGTTGAAGACCGGACTAACGGGCACTGGCGACCTCCGCAGTCTTCGGCTTGCCCTCTACCTGCACCCGATACGAAACGTTCACGTTGGTCTGCTTCAAAATCACTGCCGTGTTCTGGCTCACCGGCGGCAGAAAACTCTGCGAGCCGATCCCCATCCACACCATCATCGCGATCAGCGGAATCACCGCCGCCCACTCCCGCGCGCTCAGGTCCGGGATATGCCCCCGCACCCCGTCGCTCACCTCGCCGTAAAACACGCGCTGGTACATCCACAGCATGTAGCAGGCGGAGAGAATCACCCCCACCGATGCCCACACCGCCCACTGGAAGTTGGCGATCGCCGCGCCCTGCAGCACCAGAAACTCGCCCACGAAATTATTCAGCGTCGGCAGCCCGATACTCGCCAGTGTCGTAATCAGGAACGCCACCGAAAGCCACGGCGCCACCGTCGCCACCCCGCCGTAATCGCCGATCTCCAGCGAATGCCGCCGCTCGTACAGCAGGCCTACGATCAGGAACAGCGCGCCCGTCGAAATCCCGTGATTCAGCATCTGGTAGACCGCGCCGTCCAGTCCGGGCTGCGTGAAACTGAAAATCCCCAGGATCACGAACCCAAGGTGGCTGACCGACGAGTACGCCACCAGCTTCTTCATGTTCGGCTGCACCATCGCCACCAGCGCGCCATAGATGATGCCGATGATCGCCAGTACGCTGATCCACGGGGCGCACGCGCGCGCCGCCGCCGGGAACAGCGGCAGGCAGAAGTGCAGGATCCCGTACGTGCCCATCTTCAGCATCACGCTGGCCAGCATGATCGAGCCCGCCGTCGGCGCTTCCACGTGGGCGTCCGGCAGCCATGTGTGCAGCGGAAACAGCGGCACCTTGATCGCGAACGCGAAGAAGAACGCCAGGAACAGCAGCATCTGTTCGCTCGCCGGGAAGGTCAGCCGGCCGCTCGAAAGCATTTCCAGAATCGCCGGATAACTGAACGTCTGCGTCTTGTTGTAAATGAAAATGATCGCCGCCAGCATCAGGACACTGCCCGCCATCGTGTACAGGAAAAATTTGACCGCAGCGTAAATCCGCCGGTCGTGTCCCCAGATGCCGATCAGGAAGTACATCGGCACCAGGCAGACTTCCCAGAACACGTAGAACAGAAACAGGTCCTGCGCCAGGAACACGCCGATTAACCCGAACTCCAACAGCAGCAGAAACGCGTAGAATTCCTTGGTCCGATCCTTGATGGTATTCCACGAGCACAGCACGCACAGCGGCGTCAGCAGCGTGGAAAGCAAAATCAGCCAAAGACTCACGCCGTTCACCGAAATCGCAAAATGAATATTCGGAGTCGCGATCCACGGCACGTCGATCGCAAGCTGCTCGCCCCCCGTGCCGCGATCGAACCACGCCAGCAAACCGAGCGACGCCGCGAACGTGCCCAGCGAGCTGATCAGCGCCCACACTCGGCTGGCCCCCGCCGATGCCGACCGCGGGATTGCCAGCGCCAGCAGGAATCCCGCCAGCGGAAGAAACAGGACTGTGTTCAGCAGGTTCATCGCGGCAGCCCTCCTGCCAGCGTGATCGCCACGATCACCGCCACCGAGCCGAACAGCACCCACGTCGCGTAACTGCGTATACTCCCCGATTGCAGCAGCCGCAGCAGGCTTCCCACATCCTTCGCCCGCGCCCCCACGCCGTTCACGATGCCGTCGATCAGCCCCGCGTCCACGCCCTTCCACAGCACGATGCGCGAGCCGCCGACCACCGGCCGGATCACCGCCGCGTCGTAAATCTCGTCCACGAAGTATTTGTTATAGAACAATTGATAAGGCAAATTGAATGTTCGCGCCAGCGAATCCGCCATGCCAGGCTTGGAGACGTACATCAGCCACGCCACTCCGATCCCGAGCAGACCGGCCGCCACGGAGATGTACATCAGCATCGGATTCTCCGCCTCTTCCATCGCCGGGAAAATCGCCTTCAGGAATTCGGGGATGCGGAACAGCGCGCCGCCCGCCAGCGAAAGCACCGCCAATACGGCCAGCGGAACCCACATCACCGCCGGCGATTCGTGCGGATGCGCCTTGCCGCGGTACTCGCCGAAGAACGTCATGAACATCGCGCGCGAAACGTAGAATGCCGTCAGCCCCGCCGTCACCACGCCGATCCAGTAGATCGCCGGCGATTGCTGGTACGCCGCCAGCAGGATCGCGTCCTTACTAAAGAATCCGGAGAACGGCGGGATGCCCGCGATCGCCACCCACGCGCACACCATCGTCCAGAACGTGATCGGAATCTTCTTCCGCAGGCCGCCCATGTTGCGCATGTCCTGCTCGCCGGAGAGCGCGTGGATCACAGAGCCTGCGCCCAGGAAGAGCAACGCCTTGAAGAACGCGTGCGTCACAAGGTGATACACGCCCGCCGAAAACGCACCGCTGCCCACGCCCACGAACATGTAG
>Ga0207071_1175_pt1 | contig 10806 bp, 8 predicted proteins | sample Alteio_BWMinHeat_67_FD_153531 | JGI IMG/M metagenome (GOLD analysis project Ga0207071, IMG submission 153531) | Enriched cells from forest soil in Barre Woods Harvard Forest LTER site, Petersham, Massachusetts, United States -... | ecosystem: Environmental > Terrestrial > Soil > Temperate forest >...
CGTCATACCAATGCCTGCCATCGCTTTGGTTCGCTGTTCTTCACGCGTTAAATCAGCGAGCAAAGCCATCACTGTACTGCCTATGGCTCCTGCACCTTGCAAAGCGCGACCTAGAATAACACCCGAAATAGTATGCGCACACGCCGCCCAAACACTACCAATAGCAAATAAAACTAGACCAAAAGCAATGACTTTTTTTCGTCCAAGATAATCAGAAGCCATACCAAAAGGGATTTGTAACAAGCCTTGTGTTAATCCATAAACACCTAAGGCTATGCCAATCAGGTTAGGTGTGGCACCTGCAAGCTTTTCAGCATATAAGGTAAAAACAGGCATAATCATGAATAAACCCAGCATGCGCAAACTCATAATACTTGAAAGTGCGGCAGTGGCGCGGCGCTCATCGGCTGTCATCTTTTTCATGGGTTACCTGTAATGTTTTGCTATAAAACTAATCGTGCAGTATAATCGATTCCCCATTTTTGAAGAAACCTTTTATGAAAGAAATTCAAATTCGCGGTGCTCGCACCCATAATTTAAAAAATATTAACCTGAATATTCCGAGAGATAAGCTAGTTGTTATCACTGGATTATCGGGTTCAGGCAAGTCTTCGTTGGCGTTTGATACACTTTACGCGGAAGGCCAACGTCGTTATGTGGAATCGCTTTCTTCTTACGCGAGACAATTTTTGTCAATGATGGAGAAACCGGATGTTGATCACATTGAAGGTTTGTCGCCCGCTATTTCAATCGAGCAAAAATCAACATCGCATAATCCACGTTCAACCGTAGGTACGATTACTGAGATTTATGATTATTTACGTTTATTATTTGCCAAAGTCGGACAGCCATGCTGTCCTGATCACGGTCATGTATTAGAAGCACAAACTATTTCGCAAATGGTTGATAGCGTCCTCGCATTACCGGAAGATACAAAAATCATGATCTTGTCGCCTGTGATTCGCGAACGCAAAGGCGAACACATTGATTTATTAGAATCTTTACGCGCGCAAGGTTATGTGCGTGCGATTATTGATGGCAAACTCTATGAATTAGATCAAGCCCCTAAATTAGATTTACGTAAAAAACACACGATTGAAGTTGTTATCGATAGACTGAAAGTACGTGAAGATGTGCGTTTACGTTTAGCAGAATCATTTGAAACCGCATTACGTCTTGCTGAGGGTATTGCTGCTATCGGATTTATGGATGATCTTAAGCGCCCACAAAAAACATTTTCCGCAAAATTTGCTTGCCCCGATTGTGGTTACAGTTTAACAGAATTATCACCACGTTTGTTTTCATTTAATAGTCCTACGGGTGCTTGTTCTGCTTGTGATGGGTTGGGGGTGAAACAATTATTTGATCCTGAAATGATTGTCACCAATCCAAAATTAAGTGTTGCCGAAGGCGCGATTCGTGGCTGGGATCGCAAAACAGGCTATTATTACCAAATGCTTTCTTGTTTAGCAAAACATTATGGTTTTAACATGGATACACCTTTTTCGTTATTACCGAAAAAAATCCAACAAATGATTTTATACGGTAGCGGTAATGATTTAATAAAATTTCATTATCGTTCCGATGAAGGCCGTGAATTTAAAAAAACCGACGTATTTGAAGGCGTGATTCCCAATATGGAGCGCCGTTATCGTGAAACGGAATCCGAAATGGTGCGCGAAGAATTAAGTAAATATCTTTCCACTCGCGCGTGTGAAGTATGCGAAGGCACACGGTTATGTAAAGCAGCACGTTTTGTCTATGTAGCCAATACGACGTTACCACAAATTGCCAATATGCCTATCAGCGCTGCAAAAACTTTTTTCGAAAAAATAAATTTAACCGGCAATCGTAAAGAGATCGCTGAGAAAATTTTAAAAGAATTAATTAGTCGATTAAATTTTTTAGTCAACGTAGGCTTAGATTATTTAAATTTAGGTCGTAGTGCAGAAACCCTGTCGGGTGGTGAAGCGCAGCGTATTCGTTTGGCGAGTCAAATTGGTGCAGGTCTCGTAGGTGTGATGTATATTTTAGATGAACCATCAATTGGATTGCATCAGCGAGATAATGCACGTTTATTAGAAACTTTGTTTAAATTGCGTGATTTGGGTAATTCAGTGATTGTGGTAGAACATGATGAAGATGCAATTTTAAGTGCTGACCATGTGATCGATTTAGGTCCGGGCGCAGGTGTACATGGTGGTGTGATTGTGGCGGAAGGCAAACCTAGAGACATCATGAAAAATCCAGATTCTCTAACGGGAAAATATCTTTCCGGAAAATGCAGTATTGCTATTCCACACAAGCGCAATTTAGTTAATAAAAAACGCTTATTATCATTGCAAGGTGCCACAGGAAATAATTTACAAAAAATTAATGTAGATATTCCACTGGGTTTAATGACGTGTATTACGGGCGTTTCTGGTTCAGGTAAATCCACATTGATCAATGACACACTAGGGCCAATTGCTGCGCGTGCATTAAATGGTGCAACATTACGTGAACCCGCGCCTTATGATGCATTAGAAGGCATTGAATATCTGGATAAAGTGGTTGATATCGATCAAAGTCCTATTGGTCGCACACCGCGTTCGAATCCGGCTACTTATACGGGATTATTTACACCGATTCGTGAATTATTTGCAGGCACACAGGAAGCGCGTTCACGCGGTTATGAACCTGGACGTTTTAGTTTTAATGTGAAAGGTGGGCGTTGTGAAGCGTGTCAAGGCGATGGTTTAATTAAAGTGGAAATGCATTTTTTAGCAGATGTTTATGTCACTTGTGATGTGTGCGCAGGCAAGCGTTACAATCGTGAAACATTAGAAATTACCTACAAAGGCAAAAATATTCAGCAAGTATTAGATATGACAGTCGAAGATGCGCGTGAATTTTTTGATGCCATCCCTGTTGTTGCGAGAAAATTACAAACGTTGGTTGATGTAGGTTTATCGTATGTGTCTTTGGCACAGAGTGCGACTACATTATCGGGTGGTGAAGCGCAGCGTATTAAACTTGCACGTGAATTATCGCGTCGTGATACTGGTCAAACACTTTATATTTTAGATGAGCCGACCACAGGATTGCATTTTCATGACATTGAACAATTGTTAAAAGTGTTGCATCGCTTGCGTGATGCGGGTAATACGATTGTGATCATCGAACATAATTTAGATGTCATTAAAACCGCCGATTGGATTATTGATTTAGGCCCTGAAGGTGGTGATAGGGGAGGTCGAGTTGTTGCGATTGGTACACCAGAAGAAATCGCGTTACATAAAAAATCTTATACAGGAATGTTTTTACAAAAAGTTTTAAATAAATAATAATTCGGAGGAGAAATGAAAAGTAGTGCTTTAAAGAAAGTAAAAAAGAAATTAGAACCTGTTGCAGAAGATAAAGAAAATGATGAATCACAATTACAATATGTGAAACACTTAGAAGAAACTGTTAAGGCGCTTCATACCGCATTGCATGATGCGCAACATTTGCAAAAACTTACCCAAGATCGCATGAAAGTACTAGAAGATGAAAACGAAATGCTCAAAGGCTTAATAAGCATATTGCCGGTTAAAAGTTTAAAACCTCAACCATTAGCATTTATTCCTAGAGTTTCGCAAAGTGGTTTTTTATCGCAACCTAAACAGCCTGTTCCATCTGTTGCTGCTTCTGGCGGTGCTGCTACTAATAGAACCAAGGGTTCTGTATTACAGCTTGATTATGATGCGCCTGCTTTAAAATAGCTTGCACAAACAAGAAGCATTCTATACAATATTGCAACTAATATAACACTACTGACACGCTAACTTATTGATTTTGGAGGAGAAATGAAAAGTAATGTCAAAACAGGATCTACTGCATCAACCAGTACAACTACACCAGTAGCCGATACAAAGAGCACTAGCACAACTTCGTCTACCTCTTCAGTGGCAACAACAACCAACAGAGTTTCTACAGAATTCTTGTCTGCAGCTACTCCTATACACTTGCCAAGTGATTTTGCCTCTATTGGTGATTTTATCAATACTGAAAATATGCAGATAAATACGATTAATCAAAAGTTAATTACTAGTAATAATGAGCTTCTGGACAAGAATGCAAGGTTACGAGTAGATCTTGAAACAGCTAAACGCGCAATATTGACTTCGACAAAGAACTGGAAACAAGTAACAGATGATTTAAAACGTGAAATAGTATATTCTGCAGAATTAAATGAACAATTAAAGAGTGAGCGTAAGACGACTGATCATGCATTAGCGCGGGTTAAAAATTTAACAAGCCAATTAGAGAGCGAACGTGGGCGGTGTGATGTTGCATTAACACAGATTAAAAACCTAGAGAGTCAATTGCAATTGCTACAAAAGCAGCAAGGAGTAAACAGGCAACCGGCGGTTACTACAACAACTTCTGTTTCTGTGGGGAGTTCAGTGTCGCAACCCGCCACGGCGACAACATCAGCGACTCTTGCAGCAAATAACATGTGGACATTACCATCAACATCGACGTCAATAGCAACTGCTGTGACATCTACTTCTTCTAATCCACAGCCTGCTGCCACAAATTTCTCATTGACGGATCCTGTAATGCCTGTTTTTAAAAGTTAACCGGGGGGAGAAATGAAACATAATGCCAAGAGAAGATCTCGTAATGCTAACAGAGGATCTACTGCATCAACCAGTACAATTACAACAGTAACCGATACAAATAGCATAACTTCATCTACCTCTTCAGCGGCCACAGCCAGTACAGCTTCTACAGCATTCTTGTCGTCTACAGCTACTTCTATTTCTGCCATACACTCACCAAGTGATTTTGCTCCTATTGGTAATGTTATTAATACTGAAGTTATGCAGATGAAAAAGTTAATTACTAATCTTCGGAACAATAATGCAGAGTTAGAAAAACGTCTTAGATCTGCTCAAGGCGTAATATTCAGAACGACAGATGGATGGCAAAAAGCTATAGGTGACCTACAACGTGAACAAATACATTCTGAAAAATTAAAAAAACAAATGGAGTATGAGCGTAGTTTGAGCGATGCCCGGATTAAAGATCTAGAGTTCCAATTGCTATCGCTACAAAAGCAGGAAGCAGCAAACAATCAACCAGCAATAGCTAGTACGACAACTTCTGTTTCTGTGGAGAGTTCAGTGTCTCAACCCGCCACGGCGACAACATCAGCGACTCTTGCAGCAAATAACATGTGGACATCACCACCAACATCGACGTCAACAGCAGCTTCTACGACATCTACTTCTTCTGGTCCACTAACGGATCCTAAAACGCCCGTTTTTAATGGTTAACCGGAGTGATGATTGTTCGTTCTATATGCGCTTAATTCAAACCAAAGCGCATATAGAATAGCAAACGAACAAGCAAATGCAGTGCCAAGTATCCAAGCGAAGTACCACATAATTATTTTCTCCTAGTGTTCTACCCATCATCTAAACGGGGTTGTTATACAAATATTCTTAAGCAGGAGATCCCCGCTAAAAGCATGCGGGGATGACGAGACATACCTCGCGGGGGCGAGGAAAAATTCTCGCACAATAACATGATTGATGACGAGATGTGCCTCGCGAAGCGCGGGTAAAAAACATCGTTTCTTTTTAGGCCCCCGCCAGGTCAGCATCGTCATCCCCGCATGCTTTTAGCGGGGATCTCCTGCTTAAGAAAAAAAACCTATATGCAACAAGGTCATCTAAATGAGGCTATATCTTAATATGCATTGGTATTTTTGTTAATTTCATCCTGCGTAACTTTCCCTCGTAACACATAGTAAACCCAGCCAGTGTATAAAACAATGAGCGGAATAAAAACTGCCGAAGCAATTAACATAATCGTTAATGTCGCTTGACTAGAGGATGAATCCCACACCAATAAACTCATTTCAGGATGCGTAATCGAAGGCAGCATAAACGGAAACATGCTAACACCAACAGTCATGATAATACTGCTGATTGCAATCGCACTAAAAATCCAAGCCAATCGATAACAACGTAAGCTCGTTAACAATAGTACAGCGAGTGCGCCGATGAATGCACTTAAAGGCACAATTAACAATGCATGATAATTTTTGTAATTATTAATCCACGCACCCACTTGCAGCATGACTTGTTTATGCATAGGGTTAGACGCAGCAATATGTGAAACATCGTTAGTTAATATATAACCCGCAATTTTAAATACTATCCAATAACCTGCAATAGCAAACAATAGTATTGTCAGTAAAGCACAGATTTTCGCCGCGTGAATCGCACGTTTTTGTATGTTACCGGCTGTTTTAATCGCCAGAAATACGCCGCCGTGCATGATCAACATGACAACGCTGACCAGTCCGCATAATATAGCGAATGGATTAAACAATTCACGAAAACTACCCGTATAAAAATCTCTAAGCATATCGTCTAAATAAAAAGGCACGCCTTGTAACACATTGCCTAGCGCAATCCCAAAACATAAAGCAGGTACTAAACCCGCGATAAAAATACCTAAATCCCACATGGCGCGCCAATAAATATTATGGAGTTTGCTTCGATACTTAAAACCTACCGGTCGTAAAATCAAGGCAAATAAAACCAATAACATTGCAAAATAAAATCCAGAAAAAGAAATCGCATACAAATCCGGCCAAGCTGCAAAAATAGCACCCGCACCTAAGATTAACCAAACTTGATTTCCTTCCCAAACAGGGCCTATAGAATTGATTACGACTCTGCGTTCTTCATTGTTGCGCGCCACATAATGCAGTAACATGCCTATGCCTAAATCAAATCCATCCATGACTGCAAAAGCAATTAACAAAACACCTAATAACATCCACCAAATCACACGTAAGGTTTCGTAATCAAACATTTATGCATTCTCCAAAGATGGGGGCCCAAGACGGATATATTTCACCATCAAATAAATTTCAACCACAGCTAAGAATGTGTAAAGTAAAATAAAACCACTGAGACTCGTGATTAAGCTATGTGTAGATAACGAAGAAGTACCTAGAAAAGTGGGCAACACACCTTCAATCACCCAAGGTTGTCGTCCTGATTCTGCAATATACCAACCTAGTTCCGCAGCAATCCAAGGTAGCGGTAAACTATAAAAAGCAGTGCGTAAAAACCATTTATTTTCCCATCGCTTTTTCGCAAGCATAACAAAGCTAGTGGCAAATAATAATATGAGAAATAAACCTATGGCTACCATGAAACGAAAACACCAAAATAATGGGGCAACTAAAGGTACAGTATCCCAAGCGGCTTGTTTGATTTGCGCAGGGGTTGCATCTATGACTTTATCGGTATAACGTTTTAATAACAAACCATAACCTAAATCGTTTTGATAATCGGCTAAGATAATTTGTGCCGATTTTTCGTCAGGATTTTTTTGTAAAATTTCTAATGCGGCATAAGCTTTCATGCCGCGAGTAATTTTATTTTCTGCTTCTACGACTAATTGATTAATACCATAAACAGGTTTGGAAATCGAACGTGTAGCAATTAATCCTAGTAAATAAGGGATTTTGATTTCATAACGGGTAAGATGATGTTCTTGATCGGGTATGCCAAAAATGTTTAACGCAGCCGGTGCAGGTTCTGTGTTCCACATACCTTCCATGGCAGCAATTTTCATGCGTTGATTTTCAGTGGCAACATAGCCACTTTCATCACCTAATACGACGACAGACAATGCAGATGCTAAACCAAATGCTGCAGCGACTATCATGGAACGTTTGGCAATTTCCACATGACGTCCGCGTAATAAATAATAAGCGCTAATTGCTAAAATAAACACAGCGCCTGTGACATAACCCGCGCTAATCGTATGCACAAATTTCGCTTGTGCAGTTGGATTAAATAATACAGCAGCGAAATCAGTGACTTCCATACGCATAGAGTGAAAATTAAAAATCGCACCTTGCGGATGTTGCATCCAACCGTTAGCAATTAAAATCCACAGTGCAGACAAGCTAGACCCTAAACACACCAACCATGTCACCATCAAATGCGCACCTTTAGAAAGTTTATTCCAGCCAAAGAAAAATAAACCAATAAAAGTACCTTCAAGAAAAAATGCCATCAATCCTTCAATCGCCAACGGCACGCCAAACACATCGCCAACATAATGCGCGTAATAAGCCCAGTTAGTACCAAATTGAAATTCTAACGTAATGCCGGTTGCAACACCCATTGCAAAATTAATACCAAATAAAATTCCCCAAAATTTTGTCATGTCTCGCCAGATCGTTCTACCGGTGATGACATAGACTGTTTCCATAATTCCTAGCAGGGCTGACATGCCTAGCGTTAGTGGTACAAATAAAAAGTGATATAAAGCTGTCAGTCCAAATTGCAATCGCGAGAGTTGTACTACATCAAGGCTAATCATGCGTTTTTTCCTTTAATAAATGCAAAGTGGTCAGCGATGTTAAAGAATTTTTATCAACAGGGTGTGAGAAACAGAGAAACCATAAACCATAAAGTAGCATGCATTTAATTGCCAGAACAAGCACGATTTCTTTTTTTAAAGATAACTTTTTCATAAGAGTTACCTACAATATCCTGTGAACAAGTCACAGAGTAACGCCTGGATCCCGCGGACAAGCCGCGGGACGACGTATCCTCTTTTCTTTTAAAATCATATGAAAGTTTGCTGGTTTTTTCAAGTGTTTCTTAGTAAATTGTCAAAAGAGAAAATATAAAATCTGAGTAATCATGAAAAATAGTAAACCTAAAATTGTAATTGTTGGTGCAGGCATCGCGGGCTTAGCCGCAGCGCATAAACTTACTGAGCATGGTCACTTTGACGTGAAAATTTTAGAAGCACGTGATCGTATCGGTGGACGTATTTGTACGAATTATTTTTTTGGATTTCCAGTTGATGTGGGTGCAGGATGGTTACACGGTATCGAAGGTAATCCGATTGCAGAATTAGCTAAGCAAGCACACGTGCAATTCGTGAATTTCAAGTTTACTGATATTTTATTTTTTAATCGTGAAGGCAAAAAAATTCCTGTCAAAGATATCGATTATTTTCGTGATGAATTTGCGGATTTTTTACAGAAAGCTGAAGCATTAGCACAACATGCATCACATGATGTGTCATTGGAAAAAATGCTGTTAACAGTAAGACCATCAGATCGTACTGCAGACTGGTATTTTCTCTGGAATTGGATGATGATTTATTTAGGGCTTTACACAGGATCAAACCTCAGTCAGCTTTCTGCGAAGTATTGGGATATTGAAGAAACACTGCCAGGCGGAAATAATTTAGTCATGGGTGGTTATGCTAATATTATTAAAGGATTTGCTAAGAATCTTGATATTCAATTCAATACTATTGTTACTAAGATTAATTATCAAGATAAATTAATTTCCGTAGCAACCAACCAAGGTGAAATGCAATGTGATGCTGTTGTTGTGACGCTACCTTTAGGTGTTTTACAAAAAGATAGCGTACAATTTTCCCCCGTATTACCAAACGACAAAAAAGCAGCAATAAATCGCTTAAGTATGGGCTTGCTTAATCGCGTGGTTTTGAAATTTAATCGAGTATTTTGGCCGGTTGAGCACAGTGGATTTTTTGTAGAACCTAAAAATAATCCTGCAATTCCTTATTTTATTAATTTGCATTATTACAATCAACAGCCTGTATTAGTCGGTACGATTAGCGGCAGCCATGCGCAATCTTTAGAAACATTGCCTGACGAAAAGATAATAGATATTGCCATGACAGAGCTGCGTCATTGTTTTGGCAACCAAATCCCAAATCCTGAAAGTCATATCATTACTCGTTGGCTCAATGACCCATATTCCCATGGCTCTTATTCCTATACCCCCGTGCATGCAACTCCTAGCGATTACGATGTTCTCGCCAACCCTATCAACCAACAACTTTTCTTCGCCGGCGAAGCTACCAACAAACAATATCCCGCGACTACACACGGTGCTTATTTATCCGGTATAAGAGAGGCGCAGCGTATTATTGATTTATTTCACATTGTTCCATGAATCTAGATGGACTACTTATAATAATTCTAAATTTTATTTAATTAAGTAACTTTCTAATATTCTTAAACGTGTTATACGGTCACCAAAAACTTCAATAATTTTTGGATGACCATATCTTGGAAATATATCGCATATATCGTCTCGATATATTTTTTTAAAACATTTATCAGCTGCTTTACGATAGGCAGGATTTTCTTCGGTATATTCTATAGAATTTTCTTTGGTGATAGGTAAAAATACGATTAAATCTAAATGATCTAATGCTTCTTTTACCGCAGGAAATCTTTCCGAAACTTCAGTATCATTAATATCAATAGAATCTTGGTCTGTCACGCACATCGCATAAGCGATAAAATCTACTGGACATCTGTCAAAAACAACATTGGGTTCGTTTGCTAGTTTGTTAATTTGGTCAATACTATAATCAAGTTGTTCAAGCAAGCTCTCAAGACTAGGCTCTAATGATAGTTCCATCATTTTTTCATCTTGCAATTTATAATATGGCTCAATCTCATGTTTGTAATTAGGATGAGCTTTAATTAAGTCCTCTATTAAAGTAGTTTTTCCTATAAAATGGGTGCCAGAAACTGCGATGCGCATATTGTTATCCTCTAGCATCTAAGTGATGCTCGCCGTGGAGCATTAATGGCTATGGGTGGACTCGAACCACCGACCTCAGCATTATGAGTGCCGCGCTCTAACCAGCTGAGCTACATAGCCTTTTTGGCAAAAGAGGGGGTATTTTCGAAGCAAGTACCGGTCTTGTCAAGGTATAATCCACAATATAATCCATAAAAAGTTG
>Ga0207071_1143_pt3 | contig 10561 bp, 8 predicted proteins | sample Alteio_BWMinHeat_67_FD_153531 | JGI IMG/M metagenome (GOLD analysis project Ga0207071, IMG submission 153531) | Enriched cells from forest soil in Barre Woods Harvard Forest LTER site, Petersham, Massachusetts, United States -... | ecosystem: Environmental > Terrestrial > Soil > Temperate forest >...
GATGGCGACGGCGGGCGTGAATCGTACCGGGCATTCGCGGAGCAGGTGATGGAGTCGATTTCAAAGCTGTGACGAGCGGCAAATATAGGTAATAGGGGCGATAAAATGGAATCCGAAAGCAAAGTGCCGAATAACGAGGCAACCGATAATGAATCGATGCCGGAACCTACGATGGAATCGTTGCTCAACGAGCAAGCCACGTTCCGCCAGCGTCTGGATGGGCGCGAGGTCGTGTGGGTCAAGGTGATCCAGATCCAGGAAAAGGGGGTTATGGTCGATATCGGCGAGAAACATGAGGGAGTTATTCCAGTTTCGGATTTTGAGGCCGGAGCCGTTCCGATTGTCGGGGCGAGAATTCCGGCGGTACTCCAGGCTCCCGGGCGCGACGAACGCTCCGCTCAGCTTTCCTACAAAAAGGCGCGCGCTCAGCTGGGTTGGGATCAGGCGCTCAAGGCTTTCAATGAAAAGGCGCGTGTTCGCGGTCGAGTCACCTCGGCGATCAAGGGGGGATTCATGGTCGATGTGGGCGGGGTAAGCGCTTTCCTGCCCTCCTCGTTAGCCGATCTACGCCCCGTGCGCAAACCTCAGGCCATGGTCGGCACCGGGGTGAGGTGCGTCATCTTGGAAATCAACCAAGAAAAGAAGCAGCTTATACTATCCCGCAAGGCGGTCTTGGATGAAGAAGTCAATAAGCGGCGCGATAAATTGCTGGCTAAAATAAAAATAGGAGACGTGATCATCGGCCGCGCCACGCATGCCGTGCCTGCGGGTGTCTTCGTCAACTTGGGCGGGGTCGAGGGTTTTGTGCCTACCGCGGAACTTGCGTGGAAGGATCCGGAAAAGGCGCGCGAGGGAATCACCCATGGTCATAAGATGCGGCTGAGGGTTTTGCGCATCGAGCGTGAGGCCGGAAAAATTACCTTGGGCGTTAAACAGCTCCTGGCCAATCCCGCGGATGCTTTGCGGAAAAAATATCCGGCGAAGGGTATTGTTTCGGGCAAGGTTTCCGAAGTCCTGCCGGAGGGCGTCCGGGTGAAAATAGCTGAAAACGTCACGGCGATGTGCCAAATCGCCGAGCTTCCGATGAAAGAAACTCCCATTGAGGGGGATAGAATGGACGGTGGACGGGGCCGGGACCGCGGTCGTGACCGGGAGCGGGATGCCAAGGCCGTTGCCGCCAATGCCATTTGGCCAAAGGTGGGAGACGAAGTGAAGGGAGTCGTGATCGGCATTAATCAGACCACGTTCGAGGTTTCCATCTCGATCCGTCGATTCGAGGAAATGCAGGATCGCAAACGGGTGGCGAAATATCTCAAGGGGTCTCCGCGATTGACGTTGGGACAGATTCTTTCCCCCGAAGAGGAGTCATGAGGCTGGGGACTACGGTGGAGACGAGCGGCGGGACCAACGGAAATCGTCGGGAAAAATCCGACGGCAAGGCGAGTTCCGTTCGATCGCGGCTCACGCAGCCGCTATTGCTCTCATGCTTGGCGATCGCGGGCATCGTCGCGGCCATTTATGGTTTGAAACCAAATTTTAACCGCGGAAAAGCATTCTTTCCACATCGGCAGTCGGAATTCTTCCCTCCGGCTGAACTTGACCGCCGTCTGGCCGAGACGGACGCCGTGCTCAAGACGGATCCGGAGAATATTCGCGCGCTATCCGAATCGGGCATGCTTCATTTCCAAAAGGGGCCCGATCAATATCCGGACGCCATTAATGAATTGGAGGAAGCAAGGAAATTGGGCGCCTTGGATCCTCGTATTTTTTATTATCTCGGGGTGATGTATCAGGAGGAAGGTCTTTATCCCTTCGCGACGGAGGCCTATCAACGGTTCCTTCGTAACAACCCGGGCGATGTTGAAATTAGGCTTCTTTTGGCTAAGCTTCAGTTTCAGGGGAATCAGTTCGACGACGCGGCGGTCCAGTATCGTCGGCTGATGGAAATCCGGCCCAAGGATTTGCTGATCACGGAAAATCTGGCGTTGAGCCTTTGGAAGGGCGGGCATCGGGAAGATGCCGCTAAATTATTCGATGATCTTGCGGCCCGCAACGAGACGGTCGGCCGGCGGGCTCATTTCTACTTGGGAGAGATGGCGTTCGAAGATAAGGATTATAAGCAGGCCTTGCGTCAATACCTGGCCGTGCTGCCGTTGGAGGATGCTCCTGATTTAGGGCTCCCTCTCGATCAGGTTCACGGCGCGATCGCCGCTGAATTTCAGATGGTCAAGCTGTTTAAAGAAGCGAAAGAGCATTGGGAGAAAACCCTTCAGTACAACCCGCAGTATCCTCAGGCTAAGACAGGCCTTAAGGCCGTCAACGCGGCCCTCGATAAGGCCGCCAAAGCCGCCGCTAAACTAAGAAAGAAGAAAAAGAAGTGAGATCCAGTCGCTCCGGGGCGATGTTCCTGCTGGCTCTAGCATGCTTTCTGCTGGTGTCGGCGCCGTCCCCGAGTTTCGCGGAAAATCATGTGGTCCTCAAGGATTTTCATTGGCAAGTGCGTTCGACCGAACACTTCGATATTAATTACTACGAGGGCTCGGCGACCCTCGTGCCGCTCACCGCGGAGATACTGGAACGATCCTACCGTAAGATCAGCGAGGAACTTGACACGGGCTTTACCCGGCGTCGGCCCCTTTTCCTTTACGCCAATCCCAATGATTTCGAGCAGTCCAACATTGCTCAAGTCGGCGACGGAACAGGGGGCATCACGGAGCCTTTCAAGGACCGTTTCATGGTATATAACGACGGGACCCAACAATGGCTCGACGACGTTCTCACTCACGAATTGACGCACGTGTTCCAATACAGCGTCCTGATCTCAGGTTTTTGGAAATCCGTTCGCATTCTCAAAACCATCGTCTACCCGTTGTGGATGATGGAAGGCATGGCGGAATACTCCACCGGAGGCCTCGATGATACCAACGGGGAAATGTATGTGCGTGACGCGGCGACGTCCGGAGGATTGATCCCACTGTATAAGTTGGAGCATTTCAGCGCGCTCAAGCCGCATCAAGTCACCTTGGGGTATAAGAGCGGCGCCGCCGCTTTGGGTTTCTTGGGATCGCAGTACGGCAAGGACAAGGTGGGAAAGATGCTGAAGCTTTTTGAATCCCGCTTTGAATCCAGTTCCGTATTGCAGGAGTTGATCGGGATCGATTTGATGACGTTCGACAAGAAATGGCGCGAATATGAGGAAGAAAAATATCGTCGGGTCGTGCGTGAAAACCGGTTGCGCGACCCCTGGGAATTCGGCGTATCGTTGACGACGTCCTCCGGATTTCTTCCCGAGTTCAATACCACGCCGGTTTTGACGCCCGACGGACGCAGCATGGCTTACCTAAGCACTCGAGACGGCCAATCCGACGTCGAAGTCCTTATGCAGAATCTTGCGGACCACCAAATAAAGCGCGCGGTGGGTTTCCAATATATGCATATCGAAAATATTCCGACCGCGAACTTCGATAATATCGCCCGTGTCCTCGCCATTTCTCCCGACGGCCAAACATTGGCATTCGGCGCCCAAAAGAACCACGTCCAGTCGCTTTATTTTTTCAACATAAAAACGAGGAAGCTGCATAAAGTACTTTTGCCGGGACTGATGACGGCTCAGCAACCGACGTTCTCCCCGGATGGGTCCAAGGTGGCGTTTTCGGGGATGAAGGACGGGCTCACCGATTTATATCTTCTCGATCTCAAGACGGAAAAATATACAGCCCTGACGTCGGATCCTCAAGACGATCAATCCCCCAGTTTCTCGCCGGACGGAGAATCGATCGTCTATTCGTCCGAGATTTCCATTCCCAACGATCCCATGCCTCATCAACGCCGGCTCTATCGTCTTTCGCTGAAAGATCATTCCCTGCAGAAGTTGGAGGACATCCCCGGCGCCGCTCGCGATCCTGTCTACTCCGCCGGCGGCGACAGAGTTTTGTTTACGTTGGAGGGCGGAGGTTTTGCGGATATTTATGAGTTGAATTTGAAATCGGGACACACCTTGCGCTTGACGCGTACCGTCGGCAACAGCTTCACTCCGATTTATTCGCCGAGCGGAGACGTGGTTTTTTCCGCTTTCCGGAAAGGCTGCGTTCATATATACCGGGGCGATTGGTCCAAATTATTGTCCGAGGATGTCCCGACATTTCCCAACGGGAAGAGAAGCGGCGGGACGGCGGGGCTGGCGGCGGACTCGACGGGCGGAGGAAAGGTCATCGAATCCCTGCCGGGCATGTCTTCGGCTTCTCCCACCGAAGAATATGTGTCGACATCGACGGAGGCGTTTCTTTCGCCGGCCAGGCCGTTTCACGACACGGTCGGCACGGATCTATTCTTGCCGGCGGCCTTTTATTCCTCGATAGGCGGATTTTTTTGGGCCAGCTATTGGCAGGGATCCGACATGTTGGGCAATCACCAGGGAGCCGCGCAGTTGGCTTATAATTCGGGATCCGGTTATCTCAATTATCAGACGCAGTACGTGTACAGTCGCTACCGGCCCGAGTTGGGCTTGTCGGTGTTCGGCGTCCAACAAGCGAACTCGGTCGATCTGGCGAGCGGCCTGGCCACCAACGAGACCAACCATACCGAACTTGCGCAGGTGCTTTATCCTTTGGACCGATATCACAGCCTGAGGTTCCAGGCGGGTGTGGTGACCGATCAGATCGATTATCCGGATATTCCCGGCACGTTCTCGCGTCAGGACGCCCGCATTTATTCCACTTCGTTCATTCGAGATACCGTTGGGGGGAAATACTTGGAGGAAATTCGCGGCTCGCGATTGCTCATGAGTTATTATCAAGCGGTGCCGGTCTTAGGCGGGCATGTCCAGGACCATACCTTCTCTGGCGAGGGCCAAAAATTCTTTCCCACCGGCGATTTAAGCACGTTGGCTTTGCGCGTGGTGGGGGCGGATTCGATCGGCCCGGACGCGCAGGGTTTCATCCTCGGAGGCTTGGGGGGCGTGCGCGGTTACGGCCGAAGCACCTATGATAATGTCGGCACGCGGATGGGACTGCTCACCGCCGAATATCGATTCCCGTTGTTAAAAAATCTGGATTATTATATGTGGTATATTTTTCCCGATTTTTATTTTAAGGCGATCACCGCCGCCGTCTTCTCGGACACGGGCTATACCTGGAACGCCGCAAACCAATTGACGGCGTCTCGATGGAACAGCCTTCGCAATTCCTACGGAGTCGGCATACGAATTCATACCTTTATCCTGCAGCTGTATCAGCTTGTGATCCAGATGGATTACGCCCGTCGTACGACATCGCCCGGCGGAATTTTTTATGTCTACCTTGGCCCCTTGTTTTAATTATCGGCGGGGCCTGCTGAGCGCGGAGGGGTTGCCTTTGGATCGGATCGCTCGCGCGGTGGGCACTCCGGTATATATCTATTCCGCGCGCGGGCTCCGCGATCGTTTCGCGGCGCTGGATAGAGCTTTTTCCAGTCGTGATCATCTTATTTGCTACGCCCTAAAGGCGAATTCGAATCTTTCGGTATGCCGCATCCTGGCGAGACTCGGCGCCGGGGCCGACGTGGTTTCCGGCGGAGAGCTTCGCCGCGCGATCGGAAGCGGGTTCGATCCGAGGCGAATCGTATTTTCCGGAGTGGGAAAAACCGAGGAGGAAATCGCATTCGCCGTACGGAAAGGAGCGTTGGCGCTCAACGTGGAATCGGAGGAAGAGTTGGGGGCGATCGCCCGCGTCGCCAAGCGTCTGAAGAAGAGGGCTCGCTTCTCGATTCGGCTTAATCCCAATGTGGATGCCGGCACCCACCGCCATATCACCACCGGTCGCTCGGACAATAAATTCGGCGTGGATTTCCCGCGGGCCCTGGCCCTCTATCGCAAATCTCGAAGCAACCGGAACCTTCACGCGGTGGGGATCCAGAGTCATATCGGTTCTCAGATAACGCAGATACGGCCCTACCGCGAGGCTGTGGCCGTTATCCTAAAGCTTGTCGCACGCCTGTCCTCCGAGGGGATTCGGCTGGAATATGCGGATGTCGGCGGCGGCATGGGCATAACGTATCAAAACGAGACGCCGCTCCCCCTGAATGCGTTGGCGAAAGAAATTTTGACGCAATTGCGGCCGTGGCCGGGCCTGCGGCTTTTGCTTGAGCCCGGACGTTTTTTGACCGCCGATGCCGGGGTTTTGCTGACTCGGGTCCTCTACCGGAAACGGACGTCGCGGACTCGTTTTGTGATCGTCGACGCGGCGATGAACGATCTCCTGCGGCCCGCGCTGTACGAGGCATATCATCCGATCCTTCCCGTGCGTCGCGGAAATCGCTCTTCGGTTGTCTTGGATGTGGTCGGGCCAGTCTGCGAGACGGCGGATTGTTTCGCGAAGGGCCGGCGGCTGCCCTGGCCCGAGCCCGGTGAATTTTGGGCCATCCTCAAGGCTGGAGCCTACGGTTTTTCCATGTCGTCCCAATATAACTCGCGTCCGCGCCCTGCGGAGGTCCTAGTGGACGGCGATTCTTGGCGCGTCGTCCGCGCGCGAGAGCGGTTCGATGATCTCGTTCGGCATGAGCGATAAGCCTTCCGTACGGCCGCAGGAATACGACGAGCGTTATTATCTTGAGAATTGCGGAGGGTCCGAATTTTTTCATTTGTACGGACCCCAAGTGCTCAAACCGCAGCTGGCCTACGTCCTTTCTCGTTCCGGGATCATTCCGGGCATGCGCGTTCTCGATCTCGGCTGCGGGCGCGGGGAGATGCTCCTTCATATCCGACGCCGCGGGGCGACAGGCATCGGGACCGATTACGCGGAGCCGGCGCTTGTCATCGCGGCCCGAGTGTCCGACTGCCCCGTGCTTCAGTGCGACGCGAAGGCGCTTCCGTTCGCGGATAATACTTTCGACCAGGTGCTGTTTGTGGGCGTCATGGATCACCTTCATGACTGGGAGCTGGAAGCTTGTTTTCGGGAAATGGCCCGGGTGCTTCGTCCCGGCGGCCAGGTCTTGATCCATACATGCTGCAACCGCATGTATTATAAGAACTGGACCTATAGGGTCAGACGGTTGTTCGCGCGCTATTTGAAAGCATTGGGATTGTCGGTCCGTGAGCCCTCGCCGCCTAGATCGGGAGAGGACGAAGCCTTGCATGTCAACGAACATTCGGGGTGGTCTCTTCGTCGATTTTTTCGGCGGATTCATTGGATCGCTCGAGTGGAGCCTCGTCCGAATTATAAGTTGTGTTTGGATGAACTGTATGGACAGCCGCTGCCGCAGGGGTTTCCCTTAACTCCCGTCCTTGGTTGGAAGCGGCGGGCGTATCTGGCGTTGCTATGGCGATGGCCGCTGCGGTCGTTTTTGGCGCGGGAATTTTTCTGCGTGGCGCAACCTCCGGCGCGATGAATCGCCGGGATGTATTTCCCATAATTATTTTGCTGGCGGCGTTTGCCGTTTTTTTAAGTCCCGTTTTATTCACGCATCAAGTTTATTTCTTGCAGGATATCACCAAATTCAATCATCCGTGGAGAGTATTGACCTCGGAACAACTTCAACGCGGGCAGGTTCCGTTGTGGAATCCCTATGCATTGCTGGGTTTGCCGCTATTGGGAAATTTTCAGATGGGTCTTTTTTTTCCGTTATCCCTGTTTTTTTTATTTTTTCCGTTTTCACAGGCACTAGGATTCTATCTTATGGCCGCGTGTGGCGCGGCCGCAGCAGGCGCTTATTTATGGTTGAGGAGCCTGCGCTTGCCGCCGTGGGCCTGTTTCGGAGGAGCCGCCGCTTTTGCCGCATCGGGTTATTGCGTCAGCCATATGGAGTTCCCGAATTTATTGGGGGCGTTTATATGGATGCCCTCGTTTTTTTTATTCAGCGAAAGCTTTTTTTTGTTCGCAATCGTTTCGAGCTTCTCTTTTTTGTCCGGATACCCGCTAATCTGGGGAGGCCTGACGTTCTGTCTTTTCGTTTTGCGATGGCTATGGCCCCGACGCAAGCCTCTGCCGGCGCTGTATGTTTCGATGGCGGCCGCCACTTTTGTTGCCCTCATGATTAGCGCGGCGGTGTTATTTCCAGGCTTTGAGTTATCCCGCCAATCCGCTCGTGGAACGGGGTTATCTCTGGAAGAGAGCACCAATCACGCATTGGAACCATACGAACTGACTTCGCTGATCCGTCCGGAAATTACGCGGCGGTGGGCATTTAGCCGGCAGGAGCCTCACGAAGGAGTGCAGCGCGTGGTTTGGGAGCATGAAGGGACCATCAGCACGTTCACTTTCCACACGCGCTTTATCGATCCCCTTGAAGACGCAGCCGGCGGTAAATTCACGAGCTGGAAGAGCGGTTATGTCGGACTTGCCGTGACGTTCTTGTCCATGATGGGTATGGCGGTAATCGCGCTGCGTTCGCCATGGAGGGCAGTTGCATTCGCCGGCTACGCGGTTCTATGCGTTCTGTTGATGCTTGGCCGCAACTTTCCGATTTCCGTGTGGATATGGATGCATGTCGTCCCATTGTCGTATTTTCGCGGGCCCGCGCGGTTGAGTTATTTAATGCTTGCTCTGACCGTCCCCTTAACAGCCATAAGCATTGCCGCTATCGGACGGATGGCGGGGCGACGTAAAGCCGGCGCCGGGGCTTTGACGATGATGGCGGTCGCCTTCGCGATACTGGCCGAATTGATGGCATTAGGCTGGAGATTTTCTCCGACGATGCCGAATGATTATTATGCGGAAAAAGGCGATATGGTCGACTTCCTAAATAGGAATCTTGGCGCGGACCGATATTATCAAACCACGACCCAGGAGGCTTGGCCCTATCTCAATAGAGACGATCAATCTGCCGATTTTAAAAAATACCGGGAAGCTATATATCGGACCAACAAGAGGAAACTATTTGGTATCGGCAACGTTCCATTCCACTTGGCGGCGGCGACCGGAGAATACGAAGCGCTCATGCCGGCGGCGTCGCAACGCGTGCTACAGGAATTCAAGAAAGAAGACAAAACAAAGGTTGTCGATCAAATGCGCTGGGCCGACATCCGTTACTTGATGGACCGTCGACCTATCCTTGGAACGCCATTGAAAGACCGGGGCGTGCACTTATGGCATATCGCGCAATTAGCCGGCCCGCTCTCTCGAAGCTATTGGTTGCCTGACTCCGCGCATCAAGCCCTTCTAGGAAGGTTCTCGGATGTTCCTAAAGATCTTCCCGCGATCCCTTGGAAATATGAAAGGGCTAGAGAAGACAGGTTCCAGGCATCCGGAATCGCCGGAGAGCGAGGAGGTGCTGACCCAAGCGGAGGGTGGCTATACGTGGCCGAGCCTTACTATCCCGGTTGGGAGGCATTCGTCAATGGCCATCTGGCGCGCACAGAACCGGCGCTAGACGCCTTCACGATGGCCCAGGTGCCCGCAGGGCCCGTCCGGGTCGATTTCATCTACCGGCCTCAATCCTGGAGGGTTGGGAGATGGATCACCGTGTTGACGCTCTGCGCAATCGCGCTCGTCGGATTCAGGAAAATTGAAGCATTGTAATGAGCTTTCTTGGACGCGACATTTTCTCATAAGTTCAATATGCTAGTGCACCACTTGGAGAGAACATTCTCAGAAGGCGTATGATTTTGTATAAACGATAAATGAACCTGGAGATAAGAACGGCGGCGCGATCAAGTTTGATCAATCATAATGAGAAACGCGACCACGGCGATAAGGAAGCGCTTAATCGCGGGAAAATTTTTTTAAGAGACGGGCTCAAGAAGGATATGGCGTTCATTCAAGCGAAAGCGGCGGAGTGGAGGCTCGACGACGAATCTCTGGACCACGGGCGATTTATCGTCGCGACGGACGACAAAAAGAATATCGTCGGATTCGGACGCATCAAGAGATATGAAGAGTGTTATGAGTTGGGAACCGTAGGAGTTGCCGCCGAACGGAGGGGGGAGGGTATTGGAGAAACCATCGTACGCGCCCTGATCGAACGTTTTCCAACGCGCCAGGTGTGGATTACCACCGATTTGACGGAATATTTCGAAAAATTTGGTTTTCAAATGAGAAGCAGGGGACCGAAAGAGCTGCGCGACAAAATATCCAATAACTGCAGGGTCAAAGGGCGTCGGAACTGCAAAATGATGCTTTTAAGAAAATAGGGCGCATTTGTGGCAAAAAAACACAGAAAGCCGGAGCCGGTGAAATATCCGCAACCTTCCTTGCTCTCTTTCTCTTCGATTGGAAAAAAAATTGCGGGAGGAGGGGGGGTGTTGTTGCTGGTTGGTTTTTTCGTATTGACTCATACGGATCCCATGGGCCGCAACTGGGCATCCCATTGGGCCCCTTTCCTGATCCTCGCAGCCTATGTAACCATCCTTATCGGCATTGTTTTTCCTGAACCTAGCATGGTTTCCAACGAAAACTTGCCCCCCTCTTCGCCATCTAAACCCAACCTTCCCCTTAAGTAGTTTTTTCCCAATTGACGGACCATGATAGCCGGGTACGCTCCTTTGTTTATTTCCCTTTGTGATGCTTCTTTGGTCTTTCTTTTTTCCCGATGGACCCGGTCGACCTTACTTGGTTTTTTTTATTTTTGACCGGTTTCCTCTTATTGGTTT
>Ga0207071_1177_pt1 | contig 10561 bp, 12 predicted proteins | sample Alteio_BWMinHeat_67_FD_153531 | JGI IMG/M metagenome (GOLD analysis project Ga0207071, IMG submission 153531) | Enriched cells from forest soil in Barre Woods Harvard Forest LTER site, Petersham, Massachusetts, United States -... | ecosystem: Environmental > Terrestrial > Soil > Temperate forest >...
CAGCGCTCGGGCCGGAAATGCAGATGAAAACCATTCGGGAATTAGGGGCCTATCTCGCGGAACTTGTGCATGGCCCGGCGCCGTTCTGGCAACTCGGGCAAATGGCGCGCATGTTAGTAGGCGGCGAGGAACCGACCGTCCTGGTTCTGAATCGCATCTACCGCAAATTGGCGGCGGAACTCGCCTCGCACAAGAATATCCCTAAATCCGAACGACGTCAGCTCCGCGCCATCGCCCGCCAGCAGGATCGGCTGACGGTCGAACAAACCTTGGCCATCATCCGCCTTTTATGGGAGCGCGTACCATCGGAGGATTTACGTAAGGCGGCGCGCGCCGACTTCGAGCGCACGCTCGGTCCGCTGTACAAAACTTTGATCCGCGTCGATGCGCCTGCCCCGGTGGCGCAGCGGCTTGCAGAGCCGCCGACGCTAATGGTTCGCCCTCACGGCTATACACCTCAGCGATCTTCCCGCCGCCTCTTTCTGCGCTCCCTGACGGCCGCGGCCACGCTCATCCTGGCGATCCTGATCGGCACCGCCAGCCAGGCAACGATGAGTGCCGAGACTTTGACACACGCGCAGGCGGCCGTACACCAGACGGCGAATGCTGCAGCGCTATTACAGGACATATGGGCCATTTTGTCGCAGCACCATTGGCTTGTCGCCCTCGTGGTCTATGGCGTCACGATGATGACTCTGATTGTTGCAGCGACGCTTCGGCCTTCCGCTCGCGCCGGGAAAAATGGGAGGTCGATCACGCGACCAGCCTTTCTGGTTTCGCTTTTCTCGATTGGGCTACTGCAGGCACAAGATCTTCATGAGCAAGGCGGACTTTCCCCCGACGAGCGACAATTGGCTGGCGAAGAAGTGGCGGCGTTCACACAGTGGTACACTCCCGAGTTTGCGCGGGAGATTCCCGATTTCGCCGGACGATTTGCGCAACGCTGGTCCCGGCGTTGGGATGTGGCGGTTCAGCTCGGAATGGACATGACCATGGCGGCGGTGATGATTCTCGGAGTGCGATTCATGCGCGATCTGGGACGGATGATAAAGCATTTTGAGGCTGGAGATTCGGCCGGACCCAATCGCCTTCCCCGTCGGTTGCTGCTTTCTGCGCTAGCCGGCGAAGTATTGTGGAAGCTCTATCAGGCATTACGAGAATGGGTAGGGCCGGAATTTCGGCTGCGTGGTTTGTTCAATTTTATGACTAAGATGGCTGAGATTGCGACCCAGCGGTTATCCTCCGACTCGGCTAAACGATTCACGATTGCGCATGAGAACTTTCATTTTATGGGCGGCGCAACCGGCCTCTTTCGACGAGACCTTCTCTTTGCCAACGCCTACGCCATTCTGAGGGTTTTCACGGCGGAAGGTGCCAGAGGTTTGGCGGCTCTGTTGAATCAGCCTGATTTCGCAGGGGAGAGAGAATACTACCTGATGGGGGAAGATGCCTATCAGCGATTTCAGGATCCTGAGGTACGTGAAGAAGCGCTGATTGCGCGCGTGATGAGTCATTTTCCCAACTTCGAATTCCAGTGGGATCCTCCGGTGGAATTCCCTTGGGTTTACGCGTACGGGGCGGGCGTGGGGGCGATCGTCGTCTCGCTGGCACAAGACCGCGGATTAGATTATGCCTATCGGTACCTGGGTGCCCGAAGCGAAGGTGCGACGCCCACCGAAGCGGAGGCCTTTGCCGGCGACAACGATCCGCTTCCGACGCCTGGTTATGCCCGTATGAAACAACGACTAGTTCCTGACAGGCGGTATCCCTGGCGACTCGGATTTCTGCTTGCGTGGAATGCCGTTCAGGGTGTGATTGCAGCTCTCTTCTTCCTGAAATTACATGAAAGGCTCGAACGAAAAAAAGTCGGATGGGCCCTATGGATCGCTGGCGTGACTGGTTCAGCCGTCCTTATGATCTTCCTTCTCCCAGGGCTTTTACCCTTAGATATGTCACAACCGTCTAAAGGTGTTTTGGGCCTTTGGGTCGGCGGCGTGACGGCGATGGTCGCCTACTTTTTAGGCCGCTTAGCCGAACGCTTGCGGAACGGATGGCGAACCTGGAGAGCACAACGGGAGTCCTCGGAACCCGCTTTTCCGGGATGGAACACCATAGCGATTTTTGGATTACTGACGCTTCTCGTCATCATGAATACGAGTCCGGCCACAACATCGTTATCCGTCTTCCCGTTGATCCGGGCAGTTCTGCTGATCGCACCGACAGCCCTGGCGTTCCGCATGCTCACGGAACCCGATCCTTCACGCAGTAAGACGATCATCAAGTCCGTGACTGCTGTATTGATGCTGGTCGGGCTTGGAGTCTACTTTCTGGGAATGTTTGATAGGCTGGCAGATTTGATACTAAGGTTTATCACCTCAAGCCAAATAGAAGTTTATAAGAAGGGTTTGACATTTGTGGTTCATTCCGCCGGCATACTCCCGGGCATCGGACGGGTGTGCCGCACTTCGCTAACGCCCAACTTTCACTTCCCCCGCCGTGCCGCCTGACATTATGGATGGGCAGTCATCGAAATAATCGTGAGTTGTAAACGTTCGAGGGAATGGAATTGAAGCGCATGGAGCGACGGATGCTTCAGGTTCGTCTGGAGAAAGCCAAGGGCTTTCTGGACTTTTTTTAACTCATCGGCATGAGCTTCGTCTTCTTTGAGTTTATTGTATTGGCATATAGCGGTGTCGCCTGACAGCTGGCGGCGGCCTTTTCAATTAGGATATGATGGAGTATGAAATCGGCGAGGCAAAACCCGGCTATGAAAACCTATCTTCCCATCGCGGTGGCTCTGATGCTGTCCAATGCTGTGACAACGGTCAGCGGTGAAGTTTCCATCCTCTTGCAGGAGGGCGGCCAGTACGGACGTCGGCATGGCCGGGAGCGTTACGAGGAGCCCTACCGGTCTGATCGTCGCGAGTATTGGCCGGCGCCTTACTCGCGAGTCTACGCCGCGCCGCAGCCCTACGTTCAGCAGTCTCTTCCGTATCCCTCGGGGGGCGACCTCACGACCGTCAGCCAGCAGCTTTATGACGTCAAGCAGCTCCTGGATAAAAAAGGGAGTCAGGGCGACATTACGCAGGCTCAATATCGTGCCGAGGCCGACTATCTCGCTCAGATCGATAAAGATGCCCACAGCACGGCCTTCAATCAGGGTGGCCATCTATCGGACGATCAAGCCGGATTCTTCCTCCAGCAGCTGCAGGAGCTCAAAATCGCCCTCGACCAGGACCTAGCCGTTCATTAGAGCTCCAGACGGAGAGTCTCCTCCTTTTTTCTTCCTTCGAGCCGCTCTTCTTCTTCATGGTTGTTGCAGGCACTTGACCGTTACGGCTGGAGGGCAGGCTTGGCGGCGATTTGGAAAGCGATTTGAGCGGCTTGGGCACGGTCAGCAAAGGCGATGTTATTCTCCCGAAGAGAGTCCATCAGCAAGGCATGAAGATCCGCTCGTAGCTCGCTGATTTCCTCTGTCAACGCAGGCGCAGCCGCCTGAATTTTATCCTCCAGTTCGACGCAGGCGACATAAGCCCGCGCCACCACTTCAAGCTTCATAGTTCCCGCTCCACAATCCGGTAAGCGATTCGAGTTACATGGTCACGATCTTTGAAGGGTAATCCTTCCTCTTTGAGCTTATCCATCAGTCGATTGTGCCAGATGGCACGCTGCTCTTCGAGATTCAATAAACGATCCTCATCATCCGTTTTCTCGAGCGCTTCAATGATTTCCACATACCTCTTCGCCACATTATACAGAGAATCCTTTTTCATGATGCCTCCACGGGTTAGGATTAACGACCTAACCGTTAGAGGCGAAAAACGCGATTTTATTCTTGCTCCGTCGGGGTCGCCGCGGCGACCAGGTCAGACCCCGTGCCCGCTGAAGGTCGTGCATTCGCATGAAGACCTGCCGGATTGTCTTTCGCTCGGGGGCTCACACTTCGTCCCCCCAATCGGACGAAGTTTTCCCTGCTCATAACGGTAGATTGTGGTTGTGTACTCGCACCATCCAGCTTTGGAGAACGAGCGGATCGTTCGCGCCTGGGAATCGAACTGCGGACCGCCGAGCGCGCTAACCTCCGGTGCCTTCACGAACTGCTGCGAAGCAGGGTCAAATCGCCAGAATGTCCAACCTTCATTTCCAGTGGCTCCCCACCAGGATAATAATCCGATGTCCTGGTAGCCGTCGAAATCGATGTCCACCATTTTGAAATAGTCAGCCCCGCGATAGGGAGCTTCGTCTTGCTGCGCTTTTAACACCTGTGATGGCCGTGTGGCACTCGATACATAGATCTCAATCGTTTTAATCGTATTGGATTCAGGATCACCGATCAGTTTAAAAGTCCTGGGCGCAAGGCCAGGGTGAATTTTAAAGGTGAAAGAAGCGCCTTGTCGCACGTCCTGCACGACGTTTGTATCCTCCGCGACGGGTTCAGTCGCCGCTTGAGCGTGGCGACCAACGATAACCAATAGGAGCAGGGGAAGGAGGGCACGCCTCACCTTTCGCATCCCGAAAGGATAGCGTTTTGGGGAGGATTAATAAACGGCGCCCCGACACTCTTCGAGTGTAGGGACTGCCCTTACGGGTCGCCTTAGGCGACCTGTCAGGGCGGCAGGACCGCAATCAGAGTTCTGACGACAGCAATCAGTTGGCTGACTACTGATCACTGTCCCGCAGTGAGTCTTAGCGGGACTGGACCGCTTCCATGAGAGATCGAAACGCGGTCCTGTTCACTGATCACGGTTTTGTGCTCCGTTGGCTCAGGCCCCTTGCCGTTCATAAGTCATGGAGTTCCTTCAAAATATCTTGAAGCACCAGCAAATGAACATTGACGAAATTCCAGATTTTATCGTTATATGCTGGAACACTTGTATGGCTATATGTAAGCCCAGAGGCCCCGTGAAAACGTGCAGCGAAAGATTCATCAGTTCCGCGAAGATATTTAACGGTTCGTTGGGCCCATTTTCCCGCGTCTTCAGCAAGAGTCGCATACCCCTCTGTTTTTAAGCAGGCTTGCTGGATCGCGATCCCTTCGTTATATAAATCCAAAATAGCATCGCGCTTTTTCCTTCTCTCCTCGTGGTCATAATTCACAAAACTACTGGATACATTACCCCTATCTTCGTTTGAATTTAGATTAGGCGTTGAGGTTTGTTTTGTGTATTTCACGAGCCCCCAGAGAACGGATACCTCATGGCCTGATGAAGCGAAGTAGTGCGCGATCCCCCATATGAAAAAGGCTCCTACAACCGCAATGAAAACAGCCAAAATTCCATACCTCTTGAAAACCGCAGAAAAGAAGTCACTCATTTGTGCTCCGTTGGCTCAGGCACCTTGCCGTTTAGAAGGAATTTGCTGCTGCACAAATAATGGCTTCTATTCGAGTTGGGTGACATACGATTCCTATGATTGTCATTTTGAGCTCCGTTGCTACAGGCACCCAAACGTCAATGCCCGAAATATCGAATAGCGATATCAAGAACTTGTATTAATCCAACCGCAACAAGCACCCATGTCAAAATCGTAATCCACCGAGTTAGCCGTATCATCACGTTCGTGCCGTGCGTATTCAGGACAGTTATGAGAAAGTCTCGTTTTGGAACGGCCCCCATGACGCCGATGAGACTCAACAATTCCTGATCAGATTGTTTTTCTAACCACTCCATATCTTCCAAATTGAGACTCTCAATGGCCGATACAATATGGGCCCTATAGCGTTCCAGATTTTGCTCTGGCATATTCGGTTTTCTCCGTTGGGTCACTCATTAGAAGTTTTCCGTCAATGGACAAGAGAATTCCTGCCCACGGGTCGTGGTCGTTTGTAGATTCTTTTCATCGGTCTTAGATTCCCAGCGCATCCGAGTTCTCAGTTCATCGGTGTCGGAACGAATCCGCACCAGTCACTCATCAGGATCAAACCTTCGACAATGAAACTGTCAAAGGACCTGGTCGCCTGGGCGACCCCAGAAAACCGTTGGTACCCGACAGTGTCCATGTTTTCAGCGGCTTTCACCGCTCACAGATCAATGGTTATCCAACAGGACACCAAACCCTTATTGGCTTACCGTCGAGGCGCATTCGTCTAAAACAGCGTATCAAGGCCGCGTCTAATCAGGCAAGTGGTTGTGAGCCGGACCCAACGCGAGCTCACGACCTTGACCGCAAATCAGCTGAAGGCTCTTTCCACCTCAAAAGGCACTTGATCTTTGAGCACGTCGTAGCACGCTCGAGCCAGCTTGTGCGCCACCGCTTTGATGGCCACCTTCGTATTGGTTTTGTGAGGTATGGGGACGCACTTAGAATCTTAGTTTAATCTCTGGCACCCTTGAATAGAAAACTAAGAAACGAAGTGCGTCCCGGTTCCCACCCGAACTTTTGAACGTCAATAGAAACGGTGCTGCCGGCAGGCAGGGCCGGGTCGCCGGGAGGCTCGAGATTCTGGACCTGTCCCACCTGACTCATCTCAATGCGCCGAAGGGTGTGACCCTTTTCCATTCAATTCTCGTTACAGGCATCCCGGGAATTTCTTTGCGAGCCAGAGATATGCCAGGGCAGAAAAAACGGCATATATAGCCAGTAGCACATTACCGATCATTGAATATCGAAAGTAGAGCAAGAAACTCAGAATCAGCAATGGAGTTACAATTTTCCAGGCGAGAATGATATTTCTCACCTTTCCAAATGCGATTTTTAATTCGTCGGGAGGCTCTCTGGCAGGAGGAATATGTGGAATACGCATGTCATCAAGATAGCGTTTTGGGAATGATTATTCCACCTGCCGTGCGATGCCAACGTCAGAGTTATAGGCAACGATGAGGTTGGGAAAGACTGACCGGCGTTTTCTGGGGAATTTTTTCGGCGGGCGCTATGGGACGACAACACCGGCTATATCTGACGAACTACGACACGGCGGTAGAATCTTCCCCCCAATCGAACGAAGCTTTCTCTTCTCATAACGATACGTCGTTGCCAGGCCAGGATGAATTTGAAAGGTGAACGAAGCGCCTTGCCGCACGTCTTGCACGCCCTGGTATCCATGGCGACGGGCGCAACCGCCGCTTGAGCGTGGCGCCCAACGATAACCAGGAGGATTAAGGGGAGGAGGGCACGCCGCACCTTTCTCATGCCGAGAGGATGGCATTTCGGGGGGCGGGGCGGAAGGGCAAAAAACAAGTGATCAGTGAACAGTAATCAGCGTTCCGTTCTGGATCCCCGATGACGGTATTCGGGGATGACGAGCCGCAATCTATGATCAGATGTGGGCGGCTCAGGTTGCGCGTCAGTATCCTATACTAATTCCATGGCGAACCAGACGCCGCCGCAGGACCGCGTTCCCCTCTTCCAGAAAATCGTTTACGGATTGGGCGCCTTTACGAACAATCTGCTGAGCGGCGCGCTGGGGAGCATGGCGATCGTCCTCAATCTGGGTCTGGGCATGGATCCGGGCGTGATCGGGACGATCATGGCGGTGTCCCACCTGACCGACGCTTTTCTCGATCCCGTCACGGGATATATCTCGGATCATACGCAGTCCCGCTGGGGACGCCGGCGGCCCTACATCGTGGTGGGCGCGCTGATGTCCGCGCTGACGTTCGCGCTGCTCTGGCAGATTCATGCCGGCCACAGCCAGCGCTTCTACTTCTGGTTTTTTCTCTGCGGGACCAGTCTCTTCTATGCGGCATTTTCCTTCTACGGCACGCCCTTTGTCGCGCTCGGATATGAATTGACCCCGGATTATAACGAGCGTATCCGCGTTCAGGGAACCAGCAACCTGATTGGGCAGATTCCTTGGCTGCTGTTGTCCTGGTCTTATGCCTTCATGGAGGATAAGCGTCTCTTTGCCACCAATGTCGAGGGCGCGCGGGCGCTGGCGATTCTGGTGGGGATTGTGGTCGCCGTCATCGGGGTCCTTCCCGGGATTTTCTGCCGCGAACCGTACTATGGGATTGCGGCGACCGCACAGGCGGCGCAATCGAAAATCCACAATTCAGCCGGGGGGCTGTGGCGCGGTCTGCGCCGTCACGGGCTGGAGTTCCTGAGAGGGTTCGGGATGACCCTGCGCAACCGGCGGTTTCTGCAATTAGCTGCCGCGACATTCCTGGTGTTCAACGGATTTACGATCATTTCGGGTCTCGGGCCTTACGTGATTATTTTTTATGTCTTCGGAGGTGATCAGGTTGCGGGCGCGCGCTATATCGGGTGGTTCGGTACGGCTTTGTCGGCCTGTACCTTCGCCGCCATTGCGGGAGCCACCTGGCTGGCGACGAAAATCGGCAAGAAACCCGCCTTTTTTCTCACGACCTCCATCGCGATGACCGGTTACGCCCTCAAATGGTTCTGTTACCGCCCGGGGTCGCCCCTCTGGTTATTTGTTCCGGCGCCCTTTATCGCTTTCGGATTGGGCGGGCTTTTTACCACCATCTCCGCCATGATTGCGGATGTCTGCGACCAAGACGAGCTGGAGGTCGGCGTCCGCCGCGAGGGGACTTTCGGCGCGATCTATTGGTGGATGGTGAAGCTCGGAACGGCCGTGGCTCTGGCCATCTCCGGACACCTGCTGAATCTGACTGGATTTCTTCAGCAGCTCGGCGCCCATCAATCCGGCCGGAGCCTTTTGTTGATGCGCGTTTTCGAAATCGGAGTGCCCGTCCTGGCTTATTCCCTGGCTATCGCCGCCATGGGGACATACGATCTGGACCAGGAAAAAGTCCAGGAAATCCGTTTGCAACTTGAACGCCGCCGCGGCGGCCTCATTCATCGGAGGCGCTGAACGCGCTTGCGGACTTCGGTTTCGAAGAAGCGTTTTACTTCCGGCCAGGACACGTTGGAGGTCATTTTTAAGGGCGGCTCGCGGTCGGCGTCTTCAAAGTAAACGAGCGCGCGGCAGGCCAGAAGGACCCATTGCTCGCCGGTGGAGAATTTCTTATGCGCCAGACGCAAAAGCTGCGGGAGCGTAGACGCCTCCTTTAAGATAAAGTACAAGTCGACAAAATCCTTTCTACTGCCGCGGCCCATGATCGCTCCTATTTTCATTAACCCAATATCGAGCGGGCCGGCGACATGAATCCCATTCCAAAGCGTCAGCGGACGAAGCAGCGGGTAGCGATACCGGAAGAAGCTGATATGCGTCTTTTGATAGCGGGCGTGAACGGTTCCATCTTTTTGTTCCTCGACGAGGGCTCCAATGGCCTGAAATCCTTCAAGGAGCCGCTCCCGGCCGGTGAAGCGCAGGTCATTGGACGATGAGAAAAAATCGAGATCCACGGAAATTCGGTGTCCATAGCGCAGCGCCAGAGCGGTGCCCCCGGCCAGGTAAAACTCCTTGAGCCAAGGAAATGACCGGAGCGCCTCAGCGGTCTCTTGGCATCCGCGGGTTACGGCCTCCGTTTTCCAATTCATTGCACGCCTCCTAGGGCGCGTCCCAGGTTTCGCCATGCCGGACCGTTCACTGGACGTTCCCCATTCCACAACCAAGTCCAGAAATGGAAAGCCCGCGCCGATAATAAGCGAGGCCCCTGTGTTTTCAGGAATAAGCGGCGGCGGGCCAGGGAATAATGACGAAGCGCCCATTGGATATCCCGCGATGTGCCGCGTTCAAGAATCCGCGAAAGAACCAAGTCCGCGTCACGATCCGGCTGCAGCGACCGCAGATCGTACTCCGGGAAAAGAAAGGCCATGGACACCGGGAGGGACGCCCTGCGATCGCGATTACCTCGCCGATAAGCCTCCAGGTCCTTCTTATCGAAAAAGAATTCCCCGGAAAACTTCGCCACCGGCTGCAGCCAGCCACGCGCCACATACCTGTAAAGATGCCGGCGCGATCGTCCCAGCCATCGGCAGGCCTCGCTCATCCGAAGAGCGCAGGAAATCTCCCGGATCACACGGCCCTCGTCATCCATCGTACGCAAATGGACCGGCCCTTTTTCAGCGACTTCAAATATATATTTCATTTAAGTCATATAGTATGACATAAATATACATTGAATTCAACAACAGTATACGCGGGTTAAATACCTTAAAAGCGTTCTTGATTTAGATGCTGCGGCGGAGTTATGATCGGGCGTTCGCCCCGACGTTTATTTCACATGCTCCCTCACCCCACCCTCTCCCGAGGTGGGAGAGGGTGACATGAAATACATCACCTCATAAAGGAGCCCGCCCATGGAGACCGCCACCGCCGCGCTAGCCGCTGAAGCTACCCGTCCAGTCTATGCAGAGATTCCAGTTGATCAGATACGTTCATCGCGCCACCAGGCACGGAAGGATTTTGATGACGATAGTATTAAGAGCCTCGCCCAAGCGATCGATCTGGAGGGACTCATTCAACCCGTCACAGTCCGAAAGTGTGGAGATGGGTATGAAATGGTGGCCGGAGAACGTCGGTTACGTGCCGTCAGGAGCTTGGGACGACCGACCATCGAGGCTCGCGTTATCGAAGTGGTCAATGAGGCTGCCGCGGCAGCTAAGGGATTGGTTGAGAATCTGCACAGGCGGGACCTGAATCCCATAGAGGAAGCGGAGGGGTTTCAGGAACTGAACAATCTGGATCCCGCCTATT
>Ga0207071_1178_pt1 | contig 10543 bp, 7 predicted proteins | sample Alteio_BWMinHeat_67_FD_153531 | JGI IMG/M metagenome (GOLD analysis project Ga0207071, IMG submission 153531) | Enriched cells from forest soil in Barre Woods Harvard Forest LTER site, Petersham, Massachusetts, United States -... | ecosystem: Environmental > Terrestrial > Soil > Temperate forest >...
GTCGTGGACGACGGCGGCGGACATCGACGCGATCAAGGCAATGGGATTCGACCACGTGCGGCTGAGCGTGAATCCGCAACCGATGTTCCGGCGCGGTCAAGCAGACCGGATTCCCGAGGAGTACATCGGGTATCTGGATGCGGCGGTGCAAATGATCCTCGCGCGCGGGCTGGCCGTCATTATTGATCTTCATCCCGACAGCGATTTCAAGCAGAAGCTGGCGACGGACGATGGCTTTGTGGAGCAGTTCGCCGATTATTGGCGGGCGCTGGCGCGGCACTATGCATCGACAAATCCCGAACTGGTTTCGTTCGAGATCCTGAATGAGCCGGAATTCAAGGATCGTTTCCGGTGGCAGGGAGTACAGGCGAAGCTGGCGTCGGCCATTCGCGAGGGCGCGCCGCAGCACACGATCATCGCGGCGGGGGCTTATTGGTCATCTGAGAGTGAGCTGTTGTTTTTCGATCCGCTGCGCGATTCGAACATCATCTACAACTTTCATTTTTACGAGCCGCATATCTTCACCCATCAAGGGGCGAATTGGAGCACGAACTACGTCCACTACTTGAAGGACTTGCCCTACCCTTCGACGCCCGATAATGTCCAGGCAGCCGCAGCGCTCCTGCCGGACGCGGTAAATCGCTTGCAGGCCATTCATTATGGGCTGGACCGTTGGAACGCGGCGCGCATCGACGGCGAAATTGGACAGGTGGCTGCGTGGGCCAAACGCTGGAACGTGCCGGTGACGTGCAACGAGTTTGGAGTTTACCGCAAGGCGGCGGATCCCCGGGATCGTGCGGCGTGGATTTCAGACGTTCGAACGACGCTGGAAAAATACGGAATCGGATGGACGATGTGGGACTATAGCGGGGGGTTCGGCGTAGTTGTCAAAGAAAAGGGCCAGATTCATCCCGACGAGCTGACGATTAAGGCGCTGGGGCGCAGCTATCCCACGCCGAGCATGTAGCGATACGGGCGGCCCCTGCTTCCATTCCCTTATTCAACAGGCATGTCTTCGGCATACAACCCGGCGATGGCGCTCAGCCTCCGCTCCTACGAGCCGCACGACTTTGCCGCGCTGCACCGGCTGGATCAAACCTGCTTCCCCGCCGGGATCAGCTATTCGAAGATGATGCTGAGGTATTTCATCAAGCTGCCTTCGGCGGACTGCCTGGTGGCCACAGAAGATTCACGCATCGTGGGATTCATTTTGACGGAGGAAAATCCACCGCTTGCGCACGTCATTACGCTGGACGTGGCGGAAACACACCGGAGACGCGGGGCGGGGTCCTCCCTGCTGGCGGAGAGTGAGCGGAATCTTGCACTGCGCGGCGTGCGAACCATCTTGCTGGAAACCGCAACTGACAATGAGAGCGGAATTGCGTTCTGGAAGCGGCACGGCTATGGTATCGAAGCGGTGCTAAAGCGCTACTATTTGGCCCGCGTCGACGCTTACGAGATGCGCAAGATCCTGCCGGCTGCTTCGGTCAGGGCTGGCACACGCCCCGGAGAGAAAAGTTGAACGATTACATTTTGTCCGTGCTGCTGGGAATCGTGGAGGGGTTGACGGAGTTTTTGCCCGTGAGCTCGACGGCGCATCTTCGGATTTCCGAAGCGCTGTTTCACGTGAGCCTGACGAGCGGCTACTGGAAGATGTATACGATCGTGATTCAACTGGGTGCGATTCTTTGCTTGCCGGTTTATTTCCGTGAGCGGATTGCCAAGTTCATTTCCACCTTTCCACAGGGCAAGCGCGGGGATCGCAACCCTCTGACGCATCCGCTGGGCCTGGTCGCCGTGGCGTTTGTGGTCACCGCGATTCCGGCGTTCTTGCTTACAAAGGTAATCGGGAAGCATCTGGAAAGCCTCTACATTATGGGATGTTCGCTGTTGATTGGCGGACTCGTGATGTGGATCGTGGACGAACTGAATTCTGATTCGGAGAGGGCGGGGCTGGGGGCCACGGGGACACGCATCAACACCTGGCACATGGAAGACATGGGCATGGGCCAGGCGGTCTGGATAGGCGCGTGTCAGATTCTGTCCGCGGTGTTTCCGGGGACGTCGCGATCGATGTCCACGATTGCGGCGGGACAGTTGGCGGGTATGTCTCGCGCCTCGGCGCTGGAGTTTTCGTTTTTTCTATCGATTCCGACGATGGTGGCAGCCACCTGCTATGACTTGTTGAAGTCGGTGATGGGAAAAACGGAGAACCCGATTGGTGTGTCCCAGATTGGGGCGCATGGCTGGGTAGTGCTGGCGATTGGGTTCGTCGTATCGTTTATTGTGGCGTACGGCAGTGTGGGCTGGTTCATGGGTTATGTGAGGCGGCGAGGATTTGCGCCGTTTGCGGTGTACCGGATTATCGTCGGCGTAGCTGTTTTGTACTGGGCCCTGCGGCAGGGAGGATAGGTGGCTGCTGAGTGCCGCCCCATCGAATCGCGCAACTTACGGACACACCGACTGAAAGTATTTGTTGTCACCTACCCGCTGTTTGATATGATTTCTTCGTTTGAGGGTTCCTCTACGCGGGAGTGCGATAGCGCCAGCCCCCCGCCGCGACACTCAGCCTTCCCCAAAAAGCTGAGGAGATCTATTTGCGCTTCCTGACACCGACGGAAAACAAGCGGCTCAACGAGCTGATCGGATTCCTGTGCATTACGCTGGCGGTATTGATGGCGCTGGCGCTGCTTTCCTACAGTCCGCACGATGCTTCGTTCAATGTGAGCGCGCGAGCCTCCGGCGACGGCGCGGTGCGAAACTGGATCGGGCCTGTGGGTGCCTACGGCTCGGATCTCCTGTTTCAAATGTTCGGGTTTGCGGCGTTTCTATTGCCCGCGGCATTTGTGGTGGTGGGATGGCGTTGGCTTCGCAGCCGCGCGATAGATTCGCAGTTGGCCACGCTTGTCGGATATGGACTGCTGCTGTTGTCGCTCCCTTCCCTTCTCGAACTTTGTCATTTTCCAGAGGTGCGCGGGTCCATTCATGCCGGGGGCTTTTTGGGATCGCTGATCTCCAGTGGGCTGCTTGCGGGGTTTAATTTCTGGGGTGCGCTGTTGGTGGCGGTGGCGCTCTTCTTCACGTCCCTGTTCATGACCACGAGTTTTTCGTTCGCAGGGACCCATGCGTGGGCGACGAGCCCGAAGGGGCCAATTGGTGCGGTGGAACGGCTGGGGATTCTGCAGAAGGCACAAGCGCGCTGGCACGCCTGGCGCGATGAGCGTGAACAGCGGCGCATGCGGCGGCGCGTGGAGGAGTCGCGGCTGTCCGGAAGGAAGCCGGTCGCGCCGCAATCGTTCGGCAAGGGCGACGTGTTGAACGAGCCGCCAAAGACGATTCGGCTGGCGGATGAAAGCGACATTTTCAAGAGCGGCGTTGATACGGAAGAACAGGAAGACGAGAAGAAGGACAAGGAGCACAAAACGCCAATCTTTGTGCTGAACCGCGAAAACGAGAAAGCTGCGGCGAAAAAAGCGGGCGAGCCAAAGATTGCAAAAGGAACCCCGAATTACCGGCTGCCTTCGCCGAGCTTGCTTCGCGAGGGCGAGCGTAGCCACAAGCTCGATGAGGTGGAGCTGAAGGACCGGGCGCGCGCAATCGAGGAAAAATGCCTGGAATTCGACATTCAGGGGCGGGTCACGCAGATCAATCCCGGGCCGGTGGTCACTACTTTCGAATTCAAGCCGGAAGCAGGCATCAAGTACACGCGAATTACCGGCCTGACCGAGGACTTGTGCCTAGCGCTGCAAGCGGAATCGATTTTGATCGAACGGATCCCGGGAAAATCGACCATTGGCATCGAAGTGCCGAACCTGAACCGGCAGACAATTGCGCTGCGCGATGTGATCGAGGCCCCGGAGTTCGTGAATTCGCCGAGCAAGCTGACGCTGGCGATGGGGCGCGACCTTCACGGGCGCATTCGAATCACGGACTTGTCAGCCATGCCGCACTTGCTGATTGCCGGCTCCACGGGCACCGGTAAAAGCGTCTTCATCAATTCGCTGATGATGTCCATCCTTTACAAGGCGAGTCCCGACGAAGTGAAGATGGTGCTCGTGGATCCCAAGCGGCTGGAACTGAATCTCTACGAAAACATTCCGCATTTGATCGCGCCGGTGGTGACCGATCCCAAAATCGCTTCCAACGTGCTTCGCAATGCCACCCGCGAAATGGAGAACCGGCTGAAGCTGCTTGCGCAGCGCGGCGTTCGAAACATCGACCAGTACAACCGCACCTTCAAGAAGGAGCAGTCGCTTTCACTCTTCGACAATCTGGAAGAGAGCGAGCATAAACCGCTGCCCTATCTTGTGATCGTCATCGATGAGCTGGCCGACCTCATGATGGTTGACACCAACAACGTGGAAGAGTCCATCACGCGACTTGCGCAGATGGCTCGCGCTGTGGGAATTCACCTGATTCTTGCGACGCAGCGGCCGTCTGTCGACGTTATCACCGGCTTGATCAAGGCCAACTTTCCCGCCCGCATTTCATTCCGCGTGGCCAGCAAGGTGGACTCGCGCACGATTCTGGATTCGAACGGCTCGGAATCGCTCCTGGGCAAAGGCGACATGTTGTATCTGCCGGCAGGCTCGGCGCGGCTGCACCGTATTCATGGTCCGCTGGTCACCGAGGAGGAAATCACGGCGGTGTGCGACTTCTGGCGCGAGCAGGCGCTGGCGAAGTACCAGGAAGAATTACTTGAAGCGCCGAAGGACGAGAATGGCAAGGCGGAAGGCGCAGCCGAAGAAGGCGATGCTGAAGGCGCCGACGATGTGGACGACGATCTCTACCAGGACGCCATTCGAGTGGTCTGCGATGCGGGCCGTGCGTCCACTTCTACGCTCCAACGACGTCTGCGCATCGGCTACGGGCGCGCGGCGCGGCTGATCGATCTCATGGAGAAAGACGGCATCGTTGGCCCACCCGACGGTACCAAACCACGGGAAGTCCTCAAGAACCGCAACTGGATGCGCGAATTCGACCAGTCGGCAGAGTAAACGACGAACCGCTTCCTTGTGCTAGAATCCGCGGCAAATCCCACGGAGTTCTCATGCGCCGAGTTCATCTCATCATTGGGTTGTTAGGTGTAGTTGCATTCCTGCTTACCGGCCAATTTATGAAGCATCACAACCCGGCGATGCTGCTTCTTTCGCCGGATGTGCGCATGATGTACGTTTCCCGGCACATCTACCTTCTGGGAGCAGCGTTGGTCAATCTGGTTCTGGGACTCTATCTCGTAGACGGTTCGCCCGGCTGGCGGCTCACTCTCCAATGGATTGGTTCCGCATTGATTCTTCTTTCCGCGCTGTCGTTGCTAATGGCTTTCATCGCCGAGCCGTCGCTCGGGATTGCTGGGCGAAGCTGGAGAAGTTATTTCGGGTTGATTGCCCTGTTTGCAGGAGTGATGACCCACTTGGCTGCGGCGGTTAATCGCAGCGCTGCGCCTAGAATCTGACATTCAACGGCGTGGCGAGGCTTTATCGCGCACCTGTTTGAGCGAAATTTCGGCCAGGCTGCGATCTGAAAGAGGCATTCGGACAAGCAATGAAAAGTCGCCGCCGATGTCATTAACACGGACAAGCAGCCGGGGCCCCGAATTGACAGCACCCGCCATCGTCTCTAAAATTGAAAAGTTCGAATCTGCCGGGGTAGCTCATTGGTAGAGCGCCGCCCTGAAAAGGCGGGCGTAGCCAGTTCGATTCTGGCCCCCGGCACCATCAAACTTCCATGCACAACATAGTTTCGGCGGCTTACTGCTCAGTCAGTTCCATCCAACCCTTGCGTCAAGCGGTTGAGTGAAACGTGATTGTCGTTACCGCCTCTATTTAGAGGCGCCTGCTAAGGCGCCAGATGCCAGTTTCGGAATAGCCTGCGAAATGTAATTGGAAATGGCAAATGCCTGCGCGCTGCCCTCGTCCGGGCAAACAACCCTAACTACCGTGGGTCCAGAATTGCACGCCACCCCAAATGGGATCATGTGGAACCTATAGTTCTTGCCACCGGCTTTCAATGACAGCACCACAATTTGAGGTGATGCCTGACCTTCCGCGGCCGGATACTGATAAGCATGTGGCGAAAGAACTTGCGTGGGCTGAGCGGCAAAAAGTTGTTGGCCAGCAGAAAGAGTAAATGAGACGTTTTTCGGTCCCAGAATAAGATTGCCCCATTCACAGGTGTTGAAGCCCCGAATGTGACACGCCGGAAACGTGAGCGGTCCTCCCGTGACGAGTGCTTTGTCCCACATGGCAGTGGCTTCCCCCATACGGGTTGCCCCAAGATGGGCATTGCCCATCCCTTCCCAGGCGTCCGCCTTTGATCCATCCAGACTCGAAGCGGCTTGAAATGCAGCAAGGGCATCATCCCAGTGCGCGGAACCGAGGGATACGTTTCCACTGGAAATACAAGCGGGGTAGTCACTGCAATTGGGCTCGGAAGGCTTAGTTTCTTCAGGTTGCTTGGGGGGTGGGGCCTCCACCATGGCTTGGAGGACAGAATCACTGACCCCGGCTTGTTTCAATTTGATCAAGGCGTCAGTGCTGGTGTCGAAGTCACAGCTTGAGGACTTGATCTTGGCGATTATGACCGAGTCAGGAAGCTTAGCCTTGGCCAGCTTGATGATGTCGCTGTTCGTGAGACCCGAGGAATCGTTCTGTCGCGGCTCGGGGTCACTCGTTCCGCTGTCGATTGGGACCACCTGATTGATTACGTCTTCAATTTGGGACACCTCGGCCGCGGCCATATAGCCGTTCGGATACTGAAAAACGACTAGCGCTTTGTAGGATGCCGACTGAGGCAACCCATTGCAAGAACCACACTCGACAACGAGCAGCGATACCCGGTTTTTCTTGGTGTCCACATCGATTCTCAGCGGGTAGACTTTTTCGCCGGTTTTGAGTTCTCGAAATTCCTTCCCACAGTGCAGCTTATCGTCAGCACTCGGGGCGTGCAGAGCTCCATCCACATACATAGAAGGACAACTATAAGTACTCCCCGCGGGGACGCCAAAAATCCCCTCCCCATGAATCACGAGGACGGTACCCTCCTCGGCTATGTTTGAATCCGCGGATAACTTGACCAGCTTGTATTGGGTCTTTAGCTGGTCGGCGAGAGAAGGAGCCGAAACATTCTGCGCTCGAGATGAGATTGTGAAGAGTATCCCTACAAATGAGACCGCCGACGCCGCGATCGCAGATATGGATTTCGCCGACATGATGAGTCCTCCTCAGCAGATTGTGATGTCCTAGGTGGCCTGAACCAGCGGCTAACCACGCGAGATTGCCTAAAGTGATTGATGGGATTCGAAGAAAACCGGCATGCCGCACCTGTCCGGACGCTACAGTGTGGGCGGAGTCTAGCGCGGAGATAATGTTCTTTGCAAGTATTGAATGTTCTACTCGATTTAAGCCGACAAGACGAATGATTTTCAATGCGATGTCGGAGACGAGGGTAGCGCGAAGGCGTAGAGGATGTCCTGAATCGGCAGGATGAGGTATTGGCGGCCGTCGAGTTGGTAGGTCATCGGCGAAGCGTCCAGATGGCCGCCGGCATTGAGGTGCCACAGCGTTTTGCCGGTGGCAGGATCCAGAGCCAGGAGGTTGCCGGAATTGTCGGCGCTGAAGAGAAGATGGCCGGCCGTGGTAAGAATTCCGGCGATGCTCTCTCCGTCTCCTATTTCGTGATTCCAAACGACTTTTCCGGTGTGGTAGTCGAGCGCTCGCAGCGTGGAGTTTGCCCACAGGTTACGGTCGCGTCCTCCCCACCCTTCCGCCTTTCCTGTGGCCGTATGGTAGAAAACGCTGAAAAGGCGCCGGGCATTGACGTAAAAAAGCCCGGTCTGGGGATCGAAGCTGGGCGCCATCCAATTGCTGGAGCCGTCAGAACCGGGCTCGACCAGAGCGCCGTCCGGGCTGGGAGCTGCTTCGAGCTTGGCGATGGGGCGGCCGCGGGAGTCGATGCCGGATGCCCACGTCTGGTCGATGAACGGTGCGGTGACCAGATGCTGGCCATTCGTGCGGTCGAGCAGAAAGAAAAAACCATTGCGGCTGGCTTGCGCGAGCAGCTTGCGCGGCTTGCCTTTGAACTCGGCGTCGAACAAGACCGGCGTCTCGACGGCATCCCAATCGTGCACGTCGTGCGGCGAAGGCTGAAAATACCAGGCGAGCTTACCAGTGTCAGGATTCAGCGCCACGATGGAGCAGGTGTAGAGATTGTCGCCTGGACGCCCTTCGCCTGCGAGCACGGGGTTGGGATTGCCCGTGCCCCAATAGAGCAGATTTAGCTCCGGGTCAAAGGTTCCGGTCATCCAGGTCATGCCGCCACCATGGAGGATGGCGTCGGAATCTTTGGGCCACGTCTCGGAACCGGGCTGACCAGGGTCGGGCTCGGTGTACCAGCGCCATTGGACGGCGCCGGTTTCCGGATCGCGCGATTCCAGGAATCCGCGAACGTCGGTAACATCGCCGGAGACACCGACGATTAGGTGATCCCGAACGACCAGCGGCGCCATGGTTGCGAAGTAGCCGAGCTTCGGATCGGCGAGCTCCACGATCCAGCGAACACTGCCGTCCTTGGCATCGAGACAAACCAGGTGCGCGTCGGGCGTCGTGAAATATAGCCAATTCTTGTACATGCCCAGGCCCCGATTGCCGATATGGTCGCCTTCGGAAGCGCGGTGATAATGCCAGATCGCGCGGCCAAAACGTGCATCGACGGCCCATACGTGATCGGGCACCGTAAAGTAGAGAATGCCGTTCACCACGAGAGGAGTCGATTTGATGTCGGCTGTTTGCGTTGCGAAAACCCAAGCGAGTGTAAGCGAGCCGACGTTTGAGGCATTGATCTGATCAAGCGTGCTGAAGCGCCTGCCCGAATAATCGCCGTTGTAGGTCGGCCAGGTATCGGTCGCAGGTTTTTTTAAGGCCGCATGGTCGAGTCCTTGTGCGGCAGCCGATCGTACGTGAATGCCCGCTCCAAACAGCAGTAAGCGGAGTAGCCAAATTCGTTTGCGCGACTGAGAAAACATTCCCACTCCGTTTTGTGTCTTGCGACTTTCCTCTTCCCTACTTCAAGCTCTCGAGATACGCGAAAAGGTTGTGAACATCCGCCTGCGTCAGCTTATCGAGCAAAGAGCGATGAGCCGCAAGCGGGTCCTGCAATTCGACCTTCACGTGGTCCCGAGAGAAGGAACGATACCAGCCGGAGGCGTCGCGTAGCGTAATCACAAAATCATCCTCGTGCACCAAGGGACCTTTGAGTTGTTCGCCGGAAGGCAGCGTAACAACCACGGTAGCGTGCCTGCCGCCGGGATACAGCATGCGCGCCTGGAGATCGATAGGTGAGTATCTCGCTGAGATCGCCGCAAGATCGCCAGTGGGAGAATGGCAGTTCTTGCAACCACCCTCACCATTGAAGAAAGCCTTCCCAGCCTCGGCATTGCCAGTGAGCAGTTTCTCGAGTGGATATTTTGCGGGAACCCCAGATGAGCTCAATGCTTCGGCGGCTCGTCCGTGTAGATAGGCCGCGATGTCCCGCACTTGCTCATCGGTCATGGACATCGCGGGCATGCCTTTGTCAGGACGACCAAGACGAATCACTTCGCCGATCTTGTCACCCTTCACGTCATGAGCTACCAGCGGCGAGCGGACCAGGTCAGGCCCACGGGCGCCAGTTGCGTCCGGGCCATGACAGAATCCACAGGCCTGCACGAACTGTTTGTGTCCCTGCTCGATCGCCGGGTCCGGAGCAACAGCCTGTGGCCAAGCAGAGGAATTCCATGGGAAGGCGAGCATTGTCGTCGCCGCACAAAGAATTGCGACTCGGGCCCAGGCCCGGCCATTGATCGAGACTAGTTCGCACAAGTGAGAGTGCCCTCCTGGTACGTTATCACCGGCAGCAGCTTCAAGTTTGACGATTGCAGTTGCTTATTGAGCAACGGCACGACCTCGGCGTTGAGCTTCCTCCATTGCTCGAAGTCTTTCAGAAGCGCCTGGCATGATGCTTTGACAGCGGCTGACGCAGACTCAGGAGGCCGGATGTCGGCTGTTTCGATCATGATGAAAAAGCGTGTCAAATCCCGGTTCACCGGCCCGGCCCCTGGCTTCTCGTCGGCACCCTCAGTGACTTCGGCGATCTGTTTTTCCAATGTGCCCAGCGCATCCAGCGTTTCCTTGGCTTGTGCATTTCCGGCAAGACTCTTTTGCCGTGCCGACACTTCCGCATGCAGCGCCGTAGCGTCGTTGAAGATTTTGTAGCTGGCGCCCATGGTTTCGGAGATTTGGAGAGCTAAGTCCGTCTGTGCAATGAGATCGCTGGCCGCCACGTGCACCCGGGGGTCACTCTTCACCGTCAAGGATTGGCTCATGGACTTTCCGTCCACCGTGAGCACCGCTTCGTAGCGCCCCGGTACGACCAACGCGCCTTCCGGCTGGTAGCGCGGCGTGTGGCCGGCAATCGCGTGATCCGGCAAGGTGTACTCGATGTAGTTGATGAGGTTTCCGTAGTAGCTATAGGTCAGCGAAGGCGGATTGTCGTAACGAAGATTCCA
>Ga0207071_1179_pt1 | contig 10542 bp, 11 predicted proteins | sample Alteio_BWMinHeat_67_FD_153531 | JGI IMG/M metagenome (GOLD analysis project Ga0207071, IMG submission 153531) | Enriched cells from forest soil in Barre Woods Harvard Forest LTER site, Petersham, Massachusetts, United States -... | ecosystem: Environmental > Terrestrial > Soil > Temperate forest >...
CGGAAGACATGTTTTCCTCCTGAAAAAGCGGGAGCGGGCTACGACCTTTGGTGGTATGGACGCGCCGGGAAGGCATTGGGTAGCTGGGCGTGGCAAGGATGCTGAACAGGTTCGCAGCCGAGGGGCGGCGGGAGGTGTTTTCACCCAGTTGGTTACTACTGACCGACAGGCCAGTAGATTCCAGGCAAGACTTCCGTCTAGATTGGGGTGTCGTCGACATTCGTCAGGGAGGGACAGCCATGAGCCTGGGACTGGCAGCGGAGAAGGCGAAGGACTCGACGGAGCTCGATGCGATGGCGGAGTTCAAGCAAGGCGTTCAGTTGCTCAAGAACGATTATCCCCAGAAGGCCCTGCCGAAATTGCGGCGGGCGTTCGAATGTGACCAGCATAATCCTTACTACATTTCTTTTCTGGGGCTGTGCGTGGCGCGCGCGCAGCGGAAGTGGGTTCAGGCGTACGAGCTCTGTGAGATCGCGGTGCAATTAAAACCTGCGGAAATCCAGTTTCACCTGAATCTGGCGGAAGTCTATGCTTCGGCGGGGCTGCGCGAAAAGGCGCTGGATAAGCTGGATACCGCGCTGGAGCGATTCCGAGGCGATTCGCGAATCGCGCAGGCCCGCAGCAAAGTGCAGAACCGTCGCAAGCCCATATTGCCTTTTTTCGGGCGCACCCATTTCCTGAATCGCGGACTTGGCAAACTGCGGCACCGCGCACTGAAATCCCTGGGAAAATAGCGGATCTTTAGACGATCAGGTTATTGAGGACAGGGATCAAACGCATCCCGGTCCGCCCGCCTCCGCATCGCAAACCATAAGAAAGACCAACTATTGTGCGACGGGCGGGCATTCGTTGGAGTGTGCGAAGCCGCCGAGGTGCAAACACAGAAACTCCGGCAGCGGAAATTGCGTGCGCGCTGCCCGGCTGTCCTACTCTAGAAGCGAATTCCAGACACGAAACCGAGAATAAGATGGTTGGGGAGGCACAGTCCATGAGAAGGACCATTGCGGCCGGGGCCGTTTTGCTGCTGGGAGTAACAATCGCTGTTGCGCAGCAGAAAAGCATGAGTGATGAGGGCGGGCGCGTATTGGCGCTGGAGAAGGCCTGGAACCTTGCGCTGGAAGAAAAAGACGCCAAGGCGCTGGACATGTTGCTGGCGAATACTCTGGTATCGGTGGACATTGACGGGAGCGTGCAGTCGAAGGGCGAGTTTCTGGCCAGCATCAAAGCGCCGGACTATAAGCCGTCGCAAGTGGTGACGGAGCAGACGAGCGTGCAGGTATACGGGAACGCGGCGGTAGTGACGGGAACGTTTCGCGTGAAGGGCACGGACAATGGGAAGCCATACGTGAGGCGCGAGCGGTTCACGGATACTTGGATCAAGATCGGTCAGTCCTGGCAGTGCGTGGCCACTCAGACCACGCTGATCCCCTCGAAATAAATAAACCATAGATTGCGCGTGGGTTTTGATTTGGGCTAAGGTGCGTCTTGGCGCGTCTGCCATTCGAAACAAGTTCGGAGGAGTGTGTCATGAGGAAGATGGTGGTTGCGGCGGCGGTGGTGGGCTTGATGGCGTGCGGGACCTATGGGCAGAGTGCCGCGCCGACGGCGCAGAGTTGCGAGCGGGTAGCGAGACTGGAGTTGCCGGGAGCGAAGATTGTTTCTGCGCAGACGTTTGCCGCGGGAGCCTTTCCGGCTCCGCAGAACATGGCTTTCTGGATGGGGGAGAGCGCGGCGTTTTACAAAACGCTTGGGGCGTTCTGCCGGGTAGTGGCGGAAGCGAAGCCGAGCGGGGATTCGAGCATCAAGATTGAAGTGTGGATGCCGGTGGAGGGATGGAACGGGAAATTGTTGGGAGAGGGGAACGGAGGATTCGCCGGCGAGATTGGTCATTTCGGATTGGGAAATGCGTTGAAGCAAGGATATGCGGCGGTGGGGACGGATACGGGGCACGCCGCGGTTGGGACGGATGCGAGCTGGGCGCTGGGACATCCGGAGAAGGTGGCGGATTATGGGTATCGCGGAATCCATGAGATGACGCGAGTTGCGAAAGAAGCGATCAAGGCGTTTTACGGAAATGGGCCGCAGCATTCATATTTCGGAGGCTGTTCGAACGGCGGGCGGCAGGCGCTCATGGAGGCGCAGCGCTTTCCGCAAGACTACGACGGCATCCTTGCGGGAGCGCCGGCGAATTACTGGACGCATCTGCTGACGAAGGCGCTGGCGGACGCGCAGGCCACGACGCTGGATCCGGCTAGCTATATTCCGAGCAGCAAACTGCCGACGATTGCGGGAGCGGTGAACGCCGCGTGCGACGCGCAGGATGGCGTGGCGGACGGCATCTTGAATGAGCCGAACAAATGCAAGTTTGATCCGGCGGTTTTGCTTTGCAAAGAAGGCGATTCGGAAAAGTGTTTGACGGCACCGCAGATTACCGCACTGAAAAAACTCTATGCGGGGCCCAACGATGCAAAAAGGAACTTGATTTTTCCCGGCTACGTGCCGGGAGCAGAAGAGGGACGGGGAGGCTGGGCCACGTGGATCACGGGATCGGCGCCGGGCAAGAGCCTGCTGTTCGCTTTCGGCGGGGGATATTTTTCCAACATGGTCTATGAGAAGGCGGACTGGAATTACAAGGATGTCAGCGTAGATGACGCGTTGAAAGCTGCGGAGTCGAAGACGTCCAAAGTTCTGGACGCAAATGATGCGAACCTGGCGGCGTTCAAGGCGCGGGGCGGGAAGCTGATTCTTTATCATGGCTGGGATGACCCGGCGATTTCGGCCCTTAACTCGATCGACTATTTCGAAAGTGTGGGGAGCCGGATGGGCGGCAGGGAGAGAGACGCGTTCGCGCGGCTGTACATGATGCCGGGAGTGCAGCACTGCGCCGGAGGGCCGGGGCCTGCGTCGTTTGGGCAATATCCCGGTGAGGATCGCAAGGATGCGCAACACAGTGTGCAGCTGGCGCTGGAGCAATGGGTGGAGAGGGGGATTGCACCTGCGGCGATGGTCGCAACGAAATACGTCGACGATGATCCTGCCAAGGGCGTGAAGATGACTCGGCCACTGTGCCCGTATCCTCAGGTGGCGAAGTACAAGGGCAGCGGGGATTCGAACGATGCGGGGAATTTCGTGTGCGCGGCGGGAAAATAGTGAAAAAGATTGCAGCCTGTTTCGAAGTGGGCTAAGTTCCGTTGCGAGACGATTGCTTTCGAAGGGGAAAAAAGGGAGGAAAGAAATGTCACAGAAGACGGCGATGAAATCCGTTGTGGCGATACTGTTCTCGCTTTGTATGCTGACCGGAGCGACGGGGCAGATGCCAAATCCCTATGGAATGCCGATCAGCCTCGAGCATGCGAAGAAGGCGGCTGCGCCGGCGTTGGCCGAAGCGGCGAAGAACGGCTGGAATATGGCGGTGGCGGTCGTGGATCCGGGCGGCAACCTGGTTTATTACGAGAAGATGGACAACACGCAGCTGGGCAGCGCCAACATTGCCATTGATAAGGCGCGGTCGGCGGCTCTCTTCAAGCGGCCGACGAAGGCGTTCCAGGATGCGTTGGCGGCGGGCGGAGATGGGTTGCGGATTCTGCGGTTGCAAGGCGCGGTGCCGGTGGAAGGCGGATTTCCGCTGGTGATGGATGGAAAGATTGTGGGCGGGATCGGAGTTTCGGGTGCGACGAGCGCACAGGATGCGCAATGCGCCAAGGCGGGCGCGGATAGCCTGAAGTAGCTCGCTTGCCCTGCCACAGTGTTGAGAGAATTGTCATGAATGAAGCTGGCGAAGTAAAAACACCTAAAGTCTTAGCTGACTTTAACGGTTTATTCGGAGAACTCCTGTGTCTCTCTCATTCCGATACGTCCATCGATGAGAGCGGCGCTGTCGTTAACTTGCGCGCCGGTATGAAATTGACTGCTTTTGATCAGGATTCAGATGAACGCGGTAACCGGGATGACCTCATCGCCTCCGGCACAGTGGAACCCTCGCCCGAGTGGCTCCGATGTCGAGGCTCACGCTGGGCCCTAAGGATCGACGAAAACGGAGTGAGGAACGAATCGGACATTCGCAAAATAGAATAATTTGGTTCAACTAGTTCACAACCCGCAGAGAAACCATGGCTGAGAATACGGTGTACTTGTCGCTCGGTTCGAATGTGGGGGATCGAGTGGCAAATCTGTGCGCGGGGATTGCGGCGCTGGCTGGAGCGGGTGTGCGTATGACCTGCCTGTCGGGATTCTATGAAACGGAACCCGTGGATTATTTGGAGCAGGCTTGGTTTTTAAATTGCGTGGTGGAGGGAATGACGAAAGTGGCGCCGGTGGAATTGTTGCGAAAGTTGCGGGAGATTGAGACACAGTTAGGGAGCAAGAAGATGGTGGCGAAAGGGCCGCGCTTGTTGGACATGGATATTTTGCTTTACGGCGCGGAGGTGATTGATACGACGGAATTGCAGGTGCCGCATCCGCGAATGCATTTGCGGAAGTTTGTGCTGGCGCCGCTGGTGGAAATTGCGGCGGAGGTCGTGCATCCCAAATTAGGAATGACGGCCGTGCAGATGCTGGAGCGGACGGAAGATCAGAGTCAGGTGCGACGCATGTGATGGTGCCAAGTAGGGGCGCCCCGATCTGATCGGGGCACCCTTACAAGTGTGGAGCTTCGAAACGCGTCAACTGGTGCGGTGCAAGAGCAGGCGGTGGAGGGTGATGGTTTTGGGTTGGAGGGCGTCGAGTTCGATCTGCGTTAGGCGGCCCTCGGTGATTTCGCGCCAGCGATAGACGCCGGGATCGGTTTCTTCGGTGATGTGGCCGTTAAGGTGGCGCAGGAATTCGGCGGCGTTCTCGCGCGAGGCCACGGCACGGTAGGTGGGCCGGGCGAGAGCTTCCACGGTGTAACTGCGCAGGAGTTTGTTCCAATAGTGATCGAAGAGATCGCCGGAAGCGAAGATGTCGCTCCAGGCGACTTCACCGCTGTAGGCCACGACAACGCCGACGACGCGTTCGTCTTTCAAACCTGACGTTGCAGCGGCGAAGCGGCGCCGTACTTCCTCGACGAAATCATCGATGGGAACACCGACGGCGCGCGAGACGTAAATCTTCTCGTACGCTTCGGTGCGTCCGTCGGTGTCGATCGCGCCTTGAATACTTGGTGCGCTCATCCTGGGAGCGAGAAGGGGAGCGGGGCCCGAAGACCTTTCCTTCGCAATGGTGCCTCCGCGGACGGCGTCCCAGACTTCTTCCTGCTTTTGATCGACGGCAGCGCGTTCGCGGACGCTGGGATGGACGATGGTGTTTGCGGCGGCGAATTGCTGCGAAGCGCCGGTCCAGCGGCCGTGTTCGACGCAGAAAACGTCGAGCGGGAGCGCCGGCGCACCGACGGGAACGATGCGGTCTTTGCCAATGACGCGATCCTGCTTGCCGCCGCTGACGAGTTCGCCGGCGAGGAGAAGCAACGGCCGGCGGCTGCGGTTAATCAGCACGAGCTGATTGACGCGCGCGCCGGTGTTGTACTGCGGAACGTAAACGACGCTGCCGTCGCGGCCGCGCACCATGTTCTCGGAGCCGGACTCGCGGACGATGACTTCGCCGGTGGCGAGACCCTCTTCAAGAGTGAGAAAAGCGCTGGTGTCCTGGCTATTCGAACTGACCACGGGAAAGATAGAGATGTTTTCGTAGGTAACGGGTTCGAGCAAGCGCCACTCGCCTACGATCCTCGATGGGGGAGGAGTCGGCGGCTGGTGCGGACCCGGCGGCCCCCAGACGAATGCCAATCCTCCGAGTGCGGTTATTCCGAGAAGGCCGCCTAAGAGCGCGGCGAAGATCGAACGTTCCATGAAACCCTCCTGTGCGTGCCGAAGAGGACACGACCTGGAGTTAGAACGAAGGTGCGGCGATTCCTTGCAACGAGCGGGTTGTCAGTTGGCAGTTTTCAGTTCTCAGTGAGGAGAGAAGGTTGGCACCAAGGAGTTTGTCACGGGAGCATCCTGGTGCTTACAGCAGAAGAACAGCGGCGGAATACCGGTTCCGGCACCTGAGTACTGATACCTGAAAGCTGAAAACGGAGAACGTTCTTTGGGGCGGCTAGCGGTCGGAGCCGCCAAGGTTGGTGCGAGGCTTGTTGCGACGGGTCTTTGAGGCTTCGCTCTCCTGGCGTTCGTATTCGGCGAGCTCCTCGTCGGTGTAGGAGGAGGAGTCGCGCGAGGCGAACATGGAGGTGGAGCGGCCTACTTGCTTCTTTTTCTTGCGCAAGGCCCCGAACTCATGGCGCACCTGGCGCAACGGAGCTTCGATGGCCTTCACTTCGACGAGCAAGTCGCTGACTTTCTCGAGGAAGTCGTGGAGATGGTAAGGGCGAACCACGTACGGCATGCGATTGATTTCGAGGTGGCCGATGTATTGGCTTCCGCCAAACTCCGGAACGAGATAAAGGACGCGAATCCTGCCGCCATCTTCGGGAGCGACGCTGGCGAGTTCACGAAGGGTAATGAAAGCGGGGCCATCGATGCCGGTGATGGCAACGTTAGCTACGACCAAGGACCATTCCCCCGTCTTAAGTTCCGCGAGGAGCTGATGGGAATCCTGAACATTGCGAACGCGCCAGCCTTCGGAATCGAGGATCTGTTTGACCGCGCTGGCGCCCTGGGCATCGTTGTCGAGGACAAGAATGCCAACCTGAGGGGGCAGGACAGGGGGATTAGTACTCACAGGACTATTATAGCCTTGCTGGCTCGCGGGGAACAGGGAAAAGGAGGCTTGCGGCGTATCGGCTAACTATTGGCCGATGACCAGCCAGGTGCCGGAAGAGTATTTTTGCGTGCCTGTGCCGTCCCAGAAAATGCGAAAAGTGGACGAGGTGCCGGAAACCACGCGGGTGTAGAAGACTTGCAGTCCATCGCGCGACCATTCCGCGGCACGACCCCACTGGTCCGGCGGACAAAGAACGGTGCGGCGCTTGGCGTGCACCTCGTAGAGAAAGAATCCTGCTGTAAGGCCCATAGCGTCTTTGGGGGCGCCAGTAGGCGCGGTTGCGTAGTCAGCGGAAACTAGGAGCAAATCGGGATTGAGAGGGTGGACGCGAATGGCGTCGGAGCTCATGATCTGAAATGCGGGGCCGTAAATCTCGGAAAGAAGCACGGTTTGAGCGGGATTTTCAGTGCTGAGCCAGTAGGCGCTCTGAATATCGCTGGCGAGAAGCGTGTGACCATCCGTCCAGCCGTGAAGCGAGTTCATCGCTTGCGGAGAAAAGAGAGTGGCCGCCTCTGGCGCGGCTGCGGCGAAGGACCAGACCTGCCAGGAGCGATCCTGCGCTTTCAGAAAGGCGATGTGCGAGTCATCCGGCGACCAGAACGGTTGCCGGACGTAGCCATGCACCAAATCCTGCGATTTGCCTGTGTCAAAATCGTAGAGCACGATGGTCCGGTCGGGGCCGGTCTTTGAATCGGAACGCGTATACAGAAGCCTCTTGCCGTCGTGAGAGAACGCCAGTTCTGTGCCTGCTGGAGCGACAGTCTTTCTGACGGTGCCGCGGCTCAGGACAACCGCGCTCGCCGCATTCAGATAGGCGACGGCGACAGGGGGCTTGAAATTGGTAATGGTTGGGGCAGGGGGTTTCTTCTTGTCGGTGTCATCCGCCTCATCGGGTTGATTATTTATTTTAGGGAAAAGCTCGGTGGCGATGCGACCGCAGCCTTTCATGGAGGGAAGTTGCGCGTGATCGACAGAGGCACGGAAGGTGTATTTTCCGGACGTAGGGCGAGGTGCGGCCGTTGGGTCGGTTACGGGATCGGCGCAGGCCTCGCGCGTGAGGTGAAGTACAACGGATGCGCCGGTAGCTGAATCTTTGGCGTGATAGGTCCAGGCATCGGCTCCCGATTCGTGGCTGACTTCGGCGGGCTCCAGAGCGATCGGCGGGTAGTTGGGGCGGTCGAGCCGCTCCGGGCCCTTCAGGCCGATACGCAGGCTCCATGACGGATCGTTGCCGAAGGCGAGAAGCAGGATCGGATAGTGCGTGGATTGAGGAGCTGGCGGCCCGGCGGGCAGTTTCTTTGCCGGCTGCGTTGGTGCTGGCTGCGCCTGTCCACAAGCTGGTTGAGGGGCCAAGACCAGACAGAGGGCAGCGGTTGCAATAGCTAGATTAGGCGCCGAGCGAATAAACAAGCGGTCCTCCCGGATAAGGAGAATACCGTGTGAGCGCGAACGAGGCAATTGTTCGCGGCGGCCTTCTTTAAGGGGTGGCGCGGATTGAGAACCGGGGGCGCGCGGCGAGGCCCTACACGAATAAAAAGCGAAAATAATTCTTGACATAGCGAACAAAAAGCGAAATACTTCCCCTGTGCTTCGAGGTGGGCTATGTCTCCGGTTCTCTCCTCATCGTCGGCGGGTATTGCTACCCATCGGCGCCGCGTTTCACCAACTACAGCAGGACTCTTTCCTGAATACCCTGAAGACGTAAGCCCAATGCAAGTGGTCAGCGAGCTTGCCCCGCTCGCCGGCCAACGCGACAGCATCTCGGACCGCGCGACGGCGGATTGCCCCCCGGCGTCCTTGGCCGCACACGGAACCCAAAGCCGTGCGAACGGCCCGGTCCGAAATGTTGCCGCGGTGCCACACGAACGCGCTCACGCGCGGCTGGTTGGCATTGCCCGCCTCGCAGCATGCTCTCTTCCGGCGGAAACGAAGCGGAGCTCGGCGGAGAAACCCGAATATTTTGTTTTGCCGGTGAAATCGATTCTCAATCGGTGCGATTCGAATCGCGTGCCGTTCGAATGGACTATCAATCCTTACCGCGGATGCGAGTTTGCGTGCAAATACTGCTACGCGCGCTACACGCATGAATACATGGAGCTGGACGGATCGGAATTCGAGAAGAAGATTTATGTGAAGAAGGATGCGGCGCCGTTGCTGGCGCAGGACATTTCGCGGAAGTATTCCTACAATTCGGAAAAGTCAGGCGGAGAAAGATCGGAGCATATCGCCATCGGGACGGCGACGGATCCGTACCAGCCGGCGGAACGGGAGTATGGCGTGACGCGGGCGTGCCTGGAGGAACTGGCGAAGCGCGAAGGACTGAGTATCTCGATTATCACGAAGTCGAATCAAATTGAGCGCGACATCGACGTGCTGCAGCGCATCGCGTTGCGCTCGGACCTCGCGATCGACATTACGATTACGACCTTGCGGGCCCGGCTGGCCCGTCTTTTGGAGCCGCGCGCGCCTCGGCCGGATTTGCGGCTCGCGGCGGTGAAGCAATTGCGCGAAGCGGGGCTGGCGGTCGGAGTTTCCGCCTCGCCGCTGATCCCGGGGATTACGGACCGTGACGGAGACCTGGAAGCAGTTGCGGCCGCCGCGCGAGAAGCAGGCGCTCAGTGGTTTTTCTCTGGGGTGCTGTTCCTGATGCCGGCTTCGGCGAAGCAGTTTTTGCCCTTTGTGCGGGAGAAGTTTCCGCGGCTGGCGAAGCAGTACGAACAGTGGTACGCGAAGAACGGATATGCGCCGGAAGAGTACCGGCAGAAGGCTTCGGAGCGGGTGCAGCGGATCAGAGAAAAGCTTGGTTTTGCTTCGCGGCCGTGGATTGCCACGACGCGAACCCCTCAGCGAGCACAAATGTCGCTGGCTTGGAATGCGCCGGCGGTGCAGATAGAAACGGAGCTTGTGGCGGCTGCAGGATAGCAGTGTACTAGGTGGTGGCCGTCGGAAAAGCGGGAGCTCGGTCGCTCCTGCACTCCAAAAATTACGGGACGATGATGCGGGACTCTTCGCGCTTGAGCTCGGGGGCCTGGGGGAATTGCGCGCGGAGAAATTCGATGAAGCGGCGAGAGCGCGGGCGGCCGTTGGTGCGCAGCAAACCCATGCGGTAGAGAAAAACCAGCAAAAAGAAAACTTCGGAGTCTTTCCAGGCCGCGGAATTGGCGCGTTCGGCTTGCTGTTTTTTGACTTCGGTGAGGAAGGCGATCAAGGCGGCGTAGAGTTCGCGCGGCAGAGGCGCGACCGGCGGGTTTTCGTAAATGATGCCGGAGCCGAGCGTCTTGTAGGTCTGGGCGAGAGCCTCGAGGGCCGCGAGGACATCGGGATCGGTAGCTGCTGGCTGGACGGCGCAGAATTTGGCGATGGAAAAGGCCAGCGCGGACATGAGTTGCTGGTGCGCGTAAACGGTATCTTGCGGGATTTTTTCTTCGAGCAAGGGAGTGTCCGCCGGAATCGAGCGCTGGTGCTCGCTTTCGTAGCGATGCGCGGCGGCGAGATACGAGCAGTCCGACGGGCAATCGATCGAGACTTCGCGCTCCGTGCCGCAGCACACAGCGCAAATCTTTTCGCCCTTGGCGGGGCAAAACCGTTCGGCTTTGCGCTTCTCACAGATCGGACAAGCCACGGAAGCTCCCTTAGTAGTCCAGCAGAATACGCTGCGCCAAGTGAAAAGACAAAAAGGCTTCAGGGATTGGTTGAGTCTGTCTCCAGTGAGTGCGTTAATCAGGATTAGTGTCGTTTTGCCTGCTGGTTAATGGACTCTGAGTGCGTTCTTCTTTAATTCGGTGTTTGTTAGAAGCACTGGAG
>Ga0207071_1181_pt1 | contig 10474 bp, 6 predicted proteins | sample Alteio_BWMinHeat_67_FD_153531 | JGI IMG/M metagenome (GOLD analysis project Ga0207071, IMG submission 153531) | Enriched cells from forest soil in Barre Woods Harvard Forest LTER site, Petersham, Massachusetts, United States -... | ecosystem: Environmental > Terrestrial > Soil > Temperate forest >...
AGGGCGTGAAGTTCTTCCAGACGATCCACGTGGCGCCGGGCAGTTCGCGCGTGGCGGCCAAGCTGAGCGACCAGACGCCGCTGCTTCTGGATTCCCAGATCGGCGAAGGACACATTCTGGTGTTCACCTCCACGTTCGACAACGTGGCCAACGATTTTCCCGTGCATCCTTCCTTCGTGCCTTTTATCGAACAGACGGCGCGCTACCTCGGGCGGCTCGATGCCGGACCGGCCAGCGTATCGGTCGGCGCCTTCGCCGAGTTGCGCGATTCGAAGGAAAAGGGCGCGGCGGTGGATGTGATGGATCCGAAAGGCGAACGTGTGCTTTCACTCGAAGAGGCCACGAAGGCTCAGAACATACAGTTCACGCAGGCCGGCTTCTACGACATCCGGCGGCCCAACGGACGCAACGAATTGATTGCGGTAAACGCGGAGCGGCAGGAGAGCGATCTCACGCCCGTCTCCCCGGAAAGCCTCTCTTTGTGGCAGAATACAGCCCAAGGGGTCGCCAACCCGGAGACCGCGGCCGGCGAGGAACAGAAGCCGGTGTCTTTGTGGTGGTATGTCATGCTGGCTGTGCTGTTGCTGGCAGTGGCCGAATCCTTGCTGGGGAATCAACATCTTTCGGTTGATAAAGAGGCGGCGGTATGAAACCTTTAGATCGCTTGAGCGAGTATCTGGGGGCTGTTGAAAAACGGCTTCGCCTGCTCGCATTGACGCGCGGCATTGCGGTTACGACCGGGATGGCGCTGGCCTTGACGATCGTGGCGGTGCTGGTGATCAACCAGTTCGCCTTCTCGAACCCGAGCGTGATTGGCGCGCGCGTATTCCTGTTCCTGGGCATCGCGCTGGCCATCGGCGCGGCGCTCATCATACCCGTAATCCGTCTCAACCGGCGTAATGCGGCGCGCCGTGCCGAAGCGCAGTATCCGCAGTTTGAGGAACGTCTGCTGACGTTCACGGAGCGCGTCGAGCAGAATCCCAACGATCCGTTCCTGGATCTGCTCGCCTCGGACACGCTGCGTGTGGCGCAGAGTGCGCAGCCGCACGCCGTCGCCAAGAGCTCGCTGCTCGTCGGGTTCTCCTCGGCCGCGGTGGCCGCGGCGCTGGCGCTGATCTGGATGGCGTCGGTACCGGGTTTCATGGGCTACGGCACATCGCTCTTGTGGGCGGGCCTGCCGAAGGGCACGTCGAAACCGTTCTACGCAGTGCAGGTGGAACCGGGCAATCGCACCGTGCGCAAGCGCAGCGATCAGTTGATCAGCGCGCACCTGATGGGTTTCCAGGCGCCGAAGGTGCGCTTCTTCGCGAAATACAAGAGCGCGTCGCAGTGGGAGCAGGCTGAGATGGGCGTGGAACCGGGCGGCACCGCGTATCAGTTCGTGATCGCCGGCGTGCCCGAATCACTGGATTATTACGTGGAAGCGGGCGGCATCAAGAGCGATGTCTTCAAGCTCAACGTGGTCGATCTGCCGGGCGTGAAGAAGATTCGCGTGACCTATCACTTCCCTTTGTGGCTTGGCATCAAGGACGAAGTCGAGGATCCGGGAGGCGATTTGCGCGCCGTCGAAGGCACCAGGGCGGACGTGGCGATCACGACCGACAAACCGCTGGCCAGCGGAATCCTCATGCTGGACGACGGGTCGAAGCTCATGTTAAAGGCGGGCAGCGATGGCCTGTTGATGGCCAGCGTGCCGATCCAGAAGGACGGCGTTTACCACATCGCCGCCATGGAAGGCGGCGAAGACGTCCGTCTGAGCGAGGACTATTTCATCGAAGCGCAGCGCGACAAACCGCCGGAGATCAAGATGACGCGCCCAGGCAAAGACTACAAGGCGTCGCCGATCGAAGAAGTCACCGTGCAGGTGGAGGCGAAGGACGATTTCGGCCTGAAGAGCGTGGAATTGCACTATTCCGTGAACGGCGGTCCGGAGAAGGTTGTGCCCATGCAGGCGGGCGCCAAGACCGCGACCGGCACGTCGATCATCGCGCTGGAAGAGTACAAGATCGAGCCCGGCGACGTGGTCAGTCTGTACGCGGTGGCGAAGGATGCGCGGACTACCACCAGCACCGACATTTACTTCATCGAAGCGCAGCCCTTCGAACGCAACTACACGCAGTCGCAGCAATCGGGCGGCGGCGATGGCGGCGGCGGTGGCGACGATCAGGATCAGAACAAGATCTCGCAGCGCCAGAAAGAGATCATCGCGGCGACGTGGAATCAATCGAAGGGCATGGGCGCCAAGGGTACGGACGCGGATAACGCGGCCTTCCTGGCGGGCGTGCAATCGAAGCTCCGCGACCAGGCGAGGTCGCTGGCCGATCGCATGAAGGCGCGCCAGTTGACGGAAGCGGGCGATGCGTTCAAGAGCTTCGTGAAAGACATGGAGACGGCGGTCGAAGCGATGGGGCCGGCGACCGACAAATTGAAGGCGGGCAGTTGGAAGGACGCTCTGCCGTCGGAGAACAAGGCGCTGCAATATCTGATGCGCGCCGAGGCTACGTCGCGTGATATTCAGGTGGCGTTCGGCAATCAGCGGAATGGCGGCGGCGGTGGCGGCGGTGGCGCTGGGGCGCGTGACATGGAAGGGTTGTTCGACCTGGAACTGGATACGGAGAAGAACCAGTACGAGAACAACAAGTCGCAATCCAGCAGCCAGCAGCAGCAACAGCAGCAGGTCGACGAGGCGCTGCAGAAACTCGAACAATTGGCGCGCCGGCAGCAGGAACTGGCCGACCAGCAGAAGAAGGGACAGCAGCAGACCTCGCAACAGCGCTGGCAGCAGGAGATGCTGCGGCGCGAGGCCGAGCAGTTGCAGCGCCAACTGGAGCAACTGACCAGAGGCCAGCAGACCAACCAGTTGAGTCGTCAGCAGCAGGGCCAGCAGGGGCAACAACAGGGTCAGCAAGGGCAACAAGGCCAGCAAGGGCAGCAGGGTCAACAAGGACAGCAAGGACAGCAAGGACAGCAAGGACAGCAAGGACAGTCCCAGGGACAGGCTGGCCAGCAACAGGGTCAGCAGGGTCAGCAAGGACAACAGCAAGGCCAGCAAGGCCAGCAGAGTGCACAGGGACAGCAGAATGCGCAGCAAAGCGCTCAGCAGCGCGCTATGCAAAGCCAGCAGAACAATATCCGCGGCGCAAGTCCGCAGCAAATGCAGCAGATGCTCGACCGCCTGAACCAGGCGATGGATGACATGCGTTCCGCGTCGTCACCCCAAAAGGCGGGAACCCCGCAGGGCGAGGCGGACGCGAGGAAAGCGGCGGAGCGTCTGAAGGAAGCAGAGCAGATGCTATCCGGCATGCGCGGCAAGGAATCCTCCAATCAGGTGGAGGAACTGGCGCGGCAGGCGGACGATCTGGCACGCAAGCAGCAGGCCTTCGAAGGTCAAATGCGCAAGGCCTTCGGACCGGAGAGTCCGGGCGTGACGCGCGAGCAGGCCAACCAGCTCGCCGGCGAGAAAGAGGCTGAGGCGCAGGATCTGAAGCGGCTGGAGCAGGGCATGCAGGGCGCGGTGAAGGATCTGCAGAGCGGACAGAAGAAGGCTGCCACCAAGATGCGCGAGACGCTCGGAGAACTGCAGCAGGCCGAGATCCAACGAGACATGCAGCGCAATGCGGACTGGATCCGTCGCGGCATGGGCAACTATGCGGTGATGTCGGAAGCCACCATCACGCAGGGGATCAACGAGCTGCGCGAGCAGTTAAAAGAAGTGCAGAAGGCGATGACCAAGGATGGCCAGGGCAAGGACGATACAAAGCTTGCCGAACAGGCCCTCGGTCAGGTGGAAAAGCTCCGTCAGCAGATGGAGCAGATGAACGCGCAACGCGGCCGGCAAGGCCAGAACGGACAGCGCGGCCAGCAGGGGCAACAAGGACAACAGCAGGGTCAGCGAGGCCAGCAGGGACAGGGCCAGGAAGGTCAGCAGGGTCAGCAAGGCCAGGGTCAGGGCCAGCAAGCCGGACAGCGTGGTCAGCAGGGTCAACAAGGACAAGGTCAGCAAGGACAAGGACAGCAAGGTCAGGCCGGACAACAAGGTGGCCAGCGGGGCGGCCAGATGAATGCCGGCGGACCCATCAACGGTGGCGGTGGCGGCTATCAAAATGGGATCTACGCCGGACCCTACTACGGCACCGGAGATCCGCGTAACGTCAATGTGCGTCCCGAAGACTTCCAGAACAACTACACGCAGACCCTGCAGACTCTGAAGCAACTCGAACAGCAGGCGCAGGGCAACGATCCGGCGATGGTCAAGGATCTGCAAAACCTGATCCGCGACATGCAGCGCCTGAATCCCAATACCTACGCCAACGATCCGCTGCTGGCGGAGCGTATTCAAGCCACTCTGATGGGCGGCGTCCAGCAGGTGGAAATGGAGCTTCGCCGCAAGGTGGAAGAGGCCAACGGCACCGGCAGCGTCCGAAGTGCCGGCAGCGAGAAAGTGCCGCAGGGCTATCAGGACAAGGTCGCCGAGTACTGGCGCAAGCTCAGCAGCAGCAAGAAGTAAGACACGCGGCTAATTCGAGGTGGGTACCCGTTCCGCGTGGTCGATGACGATCACCGGGACGGGCCGTTTGCGCGGTTCCAGCTTGAGCCCGACTTGGCTCATGGCATCGAAAATCGTGGAGCCGGCAAGGTCGTCCGCGGCGGGCGCATCGGCCTTCCCCTCTCCGCGACCGCTGGGGATGCTCCATTCCAACCGGAAATCGTAGCTGCCCTGGATCTCGGTCAAGTCCACCACAGGCAGATCGACACGGGCCATCCCCCATTTCGGGATATCGCTCGCGAGTTGCTGCATGGTCATGTTCTGGCATTCGCGCTGCACGCGCCCATTGCCGGGAGTGATCCAGCGGCACGTCTGCTGGCCGCCGGCTGCCTTGGAGAGCTTGGGGCCGCCTTTTCCCACCACCATCGCGTACACCGGCATGGGCTTGTCCTCGCGATGGATGGTCAACTTGAAACGCTCCGCCAGAAGCGATCTCAACATCAGGAAAAGAGTGTCGGGCGGAGTATTGGGCGGAGCTTTGGCGACGATGTCGAACCGGTCGGAATCCAGCCAGCCGGGCCCGCCCGTGATCATATTTTCCTGCACATTGTAGGCTGCCATGATCAGGTTCTTGAGCGTGGAGTTGGGCACTTCGATCCGCCCACCCGGAAGGACTCTGCCCTTCCCGCGCTCGGGGTTTACCGATTTGCTGACCTGGACGTCGGCGACTTCAAATTCCGGCGGTGGCGCCGGCGCCTGTCCGAAGGCCGCGTGTGAAAGAACGATGACCAAACTCACTGTTCGCATGCTGCTCACCCTCCTGTGGGATGTACAGAGGAGTGTGACAGAACTCATGTGGGATGTCAAGAGGGGAGCGAGTACGGCTCCGCACCTCAGCGGATTTCGTAGATGTAAAACGCGTGCCCCACAATGGCGGAGGGTCGGGTGGCGCGCAGCCAGTCCGACCCCTCGTGGTATTAGTCGACCAGACCGCTCAGGTACGCGACGTAGTGTGCACTGACCGCATAGAGACCGGACGACTGCGGTTCGGCGAGTTGCAGCGCGCTCAGCTTATCCATCGGAAACCCAATGGCCTCGGCGGGAAAACTTCCGAAGTACCCAAGCCGGACGGTGCGGCCCCTTTCTCCACCTGCCATGCCTGGCCTTTGCGGTGGCGCTGGTTGCGGCGGCCACCCGCTGTTCGCCCGCTACCACGACGCGCATCGTTCTCGCCGTGCTCATGGCGTTCTGGGTAGGCCGTACACTGACGCGCAACCCCGCCTGGGAGAGCAATCTTACCCTGGCGCTGGCCGACGTCGAAGCCGCGCCGGGGAGTTTCGGTCTCCATGAACATCTTGCCGCAGCGCTTTTCCAGCAGGATTCCAGACGGAACCTCGACCGTGCCATCCACGAGGGCGAAACAGCGTGGCAGATCCTGAGCGCCCTCCCACAGTCCCGGCGGTTTCGGCAGACCGCGGCGAATCTGCTTACTGCCGATTCAAGGGAGACAGCCTGGGTGGCGCAACCACCACCCAAGGTCGTGAATGGTACGAGAAGGCCCTGGCGATTCTTCAACAAGCCAGGGAGGTCGCCCGTGCCATAGAAATCAACTACGACGAAGCCCAGCTTGCGCATCACAAACCGCTGGCCAAGCGCCTTGCCGTCCGCGATGTCTACCTCAGTCTCGGCGCCGTCCATGCGCTGCTCGGTCACTACCCCGAGGCCCTCGAAGCGTATCGCTACGGCCGCATCCTCGCCCCGGACTCCGTCGATCCGTATGACGAGATGGCTGCCGTGTACCAGGCCGAGTCCGACCCTGCGGGAGCCGCCGTTACGATCCACTAGAAAGCCCCGCTGGAAGGATATCTTCACGCCAACGTAGACTCGCTGCGGAAACTCTATGACGCTGCGGGCGAGGCGTCCTGCGCCTTCCCCGCGGTGCGCGGCGGCGCCGAGCTCGACTTTCCATTGCCCCCGGGTGAAGCGCGACGTCTGTCAGGCCGCCGCCGACCTCTCCCAAGTGTGGGTGCAGGCCCGCAATCCCGTGCGCGTGGCGGCAGTTGGCCGGATGGCCGCGGGATGCCGGTGAACGCACCACGTTAAACCACCACGTTAAACTGGTGAGAATGCGGCGTCTTCCCATCTCCGGAATCGGTGGCGTCGCGGGCATCTCGCTGATTTACTGGATCTGTGCCGGGATGCGGGCTGCATACCGGCCCTTTGGGTACGACGAACTGGTGACGTGGTATGTCGCGCGACTGCCAAGTGTGGGGGCGATCTGGGCGGCCATGCACCAGGGAGTCGATCAGGAAGGGGCGCTGACTCACTTCGCCGTGCGCTTGTGCCACTGCCTTTTCGGCCCCGGGCACCTGGCCACCAGGCTGCCGGCGCTGACCGGTTTCTGGATCCTGTTGCTGGGGTTGTACGTCTTCCTCGAACGCCGGCTCCCCCTGCCCTACGCACTGATCGGCATGGTCTTCCCGATGCTGACCTTCGCCTGGTCCTACGCCTTCGAAGCGCGGGCCTATGGGGTCGTCCTTGGCAGCGGCGCGATCGCCCTGGTGGCGTGGCAGAATGTGGCGGAGGGCTGCTGGCGGCGACTCTCGCTCGCCGCCATTGCGGTGAGCCTGGCCATCGGCGCCGGCAGTCACGCCTTTGCCGTACTGATCGCCGTCCCGCTCGCGCTCGGCGAAGGCATGCGCACGCTGGAACGGAAACGACTGGACGTCTGGGTGTGGCTGGCGATGGCTGCAGGCGCTCTCGGGCTGTTGCCGCTGCTGAACTCCCACCCGGCAACCCGCGATTGGGACATGCACGGACTGCAACCCGGCTTATCCGAGTTCCCCGGGTTTTACGACACGGTATTCAGGCCCGCGGTCGCCCCCTTGTTGTTCGCGGTCCTCGCCGCCTGCGCGCTCACGCGCAGGGAAAAGGAACCCGCCGCGGCGGGCCCCGTTCTGCCTCGCCACGAGAGCGCCGCCCTGATCGGTTTCGTAGTGGCGCCGCTGGTCTTTTTTCTCGGCCACTTCGTATCCCACCGGTTTGTGTTCTTTCCGCGGTACGGGCTATTGTGCGTGATCGGCGTGGCCTGCGGTTCGGCCATCATGATGTATCGTGCGAGCGGAGGAGGACGCCGGGCGGCGGCTGTGATTCTGGCCGTACTGGTGGCATGGCTGGCGGCGGCGCGTGGCAGGGAGGCCTTTGCGATGGCCAGCGAGCCGCGCCTGCAGTTCGAGTGGTCCAATCCCGCGCTGGTGAATGCTCTGGCGACAGGCGCGCCGGTAGTGACCATCGATCCCCGGATCTTCTTTGCCGCGGATTACTACCTGCCCGCCGATACCCTGGATCGCCTCTACTACGTGACGGCCGATCGCGAGACGGTGCGCCAATACGAATGGCAGGACATCGCCGATCAACTCATACTCCACGAGGTGCGTGTACTCCCCGTGCGCGCCCACGTGGAGACTCTGCGCAACTTTGCTGCCCGGAATCCCCACTTCCTGCTGCATAGCGCCGGTGCCTATCCCGCCCTCTACGATGTGCTGCTGCGGCAGGGCTGGCGCCTGACATTGAAGGTCCAGAGTGGCAGCGAATGGATTTACGACGTCAGTACAGCGGAAACTTCGACCTCGGGCGCGCCGCCACGATGAGAGTGCCGCCGCGACGCATCAGCGTCGACGCCGCGGTCAGCCCTAGCGCCGCCGCGGCCATCAAAGCACCTGCCGCGCACGAGGCGCCGGCCGCCATCCGTCCGACGCGGCGCGGTTTTCCGGTGAGGGCGTCGAACAGGACATTCGGCGTGCCGCTGAAGAAGTTCAGGGAACTTTGAATCCAGCCGAACCAATCGTACTCGAGTTCCTGGTGCGCTGTGCGCACCACTTCGAAACCGGCCGCGTCGAGCAGGCGCGTTACCGAAGGCGCGGTGAAGTGAAACAGATGGCGCGGCACGTCCAGATGCAGCCAGTGCCGCCCGAAAACACGTGCCTGGAGTCCGCCGAAATCCGGCACCGCCACCAGCAGGGTGCCATTGCGCGACATCATGGCTCTTAGCTGGCGCAGATACTCCAAGGGCTGCGGCACGTGCTCGAGGACGTGCCACATCGTGACGCAGCCGTAGGGGGCCAGCGCCCCGGCCTCTCTCAGTGTGGAAACGATCCGATGATTCCGGTTGCCGTGCGCGCCGTGCGGTTCCACGCCCACGGTGCTCCAGCCGGCATGGCTCGCCGTGTCCAGAAAGCCGCCGTCTCCGCAGCCCACGTCCAGCAGGCGGGCTCCCTCGGCAGGCGAGGCGTGGCGGGCGACCAGGCGACGGCGGCGCCAGTTGCAGAACTGCGCGGTGAAAGAGTGCCGGTTGCCGTAGTAGCGCTCCCGATAGTACGCCGACACACGGGCGGGGACCGGCGAAGTCACCCCCATCCCGCAGCCCGGACAGCAATCGATGCTGAATTTCTCGCCGCTAATGGGGTCGCGAACCTCCCGCGTATGCGATTTCAGCGTGCAAAGGCACAGGGGACAACTCTGCGCGATTCTGTTCGCGGGTGCCGTCCGGCTTAGAACGGTTGCTGCCACGGCTTCGGCTTAGCATCCCCCTTTGCCGTCAAAGACTATCAGATGCACCTCCATTGCGCACCCTTGTACTGGGCGATCCAGTACGAATACCGTACGACGGATTCCAGATGCCGACCTCCGAATTCGGCCATGCAATTGCCCTAGCCATCCAGGACGAGAAAAAAGACCCGCTAGGATCTGCCCCGGCCTGCGCTTTCCATTTGCGCTCCCGGGGTCAATTAGGGTAATCTCTATATATAATCGGTAGATTGATCCCTACTGGAATTAAGGTGATTATGGCGACAAGCACTGAGGAAGCACTTTTTCAACGCGAACAGCTTGAGAATGAACATGTTAAAACTGTCCGGGAAGAAATCGAAATCTTTCGGACCAAATCAATGTCCTTCCTCACAGGGGAGATTACGGAAACTGAGTTCCGTCCTTTCCGCCTGAAGCACGGCATCTATGGACAACGCCAGCCGGGCGTACAGATGGTCCGCTGCAAGATCCCGGGCGGGTTACTCACCGCACGTCAGGTGGGTCAACTGGCGCGGATCGCCGATGAATTCGGCGGCGGACGCAGCCACCTTACCACTCGCCAGAATCTGCAATATCACTTCGTCCCCCTGGCGCGTGTGCCGGACCTGATGCATCTGCTGGCCGATGTCGGCCTGACCAATCGCGAGGCCTGCTATAACACCGTCCGCAACGTGACGGCCTGTCCGTGGGCGGGTCTCGCGCAGGACGAGGTCTTCGACGTGCGCCCGTACGCGCAGCGCCTGGCCTACGCCTTCCTTCGCAAGGACCTCACCGGCAACCTGCCGCGCAAATTCAAATTCGCTTTCGATGGCTGCAGCCACCAGGATTGCATTCAGGGCGCCATCAACGATGTAGGCCTGCGCGCCGTCATCCGCGACGGCAAGCGCGGCTTCCGCATGGTGATCGGCGGCGGCCTCGGTCCGCTGCCCACCGAAGCGCAACTGCTCGAGGAGTTCGTTCCCGAAGAGCGGCTGCTCAACAAGTGCGAGGCCATCGTCCGCGTTTTCAATCAATACGGCAACCGCAAAAACAAGAACACGGCGCGCATGAAGTTCGTGATGCGCAATCGCGGCCTGGAATGGATGCGCGAGCAGATCGAGATCGAGTACAACAAGATCCTCCAGGGTGGCGCCATCGCATGGCCCGAGATTGTACCGGAAGGCTTCGGCGGGTACGAGTCGAACCCCCAACCGCTGGGCAATGGCGCGCTGCTACCCGTGGTCAACCAGCCCTCCAGCGGCAACGCCGCGTACGATCAGTGGCTCGATACAAACGTCAAGGAACAGAAGCAGACCGGCTACGCCGCGGTCACCGTAACCGTGGATCAGGGCAACCTGACCGGCGACCAGTGGCGCGGCCTCGGCAAACTCGCCGCCACCGCAGGCGACGCGCTAGTGCGCA
>Ga0207071_1182_pt1 | contig 10474 bp, 9 predicted proteins | sample Alteio_BWMinHeat_67_FD_153531 | JGI IMG/M metagenome (GOLD analysis project Ga0207071, IMG submission 153531) | Enriched cells from forest soil in Barre Woods Harvard Forest LTER site, Petersham, Massachusetts, United States -... | ecosystem: Environmental > Terrestrial > Soil > Temperate forest >...
GGCGAGCTTGATCCGTCGAGCCCAGTGGTCGCCCTCGTGCGAGCCATGCGCCATCCGGCGCGGGTCAAATTGTGTGGAGCAACAGCCGATCCCGCGAGCGCCCTTTCGGACGCCGATATCTTTTTCTATCCGCTGCAACGCAATCACTACGGCACGGCCGAGAACGCGCTTGTCGAAGCGATGTCACTCGGGTTGGTTCCGATCGTCTTGGACAATGCGGCAGAGAAGGCAATTATTCGTGACGGCGAAACCGGTCTTGTCGCGCAGTCGATCGAGCAAGCCGGATCGTTATTGCAGAGGCTACTGTCGTCGCCGGGCCTCCGCGATAGGCTCTCGCGAAACGCCGCTATGCATGTCGCGGAGACGCGAACGCCAGCTATTACGGCGCGCGACCTGCTGGTCTTGTGGCTAGGCATGCTGAGCAAGCCGCGGCAGGACCATGATTTCCGGCAGGCCGTGGGAGGAAGTCCGTCGGATTGGTTCACGGCGACACAAGGCAAAACAAGATTGGTGCGGAATTCACCGAACGGAGAGGGCTCTCCGCAATCCTCTAAAGGCACGCTCGCACATTTTGAAAGCGTATTCCGGGGGGATGTGTCCCTGGTGAGGCATCGGTGACGGATGCCGGCTGCCCTATCGGGTGGTGCCTCAATCGATCGCGGCCCCTTCCGACGGGCCAGCTTGAGGCGCTACGATGACGTCCCGAGCCTGGGAGGCGGCGATGGAATGGTACCCCAGAACGCGTGGCGAACCGGTTGAGGCCGACGCCGCAAGACTAGCACGCCAACGCATGGCAACGACGCGCAAGGCGCGCAGTGCGCTCAAGGGCCAGTGAACGTGACGGCCCGGTCAGCGTTTCGCATCGGCACCGGAGCAGGGTTTTCTGCTGATCGATTGGACCCCGCGGTCGATCTCGCCGAGCAAGGCGATCTCGACATCATGGTCCTGGAATGTCTCGGCGAACGCACCGTCGCCTTTGGCCACCGCGACCGCATAGTCGACCCGTCGCGCGGTTACAATCCGCATCTCGAAATGCGAATGAATGCGTTGCTGCCGACCTGCCGCGCGGCGGGCACCGTCATCATCACCAACATGGGCGCGGCCAATCCGCGTGCCGCGGCCGCCCGGACAATTGAAGTCGCCCGCAAGCTCGGGTTCAAGGGGCTCAAGGTTGCATGCATCGAGGGCGACGACGTCGCCCGTGCGGTTCCGCGCGACCAGCCGTTCATGGACGAGCCGGGCAACCTCTCCGACGTAGACATGCCGGTGGTCGGAATGAACGCTTATCTCGGCTCCGACGCCATCGTGCCGGCGCTCGAGGCCGGCGCCGATGTGGTGATCGGCGGGCGGCTGGCCGATCCCTCGATGTTCCTCGCGCCATTGGTGCACCGCTTCGGCTGGAACGGCAGCGACCTCCAGCGGCTCGGCGCCGGGACCTTGGTCGGCCACCTGATGGAATGCGGCATGCAGGTAACCGGTGGATATTTCGCCGATCCCGGCATGAAGGACGTTGACGGGCTCTCGCGCTGTGGCTTTCCGATCGCTGAAGTCACCGAGGATGGAAGCGCAGTCATCACCAAGCTGCAGACGGCTGGCGGATGCGTCAACCTAGCTACGGTCAAGGAGCAGCTTCTTTACGAGGTGCACGATCCGGCGCGCTACATCACGCCGGACGTCACCGCGGATTTCAGCAGAGTGGTCGTCGAGAATGCCGGCGCCGATCGTGTGCGTGTGTCGAATGCAGGAGGCAGCGCCCGGCCGGACAGCCTCAAGGTGACGGTTGGTTTTGATGGCGGCTTCCAGGGCGAGGCGGGCGTAAGTTATGCGGGTCCTGCGGCGGTCGAGCGCGGCCGACTCGCGGTCGAAATTGTTGGGCACCGAATTTACAAACTCCTCGGCGGGCAGCCCGACCTGCGTTTCAGCCTTATCGGGGTCAATTCCCTGTTCACGAACGCCGGGACGTACCCCGCCGAGACCGAGGACGTGCGCCTGCACGTCGCCATGCGTTCGCGGCGGCGGGAAGAGGTGGAAGTCTTGCTGTGGGAAGTGGAGTCGCTGCTGTGCTGCGGCCCGGCCGGCGGCGGCGGATTCCGCGGCGTCATCGCTCCCTGCGTGATGACGAAATCGGTATTGATCGAGCGGGACCTCGTCAGGCCGACAGTCGAGATTCTGATGGCATGAACGCGTCGAGCCGCAACGCCCGCCGCATCGTGCGCGATATCGCGCATGCTCGGGCCGGCGACAAGGGCAACACATCCAACGTAAGCGTCTGGGTGTATGACCCGGCCGACTTCGAGTTGTTGAAGAAAACGCTCACTTCCGAACGCATTAAACGCGCCTTTCCGCACCTTATTCGCGGCGAAGTTACGCGCTACGAACTGGAACACCTGCACGGGCTTAATTTCGTGATGCGCGAAGCACTCGAGGGCGGCGTCAACCGCTCGCTCAACCTCGACTCGCACGGCAAGTCTTGGAGTTATCTGCTGCTCGGATTACCGGTCGATGAAGGCCCCTGAAACGCTGCCCGCGCGGTAAAACTCACTGCGCAAGGTGAGGGGGCATCAGGCTCAGATACCCACTTACGGGATTTGCTGCAGTGCACGTTCCAAACGGCACCCTGTCACAGGGCGTTGGCGATAACTCAAGCGAGGCCTTCATGACCCTTATGTAACTTTACACCGCATGTATCATTGGTTGTAATGCGTGTCCTAACGGACGCGGTAGGCCATTCATCGGGGACTGCCGTATCCCAATACAAATAGAAAATCGTGGGAGTGGATGCAATCAAACAATAACGAGGAGGAATAAGAGATGACAAAACGGTTATCCGTCACGCGACGCCGGTTCCTGAGGGACACTGGCCTAACTATTGCCGCAACGCCAATGCTCTCCGCGCCATTTGTGTCGCGCGGCTTGGCCGCCGACAAATCGCTATCGATCGTGCAATGGGCCCATTTCGTTCCCGCATACGATACCTGGTTCGACAAATTCGCTAAGGATTGGGGCGATAAGAATAAGGTCGCGGTCACGGTTGACCACGTTCCCGTGCAGAACATTCCCGCGCGCGCGGCCGCAGAAGCGTCAGCCGGATCCGGCCACGATCTTTTCGGGTTCAACGGGTCGGGCGGCGCGCATCTCTACCGTAAGTTCTTTGTCGACGTCGCCGACCTCGTGAAGGAAACCGAGAAGAAATACGGCAAGGTGTCCACCATCGGCAAACAGCTTGGCTACAACGCGGACGACGGCAGCTGGTCTGCGTTCCCCGATTTCTACATCAACTTCCCCGGCATGTATCAGAAGAGCCTGTGGGACGAGATCGGGATGTTGCCGGACACGTGGGACAACCTGCGTATCGGCGGCGCCAAGCTGAAGGCGAAAGGCCATCCTGTCGGCATGTCGCTCGGGCACAGTAACGACCCCAGCACGGCCTGGCGCGGCCTGTTGTGGTGTTATGGCGCTTCCGAGCAGGACGAGGCCGGCAAGAAAATCATCCTCAACAGCAAGGGGGCGATTGAGGCGACAAAGTATGTTGCCGCGCTCTACAAGGAAGCGATGACGAACGAAGTGTTGTCGTGGAACGACTCCAGCAACAACCAGTACATCGACTCCGGTGTAGGCTCGTACATCATCAACCCGATCTCGGCTTACCGGACGGCACAGACGCTTAACAAGAAGCTGGCCGACGACATCTACGTCATCAAGCCGCCGAAGGGCCCGGTGAAACAGATTATGGGTGCTGCATCCGAATTCTACGGCATCTGGAAATTTGCCAAGAACAAGGAAGCGGCGATCGAGTTCCTCAGGTACTATTCGGCGAACTGGCCGGAAGCCTTCAAAGCGAGCGAGGGCTACAACAATCCGTGCTTTGCCGGCCTTGTGCCCAAGCCGATGCCGATCCTGTCGAACGATCCGACATCGACCCCGCATGACAAGCTGGCGATCTTGCAGGACTCGGAGCAGTGGTCGGCCCTCCCGGGCTATCCGGGACCTGCGACGCCGGCGATGGACGAAATTTACTACCAGTTCATCATCAACGATATGATGGCGAAGGCGGCCACGGGTCAATCGACCGCCGAAGAAGCGGTCAAGTGGGCCACGGGGCAGTGCGAAGCCATCATGAAGAAATGGGCCGGCAAGGCCTGATTGCATAAGCCCGGGCCGCGCTCTCAGGTGCGGTCCGGGTCATGCCGGCGCCATTGGTGGTCGGTTCGAGGGAGATACGGATGACGCTCCGCCGATTGTGGGATTGGCGGGGCGCGTTCTTAGTTTTGAATTCTGGGAGGGTCAATGGCTGCGGTATTGACAAGGGATATCGTCAAGAAATTTGGCGAGGTTCCCGCCGTGAACGGCATCAGCCTGACGGTGTCGGACGGAGAGTTCATGGTGCTGCTCGGCCCCTCGGGCTGTGGCAAGACGACCTATCTGCGCATCATCTGCGGACTCGAAAAACAGACGAGCGGCGATCTCTTGATCGGCGGCGATATCGTCAACGATATTCCGCCGCGCGCCCGCGGCGTGGCTATGATGTTCCAGAGCTACGGCCTCTACCCACACTTTACGGTGCGCAACAACATCGCCTTTCCGCTCAAGACGCAGAGCGTTCCTCGCGCTGAAATTGACAAGAAAGTCGAGTGGGCGTCGCAACTGCTTGGTATCGGGCATCTGCTTAACCGGCGGCCGCGTCAGCTTTCCGGCGGCGAGCGCCAGCGTGTCGCGCTCGCGCGCGCGTTGGTACGCGAACCGACCGTGCTGCTGCTCGATGAGCCGCTGTCCAACCTTGACGCCAAATTGCGCGCTTCGGCGCGCCTGGAGATCAAGCAGTTTCAGCAGCGGGTCGGCATCACCACCATTTATGTGACCCACGACCAGGTCGAAGCGATGGGCATGGGCGACCGCATCGCCGTGATCGACCATGGCGTCGTGCGGCAGGTGGGAACGCCGACGGAAATCTACGACGACCCCGCCGACCGCTTCGTCGCGACCTTTGTCGGCACGCCGCCCATGAACATCGTCTCCAGGAACGGCGGCTATCTCGGCTTCCGCCCGGAAAACTTCCTGCCCAAGGAAATGATGGACGACGAAGCCTTTACCGAATTCAAGTTCCGCGTCGATCGCTCCGAATATCTCGGCTCCGAGCGCATCGTTTACGGCGCGATGGAAGGCTTTGACCCCAACCAGGTGATCACGGCAAAACTGCCGCCAGCGCACGTTGCGGACGAATGGATTCGGCCGGGCGAGTGGCACCCCTTCGCCGTGCGCAACAGCGCGCTGCGCAATTTCGACAAGGACGGCAAACGAGCCAGCCGCCACTAGGACGGGTATTCAAAGATGGTCGCAATCGCTGAATCAGTCCCAAGGCCAGCCTCGCGCTTCCGGTTCATCTTCGACCGGCGCGATGTGCTCGGTGCCATCTTCGTCTCACCGGCAATCCTCTACGTGCTGCTGCTGGTCGGCGTGCCATTTCTGATGGCGGTGTATTATTCGGTCAGCGCCTACACAATCTACGATCCTTCCTGGCGCTTTGTCGGCATGGCGAATTTCGAGCAGATACTCGAAAATCCCGACTTCCGGCACACGCTGAGCAACACCTTCATTTTCACGTTCGGGTCGCAGATCCTTGGTCTCATCCTCGGTAAATTTGGTGCACTGGTGCTGTTGCGCCCGTTTCCCGGCCGCAAGCTCGTCAGGGCGATCATCATATTGCCGTTCGCCGTGCCGGTCGCACTCGCCACAGTCGCCTGGCAGTGGATGTTCGATTCGCTCTACAGCGTCATTAACTGGACGATGATTGCGCTAGGCCTCATCGACCGCGCGAACGCGCCGAACTGGCTCGGCAACCCGGATCTGGCGATGCTGTCGGTGATCGTCGTCAATGCCTGGCGTTTCTTTCCGTTTGCCATCGTCATTTTCCTTGCCGGCATCACTGCCGTGCCGCAAGACGTCCTCGACGCTGCGACAGTTGACGGTGCCGGTTTCTGGCGCCGCAACTACCAGATCATCGTGCCGATGATCCTGCCGATTGTAGCCATCGGCCTCATTTTCGGTATCGTGTTTACCTTTACCGATCTTTCCATTGTCTTTCTCATGACCATGGGCGGTCCGATCGGTGCAACCACGGTGCTGGGCTATTCAGGTTTCCAGACCGGCATCGTTTCCGGCGACGTCTCGCATGGCGCCGCCATCTCGCTGTTCATGCTGCCGGTGCTGCTCGTCGTAGTCGTCTTGATGCTGCGCTTCATCAAGCGGCGGGAGATCTGAAATGCCACGCGCCACCGTCGCCAAAGCCGCGCAAGAGACCTCATTCTATGCAGCGGTCGCGTTCTTCTTCATCCTTGCTGCCTTCCCGTTCTATTGGATGGTGATCACATCGTTCAAGACCGATGCGGACCTTTACAACGTCGCGCATATCCCGTTCTGGTTCAACGATCCGCCCACGCTCAAGCATTTCCAGTATCTGTTCCACGAGACCCTGTTCGCGCGCTGGCTGTTGAACTCGCTGGTCATCGGCATCTGCGTCGTCGCCATCACGCTCGTCACCGCGCTGCCGGCTGCCTACAGCCTGGCGCGGATGACCGGCAAGAACGGCGAGGCCCTGGGGATCGGCATCTTCCTCACCTACCTGGTGCCGCCAACGCTTCTCTTCCTGCCGCTGTCGCGTGTCATTGCCGTTCTGGGCTTGCAGAATTCGATGTGGTCGCTGGTGCTGGTCTACCCGACCTTCACCATACCGTTCTGCACCTGGCTATTGATGGGGTTCTTCAAATCCATACCGCCCGAGATCGAGGAAGCGGCGATCGTCGACGGCTGCAGCCTGTTCGGCGCTTTCATCAAGATGGCACTCCCGCTGTCGCTGCCCGGAATCCTGACGGTGGTGATCTTCACGTTCACCTTGACCTTGCAGGAGTTTGTCTACGCGCTGACCTTCATATCGTCGTCGGCGCAGAAGCCGATCACGCTCGGCGTGGCGACCGATCTCATTCGCGGCGATATCTTCTATTGGGGCGAGATCATGGCCGGCGCGCTCATCGCCAGCATTCCGGTGGCGATCGCCTACAATTTTTTCCTCGACAACTTCATCGCCGGCATCACCGGCGGCGCCGTCAAATAGGCGAAGCGAAATTCCCGCCATTTTTTAAACAGGACGCCGTTATCGGTCCTTTTGCGAACCTTTCTTTTTGTGGGTTTGGCCGGCCGTGAAGGGCTCCGCGCGAAAGGGAACTTCCTTCGACCCACTCACTTCTTACGGCACGATCTCGGCGAGTTCGATCAAATTGCCGGACGGGTCTGCGAAGAAGGCGAGCTTGCGGCTGATGGCGTCGAGTTTGAACGGCTCGGTCACGATCTTGACACCGCGGGCTCTAAGGTCGGTGACGGCCTTCTCGATATCCGGCACGTTGATACAGAAATGGTGATAGCCGGCATAACGAAGGCTATCACCAAGATCAGAATACCCGGGAGCGTCAATCGGCAGAGGATCGCCGCCACCCAGCAATTCCACCAGGAAGGCGTCGTCGTTCGGCGGCGCGATGTAGGCGAGCTGCTCGTCGCCGTAGGGCCATTCGTGCACAACGCGAAAATCGAGCTTTTCGACGTACCAGTTCTTCGCCTCGTCTAGGTCTTTCACACGCACGCCTACGTGGTGACCACGCCAGCCTGCAAAGGGTGAAACGGGTATTTTTGGGGGGAGTTTGAAATCGCTCATGACAGTTCTCCTGTTCTCGCGGCCGGCCGCCGGGCCATTTCCTATCTGATGTGCGTCAGCAGAAAACCAAGCAACGCCAGCACTGTTGCGAATAGAATTACGGAGCTCGCTTTCCAAAAAAGCAGGGGGTTTTGTTGGATTAGCGGTCGCGAAACTGTTTCGAGATTTCGGTTCGGACGCTGAAGGTCGAAGATAAACTCGGATAGTTCGTCGTAGCGCCGGAGTGGCTCGATCTCGACCGCCTTTTTTAAGCTGCCGTCTATCCATGCGGGAATTTTGCGACTCTCATCGAGAGCGGAGCGATACCGCAGTTTACGCTGATGCGCCCTGGACCGCGCCTTTGCAACGTCGGCGCCATAAGGCAGACGCCCCGTCAGCATTTGGTAGGTGATGACACCAAGGGAGAAAATGTCGGACCGTAAGGTCGCCTCTTCACCGACGAAGTATTCAGGAGCCGTGTACTGAGCAGTCCCCAGGATTCCCATGCTCGGCAACGGATCGTCAGCGATGCCTAAAACTCGCGTCGAGCCGAAATCAATAATCTTCGCCGTGCCGGTCTTGTCGATCATGACGTTCTCCGGTCGCAGGTCCTGATGCAGCATTTCCATGCGGTGGAAAGCCTGCAGACCCTTGGCGATCTGCTCTATGATGCCGCGCACCGTTTCCAACGCCGGCACAGGGTTGTCGATCATCCATTGTGTCAGTGTCTGTCCGTCGATGTGTTCGGTAGCGACATAGAGATAGTTGCGTCGCCGTGATTGCGCGCGCGGCTTGATCACATGGGCGCTGTCGATGCGCCGCGCCACCCATTCCTCCATCCTGAACCGTTGCAAGTAAGCCGGATCGCCGTGCAGGTCGATCGACGGCGTCTTAAGCGCGACGGTCGCCCCGTCAGCGCTATCAATCGCCAGATAAATATGACTTCGGCTGCTTGCGTGGATTTCGCGGATGATTTGATAGCCGTCAAATAACATCCGCGGCTCGAGTAGCGGCGGGCAGGGCAGGTCGGCAGCTTGTCCTACGATGTCGCTTGCCTGGCCATCCGGAAGTGCGTCGATGCGGAGGATCTGCACGGTCAAATTATCCGAGCTCCCCTGACGGTACGCCTCCTCGACAATGGTCTTCGCGGCCCCGTCAAAATCTCCAACGTTGCGGCCGGCTATTTCAGCGATAAAGTGCGGGTTGACGTGCTCGTAAACACCGTCCGTCGCCAGAACAAAAATGTCCCCCGTTTCGATTGGCACGGTCCGGTAGTCGATCTCGATCTGCTGGTTCACGCCCAAAACGCGGGCCAAGTAGCTCTGCTCGGATGATACAATGACATGGTGGTCCTCGGTGAGCTGCTCGAGTGTCTTTCCCGTGACACGATAGACACGCGCGTCACCGATGTGGAAAATATGCGCCGTGGTCGATCGCACGATCATGGCACTGAGTGTGCAGACGTAACCTTTGTCCCGATCATGAGGAAATTGACTCTGCCGTGTCTGCGCGTGAAGCCATGAGTTTGTGGCGACGATGACACGCTGTGCCGACATTTTGACCGACCATGCTTCCGAAGTGCAGTAATAGTCGGTGAGAAAGCTTTTGACCGCGGATTCGCTGGCGATGTGGCTGACCTCGCTGCTCGAGATGCCGTCGGCAAGGACAATGGCGACGCCCTTCAGGCTCAGCAGTGGCTCGGGCGGAATCAGCACCCCATGGAAATCCTGATTGATCTCCTTGCGGCCCTTGTCCGAATACTGCCCGATCGAGATCGCGAGCTGGCCAGCCATCCCTCGCACCAAAGAAATAGAACCCCAACCCGGACGGGTCGGGGCTCTACCGTAGCAGCAAATTGCCCTTTAAGCGGCGGCTTTGAGCTTGGCGTGGGCGACGGTGCGCTTCGCCGCTGTGCGCGCGTGCGTCGCGTAGAGGGTGAGCCCGGTAAAGGCGAGACCGCCAACCAGATTGCCCAGCACAGTCGGGATCTCGTTCCAGATGAAGTAGTCCCTGATCGAGAATGGCGCGTGCAGCATAAGGCCCGCGGGGAACAGGAACATATTCACCACTGAGTGCTCGAACACCATGTAGAAGAACACGAAGATCGGCATCCACATGGCGATGACCTTGCCGGGCACCGAGGTCGAAATCATCGCGCCGACGACGCCGGTCGAGACCATCCAGTTGCACAGCATGCCGCGCATGAACAGCGTGAGCATGCCGGCCGCCCCGTGCGCCGCGTACCCCAGCGTTCGGCCCTCGCCGATATTGCCTATCACGGTACCGACCTTATCGGGCCCTTGCGTAAAGACGAACGTCGTCACACAGGCCATGAAAAAGGCGGTGGTGAGCGCGCCGGCGAAGTTGCCGATGAAAACCAGCCACCAGTTGCGCATGACGCCGCCGAACGTGACGCCGGGACGCTTGTCGAGCAAAGCAAGCGGAGTAAGAACGAACACACCGGTCAACAGGTCGAAGCCCAGAAGATTCAACATGACGAAGCCGACGGGAAAGATCAGGGCGCCGACGAGCGGCTGGCCGGTGTTGACGTTGATCGTGATCGCCATCCACGCGGCCAGTGCGAGAATGGCGCCGGCCATGTAGGCGCGCACGATCGTATCTCGGGTCGACATGAAGATTTTGGATTCTCCAGCGTCGATCATCTTGGTGACGAATTCCGAAGGGGCGAGATATGACACAAGACCTCCTTTAGCGTCGTTGCATATAGAGCGCGCCCAATCGCCAGAGCAATTGACATGCCAACTGCCACGCGGCTGGTGCTGCATGTTCCTG
>Ga0207071_1183_pt1 | contig 10367 bp, 13 predicted proteins | sample Alteio_BWMinHeat_67_FD_153531 | JGI IMG/M metagenome (GOLD analysis project Ga0207071, IMG submission 153531) | Enriched cells from forest soil in Barre Woods Harvard Forest LTER site, Petersham, Massachusetts, United States -... | ecosystem: Environmental > Terrestrial > Soil > Temperate forest >...
AAACAGAAGGAAACCAGCGAGTTAGGCGAAACTGAAGGCTTTTTGCGGCTTTCGGTGAGGACTCACGGCGCGCGTCTTCAATGATTCCGTTTTCTTTGAGGACTCGCCGGACGACTGCTCAATGCAAGCCGGAAAGCCCGAGTAATTTGTTGCCCGTATATAATAATAACGATGCAGGCTGGGGGGCGAGAGTGCTGGAACCTTCCCCAATCCCGAATCGCAGCATTCGCAGATGGCAAGACGAATATCTTTTAGAATGAATTGCATACAAGGGTGCAGAGTGGATAGATGAACGCTACCTCGTCTCTCGCGAGTAATCGGCGCTCGCCAGGCCGCGAGAAGGTGTTGGCAACTGCTTTCGAGTTTTCACAGCGCGGGCTGGACCAGACGATCATCCGGCGCATCCGTTTTCAGGAGGCCCGGGAATCTATCGCAACCGGCACAGTGATTGAGGATTATCCCGACACATGGATGCAACCCAGACGTACTTTCGAAACAAAGCGGCTCTGATTACAGGCGCATCATCGGGCATCGGCCAGGAACTCGCATGGCAATTGGCTCAGGCGGGAGCGATGGTAACGCTGGCGGCTCGCCGGAAAGAATTGCTCGAGGCGCTGGCACAGAAAATTGTGGCCGCAGGGAAGCGCCGGCCGATTGTTGTCGAATGTGACGTTACGCGAGACGGCGATCTGGAACGCGCCGTGGCGGAAACCATTCGTGAGTTTGGCAAGCTGGACATCGCGATTGCAAACGCGGGATTTGGCGTCGTCGGCCCCTTGAAGGAACTCTCCATCGGGAATTACCGCCGCCAGTTCGAAACGAACGTGTTCGGAGTGCTGCGGCCGGTCTATGCGGCGCTTCCAGAGATTGAAAAGACGAAAGGCAACATCGTAATCATCGGCAGCGTTGCCGGCTGGATACCGATGCCCGGTGGCTCCGCTTATGGAATGAGCAAGTTTGCGGTGCGAAGCCTGTCGAATTCGATTCTGCCGGAGTTGCGCCAGGCCGGTGTCAAGGTGACCTTGATCAGCCCCGGCTTCGTCGCCAGCAACATCGGACGCGTAGACAATGACGGGAATCCGCGGGACTCGGTTAAGAACGGGCCTCCAGCCTGGCTCGTGATGCCTACCGACAAAGCAGTGAAACAGATTCTCCGCGCCGTGGCTCAAGGAAGACCCGAGGCGGTCATTACCGGCCACGGAAAGATGCTCGTCGCCCTCGAACGGTTTGCGCCATGGGTGCTTCGCGCGATCGGCAGAAAAATGGCTGCACAAACGCGGCCGGATGATACTCGTTGACCGTGGCCCATTTCCTTCCGTAAAAAGGATCGATAACGACCGGTGCAACTGTCGCGGAAGCGTCGCACGATGGTGTCATAAGCGATTCGTCGCGAGTTTAGCTATCGGCTGGTTTCCGGAAAGGCTATACGGCCATCAGAAACATCGGCTGCCCCTCGCCCTGCCCCATGACTCGCGCGAACAACGTTTTTCGCCGGAACCGTTAACTTTCGTTCCAATAAATCGTAGTAAATGGTTGAAGTGTGGGGAACAAATCCCTCGCTAGCGTCGTATGCCTGACAATCGGCTGCGGGTGTGCCCGGCCCGAAGATTACGCTATGGATGACCATCAGGAGATCCCCAATACTCCGCCCCCTGATCCCCGGGACTTGCCGGGCCGGTTGGCCAGCCCGAGTACTTTTTCGCTGATCCTCGATTTCAAGGGTAGAGCTACGTTGCAAACGGCGTCCGCCGACCCGGCCGCGCTCGTTCGTGAGCTCAACGGGGAATCCGCAGCTATTGGCAACACTGCAGCCGAAGAGATCAGAAGCACCCTCAAACCGCAGTTGCCCGCAGCAGAGGTATCGGTGACCATCGACTTCGCTCCCGGAAGCATCCAGTGGTCCGGAGTGGTCTTGATTGTGGACCACTTTGCCAGGATCGCGGAGAACGCTGGCTTCTCGGAGTACGTCCGTAAAGCAATCCAGTTGGTACTCAACAAGGCGATCAGGAGTCGTATCGAAACGCATGCGGTCGAGCAGAACGCAGCGGTAAAACGTGTGGTCACCAGGGCGGCGCCCGCCAAAGCGCAGATTCTGTCGCAGCGGCGCAGTGGTTTTCTGTGGTGGTGTGCCGGGGCGGTTCCGGAGACCCTGCGCTTGTATCCGAGTGAAAAGGCCAAGTATGAAGGCATCGGCGGCGCGGTTCTGACCACCGGTGCACTCGCGTTCCTCTCGGGGTTTTACGCCATCTACACGACGCTCGCTGCGGGACCGTACAGCGTCCTGGTGTCCATTGGGTTCGGCATGTTGTGGGCAGCCGCCATCTTCAATCTCGACCGGTATATTGTCTCCTCCCTGCGAAAGCCCACCGGCGCTGGAACGCCCTGGCGGCAGCGCTTCGCGCAAACGTGGCTTCCGGCGGTGCCGCGGCTGGGCCTGGCGATCCTGATCGGCATTACTCTCTCGAAACCCCTCGAGCTCCGGCTTTTTCATAGCGCGATAGCAGGTCAGGCCGAGATCAACCGCGATGCCGCCGTTATGGCCAAACGCGCAAGTTTGACCGCAAGCAGCCGGATGAGTGAAATGAGCGCAGAACTGGACAAGCTGAACGCGGAGATTGCGGGGGCCGAAAACCGAACAAAGTTCCTGGAAGACGAATTTCGTAACGAGGCGGATGGTACTGGAGGGAGCCACCGCTACGGTTACAGCGAAGTTGCGCAGGTGAAAGAGGCCGCTGCCCGGGAGGCCCGGCGGCAACTCACCGCACTCCAAAGCTCATTGCAGGGGCGGGTAGACCGGCTTCAGACTGAGAAAGACACCACCACCGCCCTGATTAACCAGCAGGTAGCCGCGTTTCGTCAGAGTCTGGCCGATGACTTCCTTACGAAGATGGCGGCGCTGGCAGATCTGTCCGCTAACTCGGTGGCCGTCTGGTGGATCAGCACCTTCGTCATGTTGCTGGTGATCGGAATAGAAATCACGCCAGTGCTCGTGAAGGTACTCTCGCCGACCGGTCCCTATGACGTGAAACTGGACGCAATGAACAGCGTCGAGACCCACGAAGCTCTCCTCAAGAGGGATACGGCCGTCCGCATCGCCTCCCACCACTACGCGCAGCTCGAGAAGGCCGAACTTCAGGCCGACGACGCCCTCCTGAATGTCCGGACGACGCTTGCCCGGGATGAACTGGATTACCAGGCCAATCAATGGAGGAAAGCGAAAGCCGCCGGGGCTGCCATGACCATGGACCAATTCGTCAACGGCGTCCGCTCAGAAATCCTGACGCAGCGTTAGTTCCTGAATCCTGTGCTCCAGCCGCCGCTCGTCTTCAGCGCTCAATTTAGGCTAAGAATTGCGCCAGCGGCTCCCAGTAATGCGCCTTCCATCCCGACGCGAGGGTTTCCGCGTCGCCCTTGGGAAAGCCGGTATGGTCAAAGACGATCCTGGTTCCAGTTCCTTGTTCGACGAGTTCGAATTTCGCGATCGAGTAAACACCCGGATCCCAGTAGCTCACTCGCCAGGCCTGGACGATGCGCGTGTTCGGCACAAGTTCGAGGTGTCGTCCCAGAATGATGCCGCCGAACAGCGAGAACGCGCCGCCCACATTCGGACTGATTACTGTCGGCGACTTCTCGAGTGAAATGGCCGACTCTTTCGCTGCAATGATCTTTGTGACCTCGTTGAACTGCCTGGCGTTGGTAAGCGCTTCGTACACACGTTTTCGGCTTGCCTTGAGCACGGGTTCTTGATGAATGGATTCCGCGCTGTGAGCAATCTCCTCCGCGACTTGTGCCCAGACCTTCGCCGAGCCCATGGTCAGACCACCAACGGCGACGGCCACGCCGGTAATAAGCCGCCGTCGCGTTGGTGCAGTAGCCGGTGCGCTCATATTCATTCGTTCTCTCATCGACTGCCTCCGGGACTGTTGCGTTCGACCCTTCAAGCATGTTACCACTTCGAGTTCCCGGCAATCTCGTCGTCTAGAGCGTTCTCCGCTTGACCCATAAAGATCTCCAGCCTGTATTGACATTCATCACATTCAAGGAGGTGTGTCTTCTCCGAGGTTTCAAGGGAGTACTGCCAGTCGGGCGCCTCGGCCTCGGACAAAGCAAACAAACGCGCTGGATTGATGTGCTTCATAGACGTATTTGCAACGGCATGGCACGCTCCCATCCAAAGTTCGGTCCGAGTAAATCCAGCGGTTTAGCTGCGAGATACACATAGGGTCGTGACAAATCAGCTGCTCTGGTTGACAATTTCGCCACAGTCGGAGGAATTGCTGCCGCCGGGGTGGAGCCTGGGCGTTCCCGGATGACGCTCTCGTGAGTCTGTTTCCGCACTCGCACCTGGCCTCACGCACACGTCTTAGTCCTTCCCTGACGCGTGAGCCCCAACGCAGGGCCATTTAGTTTGAGCAAAAGCAGATGGGCTTCTCCGCCAAAGCAAGGTTGAAGGACGGCGAAACCCCCGTGACATTGCTGTTTCGCTTCGACGAAAACGGCCTGATCGAATCGGTGCGTGCCGAGGCGCGTGGGCGCGCCGTCGCCGGTGCATTGATTCCAACACCGTGGGAAGTTCGATGGGGCAACTACGAACTGAGCGACGGCGTATGCATCCAAACCGAAGGTGAGGTGGCGTGGCTGCTTCCCGAGGGGCCGCAGCCCTACTTTCGTTGTCGCCTCACGAACCTCCGTTATGAGTTTGCACCGTGATCGAACCGGCCCGAATCTGGCCCGGACACCCATCAAAACTCATCCAAGATCAGTATCCGGCTTGTTTTGTTATCCCACGTATCCAGGAGCACCGCTGCGAGGCCAAGCGAACTCCCTCCTACGGTGTTGTGGCGGCGGGTTTCAGCGTAACAACGGGCGAGGGGAGTCGAGAACCCACTGGGCCCGTGAACTCTTCCTTTGTCCCGTCATCGTAGTACTGGATGAATTTCCATGTCAGGTTCGATCCCTGTTTTGGATTAATTGCAAGCATCCCAAACTCGACAAATTCGTAAGGCTGGATCTTGCCGGTCCAGGTCGCCCCGATGATTTTCCCGTTATCGTCTTTCTTGAAATCGATCTTCCACCCGGGCTTGAACTCAAAATCGTAAACATCCAGTCCAGCGGGAAACTCACCTTCAACCTTGCTCGAACCCACTTGCTTTTCGTTCGGAACGCGCATCGTGTACTTTTCACGCGCACCAACAGTCGATTCCGTCGGCGCGATGCGGATGTGTGCCGAGGCGAGTTGCGCACACATCAATGCGATGGCGGTCATGAGCAAGAATCGTTTCATAGGAACCTCCGTTGATGTGTTTGTGTTTACTATTGATTGGCAGCTGCCGCCCCACCGAAGACTTTCGTGCCGTCGGTCTTGGTGATCGTGGCATTGCCAACTCGGAACGACGCCTCGCTCTTTGCTCGGCTGCCAGTTACATTGACGACCTCACCCGCTCTCAGAGTCGTCGCTCTCCATCCCTGGCGGAAGAGTGCGTTCGGGGCGCCTCCTTCAACTTCATAAACCACGGTTTTCCCGCTCGCATCCTTTGCTTCGATATGCGTGTAGATATGCGGGTTCATCCACTCGACTTTCTTCACGGTTCCTGTGAAGGTGACCGGCTTGTTCCGATCAAACTCCGCGGACACCGCATGGTGGGCAAGCGCCGGCGCCGCGGCGGAAATCAAACCGAAACCCAGGATCAAACCACCCAGGAGATTCCGTTTCATTGATACCTCCGAACTGCAAAAATATTTGGAACCTAGTCCGACGGGCTATCCGGCCGTCGACTTTCATAATCGTAGTGCCTTCGAATACATGTGATGCGGGAGACTACGGCGTCTCACCTTCGCTGGAGGCCGCACCCATCTTCTTGCCGGTCTTGGCCAGAGTCACATTTCTGGCGTTGCCGCGGTTGCTTCCGTTCTTGGCCAGCGTTCCAGCGACGATGACCTCGTCACCGAGCTTCATCGTATCCCGCTTCCATCCGCCGCCCTGCAGACCATGCGGCGGTCCCATTTCAAAACCCCAATTGGTGACGGTGCCGTCTGCATTCTTGACATCGATATAAAACCACACATGGGGATTCGTCCATTCAACCTTCGTAACGAATCCTTGCTTCGTTACAGGTTTCGCGGCATCAAACTCTGCCGCAAAGGAATGGTGTGCGATCGCCGGTACCGCTGAGACCAGCAAACCTGCTACGAGGCCAAAGAGAGCTACCACTGCGCCTTTTCTCATCCAAATTTCCTCCTGAATGGGTACTTGAACTAAATTGAACTTAGTCTTTACGCATCCCCTGCCTGGGTCAAACATAATAAACAACATGAATGAATCGTCATCTAGAAAACATGGGCTGTTTATTTTCAATCCGTCAGAATTCATCTGATCGGAATTACTCACGTTTGGAAGGTACTGAAGTGCACGACCTGATTGTCAATGTTCTCGAAACATGGGCCTCCTACTTTGCGAACCACAGGGCGCTTCGCACCTTCATCGATTTTTTGCATGTTGGCGGCCTGCTCGCTGGCGGCGGCGCCGCGATCTTTGCAGACCGGATCACGCTGATGGCCCGCCGTCTCGGTCCAGCGGCGCGTATCGAGCAACTGAATACACTCAGGGGCACACACCGCTTTGTCTTGGCCGGCCTGGCCGCAGTCATAGTCAGCGGTCTGTTGCTGGTCGCAGCCGACACGGATACGTTCCTATATTCGAAACTGTTCTGGACCAAGATGGCCTTGTTTGCCCTGTTGTTGGGAAATGGCGCCTTTCTCGTGCGCGCCGAACACCGTGCCGAACTCGGCGACGAGCACGCTTGGAAGCGATTGACGGCGACGTCAGCCGCCAGCATCGTGCTGTGGTTCCTCACGACACTAGCCGGCACAGGACTACTGAACATGGGTTGAGATCGGATCGCTCGCTATCAGGGCGGCTACGATGAACTCTGATCGAGGGGACTTCCCGGCAGCGACAAGATAATCTCGGCCCCGCCGCTGGGCCGAGCGGGTATTTTTACGCAGCCGCCGTGTGCGTGCGCTGCCGCATTTACGAAAGCTAAGCCAAGCCCGCGGCCTCGTGACTGCTTTCCCTTCACAAAACGCTCGAAAACATGGCTGCGCAAGTCTGCAGGGAAGCCGGGTCCGCTGTCCTCGATAATCAGATGGGCTTGCTTTTCGCGAAAGCACAGGCGGATGTGGATTCGGCATCCATCGGGCAGGTGTGCAAGCTCATTTTCGAAGAGGTTGCTCACGATCCGATGTATCAAGGAAAGATCTCCATCAATAAATACATGATCCTCCAACTCGGCGATCAATGCATGATTGTGCGCGGCCAGTGCCGGCTGATACAAATCGAGCTGCTGGCGAACCAGCGCCGAGAAATTGAGCCGTTCCCGGTTCAAATGGAGGGCACCGGCTTCGGCCTCTGCCAAATCCAGACTGGTGTTCAGGAAATGCGAAAGCCGGTCTAACTCATCAATCGCTTCAGCAACGTGTTCGCGCCAACCGCCTTCGTCACTGGTGGAAAGCGCGACTTCCAGTCGGCCGCGGATTGTTGTGACCGGACTCTTCATATCGTGTGCGACCGAATCGGTGACCACGCGAAGCTGGTGCACGGAAGCCTGGATACGGTCCAGCATCTGATTGAATGTCGAGGATAGGCGTGAGATCTCATCCTTGGATTTCCCCTCCGGAACGCGGCTGCTCAGATCTTGACTGCCGATGCGCGCCACAGTCTCGGAAATGTGTTCGACTCGAAGCAGCGTGCCGCGCGCGCTCGCATAGGAAATGATGAATCCGAGAAAAACCGTGCCCGCCCACACCATGAGAAACTGCGCAATCAATCTTTGAAGCAGATGCATTGCCGCGTTGTCGGACAGCCCGAGATAGATCGTCCTGCCGTGCTCACGGTTTCTGGCAACCACTCGGAACGGTACGGATGCACCGTCGATGTGGAGAGACTGGGGGATATCCGGCGCCAGCTTTGCTTTCTGGATGGCTTGAAGAACAGAATCTCGCAGGTCAGGGCCGACCCAAAGCGGCGTTTCACCGGAAATTCCCGTTTGCAGAAAGAAAGCAGAGGAATTCGAGCGCTGCCCATGGTCCCCATACTCATCGGGTACTTCGTGGGTTGCGAGCTCTGCCACCTCCTCCATGATGCGATCGTACAAGGCGTCTTGAGGCGTGCTGTTCGATACTTCGCCCAGCACTCCGGCTTCGCCGGAAAGCCAGGCGTCGCTTCGCTCACGGACGCTGTTCGCGACGACCACGTAGGTAATCCCGAAGGCCAGGGCACTGCCTAACGCGAAGGCCAGTGTTGTCCAGATCGTGATCCGCCAGGCGGCTGTTGTTCTTGAGGGTTTAAGGAGCTTTGAGAACATATCCTACTCCGCGAATGGTCTGGATGAGGGGCTTCGCATTATCTCGATCGACCTTGCTCCGCAAGCGATAGATATGAACGTCAACAAGGTTGGTGGCTGGATCGATCCTCATTTGCCAAACGTGATCGAGAATCATCGTTCGAGTCACCACGCGTCCCTCGTTCCTGCAGAGGTACTCCAGTAAGACGAATTCTTGCGGCGTCAATTGAAGCGGCTGATCTCCTCGCCGGGCTTCGCGCCGCACGAGGTCCAGTTGAAGATCACCAACGTTTAGCCGCAGTGACTCGTTCGCTGGATTATTAGTTCTCCTCAGAAGATTCCGCAGCCGCGCCAGCAGTTCAGCAAGGGCGAATGGCTTTGTAAGATAGTCATCGCCTCCTTGTTCCAAACCCCGCACACGCTCACCGACGGTTCGGCGAGCCGACAGTATCAATACCGGCGCATTGCTACCCTGCGCGCGGCAGCTCGCAATTAAATCCAGTCCATCGCGGTCGGGAAGGCCCAGGTCAACGATGAGCGCGTCATGGATGCCTTCAAGAGCCAACGCCTCCGCAGTCTTCGCGTCCGATGCAGCATCGACCTGATAGCCCGCCTCCATTAGCGCTCGGCTGAGAAACTCCTGAATGGCGACGTCATCCTCGACCAGCAAAAGCCGCATCGGCCTCCGTTCAGAAAGGACAGGCGAACTGGGCAGCCAATAGTTCCACCAGATCAGAAGAAAAGCGGCGATTGTAACGCCATTCTGCCGCCTCCACTAGCGTCTTTTCGGTGACCAGGCCTGCGCATATTCGCAAACGTGAATGGATTGTCATGCAAAAGACATCTTGAGTCTTATCGTAAGGTTGCAAAATAGACGTTTTGCGCGTGGCGCCACTCGGCGCGCGCCTAAAACATTTTCATTTATGTGGCGTCCAATTCGATTCACGATTTTGCACGTGTTTGATTCACATCAAGGAGGTTCGATTGACGGCTAGCCGCACGCGTATATTTTCATCCGCCGTTTTTGTCATTTTGACTTTGTCATCAGCCGCATTGGCCAGGAGCGCGGAAGAGGATCAACAGACCAACATCGCTTCTTCTGATTCGACTTCCAGTGCAAAGCCATCCGGCGGCACTCAACAGCCTCAGCAGCCGCCATCGCCGCCCGAAGCTCCAGCCGTCCATCCGTCGGCAACGACCTATTCGCCCGGCTACGAAACACGGGACAAGATTCACAAATATGCGAGCTTCGCATCCCTTCCCCTTTTCGCGGCAGAGTTGTATCTGGGACAAAAGACCTACAACGCTCCGACTACCAGCAACTCCTATCAGGGCCCTCACATCGCCGTCGGGACCGCGCTCGTGGGGCTTTTCGGAGTGAACACCGTCACCGGAGCAATGAACCTTTGGGAAGCGCGCCACGACACGAACGGGCGGAAACTGCGGCTCGCGCACGGCATTCTGATGATGGCGGCCGACGCTGGTTTTGTGGCCACAGTTGCCACGGCCCCTCATGGCGTGCACAACCATGGGTTACCCACTCCGACTGTGGATCTGACAAATAGGTCCCTGCACCGGGACGCCGCCATAGGGTCCATCAGTGTCGGGACGGTGGGATACCTCCTGATGTTGCTGGGAAAGCATTGACGCACGACTTCAGCGTGAACGGAAGCAACGATGTCTTGTAACAATGCCGGCCGGCGCGAGTTTCTACAAACCACCGGTTGCTTCATGTTCACACTGACAGCACTTGGTCTCTCTTCTTCAACTGACGCCGGCTGAAACCTGGACAATGGGCCACCGCACGCCCTATGGCCTGGCGTTTTCGCCAACCGGCGAATTGTGGGAACTCGAGCATGGCCCGCGCGGCGGCGATGAGTTGAACCTGATCGAGAAGGGTAAGAATTATGGCTGGCCGGTCGCCGGGTATGCCCCAAACTATAACGGCGTGCCGGTCCCCCATCCCGACACGCGGCCCGACTTAGCGAAGCCGGTGATCTACTGGACTCCGGTGATCGCGCCGGG
>Ga0207071_1185_pt1 | contig 10345 bp, 11 predicted proteins | sample Alteio_BWMinHeat_67_FD_153531 | JGI IMG/M metagenome (GOLD analysis project Ga0207071, IMG submission 153531) | Enriched cells from forest soil in Barre Woods Harvard Forest LTER site, Petersham, Massachusetts, United States -... | ecosystem: Environmental > Terrestrial > Soil > Temperate forest >...
CTGTAAGGGGCTCCGTTCTTGCGTACATAGCCTGCGCGGAGATTGGTCGTCACGACCTTGAGATTGCCGGTGCGTGGGCTGCCGCCTCGTCCGCCGCCCGCGGAGTATTCCCATTGGGCCTGCGAAGATCCCTGCCAGGTCCGTTCTGCGCCCGGAGCCGCGGGTTGGCCAAAGTGAAACAGGCGGGTCTGCGTTCCCGCGTCGGTGTCGATCTTGAGCGTGGTGTCGTCTTGCCAGGTGATGTGCAGCCGTCCGGGGAGCCGCATGATATTGGCGGCGCCGTAAGCGCGGCACTCCTCGCCGCCCGCCTCATCCCTGGCGGGATCGAACATATCGCCGGCGCGGCGGCCTTCGGCATTCAAGGGCAGGGTTTCGTAAACGCCTTTTTTCGGCGTGACCATTCGAAACTTCCAGTCTTCGGTGATCACCGATACCCAGTACCCGGTGAGATCGAGCGCAGCTGCCTGCTTTGGGTTGGCCGGAGCCCCGCCGCCGCGGCCCCCGCGCTGTGCGTCAATGGGGCCGGGAAACAGGAACACTACAAGGACAAGAGGCACAAAAAATCTAATCGACCTTCTCACCCTCACGCGCCCCCCAGGCAAATCCATCCAAAGGCCGCTTCAGATTCACCATCAGCGCCCGGTATTCTCCGGGAACGCGCGATGGACGGGCCGTGATCACGATTTCGTCGCCGGCGTGAAGCGAGTCGTGCGTGATGCCGGAATTGCCCAGCTGGGTCGTCCCGCTCCATTCGATGGCCCACCGCTGTTGGATTCCGTTTTGATCCGGAGCCTGAATGGTCACGAAAGCATGGGGATTGCGGTATGTGAACTGAACCAGTTTCCCCGTGAGCTTGATCTCTTTCGTGGTGTCGTAGGTGGCGCCATAAGAATGATGAGCGTACGCTGCGGTGCCCGCCAGCAGGGTTGCCGCAATAACGAGAAGAACGATTCTGCGCATTATTTTTTCTCCTTGAGACTCTTGTATGCTGCTTCGATAAACATATCCGTTGTCCAGGAACCTGTCTTCGAGCCGTACCGCCCGTCGAAGTCCATTGTCGGTTTCGCGGCTTTGACCTGATCGAGGGTCATGCCCTTCTTGATCATATCCTGAAGGCGGTCGCGAATCATTGTGATCGTGTTGCGGTACGACGCGACGTCGGCGGTGTCCGAGAGCCGTCCGTGACTTGGAATAATCCACGTGCCGCCCTGGCCACGGTACTCGGCAACGGCCAGATCGAGAATGTGATTGAGACCGTCGATCACGCCCTGAATGCTGCCGCCTTTCTGCAAGTCAATGATCGGATAGCTGATGGTCGAGAAAATGTTACCTGCACTGATCACTTCCGAGTGACGGAAAAATACGATGCTGTCGCCATCCGTGTTCGCAGCCGGCTCATGATAGACGATAACGGCTTCGCCGTTGAAATACTCCGGCAGCTTGAAGAATTCGTCGAAGTACGTATCCGTCGGCCAGGCTTTCTCCGGTATGGCGGACCCTTTGGCGCTCATCCGGTTCAGCACATTCTCATGAGCGACCACCGAGGCCGTCCGTCCGACGCCCGTCGCCGCGCCGAGGCCGGCGGCCCGCGGAAAGAAGCCGGAAGTAGCGAACTTGTCATTTCCGCCGATCTGGTCCGCAGCGTCGCTGGTGTTGATGATGTAACGCAGCGGTTTCGGCGGACCCGGGGAACTGATGAACGTGTTCATGAACGCGCTGGACCACCCGAACGTCCCGGGGCAATTCACGCCGGAACACTTGTTCGTTGCGGTCGCGGCCTCGACCGCAGTGGCCAGTTGATTGACAGCTGCCTGCAGTTTATCGGTTATTTGAGCCGGCCCGGTGTTGACCAGCAGCACGCCCTGCGGTCCGACCGATGCCGTGATATTGCTTCCGTCGGCGACCAGCATATAGACGTTTTCCTGTACCGGCAGAATATGGACCTCTCCGTCTTTGGGGGCCTGGTCGGCAATTCTTTTATCCGGCAAAACCGCCGATTTGGACGATGGTACGACCAGTGCGTTCACATTGACCGCGCCTTTGAACACGGTCGTCGACCGGTATTCCGGATAATCCGTTTTCACGCCACCACGCGTTGGCGCCTCGGGTACCCAATCCTCGATCTTCAGCCATTCCGTCAACGCCGTGTTCTGGCCCGGCAGAAAGTGCGGAACGTGATGCCGGTCTGTCCCGCCGTTTTCGGCGAAAGATGACGCGTTGCATGTCTCCACCGCGGTGCTGCCGTTGATATCGTACACATAAGTTGTGGATTGCACGTACGGCTCGTCCAGGTAAATCGGGTCATCGGTAACGGTGACGATCGTCAGGATATCGCCGTGGCGGGTGACATAGTCGGTCTCGGTATACATGTCGCTGCTTTGCGGGCCGCCGCGCCGGATGTAACCGTCTTTGAGATGCGTCGTCGTGATTTTAAGAGTGTTGCCGGCCCACTCCCCCGTCGAGAAGCCTGTCCAGCTGTGCGGCGCGTAGGCGGGTGGATGCGGGCGGCCGTCCATATAAACCGGCCAGTCCAAAGACCGCATGAACTGGATGTGATACGCCTTGATGTCGCGCGACAACGGATCCTGCTCCTTGAGAATGCGGACCCCACCGAGGCCGCGCCATTGATGCGGAGCCGAGTGCGGGCGGCACTGGTACTCCGGCGTTCCCCAGAGCGATTCGGCAGAGGTGTCCGCCCGCATCCGGCCCGCATCGTTGAACGGGATTCCGAGATAGTCTCCGAGCGGAGGCTGGCCCAGGCCGCCGAGCGCCCCCGGATCTTCATCGCTCTCCAGGCGCCATTCGCCGGAGATATCGGGTGGATTTGCCGGACGGGCCGGTTGGGCAAACGCCGGGAGGCTCATCAGCATTACCCCAACGAGCAGAAGCATGCAATAGACTTTATTCATTTATTTCCATTCGTCACGGCAACCGGAATGCCAGCAATTCGCCAGAGTAATTCGCGCCCGCGATCGCCACAACAATATACTGTTTTCCATTCAACATGTATGTCATTGGCGTTCCCGTTTGCCCCGCCGGCATATACGCGGCGCCCACTTCCTTACCCGACGCTTTGTCGTAGGCCCGCAGCATCGCGCCCTGCCGGCCATCCGGCGTCGTGAAGGTCCCGGGTTCACCGGCGATCATCAGGGTCTTGGTCACAAGGATACCGATGGTGTTCGCCGAACGTCCGGTGCGCGGGATGTTCAGACCCTTCAGCGCCGGATGATTGCGGACATTGTCTGGGGTTTCGGCATTGGCGATTTTCCATAGGATATCGCCTTTGTTCATGTCGATGGCAACGATGCTTCCCCATGGCGGCTTGACCAACGGCAGACCCTGGACGCGAAGACCGCCGCCCGCGCCGGCCGGCGCGGCATTTCCCGATACCCATGGGAATTCGGTTTTCGACGGATCGCCCGGCACCAAACCGTTCGAAACCATTCCGGTCGCGGCATGAACATAAAGGATATGGGTCTCCGGATCGTAAGAGCCGCCCGGCCAGTTCGTGACTCCGGTCGTGAGGATGGTGCCATAAGGGCCTTCGGGTTTGCTCACCACTATCGGAGTAAAGATCGGGCCGATCTGGTATTTTGAGATGGCCTTCAGCGCTTCTGCCTTAAGCTCGGGCGTGAAATCGATGAGATCATCGACGGACGGAATGCCCGCAGTGCCATACGCCGGCGGCTTGGTTGGGATCGGCTGCGTGGGCGAGTACCACTCGCCCGGCACGTTGCCTTGGGGCACGGGGCGCTCTACGATCGGCCAGATGGGCTCGCCGGTCACTCGATCGAACGTATACAGAATGCCTTGTTTGGTCGGCTGTGCGACCGCCTTGACCGTCCGTCCATTAAAAGTTATGTCGATGAGCATTGGGGCGCAGGGAATATCAAAGTCCCAGATGCCGTGATGCACCAACTGGTAATGCCATTTCCGCTGCCCTGTTTTGAGATCCAAGGCGACAAGGGTTTCGCCGAACAAGCCGTTTCCCGGCCGATGACCCCCATAGATGTCGCCGGTCGGCAATTCCACGGGGAGATATGCCAGGCCCAACTCTTCATCGACGCTGATCTGTCCCCAGACGCCGGTGTTGCCGGTGTTTTCGGCGGAACCCTCCTTCAACCAGGTGTCGTAACCGAACTCGCCGATGCGCGGGATGGTGTGGAAGATCCAGAGACGCTTGCCGGTTTTGACGTCGAATCCCCGGACGTAGCCTTTCACATTGTTCGTGACCTTCGGCGCCCCGCTTGCGCGGTGCGCCGCGCCGACGATCACGGTGTCGCCGGCTACCACGGGCGTCGCGTGCAGGCCGACCTCACCGGTCTCGAGATCGATGTCCTGATCGTCGTCCAGTTTCAGATCGACGATGCCGTTCTTTCCGAAGCCCGCTACTGGAACGCCGGTTTTTGCATTGAGTGCGACGAGCCGATAACCCGGCGTGACATACAGAATCCGCTCGTCCTGGCCATTGCTCCAGTAGGCGAGCCCCCGGCCGGAAAGCGCGCGCGGTGCATTGGCGCCTCGTGTACCTTCGTTTTCACTGTGCAACCAGAGTTGCTCGCCCGTCGCCGCGTCCAGCGCAACCACCGCGCGGCGCGTCCCGGCTGTCGAGTACAACACACCGTTTGCCATCAGCGGTGTCGATTCCAGATTCGTTTCCGGCCGGGGCCCGAGGCTGTCGGTCTTGAATCGCCACGCGACCTGCAGTTTGGAGAAATTGCCTGCGTTGATCTGATCGACCGGCGAGTAGTGCGTGTTTCCCAGGTCCGCGCCGTAGGTCCGCCACTCGCCGTTCTTCGCTCCGGATTGCCCCGTCACGGACAGCACGGTTGTCAGCAGGAGCAAACACGCTGTCGCCGACCGGTTCAATGCATTTTCCATTTGCGATGTTCTCGCGTCCAAAGCGTCTGGAATTATAGTCGTCACCAAGCCTGGGGACTAGGATCTTTCGAAGATCTCCAGGATGCGGACCCATGATGCATGAAACTGCCGCGCGAATAGTCCGTAAGTCCTTTAGATCCGTTCGAGTTTCTTTATAGTGTTAAATGCTCACCGTCCCCGATTTCCTGAGTATGATTTGCGAATGTCTTCCTTTACGTTGCTCGTCATGGCCGATCCGGCCGCGCCGTTCCAGAACGTTCTGTTCCGGCTGCCGGAAGAGGTGCGGGTCGTTGTCGGCGATAACGTCGAGCAGCTTAAAGCGAGCGCCCCGGGAGCGGATGCCATCCTCTATGCACACGGTGACGCGGACCTGCTCGTGAAGGTTCTGCCGATGGCCCACCGTGTACGCTGGGTCCATTGTCTGTGGACCGGTGTGGAAGGGATTCTGATACCGGAACTGCTGTCCCATCCAGCACAGCTCACCAACGGGCGGGGCGTCTTCCGATGGCCGCTAGCCGACTGGGTGATTGCGGTCATGCTGCTCTTCGCGTTTGACTTGCGTCGAGTCATTCGACAGCAGGAGCAAGGCCTATGGGAACCGTTTGTCGGCAATACACTTCGGGACCGTACATTGGGCATTTTAGGCTACGGCTCCATAGGAAGTGCCGCCGCTGTGCGTGCCCGTCCATTCGGAATGAAAATCGCCGCGTTGCGCCGCCGGACCGATCGATTTGGGGGCGATTCACTGGTGGATCAGGTCTATGGGCCAGGGCAGCTGAAGGACATGATGGCCGCGAGCGATTACGTCCTCGTGGCCACACCATTGACACCCGATACCCGTGGCTTCGTCGGCGAGGCGGAAATTGCAGCGATGAAATCAACTGGTGTAATCCTGAATGTCGGCCGGGGACCGGTGATTGATGAGAGAGCGTTAGTTCGCGCGCTCGAATCCGGCAGGATACGAGGTGCTGCGCTGGACGTGTTCACGACCGAACCGCTGCCGTCGGATCACCCCTTCTGGCGAATGCCTAACGTGCTGCTGTCGCCGCACACGGCAGATCGCATTGAGGGCTTTTTAGATCCAGCCCTCGAATGTTTTCTCGAAAATGTAAATCGATTCCGCACGGGAAGGCCACTCTTCAACATCGTCGATAAGCATGCCGGATACTGACCGCAATTTTTCCATCATTCCCGGGATCAGAACCTATTCTAAATGAGGATGAACCGGCGTTTACCTCTTGTGTCGGCCCGGACGCCGGTTGACGCCGCGCAGCGGACCAGCTTCGAAAGTCAACAATTTCAATGGCGTAAAAAAGTATTCGACAAAAAGTCATCCGCAAAATAGAAGGGTTTCGAATGTCGTGCAGGAAGGCAGAACTTTACGCGGAGAAAAGGGAGGAGCGTCATGTCAGTTGAACAACCGGTCTGGTGTCACAAATGTCATTTAAGAATTGCGCCCTATGACCTGCAGACCGTTTTCCGGTCCCGCGCCTACCATCGGAACTGTTTATTGCGATTGGTTCACCAGCAAGCGCAGGAAAGCCAGCCCAGACGGGCACTTCAGATGGAAAAGCGAAAACAGCCTCTAGTTCGCAGTATTAGAAAGGATAAATCAGCGAGAATTAAGGCGGAGAATACTCCGGTCGACTGAGAGCTACTTGGAGAATGCAGCTGACACCTACCGGCGTCCGGATCGTCCTCTGAAGCCGTAGAACGGCCGATACGAGTAGCGATTTCCGATGATTCCCGCAGAGATGATTCCGCCGGCCCCACGGATCGCCGCGCTTCCCCATATAACTGATGGCGAGTAGACAGGGTATCCATAGCCATAGTACCCATACCCATATCCAGGAACTGCATAGACGACTGTCGGCGCCGGCTGCTGATAAATCACTGTAGGCGGTTGCTGATAAATCACACTCGGCTGCGGAACTGCCGGTAGCGGCGCTGGCTCCGGTGCAGGTGCTTGCGCTGCCGCAGGTGGAACTGCATTCAGAAGCCATACTCCAGTGGCCGCGTCGTAGCACGCCCAGCCCTGCGAGCTGCCATCCGGCGTGGCATATTGCTGTGGAGTTGAGCATGTGAAGCTCTGCATTCCGCCGGTTGGAGCTGTGACGTAAGCACCGTTAGCCTCCTGCCCGCCAATTACGATTTGTTGGGGGATACGATTCTGGGCGGTTTGAGTCTGCGAAAAGGCCAGGGTTGCCGACGCAAGCAAACAAACCATCGCAAAGCTGATCCGTAGAAGTTTCCCGTTCATATCCAAACCTCCGTTAACCACTGACTCCGCCATCATCTTTGACGCACAGTTAGCATTTTGGTTGCCCGCCAAATCGTCGGTGCCCCCCCAGAAGAATCTGGGAACGAACTTCCAATTTTGGATCGTTTCTTCTCTGAGTCGCATTCTCAGAAAAAGCAAGCCATAGAAAATACTGATAATTTTTGATTGGCAACTTCGCTATCGGATAGGTGCAAACTGCCTGCCGGCACGCATCTTATCCACAAAGATCCTCCAGGGATAACGGAAACGGTCTCAGCCTGTGGCTCTCGAATTGCTCCCCATCTGAAACGCACGGTGCACACTGCGACTGTGAGCGGATTTTTTCAATCTCAGGAGACAAGAATGGAATCAACAATCAGCGATCTGGCCCTCGACTTGGGCGAATTCGCCCTGGATGGCGAAATTGAAAATGGAATGGCGCTCGTGACCCAATCCGCAGTGGCTCATTGGAGCCATCCCGCGAGATAGGATGCCCCCGACTGGCTTAGCGACGTTGATTTGCATTGATCTGCCCAGCAAGTTGATAGGCAGCGAGGGCGAGGAGGACGGCCGTCGAAAACACGGCAACTGACGCTTAAAGCTTTTGAGCCCCATCTGATCCGGTCATTCCACGCTTCACGACTGACTCGCTCGCTTTGGTCGGAACTCTACTTGCTGATGCAGCCCCTTGTGAATTGACGCTCATGATTCTCAGGAGGAGATATCTTAATGGAATGGATTCCATCCGCCGTCTCAGTCATCAATCTCGCGACCCGGAGAGCCAGGCTCACGCGCAATTCAAAGTTGCTCGACGCCGTAACTGTGATCCTCGGTTATAGCGATCTGCTGCGACTGGAACCTCAGAACAGCCACTATCGGCATAAGGTCCATCAGGCGCTGACGGGCCTCAGAGATGCGGGCAAGCACCTGCCGCTTCCGCTCGCTGTACATATCGAAGAGATAGCCGCTCAAATCTGAAGCCTGGTCAGGGCGGTCACGAACGAGATCTCTTACCCTTCCCCCATCCCCGTTCAAAAGAGACTTCGCGCCGTTTATTCTGGCTGTCGCGTCCATCCCGCGTTAAGAAGGCGGGGAGACAGACCTTTGCAGCCCCAATCAGGGCATCGGCGTTTGGCGGAGAGCTGTACTTAACTGGCGGGTTTGAAGCTGATGATCAGGGTTCCGATCACGTCATGCTCCTCATGAAGTTTCCCGGGATCGAACTTCCATTTTAGAGCGGCGGCTCGCAGGCTTTCCCACAGCAGGATATTGCCGGAGAACACTTGGGCCTCCTTTACGGTACCGTCAGGCGCCACGATGATATCAACCTCGACCGGGCCATGACTCGAATGGCTGCTGGCCAGTGCCGGAAAATCAGCCCTCGCTGTGTTGGTCGCGGCTGCCATGAGCAGGCTGTTAGGCACGCGGGGGATCACGGTCGACAGTGCGGGGGCAAGCGACACCAGAATTGCCAGGAAGGCGAAGACCGTTTCCGTCCAAATTCTGCCCGTCCAGGTGATTTGCTTATCTTTGTACTGATCGTACAGTCCCGCGATTTGTACGACGGATTCCATAGTCGATTCCTCTGCAGTGGAACTGAGCACGAAACGGCCCACATCGTAACCGCCTATTTATGCAAGAGAAACCACGTCTCGATGCCTATGGCAGCGCCAGGAATGACAGAAGGAATTGACAAAAATGACGGGGAGCGGACGAGTTGTAGGGCATTTGCAATTCGGGACGGAGGAAAAAATCGGGGATAAACAATCCAGGTCAGCCCTGGATTGGTTATCTCCTCCGTCCCGAACGTCACAATGGATTAGCTCAGGCACCGCGCGCTATTTGGGACAAGCCGCTGAAGATCTCTGAAAAAAAGCGGCCGCAGCACACGCAAAGTCCGCTTCTGTCTGGACGCCGACCAGTAAACGGCGCTTCTTACCTCGGGCCGATAATACGTACCCGAGCTCTGGTCGCATATTCTGAACGTTGAGTGCGGTGCCGTCGGGGAGACGGAGCAATTCGCCTCTTCTCAAGATTCTCATTTCAACGTTCGGGAAATCGCGCTTGACGATTTCCTGGATTTGTTTCAAAAAGAACTGAAAATCGTTCAGAGTGGTTTGGCCGACACTGTTCTGCAACCGGTCCTCGTCAAAGAAAGCAACAGCAGTACCTTTCGACTTTGCGGTGTTGCGTCCCTTTTGAGTTTGAGCGAAACCCATTGGAGTTAAGCTGATCAATGCGATCACCAGTAGAAGTCTTCTCATCGTGGCCCTGGCTTATGGCGGGCCTGACTTCCGTTGACGGATACGACATCGAATGCCCGCGGGACCGTCGACTGGACAAACACACGCTCCGCCATCCCGGCGGCGACACAGCAAGACGCAATCTGCGGCAGACGCATGAAATTATGCTCCCTTGGGCAATTCTGGATCATCCAGGCATCATGTCAAGAAACAAGTTTATCGGGTAACTCCCGATGCTGCAGGCGTGGATCGACGAATTTGCAAATACATCATTTTAACGAAGAAGCCTGAGACTCATTCCTCGGCGAGGCTTTTTGCAACACGCTGACCAGGCGTTGACCTCCCCCGCCCTTGCCGCCCCTCACGATGTCCCGCGCCGTGATCTTCCGTCCATAAAGCTTCTCGTTCCCTTTATTGTCCTGACGCAGTGTGGAGCCTTCCAGGGACACACCGGCGAACAGACCTCGCGAGCGGGAGTACGTGAGGATTTCCGCTCGCATATAGGCATCCGTGGCAGCCATGGCCGCACGTCCTTTTGGGCCGGCCGCGACCGCCGCATCGGCGCCCAGCTTTACTTTACTGCGCAGCAACGACTCCACACCGCGTGGGTTCATGATCAGGAACAGGAAATCGGTTGCCTGGCCTCCCAACTGGAAGCCGATACTTGCTCCCTCCAGGCGATACATTGCCGGTCCGCCCCAGGGCCCGGTGAAGTGAGTTCCGGTCCGGCAGACCAGGACTCCTCGACCATAACTGCCGCCAATGCCGATCGCAAACTTCTTGACGGACGGCATAACCGCAACACACTCGGCCTTGTTGAGCAATTCCTTTGGCAGCCCATCGGGAATTTTCAGGATTTCTTCCAGCGCATCAGCGCCATCCGCCAGCCGGTCCTGGTCGGTATCGGCCGCCAACAGCAGCGGCCCAGCCATGATCAGAGTCAAGAATGCAACAATCACAC
>Ga0207071_1180_pt1 | contig 10329 bp, 18 predicted proteins | sample Alteio_BWMinHeat_67_FD_153531 | JGI IMG/M metagenome (GOLD analysis project Ga0207071, IMG submission 153531) | Enriched cells from forest soil in Barre Woods Harvard Forest LTER site, Petersham, Massachusetts, United States -... | ecosystem: Environmental > Terrestrial > Soil > Temperate forest >...
TCATATTCAATTTATTAAGCTTTCATAACTTTTCCAATCTTGTGCAGAATTATCTAATTCATTCAATATTTTCCAAACTAAACTTCTATTTCGATATGCATCAGAATATTTAGGATTAATTTCTATTGATTTACTATAATCTTCAATTGCACCTTTGAAATCTTTTATACCAAATTTTGAACTACCTCTATTGTGATAAGCCGTTGAGTATTTTGAATTAATTTGAATTGCTTTTGTATTATCATCAATAGATGCTTGATAATCATTCATATCATATCTCGCCTTACCGCGACTATAATAAAAATCAGCATTATAAGGGTCAATTTCAATTGCTATTGAATAGTCGTCAATTGCGCTAATGTAATCTTTTAAAGTATGCTTTGCACTTCCACGATTAAAATAACTAATAGCATCAGTATTATCAAGCTCAATAAGTTTTGTAAAATCCTCAATAGCTCCAACATCGTCATTCAACCGAACTTTTGCAAAACCACGATTTTTATAACATATTGTAGTTTTAGGATTTATTTCAATTGCTTTGGTAAAATTATTAATTGCAATGTGATATTCACGTTTTTGTAAGTTTTCAATGCCATAAAATATATTAAGCCAAAGTACTTCAATTTCATTTTCTGGCTTAATTTCCTTAATTATTTTTAGGGGCTTAATATGAATAATATCGTAAGCTGAAAATGTAACACCATTGAACTTTTTTTGAGTTTCCCATCCAAATCTACAGCGCCAAAATATATCGAACCATATATAATTACTACCATTATATTTATTGTGATTATTTGTTTGAAATACCAAATAAATTACTTTCCACTGCTCATTTGTTAATTGATTATCAAAATCAGATAATTTACTCAAGAATTCTTGTAAAAATGGAACGAGAAGTACTTCAATTGCTTCAAGCACATTCCCCATTTTGCAATGACAATACGCCCAATGCGGATAAACATCCTGCATCTCCGGCTTTAAATTCACCGCCCTCTCAAAAGCAAAAACAGCATCTTTCCAGTTTTCTTCTTCTTTCCATTTTTTGCCCCTTTCAAACCATATATACGGGTCCCTCTCCGCCAATACCTCATTCAATATCCCAACTGCCTTGCCGGTATTGCGTACAAGGGCATTGCCGGCAGATATTATTTCAAGGGCTTTGCTTTCTTCCATGGGTAAAAAATAAATAAGGGTATTCTTATTACATTAATTGAAAAACCATAGTCTAAGCTTCTGAATAACTATGGGGTATTGCTATGCAAATTTAAGTAAACTTTTCAATTTTACAACTTACATGACCTGGCATTAGGAAAGCAAATCACCGAAATTCACAAACTACATTGTGAGGACGGCGGCGATGCCGATGGCTAATTCGGCGAAAAAGACCCGATGTTCAACGAAGCCGCCCGCATCTTAGTCCGCACCCAGCAAGGCAGCACCAGCATGCTTCAGCGCCGCCTCAACCTCGGCTAGCGCGGAAAGTACGGGTATGGACCAACTCGAACGCGCCTGCATAGTTGGCCCGAATGAAGGGAGTAAAGTAAGGAAAGTTAATTATTTGGATGAGGCGGATTTGGATGAGTTTTTGGCGGGGGGGAAGTGAAAAAGAAACCAATCAATTCATTTTAATGGAGCTGAAAAAATAGCTATTCCGGCTTTTCCTTCTTTTGAACAACATATTCCACTTCTTCTTCATTAACAATATATTCTTTGGGTGCATTTTCAGTATATTTTGTTATATTATTATTGTCGTCCATCCATTTTATTTTCGACAAAACAAGGTTAGCCCTTGCAAGTTTTGCAGAAGGTTTAAGGTTTTTAGCTACCTCGTCTAATCTTGGGTCATAGGTAATACCGGGTAAGTGAGGTATTTTTCTTGCATATTCTTTTTCTGCTTCTGTCATATAATTAATAAATATTAATTTTTTTGTTTTATTGTTTTCCGAATGATATAGGCTGAATAATCCATCCGCATTCTATCATAAAAGACTTCTATAATTGCCAAATTCGTATCTCCTTCAACTCCTTTAACCTCGTATTCATTATTTTCAATACTGTCAATGAATAAATTAATTGCTACTCCATAAGCAATCGTCTTCTTTTTAAGATTTCCTTCAATATAAACTGAATAATTGGGAAAATGGTTCAGAAAATCCATAATAATTTTTCCTGCCGTCGTAATTACTTTCTTAGCGTCTCCGTTTCCGGTAAAATTTTCTGAATTGTATTCATTGGTAACAGGGTCATAATCCACCAAAGAAATATTATACATCTTTTTAGGAAGCGATTCTGTTTCTTCAAATCTTACTATTTTAACAATTTCGCCTTTTAAACCTTTGCTTATAAATTCATATACTAAAGCCTCTTTATTGGTTTTAACTGGATATGGTACAACTTTCATGTTGGTTATTAAGATGCAAAACTACAATAATTCCCATAGAAACTTTTATGAAAATCAAATTCTTATAAACCCGAACGCGCCGGTATTGTAGCCCCCAACGAAGTCAGCAAAGTTAGGAAAGTGAATTATTTGGATGAGGCGGATTTGGATGAGTTTTTGGCGGGGGGGAAGTGAGGGAGAAGAAATAAAAGCAAAGGCGAGATTTTAAAAATAATGGATGAGAATTACAATTATAGAACTTTTTCTCCTAATTTTGAGTTCTAAAATAAAAGATATGACAGATAAATTAATAATGACGAATGTGCAATCGCTACCGGAGCGCTTAAAAGAGGAGGTTTTAGACTTCGTTTTGTTCCTTAAAAACCGTGATAAAGAGAAAGTGAAAAACGTTCCGAAAGTAGGCCGCAAGTTAGATACCGCTAAGGGGAAAATTATTATGGCTCCCGATTTTGACGAACCTCTGGAAGAGTTTAAAGCGTATATGTGATGCGATATTTACTTGACTCGCACACAATGCTTTGGTTTGTATCAAATTCGGATAAACTAAGTTCAGAAGCTAAAGACTTAATTACTTCACCTGATAGTGAATTAATTATTAGCATTTCCAGTATTTGGGAAATTTCCATTAAATATGGTTTAGGTAAACTTGAGATAAAAGGTGGTTACGACTCTTTGGAAGATGTTATTGTCCTGAATAAAATAGACATAATGCCAATTGAATTTGAGCATACCAGAAAACAAGCTGTACTTCCACATTATCATAAAGACCCATTCGACAGAATGATAATATCACAGGCAATTTGCGAAGAGATAGACGTTATCAGTATTGATTCTCAATTTGATAAGTATTTTGAGGGTGAACGGGTGAAAAGGATATGGTAAATCGCCTCAACCTCGGCTATAACCACGCCGGCCGCATCATGGACCAACTCGAACGCGCCGGCATAGTAGGCCCCAACGAAGGCAGCAAAGTAAGGAAAGTGAATTATTTGGATGAGACGGATTTGGATGAGTTTTTGGCGGGGGGAAGTGAATTATATACCCGACACTCTTTCCTTTTTTGAAGTCTCTGATAAGAATTTACCTAAGTTACTGTTACGCAAACTTTCAGTTGCTTTTTCCATCTTTTCCGGAAATAGAATAACATTATCAAATTTATTCAATTCTTTGTCAAGAGTTAGCTTACCTTTAAATTTCAGGCCTTTCTTTTTCATTATAAATCTTTTTTACTTCGTTTGAATATTACAAAATTAACATAATTTCGGTTCCTTTCAAAATTTTCATATTGTTCATTTATTTTTCCGAGAATTATATAGTCTTTTATTATTTCATCATAATATTTTATAATTTCTCTCTGATACAACCTTGTACGCGATGGAGTACTTCCAACAAAAAATACTTTGGCATACGGGAATTTGTTAATAAATTCATAAACTGTTCTTGCTACTGTCGCCAGAACTTTTTCCATATCTCCATTCGCTGAAGTTATATTGAAGTTTACTTTACCAGTAACAGTGTCCCAATCCCCAAATGAAATATTATATACATTCTCCCACTCTATATGCTCAAATAGTGAATATATTACAAGTTTATCAATTTCGCCCTTAATGCCAACGCTAACAAAAGCAAATGCTAAAAAGGAATCGGAGGCACGTATATCATAAGTTTCAATATTCATAATTTATATTTTGGCATTAAATTTTTCCAATGAAAGCGCAAATCTAATGTAAATATATCTAATGTTAAGGAACCAAAATTCTGAAAAACATTAATTTAATGGGTAATTCCGAATATTCCGGCGAAAAAGACCCCATGTTCAACGAAGCCGCCCGCATCTTAGTCCGCACCCAGCAGGGCAGCACCAGCATGCTTCAGCGCCGCCTCAACCTCGGCTATAACCGCGCCGGCCGCATCATGGACCAACTCGAACGCGCCGGCATCGTAGGCCCCAACGAAGGCAGCAAAGTAAGGAAAGTGAATTATTTGGATGAGGCGGAAATGGATGACTTTTTGGCGGGGGGGAATTGAAAAAAGAAACCAATCAATTCATTTTAATGTAGCCGATAGTTAATCTACTCAGGCTTATCCTTTTTTTGAACGACATATTCCACTTCTTCTTCATTAACAATATAAGCGGATGTATTTTCAGTATTTAGATATTCATTAGTATGCCCGTCCATCCATTTTATTTTCGACATTACCTCAATAGCTCTGGCAAGTTTTGCAGAAGGTTTATGGTTTTTTGCCAATTCATTTAATCTTGGGTCAACTGTAATAAACGGAAGGTGCGGTATCTTTTTTGCGTATTCTTTATCTGCCTCTGTCATATAATTAATATTTATAAGTTTTTTCTTTTAATGGTTTTTCGAATAATATAAGCTGAATAATCATTTCGTTTTTTATCATACTCAACTTCTATTATTGCTATATTTGTATCTCCTTCAACTCCTTTAACTTCGTATTCATTATTTTCAATACCGTCAATGAATAAATTAATTGCTATTCCGTAAGCAATTGTCTTCTTTTTTTTATTTCCTTCTATGTAAACCGAATAAACGGGGAAATGGTTCAAAAAAAGCTTTTTGGGGAAATTATTTGACTTATTTCCTGTATATTCAAATAGGACATTGGTATTAGATTATATCTTAATTAGTTAGCATATATTTGTTATGAATGTTCTGAATAAAAATTTTATACATCAAAGTAAATCAATTAATTATAAGGATAAATTCAAACAGGACATCATAAAGGACATTGGTTATACTATGTAATACAGGCATATAACAGGCTTGTCATTATACCCGTGTCCTGTTTGTCCTGTTTGAGAAACAATTATATATTTAAAATTCAATTAGTTGCAATTGCATTCATTATTTTTCCACTGCTCGCCTCACTTGCAGTAATTGTCTTTATGAAGATGTCAGGAAGAATATATACAGGTATATTACTACCTTTGCACTTCCAAAATGTCAAAGCAGCATACCCCTACAATACTTGTAACCAATGATGATGGAATTACTGCTCCGGGAATTGCGGCGCTGGTTAAAGCCATGCAACCTCTTGGCAGGATAATAGTTGTAGCGCCAGACAGCCCGCAATCTGGAATGGGGCATGCCATTACTATTGCCAAACCGCTTCGGCTGGACAGAGTTGATGTTTTTAAAGGAATTGAATCTTATCAATCATCCGGCACCCCAGCCGATTGCGTTAAATTAGTGGTTGCCAAGGTTCTTGGCCATAAGCCTGATATTGTAGTTTCAGGAATAAATCACGGGTCAAATTCATCAATAAATGTAATTTATTCTGGAACCATGTCTGCCGCTATGGAAGCTGCTATTGAGGGTATTCCCGCTGCCGGTTTCTCGTTGTCGAATTACGACCACGATGCGGATATGACTACCGCAGGGCACATAGCAAGAGTTGTAGCAGAGAAATTATTAAAGGAGAAAATGCCCAAGGGGGTATTGCTTAATGTAAACATCCCATATTTATCCTTAAAGGAATTGAAAGGAATAAGGATTTGCAGGCAGGCGGGCGCCAAATGGGCTGAGATATTCGATGAGCGAATTGACCCGCATGGCCGAAAATACTACTGGCTTGTAGGCAGTTGGGTAAACCCTGATACGGGAGAGGATACCGATGAATGGGCTTTAGCCAACGGCTACGTATCTGTAGTGCCTACCCAATTCGATTTTACAGCGCATAATGCTTTAACAACTATTAATGAATGGAAAATGAGCGTTTAGGAAAATAGCCACAGATTCACAGATTAATACATTAATAAAGTAAACTTTAATTCACAAAAAAACTCAGATAAATTAATGTTAAAAAAAGACAATATATTAATTGGTTTAATACCAGCGCTTATTTGCCCGCTGGTAGTTGGGTTTGGTTATTACATCAGCATGCACGAAAAAGCAAGTTTTACTCAGCTTTATTCCATTACGGTTCAATATCATGTTTTTGGCCCATTATTGGCTTTAGGCTGCGTAATAAATTTAGGGCTGTTTTTTCTTTTTATGAAAATGAACCGCACCAAAGCTGCCAATGGGGTTATTATAGCCACATTGCTCTATATTGCCATCACCATGTATTACAGATTTCTGAAATGAGATACTATATTATTTCAGGTGAAGCCTCCGGCGACCTTCATGCCTCCAATCTGATTAAGGAAATAAAAAAAATAGAACCCGGCGCGCAATTCCGTGCGTGGGGCGGCGACCTCATGGCGGAACAAGGAGCGGAAATGGTAAAACATATCCGGGAACTTGCCTTTATGGGCTTTAAGGAAGTAATCAGCAACCTTGGCGCTATCCTTAAAAATATCCGGTTCTGCAAAGAAGATATTTTAGAGTGGAAACCCGATGTTGTAATTTTTGTTGATTATCCCGGCTTTAATCTTCGGATTTGCCGGTGGGCAAAAGAACATGGCTTCAGTACAATATATTACATATCGCCGCAACTATGGGCGTGGAAAGAAAACAGGGTGAAAATAATAAAACGGTATGCGGATAAGATGCTGGTCATTCTGCCCTTTGAAAAAGAATTTTACGATAAACATCATATAGAAGCAGATTATGTCGGGCATCCGTTATTAGATGTTGTTAGTGATTTTGCACCTGTTGAAATCGAAGGATTGGATTCGGGAAAAACCATAATTGCATTACTTCCAGGCAGCCGGAAACAGGAAATAAGCCTTATATTGCCCGAAATGATAAAAGCCGCTGAAAAGTTTCCGCCAGATAAATACCAGTTCGTTATTGCAGCAGCGCCGTCAATAGAAAATAAATTTTATGATGAATACCTGGAAGGCAAAAATGTGAATACCGTTTTTGGCAAAACATATTCGCTTCTGAAAAATGCCTGCGCCGCACTCGTTACCAGTGGAACCGCCACACTCGAAACGGCCTTGTTCGGGGTGCCGGAAGTAGTTTGTTATAAAGGAGGCAAAATTTCGTTTTGGCTGGCTAAACGGCTGGTACATGTCAAATTCATATCACTTGTAAACCTGGTAATGTATAAATTGATAGTAAAAGAACTGATACAAAATGAATGCACTCCTGAAAATATTGCGGACGAACTCAAAAAAATAACGGAGGATGCCGAATACCGCTCGACAATGATAAGGGAGCTGAATGAGTTAAGAGCAAAACTTGGCGGAAAAGGTGCATCTGAAAGAGCTGCAAATATTATTGTATCATTTTTGAGGCATTAAATCACAAAAAGAGGTAAATACAATGAAGCGTTTTTGTAATTTTGCAGTCAATTTCAAATATTTGACTAACTGATAATGTTTAATAAATCGAATAAATTTTCGCTGGTTATTGCATTTTTAACCTTGTTAATAACCTCACAGTCTAATGGCCAGGCATGGCAGGTGGAGAGGCAATACATTAACCTGGGCGCCGGCATAGGCAGCCCTTATTATGTTTACGCTACCAAAGTTACGATGATTCCTTTACAGCTTTCTTATGAATATGCCATTGACGATAATTTGGGTTTCGGAGCAATTGTTGGATATGCATCTTCTTACCGTACTTTTCCTTTCATTGTTTATTACCCAAGAGCTTTACCGCTGAAGGCCAGCATTACATGGCAGTACTACTATATTCCAATTGGCATTCGTGGATGTTATCATTTTCTGGAGAAGAATAAATTCTTAGACCTGTATGGTGGTGTAATGTTTGACGACGTAATTACAGGCGCCAATTTTGAATCAACCGATAATGTTACCCAGTCTCAGGCAGGGGTAAAAAATCCTGGAAAAAGCGGATTGACTTTTGGCGTTTATGTGGGCGCGAGATGCATGCTTTCAAATAGATTTGGTGTTTTTGCCGAAGCAGGCTACAGTATCAGTTATTTTACTTTAGGTGTTACAGGAAAGTTATAAAAATTGCGGGTTTCGCCTGCCTGCCGGTAGGCAGGGATTTTTGATTGCGGGTTTATATGAGGAATTTTGGAATTAAAGGCTCAATACAACAAACTGCAACCCCGTATATCCGAGTTATCAAATCGTCCCATGACCTCAAAACTTCCATCTTCAGTAATCCTGCCAAGGTCTTGGGTTGCTATAAACGGACACGAATAAATATTGGCAAAATCAATTATATTTATTCCGCCTGCTTGTCCTTTTTCGCACATTGTAAAAGGGTCGTTTGGCTCCCTTATTAAAATTTTCATCCACGGCGGGACGGAAAAAATCCCGGATTTTTTTGAATATGCCTGGGATAATAATTCTGTCATGCTGTATTCCGAATGTATTGCCTGCAAATTAAACTGCCTGCAAAGAATTTGATGAAGCTCCTCCTTTATAAGTTCTTCTTTCCTTCCCTTCATCCCTCCTGTTTCCATGACAACTGCATTTGAAAGGTCTGTCGGGAATGATTCGGCAAAATCGAGCAGGGCAAAACTCACCCCAATCAGGAAAATTTTCCGGCTGCCATGTTTAGCATTTAAAAGGTTTTCTGATAAAGTTTTGTGGTCATATAAATAAAACCCCCCTTCATTGCATTGGCTAAGGTTCCTTAGGTAATTTACCATATAAACCAATGATGAGTGGCTGCGCTCCAGGTAGGATGGCAATAAGGCAAAAAATATAAAATCTTTAGGCTCCCCGTAAAAAAGCCTGAATGTCTCTAAAATACTCCTTTTATAAATCTCCTCATCCGCCACAAAATGCCGGGAAGGCTGCATACCCGTAGTTCCACTGCTCTCGAAAATTAATTCAGATTTTGTATTTTTAATTGTGATTTTATGTTTTTTGAATAATTCGATTGGCAGAAAAGGGATGCTGGCGCTGTTCTTAACCATATCCGGTTGTATATTAATGCCTTCTATGTATTTTTTATATATTGAATTATGTTTTGCATGATAGCGAAAAAGCTCAATAGCAATACTTTCAAAAGATTCTGAACCTAAAGTGAATATTTTCCCTTTTAAATGTGTTATATTTGTCATTCGTTACGCTATGCAAAAAGTACTGCAAATATCCCTGATTTCTTTGTTAGGATTGCTATTTTTAATAATTAATGGTTGCATAAAGCAGCCAGCTTTCCCGGACACGCCTATAATAAGTCTTGTTTCAGCCACCCAAACAAGCTACGGCACTTATAGCGATTCATTTAATTTCGTTTTGAATTACACGGACGGGAACGGTGATATTGGGCTTGATTCAGGGGATGTTGCTCCGCCTTTTAACCCGGGCTCACCCTATTTTTATAATTTATATGTCGAATATTATGAAAAATCGAACGGTGCATTTAAAAAGGTTCCCAATACACTAATAGCCAATGATACAGTTAGCTTTCCCATACGAATGCCTGTATTTTATTCCCCTGAAAATAAAAGTAAGGCGATTCAGGGAACAATAAGTTTTGGTATTTTTTATGATAACCCTCCTCATTACAGCGATACGGTAATGTTTCAAATTTATATCTACGACAGGGCGCTGAATAAGAGTAATGTTGTTCAAAGCCAAACGATAGTACGGCAATGATTTTTAATTACTATTTAAAAATAATCAAATTCTATAACTTCAATTTTACTCCAAACTAAAATAGAATGACCAAAGAAGATATAATAAACCAAATAAAAGAGAAACAATCATTCCTATGTGTAGGGCTTGATACTGATATAGATAAAATTCCGACGCACCTTAAAAGCTACCCTGACCCTGTATTTGAATTTAACAAGGAGATTATAAACTCCACTAAGGATTTTGCAGTTGCTTATAAAATAAATACCGCCTTCTATGAATCTCAGGGCTTAAAAGGATGGGTTAGCTTGGAAAAAACATTGCAATATATCCCGGAAAACATATTCAAAATTGCGGATGCCAAGCGCGGCGATATTGGCAATACGGCCGGGCATTATGCAAAGACTTTCTTTGACACATTTCCCTTTGATGCTGTAACCCTGAATGCCTATAT
>Ga0207071_1186_pt1 | contig 10220 bp, 6 predicted proteins | sample Alteio_BWMinHeat_67_FD_153531 | JGI IMG/M metagenome (GOLD analysis project Ga0207071, IMG submission 153531) | Enriched cells from forest soil in Barre Woods Harvard Forest LTER site, Petersham, Massachusetts, United States -... | ecosystem: Environmental > Terrestrial > Soil > Temperate forest >...
ATCACCTACGCCTACGACCAGGACTTCCGCCTGGCCACCGTCACGATGAAGGCGAATTTCAGCACCACGCTGGCAGCCGTGACGCTCAATTACGACTTGGCCGGTCGGCAGACGGCTGTCACTGGAACCAGCGCAGGCAACTACGTAACCTCGGTCACCGCGTACGACAACGCCAATCGCGTGACCGGGATCACGCAGACGACCGGAACGACGACGCTGGAGACGTTCACCTACACGTACGATGCCGCTGATCGCGTTACGGGGTATACTGGCCCGGAGGGGACGCTAAACTACACCTACGACAACACGAACCAGCTGACGGGGGCCTCGGGTGCTCGGAACGAGACGTACACTTACGACGCCAACGGAAACCGCACCATGACCGGCTACAGCACCGGGACCGGCAACCGCCTCTCCAGCGACGGCACGTACAACTACACCTATGACAACGAAGGAAACCTGACGACCCAGACGACGATTGCAAACAATGCGAAGACGTATTACTACTGGGACTACCGAAACCGACTAACCGAGGTCGTCGTTAAGAATAGCGCCGGCAGCACTATCACTGATGACGTGTTCACCTACGATGTCGAGAACCGCCGGATCGGCAAGTCGATGAACGGCACGCAGTCATGGACCGCATACGACGGGGTAAACCCATACGCTGATTTCAACAGTGGCGGTTCCCTGACAATGCGCTACGTTGACGGCCTGGCCATTGACCAGATGTTCGCCCGCTACGACGGCAGTACCGTTGCCTGGTGTCACCGAGCGCCCCAAATTAGGCCACCTCTGAGCGCCCCCAAATTAGGCAGGGGTATGGGTGTTCACAAGATTCCAGTTTGACCTCTCCATCGGTGGTATCGACGATTTTAGCCGCTTTTTCCCGATGGGCGCCCCTTCTTGGGTGGCCTATTTTGAACCATGAGCGCCCCCTTCCTTGGTGGCCGGTTTTGCAGCGGAGGCGCCGCCGTCGGCGCCGGCCGGTTTTGACTTGGCCGAGGTCGGAGGCGCCCCGTTGGGCTTGGCCTCGTCGTCGCCATCCTTGCCTTGCCGGGCCTGGTTCCGCAGGCGGTAGCTCTTGCCGGTGATCTGGACGATCTCGGCGTGGTGCAGGAAGCGGTCGAGGATCGCCGTGGCGCTGGGCACGTCGCCGATCAACTTGCCCCAATCTTCCAGTGGGCGGTTCGAGGTCATCATCGTCGAACGCGTCTCATAGCGGCGCATGATGATCTCGAAGAGGTACTCGCCGGAGCGCTTCGGCAATTGCTTCATGCCCATGTCATCGATGACGAGCAAATCGGGCTTCAGGTAACGGCTGAGGATCTTGTCCTCTTTGCCCACGGCCTCGTCGTGAAGGAAGTCGCGGACGACGTCGAAGATCGAACGGTACAGAGCGATGAAGCCGGCCTTGAGCGCGTGGTAGCCGATCGCTTGCACGAGATGACTTTTGCCGACGCCCGGCGGACCGAGCCAGAGCACGTCGCGGTGCTCGCGAATGAAGCGTGCGCTCGCCAGGTCGAAGACCTGCTTCTTCTTGATCGAGGGGTTGAAGGACCAGTCGAAGTCGTCGAGGGTCTTGAGTTCCCGGAAGCCGGCGGCCTTGATGCGCCGCTTCAGGAGCCGGTCGGAGCGGACGGCCAGCTCGTCCTGGAGGATCAATTCCAGGAACTCGACGTGGTTGAGGTGGTGGCTGGCGGCCTCCTGCAGCCGCACTTCAAGGCTCTCCAGTAGCCCGGACAGGCGAAGCTGCTTCAAGGTCTGGCGTAAGTTGTCGTTCACGCGGAAGACTCCTTGCAAAAAAAGAGCAGGCGTGTCAGTTATCCGGATTCACGCTCCGGCGTCGCGGTCCTGCACCCGCGAACAGAGAGAGGCTAGCAGGGGGTTCCAAGGGGGGGCGGCAATGAGTCCCCCTTGGTCGTGGCACGGAGGCCGCGAACTCCCGGCAGGAGGCCGGCCTCACGGCTGCACCTCCTTGTGGAATGCGTGGTGAACCAGGCGCGCGTATTCCGAGAGATTGCGAATGATCGGATGCTCGTCCATGAACGTGAACGACTCCTGGCGCGGCGCCTCGCGGTCGAGCAACGTGCGAATGGTCTTGAGGCGATAGGAACCGTAGGAAAGTGCGATTGCGCAGGCCTTTTCCAGGGAATCGCCGGGGTGCTTGCCGGCCAGCGCCAGCAGTCCTTGCAGCACGCGCACGCCCTCGACGCCGCGCGCTTGAACGACCGCTTCGGACCAGCGTGCCGCCTCGGTGCCGATGCGGCGCGTCTGTCCCAACAGCCAGGCGGCGCCGCGTTCCACGCCGCTGATCTTCTCGGCGACGATGTGGACGCGCTGCGTGCTAAAGCGCCCCGGTTCGTGCTGGACGTGCGTGGCGATCAGCTCCACGCGGTCGTTGAAGATCCGCACGCAGCGGCCATCCCAGCGGACCCACACGCGCCGCGCCAGGTACTCCGGCGGCACCGAGTAGTAAGCCTTCGCCACTTCGACGTGGCCATCGCGATGCACTATCCGCTGCGCTTCGTGGAAGAACGCGAACCGCTCGACCGGCAGCGGTCGCAGCGCCGGCTGCTCCACCTCGGCGAAGAACTTGCCGACCTGTTGACGAATGGTGCCGTGAATGCGCAGGTCCGCCACTGTCGTCTCCCAATCGAGCAGATGGCGGTCTCTTCCTCCAGGCTGGCGAACACGAGTCCCTTGAGGGCGTTGCTTTTCACGTAGCCAATGCCCGACTCGATCTTGCCCTTGTGCCGCGGCGTGCGCGGCCGGGTCGGCAGGATCGCTAGGCCGTAGTGGTCGGCGAACGAGCGCAGCTTCGGGTTCAGCTCCGGGTCGTACCAGTCGGGCTGCTCGACGCCGGCTTTCAAATTGTCGAGCACGAGGGCCTTGGGCAGGCCGCCAAAGTGATGGAAGGCGTTTTCGAGACAGCGAATGAACTCATCGGTCGTCTGCCGCCAGACGGCCTCGCTGTATCCTTTGCGCGAGTGGCTCAGGACGATGCGAAAGACATGCGTGCGCCGCCGCTTGCCGTCCGGCCCCACGATCGGAGCGCCGGTGCCGAAATCGACCTGCACCTCGTCGCCAGGCGCGCACTCCATCCGCCGGAAGGGCAGCGGCCGGCCCCCGTCGAGACGTTGGACAAAACGGCGAACACTGTGGTACTTGGCGGTGAAGCCGTGCTCGCGAACGAGGTCCTGAAAGATGCGCTGGGCGGTCAGACCGGCGGCAAGCTTGGTCTCGATGATCGGCCGAAAGGGCTGGCAAAGGCTGGCCGATTCCGACCTGGCCGGCGCCTCCGAGCCGAAAGGCGCCTGGCCTATTTTGACACCACCGGCGCCCCCGGCGGGGTGGCCTATTTTGCTCGCCGAGGCGCCTTCCTCGCGTGTGGCCGGTTCTGCGGATGGTGCCGGTTGTGCCGCTTGCTCATGAAGCTCGATGTGCCGGGCCACGGTGTCCCGGTGAAGTCCCAACTCCTTGGCAATCCGGCGGATGGACCAGTTACGCTGCCGCAGCGTAAGGATCGCGTCGATCGTGGCCATGCTGAGCAGGTTCGCCATGCTTGTCCTCCCGCCGCTGGGTCTGCGGAAGGATACAAGCCGAACCCTTCTCCTCAGGGTGGCCTAATTTGGAGGCGCCTCGAAGTGGCCTAGTTTGGGCGCTCGCTGACAACCTGGTACATGAAGGACAACGTGAACTCTGTGAGAGAGTTGGTGACGTCCGACGGGACGGTCCTCGACCAGATTACGTACGACAGCTTCGGGAGCGTCACGAACGAGACGACTCCGCCGAACGGGGACCGATTCAAGTTCACGGGGAGGGAATGGGACTCGGAAATTGGAGCCTTTTGCTACCGCGCGCGCTACTATGCTCCCTATACCGCCAAATTCATCAGCGAGGACCCACTCCGATTTGCTCAAAGCGACACAAATTTATACCGTTACGTCCGTAACTCCCCACTCTATGCATTGGACCCGACGGGGCTGTACCAGGTTTCTGGTTCTCAGGCGTACTACCAACAAGAAATGAAAGAGTTTTACCGGTGGTACCCCCGCGAGGTCGCTAGAATCTTCGAAAAGCTCCGGGAAATAGTCGCCCAGCGTTATGCCCTCGCACAAATTGTACGGAAGGAGTATACTCTGTACGTCATAGGGCACTTCACTCCCGGGCCAATGAACAACCTGGCGTACCTAGCCGCTAGTCGGCAGGAGCTGGTACGCTTGCGTGTACTAGTGGACTTGCTGCGAAGAAGAGAGGAGGAAACTGCGGACTACTACCGGCGGCTGACAACCTTTCCCCGGCCTTGACCTAGCCTCCGGGCATGGGCCTGGAGTCAACTATCATTGCAGATTCACGATGCCATGAACCTTTTCTACCTGGGTCGCGCACTTTTGTGGACCACCGGCATTTACATGGCTGTTGCCGCCTGCGGGATTGCTGCATACCCGCGTGCGGCACTATCAAGCGATCCCCTTTCCGAGGCGCCGCCTAAGTACAGAATCTGTTCTCTCGGCTCAGCTGGCCTCTATGAAACCTTCCCGGTTCGGGCGCTCGCCTTCTCAAACAACAAGACCCTCGTCACATTGTGCCTCGGTTCCGACTCGCCGACTCTATGGGAATCAGCCACTGGTGCCAGGCTAGCTGGCCTTCCGCACGATGATGTACCGGTGAATTCTATCGCGATTTCGCCGCAGTCGGGTCACTTACTCACCGGCGATGCGGCGAATGTACTTCGCATTTGGAGTTTGGCACACCGGCGAGTCGTTGGTCAGAGACTTCTCGAATTGCCTACTAGGCAAATCGCGGTGTCGAGGAAGAACGAGCTGGCGACCCTGCTGCTGGACGATGGTACAATTGAGTTGATCTCTTCGGCCACGGGAAACCGACTGCGTTCTTGGCCTGCGCAGGGTAGAGCGCGCTACACTTGTCACTGTTTGAGCCCGTCTGGCACGATCCTGGTGGTTGGCTGCGCTGACCGGAGCATTCGTGTCCTCGGGCCTCCGATTGGAAGCGAGGTCCGCGTATTGCGTGGACTCTCCGAACCGGCGACGTTCCTTTCGTTCTCTTCAGATGGGTGCTACCTAATCGCCGCGACGCCAGATGAAAGTGGGCGTCCGGACGTGCGAGGTGAGATCCTGGTTTGGGATGTTTCCACCTTCCAGGTTGTCTATCGCTATGTCATATCATCTAGCAAACTACTAACTGTAGCAGTTAGTCCAGTGGGGCGCGCTATTGCCGCGGGGTTCGACAACGGTCAGATCTCTTGGATCGACTTTGCAAGCAAGAGAGTCAAGTCGTGGACCGCGCACCCCATTGCGGTTCGGTCACTGGCAATTTCTCAAGACGGGCGACGCTTAGCGTCGGGAGCCGGGAGACGTGTCAAGGTGTGGGATACCGACAGAAATGCCGAGTGCATCCCTCATATCGGGCACGACGAGAGGGTAGTTCAGCTCGTCCTCGGGAGAGACAAGAGGGCGGTCATGTCTGTCGGAGCGGAAGGAAGGGTACTGGAATGGGACATTAGAAAGAACACATGCAAGACGTTGTCGCTGGATGGTCATATCCATTCTCCGCCGCCTGTCCTCTCTGGGGACGGGAGGTTCCTCATTGGTGGTGGGGTCATGGGAGTTGATCTCTTCACAAAGAGAGATCAAGGGTATTCACGAGATGCTGAAATCGGGACTGGGGCGGTGATGGGAATGACCATGTCCAGCAACAAGGAATTGATGGCGATTCTGGAGGCATCCGGTCCGTTGAGGATTGTCCGTTGCGGGGATCGAAAGTTTCTTCACACCGTAGAGGTCGGTGGGCTGGACGAGCGAGCGGGGGCCGCGCTTTCGTTTTCGGCGGACGGACGCTTTCTTGCGCTGTTACGTCCCAGCGGGGATCTATTGATTTGGCATGTTGGGATCGGGACACCGCTCGAGTTCGGGGAAGTGTGGGGCAAGGCAAGCGCTGTCGCGTTCGGACCGGGCGGTGAAAGAGCTTTCGTTGCTGGCCTTGACGGTCAGGTAACGGCTTGGGATTTGATGCGCAAGAAGCTCATTCGCGTGGTTGGCGCAACGGAAAAGCGGATTATATGCCTGGCAGTCTCCGGAGACGGCAAGGTCGTGGCAGCGGGAACCAAGGACCAAGGAATTTATTTGTGGGAGCTTGGGAGCGGAAGGCTTCGACTGGTTCTCGGGGAGGGTAGTCATGGCGCGAGTTGTTTGCTGTTTTCGGATGACTCTAGCACGCTGGTTTCCGGGGGAGACAACGGGACGTTAGCGATATGGGACGTGCGAGGAGCAAAAGGTGAATAAGGGGAAGGAACAAAAAGGGAACGGCGGGGGACAGTATGCAAGACAATTCGCCAGGGATTAGTGCATTACACCGACTCCTGCGGGGCGCTACTTGAGAAGGAACGTGCGTTGTCGAATCGCATGAGTAACGACGCGAGTGGCCGGCGCCTCTGGGCTGATCCGACCAGGGGCAGCCGAACAATCGTTTCCCGTGACGGTAGTGGGACAGGGGACGCGTCATGGCTACCCGCCTCTCATTAGCCGTGATCGCCAAAAACGCCGCGTCGGACCTGGTCGCCTGCTTGTCCTCGGCGGCCGGGGTCGTGGATGAAATTGTCGTCGCTGACACCGGCTCGACCGACCAGACCCGCGAGATAGCTGCCGGACACGGCGCCCGCGTCGTGGACTTCCCCTGGTGCGACAGCTTCGCCGCCGCCCGCAATGAGTCGCTCCGCCACGCCACCGGTGACTGGATCTTCTGGCTCGACGCCGACGAGTACCTCGACGAGGACAACCGCCAAAAGCTTGGCGGCCTGGTCGCCGCCGTGCCCGACGCCAACGTCGCCTACGTCATGAAGCAGCGGTCGCATGCCGCGTCCGGCTCGGCGGCCACATCGGTCGATCACGTCCGCCTGTTTCGCAACCGGCCGCAGCACCGCTGGCGCTACCGCGTCCACGAGCAGATCCTGCCCGCCTGCACGAGGCCGGGGCCGAGGTCCGCTGGACCGACATCGCCATCGAGCACACCGGCTACACCGACCCGGCCGTGGCCCGGTGTCCTCAGGTATCGGCTCTGGGAGCGATTTCAGTCGCGGCAGTGACAGAATTGAGATTAGGGATGAAAATTAGAGATTATAGTGGATTGGCACGCGCAACTTGCAATTCAAGAGTCGCGAACAAATCATTTTGGGAAAATAGTTATTTTTGATGAATCGAATGGCCCCCCGGCGCGCATTAAACATAGGTAGAGGGGATAGCGGACCTCATCAAATCCTCCAACGGTGCAGGATGCTGTTGAACGCCTGGACATGCACCGTTGCATCTCTGGTGCTGCGCTAGCAAGCCCTTTCCTTCTTTCACGTTAGCCACCACGCGTGGCTATCCCGTGGAGCAGGTACGTTACTTGCCCGGCCTTGTGGCGCGTTTATGACTTGCCCACGAGGCGAGCGGCACCGTTGCCGACTGTGATTCGCACCGAAGGACCGGACACCGAGGTTCGGCACAGGACGAAGGAGGGTACGCCGATGACGCACCGCGAGGAGAGTCCGCGCCGAGTGGCGCGCTGGTTGGCCGATTGTTTCCCCAACCGGTTTCGCCGACGCCAGCGGCCGGTAGTTCGCCGGCCGGAAGAGCGGCGGCGGTTTCATCCACTGCTGGAGAGCATCGAGTCGCGCGAGTCGGCCACGCTGCTGTCGGTCTCTGGCATCGGCCTGGCGGCGACGGAGATTGCGCTCTTGAACCAGCAAGAGAGCGCATCGTCCTCGACCACGAACCGGTCCCTGTTCGCCGGCGACCAACCCGATAACTCGAATTCCACGAGCCAGCTGGCCGGCTCGGCTGGGCTTTGGGTTCCACCGCAGGATGGCGGCGGCAATCCCGCGCCGGCAATCATCGGCGCTGACGCTGCGCCGGCGGCGGCCTCCCATGCGAGTGATGCGGATGGGCTGTTGACCCTTGGCTCGAATCCAATTCCGGACCTGGCCAGCGGCAAAGGCGGCGCGGGCGGTTCCTCGTTCGGCAACTCCGCGCCGGCCGGCGACAACCACTCCGGCGGCGGTGGTGGCGGGGCAAGTCCCGTCGGCTTTGATGGCGGGTCGTCCGGCGGCGCGCCGGCGCCTGCCGCGTCAAAGGGCTCTTCGACGGCGGACCTGTTTACATTCACGAACGCAACCCCGATCACGTCGGTTGCTCTGGCATCCTCGGGCGGCGGCTCGACCGCGCCAGCGCAAGCCACCATGCACACAAGTCCGGTCTCAGGCAGCGGCGGTGACCTGGCGCCAAACTTCTCAACGAGCTTGGCGGGCCTGGCGTCGGTGACGCAGGCTGGGAAAAAGAAAGGCAGCGCGGACCCGCTGTTCGTCGTCGATGTCAACAAGCAAGTCGTGCTCATGCCCGGCGTGCCGCAGAACGACTTCAGCACTTGGAGCGTCAGCCTCTACGCTCAAGTCTCCGGCGGCACCGTCTCCACGTACAGTTGGAACACGAGCGGCGCCTCCGACGCCACGAGTATCAGCGGCAGCAGCACGTACAATCTCACGTTCAGCTGGGCCAGCTTTACATCCACGACCGGGCCGCGGACCGACACCATCACGATCACCACGACGAACACCGACAGCTCGCAGCAGTCGCAGACACTCACGTTCCAGGTCTGGGGCACCAATACCAACGGTTACGCCGCCAGTCCGCCCAGCATGCCAGGCACGTGGCCCGTGGCCATCACCCCCGACGCGGTGCAGGATCAGCAAGCGACTGTGAGCGGCCCCTACTACCAACTCGGTTTGAATACCGGCGAGTTGCAAGCCGGCCACAACCTGGCGGCCTACAACCCCGGAGTGGCGCCCCTGGCCCTGATGTACAACTCGGTGGCCGCGGAGCCGAAGCCGATCTTCGTGGTCCACTACCGGATTGATCCGAGCCGGGCGGTGCCGGCAACGGTCAGCGCCCAGCTCACGTTCAACGGCTCGGCCGGGCAGACCTACTACTACGACACCTCGGCCAGCCACACCGGCAACCCGATGCTCAACCCGGGCGACGTGCTCCAGATCGCGTTGCAAGCCGACGCCACTGGCCTGACCACCGGCCGCTATAGCTACTCGATTGGCGTCACCGCCAACTACGGTACGCCGGTCACGACCACGCTCTCCGGCTCGGCGGACATCGTCAACTCCAACTCCAGTCCGTTCGGCGCCGGCTGGTCGCTGAACTATCTGTCGCGGATTTGGTCGGTGACGGGTGGCGTAATCCTGGAGCAGCCGGGCGGCACCAGTTTGTGGTTCGCGAGCGCCGGGGGCGGGAGCTACACTACGCCGGCCGGCGATTTCTCGACGCTGGCCCTCGCCAACAACATCTACACGCGCACCATGCCGGACGGCACGCAGATCAACTTCGACAGCAACGGCAAGCAGACCTCGATCGTGGACACGAATGGGAACACCACCAGCTTTGCGTGGAACGGGTCGAATCAGCTGACGGGCATCACCGACATGAACGGCGTCACGGTCACCTTCGCGTATAGCGGCGGTGGCAAAGTCACCAGCATCACCGACCCGGCCACCCACACCACGACGCTGGCCTACGACGGCTCCAACCGGCTGACCCGCGTCACCGACCCGGACTCCAATGCCTACACCTACGGCTACAGCGGCAGCACCAACCGAATCAATGCGATCACCAATCCGCGCAGCAACAGCTGGACGGTCTCCTACAACGGCGCCAACCGCGTCTCGTCCATTAGCCGTCCAAACTCGACCAGCGAGTCGCTGACGGCACTACAAATGCAAGGCTGGGTGGCCGCCGGCAGCGGCACGTCGGGCAACCCGGCTGCGCCGACCCTGCTGGCCCAGGCATCCGCCCAGTACACGGACCCCCGCTCGAACACCTGGACGACCTTCCTCGACTGGGCCGGTCTTGGCCTGGGGACTGAGGCGCAAGACCCGCTCGCGGACACATTGGTCAACGTTCGCGACGCCAACGGCCTGCCGTGGCTCGTGGCCGACCCGCTCGGCAACCGCGAGCGCTCGTTATTTGACAGCAAGGGGAACACGACCGCGGTGGCGCACGCCGACGACACCAAGGCGACCTGGACCTACAACAGCTTCAGCGAGCCACTGGTCTATACCAACGAAGCCGGCAACCAGACGACCAACGCCTACGACACGCACGGCAATCTGACCAGCGTCACCGACGTCCTGACCCACACGACCACCTATAGTTACA
>Ga0207071_1187_pt1 | contig 10142 bp, 9 predicted proteins | sample Alteio_BWMinHeat_67_FD_153531 | JGI IMG/M metagenome (GOLD analysis project Ga0207071, IMG submission 153531) | Enriched cells from forest soil in Barre Woods Harvard Forest LTER site, Petersham, Massachusetts, United States -... | ecosystem: Environmental > Terrestrial > Soil > Temperate forest >...
CCGTTGAGGGCGCGCTCAATGGGCACGGTCACCTGCTGCTCCACCTCTTCGGCCGCGTGGCCGGGGTAGAGGGTGATGACGACGGCCTGGGTGTCCGAGATATCGGGGTAGGCTTCCACCTTGAGTTGCCGAAAGCTGTAAACGCCGAGCGCGATCAGGCCGAGGGAGAGCACGATCATCACGAAGCGTTGGTGCAGCGCGAACCGGAGTAGTTTCGCAATCATGAGTTTTCTACCGGATTCCTACTGGGCGCGGAGCAGCATCGCGCCATCGGCCACGATGCGCGCTCCGGCCCCGAGGCCGCTCAACACGGGCAGCATGTCGCCGGCGCGCTCGCCGACTTTGACTTCCACCGGCTGAAAACGGCCGGGAGCCTTTTCCACCCAGACCATGGTCTTGCCATCGCCCTGCATGACGGCTCCGGCGGGGACTACGGGCAGGGTCTTCATAGAATCGGTGTGGCGGATGGTGCCGTACATCTCGGGGCGGAGTTTGCCGCGGGCGTTATCCATTTCGGCGCGGACCTTGATGGTGCGGGTCTGGGGGTCGACCACGTCGGCGATGCGGGTGACGCGGCCGTGGAAGGTTTCGCCGGGGTACGCGGTGAGTTCGACATCGATGCGCTCGCCGGGCTCGATGAAGCGGATGGAGCTTTCGGGGACGTCGGAGGCGACCCAGACGGTGCTCAGGTCGGCGATGGTCATCACGGGCGCGTTGGGGTCGTTGCGATACTCGCCGGGGGCGACGCTCATCTCGAGAATTTTGCCGGAGATGTTGGCGGTCACAGTGACTTTTTGCCCGAAGGTTCCGGGCTTGAGGCCGAGGAGGCGAAGTTTGCGATCGGATTGCTCGAGCGCGGCTTGCGCCTGGTCTAGGGCGGCCTTGGCCTGGGCTAGCGCATTTTCGGCGGTGAGCACATCTTTCCTGGCGACGGCATTGTGTTCGAAGAGGTCGGAGGAGCGGTCGTAATCGGACTGGGCTTTGTTGAGATTGGCCTTGGCCTGGGTGATAGTCGCCTGGCCCTGAAGATACGCGGAAACGCCGGCGTCGGCGTCGGGAGCTTCGAGGGTGAGGAGGGGATCGCCGCGCTTGACGGAGTCGCCGAGTTTGACAAGTACGGAGGAGATGCGCCCGGCGAGCGGGATGGCGACGCGGGAGACGAGGTTGGGGTTGGTCTCGATCTTGCCGGGAGAAGTGACTTCGTCGAAGGGCACGGAGGCGGTCTTGACCTCGGCGACGTGGATTTCCTTGAGCTTGGGCGAGTCGGCGGGGATGACGACGGTGCCATCGGGCATGCGCTCTTCACCGGGCGCCGCTGCCGTCGCGGCGGCGACTGGTTTTTCGTCCTGCTTGCCGCAGGCAGAGAAGAGGAGCGCGATGGACAGGCAGGCTAGAGCCCGCGCCACCAAGCACCGGTTCCCTAACGGTCGCGGCTCTGATGGGGCGGCACCTCTCTCGAAACGCGCGACGAAGGTTTTCAAGTGCCAACTCAAGCGTGTCATCGGACTACCTTTCCTGAGATCGAATCGATTGTGTAGAGACTGCGCGCAAAATCGGCTCGCGCGTCGTTATAGCTTTGGCGCGCGTCGTTGAAGGCGCGCTGCGCATCCAGAAACTCGACCAGCGAGGCCTCGCCGCGGCGGTAGGAATACTCCATGGTGGTGCGGACTTCGCGCGCCTGGTCGAGCAGGTCGTGCTCGATGCTCTCCAGCAGTTCGCGCGAGGTGGCGTACTGTACCCAGGCGTTGCGCACCTCATTCTGCACGTCGGCTTCGGCGGCGCGGATGCGCGCGAGGATCTGCTCCTGCTCCTGGCGGGCGCGCTCGATCTCGCCCTGGTTCTTGTTGTAGACGGGCAGGGGCGCGCTGAAGAACAGGCCGAGGGCGCTGGCGCTGCCGTTGTGGAACTGGCGGTGAAATTCGGCGCCGACGGTGAAATCGACCTTGGCCTGCGCCAGTTGGGAGCGCACTTCGGCGAGCGACCGGGCCTGGTCTTTGCGCAACGCTGCCAGGTCCGGGCGCAACTCCAGCGCCTGGGTGGCGACGGTCTCCATCACGACCGGCTCGGAATCGCGGCGCAGGGCGCCCACTACGTCGAAGGTGGGGGAAGGTACGCGGCGGCCCATGAGGGACTGAAGTTTGTTGCCGGCGATTTTGAGCTTGGATTCGGCCTGCCGGACGGCGCTCTGAAATTGCAGAGCGGCGACCTGGGTGCGGACCAACTCGACCTTGGCGAGATCGCCGGCGCGCACGCGGGTCGCGTTGACGTCCACGATGCCGCGGAAGGCCTGGAGGTTTTCGCGAGCGAGGGTGAGGTTATCCTTGGCTTGGAGCACGTCGATGAAGGCGCTTTGCACGTCCAGCGCCAGATTGCGGGTGGTGTTCAGCAATTGCAGTTGCGCGACCTCGCGGGTGGTCTGTGCGACTTCCACTCGGCGCTCGCGTTTGGCACCGCGTTCGAGCACGAAATCGGTGCGGAAGTTGTACTCCGTGGGGCCGCCCTGGTTATCGCCGTTGAAGCGGTTCAGGAGGTCGATATAGTCGAGGGCCGCGCTGAAGACGGGATTCGGACGGAGCCTGGCGGTGATGATTTTGGCGTCGGCGATGCTGAGGTTGTAGCGCTCGGCGAGCAGGTTGAGATTGTGATCGACGGCTTCCTGCACGGCCTGCTCGATGGTCACGCGATCGGGCGGAGCGGGAGCGGGCTGGGCGCATACAGATCGGGCCGTCAGGGACGAAAAACACAAGAACGAAAGACAACTGATGACTTGAAATCTCTTCACTTACAATCCTCCTCCGCACGGATACGGAGCTATCAACCGCGTACTACTCACGCGGTGGGCAGAACCGATCGAAAATCAGTGAGTGGAATTAGGCGAGGGGTGGAGCGCGTCCCGAGTTGCAGCAGATAGCGCGCGTCACGAAAACGAGACGAAGAGAGATGGAAGCAGCTACGCAAAACAGCGCAAGGGCAAAGACGTAGAAGCCGTTGACGCGGTAGTTTTCCAGGGTCTCCAGCAGTTTGGCGAGGTTGACCGTGTCCTTTTCCCGGGTATCGGCGGGCACGCTGCCGACGCCGCCGCGCTGATTAGTGGGGATGCGCAGCAGGGAGAAATTGAAAATATCGTCGCTATCGCTGACGCTGGGGAAGATGGCGACCGCCATCATGCAAACCGCAAACAGGCGGTGAAAACGGCCGTGGCTCGATCCCTGACGAGAACGTCGCCCCTCCATATGCGCGAACCAGAGGAGCGCGGCCAGACTGATCGCGAGCCAAAGCAGGTTAAGAGCGGCGTCTAGCGTAATGGAGAACACTGGAGCTTACAGAATAGCCGAAAGGGTTCCGCCGCGCTACCCGTGCGATGACTAGCAGGACCAGGACGCCAGTCACCCTGCCCGATGCCGGTTCCGGCACCTCGCCGTCGGCGGGGAGCGCGGCGTGCGCGATGTGTTTCGGTGTGTAAAGGTGGAGCACGGGAAGGCGATCCTGCCCGCGAAAGGATTCCGCCGTGTCTTCCGCCGCCGGTTCTTCGACGGGCCGCGCGCAGCAATCGGCGGGCGGCTGGTAGCGGGGCGCTTCGAGCTTCCACAGGTCCGACTTCATTTCGAGCACGATCGCTGCCGGCGCCAGCGGGGCGGAAAGGAGAAGGGCTATGAGGCCTCGGTACACACATCGGTCCATGCCGGATCATCGGCTGGTGGGGCTCGGAACTGTAGGCGAGCAGGGACAGGAGGCTGCCAGGAGGCCTGTCCTACGCGAAGGCACAGGAGGCTTCGAAGGCGATGGCTTCGACGGCGCGGCGGACCTCGCCGGGGGATTGGGATCCATCGACGCACCTGACCAGCCTGGGCCCGTACCACTTGAGGATTGGCCCGGTCAGCTGGTCGTAGGCACGGAGGCGCTGCCGGATCACCTCGGGGCGATCGTCGTCGCGGGTAATCAGCAGGGCGCCGTCGCGATCGCAAATGCCGGGTACGCGCGGAGGTATGGAGATCGCGTTGTAGATTTGCAGGCAGGCCGGGCATTGGCGGCGCGCAGTGAGGCGCACGACCAGGGCTTCGTCGGCGACATCGATGTGCATCACGACGGGTTCCGGCAGGCCGCGCTGGCGCAGCAGCGCCGAAAACCAGATGGCTTGGGGCACAGTGCGCGGGTAGCCATCCAGGAGGAAACCATTGACACAATCGGGGCGCGCGGTGCGGCTGGCGACAATGCTCTCGACCGCTTCGTCGCTCACCAATCCGCCTCTGGAAATGATAGAGCAAGCGGCCTTGCCCAGTTCCGTGCCGGCGTTGCACTCGGCGCGAAACATCTCCCCGGTGGAGATTGCGGGAATGTGGAAGCGCTCTGCCAGATGGGCAGCCTGCGTACCCTTGCCGCAACCCGGGGGTCCGAACAGCAATAGGATCACAAAACCTCCCTATCACCCTATCGGTCCGGCCGTAATAAATAATAAAGAGCGGTTCTCAAAAACCAGACCGCAGAGTCTGAATTCACGCTAATCCTTCCCGATCCCGGCGTCAATGGGAGATCGGGAGAAGCCAGCTCAGAGCCTTGGGTCGTCGAGGATGCGGCCGTCGGGGCGGAGTTTCAGTGCGCGATCGCGCCATTGGACGGTGTCGCCGAAGACTCCGCCGGCCCACACGGCGAAGCCGAAGAGATCGCGGAAGGGGATCATCCAGAAATCGCGCAACACCTTGGGATCGCGCAGGATTCCGGCGCCGATCCAGATGCCGGCGCAGACGCGAGTGGCCATGACGGCGGCGGCGACGGGCCACTCGCCGGCGGCCAGCGCGACCAGCGACCAGAGGGTGGCATGGGTCACCACGTAACCGTAATAGCCGGAGGGGCGCGAGACGCGGATAGTGCGCGACCAACGCAACTGGTGGCGCCACGTCTCGCCCCACGAACCGGCGCCGAGATCGGTCTCCACCACTATCGGGGCGAACTCGATGCGGTAGCCCAGCTTCGCGATGCGGAGCCCCAACTGGTAATCGTCGGCGATGAAGTTGGCGATGGCCGGGAAGCCGCCGATCCGCCGCAAGGCTTCGGCGCGGAAGACCATGGTGGAGCCGAGGGCGAATTCGGCAACGCCGAGCAGGCGCGCGACCAGAACGCTGGGTGCGAACTCGGTGGCGATCCCGAGGGCTTCGGAGCGCGATGGCCAGGATCCGGCGGCGGCGCGATAGAGACAGGTCACCATGCCGATGGCGGGATCGGCCAGCGGGGCCGTCACGGCGCGGAAGTAGCCGGGCTCCACGACGATGTCACTATCGTTGACCAGGAGCAGCGGGTAGCGCGCGCGCGCGGCAAGTTCGGCGAGAACTCCCACCTTGGCGTTGGGCGCGTCGGTCTGCGCGATCACGATTTCGATGGGGCGGGCGGGGAACTCGCGCTGCAAGCGGCGAATTTCGGGCAGCGCGGGATCCTCGGGGTTGTTGGTGCCGAAGAGGATTTCGAACTCGGGGTAGTCCTGCACGGCATGGGAAAGAATCGCCTGGTAGAACTCGGGATCGCGCCCGTGTACCGGCTTGAGGATGGAGAGCGGCGCGGCAGGAATCGGCGGAGCGGCGGGCGCGGACCGGGTGCGCCAGGTGGCGGCGGCGACGATCGCGAGGCAGTAATACGCCCCCGCGGCCAACGCGGGAATGGCCAGCCAGATCACGTGGAGACCAGTACGACGCCGCCGATCACCAGCAAAGCGCCCGCCCAGCGCAGTCCGCTGACGCGCTCTTTCAGAACGTATTTCGCCAGCACCGTCTCCATCACGTACGACACGGCCGAGACCGGCACGGCGAAGCTCAATTCGCTGACGGAGAGCAGCTTCATGAACGCGAAGAAGGAGATCGCCATGCAGACTGCGGAGCCGATCACGAAGCGGTTGCGCGCCAGTAGAGCCAGTGCGCGGCCGATGGCGCCGAGCCGGAAATCGTGGATCTCGCCATGGCGGCGCATGCCCGCGGCCTGCAGAACTTCGCCGGCGGTAGTCGCCCCCACCATCAGCGCCACCAGCAGCCACTTCATTCGCCCACCGCTTGAACCGTGGGAGCTGTCGACGGGCTGCCCACCGAGACCAGGGCGACCCCCGCCATAATCAGCACGATGCCGGCCCAGCGCCGAGGCGTGATCTCTTCGCCGAGCAGGCCTTTGCCGATCAGCGCCACCGCGACGTAGCCCACGCTGGTCACGGGCAGCACATAACTGAGGTCGGCCCAACTGAGCAACGCCATGCGGGAGAGTTGCCAGAGAATCAGCAGCCCGACGCCGAGCGCCACCCAGGGCTGAAACAGCGTGGCGATGTAATCCAGGGGCGTGCTGAGGCGCGCGGAATCCGGCAATCCGCGTTTCATGAAGAAATCACCGAATGCGTTGGAGAGGACTACCACCACGACGCAGATCCATGTCTTCCACCGCAGGGTCTTCCGTCGCAGGCGCGCTGCTTCCGAGGTCATGTATAGAATAAGAGCGATCGTAACTGGAACAGAACCGTGAGTCTAGCAGGATGACGCGCGCGCGGGCAATTACACTGGTAAGGTGATGCAATCGCAAAACTACCGGGCCGGGCTGGCCATCCTCATTTCGCTGCTTGCGGCTAACCCGCTGGGCGCGCAGGCGACGGCGGGATCGATCGTCGGTCACGTCATCGACCAGGCCAAGGGGGCCGTTTCCGGCGCCGCCATCCAGGCGCGCAACGAAGCCACCGGGCTTACGGCGTCCGGCCAGACGGATTCGAAGGGCGACTACTGGCTGCCCGCGCTGCCGCCGGGGACGTATCTGCTGACGGTCAGCAAGCCGGAGGTGGGAAAAGCGTCGAAGAGCGGCATAATCCTGACCATCGATCAGAAGCTGCGGGTGGACGCCCAACTGCTCCCCACGCTGCACTATGAGACGCTGGTCTCGGCGCAGGCGCAGACGCTGCAAACGCGGTCGGCAGAGACCGGAGAGGTGATCGAAGCACGCCAGATTGTGGACCTGCCGCTGCTCGGCCGCAGCTTCCTGGATTTGACGCGGTTGACTTCGGGCGTGGTCAACGGCTCCGGCGGCAATACGTTGAACCTGGCGGTGAACGGGCAGCGTGAATTCGCCAACTCGGTGCTGGTGGATGGCGTGGAAGTCACGTCGAACCGGAACAACGATACGACGATCCGGCCCAGCGTGGATTCGGTGGAGGAGTTCAAAGTGCTGGCATCGGCCTATGCGGCGGAGTACGGCCGAGCGTCGGGAGCGGTGGTCGCGGTGCAGACGAAATCCGGGACCAACCAGCCGCATGGCGACCTCTACGAATTCTTCCGTCCCAACACGACGGCGGCGCGCAGCTTCTTCGCGACAGAGAGCTCGCCCCTGAAGCAGCACAACTTCGGCGGCACGGTAGGGGCGGCGGTCCGCAAGGACAAGACCTTCTTCTTCGCGTCGTACGAAGGCGTGCGGCAGCGCAACGCCTTCTCTTTTCTGGATTCGGTGCCTCCCTCCGGACAGATCCGCTATCCCAACGGCAGTGTCGACCTTTCGGGCTTGAAGGACCCGCTGACGGGCAAGCAGATCCCGATCTTCGACCCCTATTTCTTCGCAGGAAATTACTACGCCTCGCCGTTCCCGGGCAACGTGATTCCGGCTAATCGCGTAAGCGCGGCTGGGCGCGCGGTGATGCAGAATTTCTTTCCGGCGCCGGACCGCGCGGGCGTGCTCAACGGGTGGTTCTCGAACTTCAATTCGCGCCAGGCGTACACGTATGACGCCGATACCGTGGGCGGCCGCCTGGATCAGACGATCTCCGAAAAGGACCGCCTCTCCGCGGTCTACCATTACGGCAGCTTCGCATCGACCACCGGCGACCGGTTCGCAGGCGCGATTCCTGTGGCCGGCGGCGGCGATGCCGATTACGGCGACCGCGATAATGCGCGGGACCAGGCGCTCTCGCTTTCCGAGACGCACCTGTTTTCCAATCGCTGGCTCAACGATTTCCGTTTCGGTTACACGCGCTACCGGCTGGACCAGTTGAGCCTGCTCAACGGCCGCGACCTGGCGGCGCAGTTCGGCGCGGGAAATGTCAATCTTCCCGGCCATCCGCAGACCTCCGGCTTTCCCGATATCTACCTGGGCTTTGGCGCGCAAACCGGCGGATCCACCTACAAACCGCTCAATTTCCTGGACCGGAACTACCAGGTTTCCGATGGCGTGGCGACGCGCGCCGGCCGTCATGAGCTCAAGGCGGGAGGGCAATACCGGCGGCTCAATTCCGCACCCTTCTTTTCGCTCTTTCCGACCGGATTTCAATACTACGGCGGGCCTGGTTTGAGCCTGACCGGCGACCCCAACTACGGCTTCTACGACGCGTCGGCCTTCTACTATAACGGTGGGTCCGATATCGCCGACCTCCTGCTGGGCCTACCGTATTCCGTGAACCTCGGCCTGCAAATGACCTCGCCTCACACGCGAAGTTGGGAAGGCTCGTTCTACGCGCAGGACACGTGGCAGGTGGCGCGTACGCTCGCCCTATCCTTCGGCGTGCGCTACGAGTACTTCGCGCCGTGGACGGAGGAAGCGAACCAGCTTTCGAACTTCGACCTGGGCACGCGCCAACTGCGCACCGGGGCATGGGCGGCCGGCGACCGGAATAATTTCGCGCCACGTTTTGGCGTGGCCTGGAGTGCGACGCCACGCACCATTCTGCGGGCCGGATGGGGTGTTTTTTATACGCCGGAGAACGACGCGCGGGAAGACGTTTTGACCAAGAACTACCCCTTCGCGGTGCAGCAGACGGCTTTCAACAACCTCTACGGAGGGATGCCGTTCGCTTACACGCTGGATACGGGCGTGGCGCGCACTCCGCCGGCCGCCAATGTCCCGCAAAACGTTTTCTTCGTAGATCCTGGCATGCGGACCGCCTATTCGCAGCTCTTCAACGTGACGCTGCAGCGGGAACTGGCCGCCGGGGTAACCGCGGAAGGCGGTTACGTGGGCTCGCTTAGCCGCAAGCTTCCCTACGCCATCGGGAATCTGAATCGGGGAAGCCGGATCACTCCCGCGTACGGCCAGATTCAAGGCCTGTTTTCGGAAGGCTCGGCCAACTATAACTCGTTGCAGCTCAAGGCGTCCCGTCGTTTTTCGCGCGGCCTGAGCTTGCTGGCGGCTTATACCTTTGCCAAGAATATCGACAACGGCCCGGCGCCGTTCAACCTGGGACACAACCTCAACGCCCACAACCAACCGCAGGATCCCTTCCTGCTCAACCTGGAGCGCGCCGTTGCCGATGACGACGTGCGGCATACGCTGGTGGCCAGCGGCGTCTGGCAGATGTTCCACGGATGGCAGCTCAACGGCATCCTGACGGCGCGCTCCGGACTGCCCGTCAACGTGGTTCGCAATCCGCAGGATACGGGCTACGAAGGGCTTCGCCCGAACGTGGTTCGCGATCCCACGCTGGATGAGTCACAGCAGACGCTGGCGCGCTATTTCGATACCACCGCCTTTACGAGTGTCGCCAAACATGCGCTCGGGAACGCCGGGCGCAATCTACTACGCGGTCCTGGACTTGCGAATCTCGACGCCTCCCTATTTAAGGAATTCCTGACGGACCGAAACGTTCGTTTGCAATTGCGCTTCGAGTCTTTCAACCTGACCAACACGCCACACTTCGCCAACCCCTCGGGGGACATGAGCCGGGGAAGCTTCGGAAGCATTACGCAGACGATCGCGAACCCGCGCATAGTCCAGGTTGCGGCCAAGTTGAAATGGTGAACCGGAGATGCAGCTATTCCTTGAGGTTGGAGCTCCGGATGGGGTAATCCCCGGGCCCGAGTCATCTCCAAGACAACATTCGCATTATTATCCAATTGCAGTGTCGGTTCCCCCTACAGTGTTCCCCTTTTTCGGCCGATAATCGTGTTTGGAGCTTGTGCGGAATTGAACTCAATTGTCGCCGAACTCGCGCGCCATCCAAAGCGTTACGCGGTGGTCGCCGTGGCGGTCGCCCTGGCAGCAGGCGTGGTCCTGTTCACTCGCGGCGAAACCGGCGGGACCTTGCGTGTCGGTTATGCCGAATTCTCGCCCTACGTTTCGATCGATGAGCGCGGAGGGCCCACCGGTCTGGCGGTCCAGGTGGTGCAGGAAGCCGCCGCGCGCAGCGGGGTGCGATTGCAGTG
>Ga0207071_1188_pt1 | contig 10112 bp, 12 predicted proteins | sample Alteio_BWMinHeat_67_FD_153531 | JGI IMG/M metagenome (GOLD analysis project Ga0207071, IMG submission 153531) | Enriched cells from forest soil in Barre Woods Harvard Forest LTER site, Petersham, Massachusetts, United States -... | ecosystem: Environmental > Terrestrial > Soil > Temperate forest >...
GGCGAGACGGCGCACTCTGCCTATACGGCGTGATGAGCGGATGGAATCCCGGGAAGCACACCGTTTTTTCTACCCTGACGCTGGGTAAACGATGGCTCCGCCACTTTGATGCGTGGCGTCAGACGGGCCGGTGGCCCAAGGATGAAGGAGTAGCGGATGAATGATGAAGCCAAGCTGTTCGCGCGGATAGCACCTCTGTTTGAGATTGGCCTGATGAGTGACGCGCAGGTTCTTATCGCCGGTTGTGGCTCCGGAGGAAGCCAAGTTGCCCTGCAGCTCGTCATGGCAGGGGTCCGAAAGTTCGCGCTCTTTGACCGGGATGTACTGGAAGCGGAAAATGTCATTCGTCATGCCTGCGGTCGCCGTTACGTCGGTCAACGGAAAGTGGATGCACTGGCGGATGTCTTGCATGATCGCAATCCCGATATTCAAATAGACCGGCATGAAATCGACATCATGGCGTCCGCGGATCTTGCCGAACACGTGAAACGGAGCAGCGTGGTCGTGCTGGCAACGGATAACGAACCGACGAGATTTCGGCTCAACCAGTTGTGCGTGGACACCAAGACAGCATTCGTCGTGGGACGTGTTTTCACCAGAGGCATAGGGGGAGAAGTATTCAACTATCGCCCTGGAGAGAGCGGCTGTCTTGCATGTCTTGAGGGTCTACTTGAGCGTACACAGTACCGCGATGGTATCCGCGAGATTGACTTGGTCTCTGAAGAAGAGCGAGAAAAGATGTACGGCCTGGAAATCGCCGAAATCAAGGATTCTCCTGGGTTGAACGTGGACATCTCTTTCATCACATCTTTCCATACGCGGTTCGTACTCGATGCTATCGCCCGGACCCTCAGGGAACGGCCTAAGCATTTGCTGCCGATCGACGAGAACTACGTGGTCTGGGGGAATCGCCCGGTTCATCCCTTTAACAAACATTTTCAACTCCAGCGCATAACACTGACGCCCCAGGACGGCTGTTTGATATGTGGAAACGGAAAATCCCAGTGACTTCTGAACTAGGCGCGGACATTCGCATACTCTTCCCGGAAGCGGGCTTGAGTGCGATTTTTGACGAATGCGATCGCTTCGATCGCGACGAAACAGGTGGCCGTCTGGTGGGAACGTACACGGAGCACGGCGGCAAACTCACCGTGCAAGTGACCGGCATCATCGAGTCCGGCCCGCAGGCAAAACGCTCACCGGTTAGTTTTTTTCAGGATGGTGCATACCAGGAGGATGTTTTTCGTCGGATTGAAAGCAGCCACCCGGAAATCGAGCACCTCGGCAACTGGCATACCCATCACGTCAACGGTCATCCGACGCTCAGCGGCGGCGACATTGAGACTTATCACCGTACAGTGAACCATCACCAGCACAATACCCCATTCTTCTATGCGCTGTTGGTAACAGCAAAGCACAGGACGACCGATCCGCGCCGCCGCTACAGCATCAAGCATTTTGTATTTCGCCGCGGCGACAAGGAGTTCTACGAAATCCCCTCGCGGCACGTCGAAATCGTCGAAACGCCACTTGTGTGGCCAGTTTCGGCATCGCGTGCCGGGCACAGTGACCATACTCACGACGCCGGTTCATCGGCGCTACCGGCCCGTGCCCATGACAACGACATTATCGGCGAGTTTTATCCCGGCATCCGTCCATTCTCGTCTCAGAAGCTCGGCATTTACTGGCGTGGTTCCCTCGAACTTCTGGACGGCTCCAAAGTGCAGGTTGTTCTCCTCGAGGACTCGACCGGGCATGCACCCAAACATTCCGTCGCATTGCGAGACGTCCCCGCAGCGTTACAAAGCGTGGCCGATGAGCTAGCCCAGGCGGAGTTTCCATCGGCCCGCGCTGCATTGATAGTAACGGAACGCAGTTGTAATCGCGCCTTGTATCGGCGCGCACATGAACAGGAAAGAAAATCTTAAGAGTAAAGGATTCGACGCTATGGATATTTTTACGCTTTATGTGGGCCAAGGTGCATTGACTGCAATTCGCGCCGGCGACGAGGCGATCATCGTGGATGCGCACATGCCCAACAGCGAAGACGTCTGCCAGGACCAGATTGAACAGAGCCTTGCCAGCTATCTTTCAAAGAGCAAGGTTCGCGGCCTTATCCTGACGGGCTTGGATAAGGACCATGCCTGCCCGGCCGGGGTGGAGTCTATTCTCATCGAATACGAGCCGGATTGGGTAATGTATCCGACTTACTATAAGGATACCGACGCGGCCTCAGACGTTTTCCGGATTGTTGCGGCGCAGGTGAAGCGCCGTGAGAAAACGAGTCGCCCTCTGACGCGCGAGTCCGTGCGCGTAGATAACGTTGAGTCGCGGCATCTAACAGGCCTGGCCAATTACTTCACGCTTGAGCTGTTCTCCCCGCATATGGAAGACATGGACTCCTCCAACAACAGCAGCATCGTTCTTAAGCTCACCGGCATCGACCAGATGGGGTTCAGCTATCTGATAACAGGCGACACCGAAACTGAGCGTTGGGACGGCATTAATCGATACTTCGGCAAATACCTATCCGCCCCCGTCATGGCCGGCTCACATCACGGATCTCGGACAGGAATAAACGCCAAAACTCTTTTGCACGTTAGTCCGCACACCGTCCTTATCAGTGCTGGCGTAGACAACTCTTACGGGCATCCGGATGGTGTTGCGGTTCAGGCCTATCGGCAAGTCGCAACACAGGTATTCTGCACCAACGCCGATTCGAACGGCATCTGCTTCCTTACGCGACGAGTGAATGGCGGATTCGAAACGCGCGCCGTGCAACATTTCGGGCGCCGTGCAGCCAACGTTTGATAAGGAGCCGAACGCGCGATGTGGCTTCAGATATTCGATGTTGAGCATGGGGCCTGCGCACTGCTCACAGCCGACAACAACACTCGATTAATGATCGATTGTGGGCACAATGCGACGACAGGATGGAAGCCCGGAACTTATCTGGCACAGCAAGGTATTGGCACTTTGGAAATGCTTGCAATCACGAACTATGACGAAGATCATGCGAGCGGTTCGGATGATCTTTTCGACAAAGTTAATGTCGCGTGGCTACTGCGGAACAGATCAGTTTCGGGTGCGACAATAAAACACTTGAAGAGAGAGAATGGAATCGGCCCAGGTATCAATCGGTTGGCCTACGCCATGGACTACGTGTTCACCGGACCTGGAGCGCCAACAGTGCCAGAGCCCCAATTCCAGGGTCTTACGCGACAAGTGTTTTACAACAGCTATCCGCAGTTTGCGGACGAGAATGACCTGAGCATGGTGGTTTTCCTGAAATGCCACGGCATCGGGATCATGTTCACAGGTGATCTTGAAAAAGATGGGTTCACCGAACTGCTCAAGAACGAAGCCTTCATACAAGCTCTCCGTGAAACCAATATCTATGTCGCATCCCATCACGGTCGCGAGGGCGGATGCTGCGATCAGCTCAGGGCATACTTGCAGAATGTGTTTTATGTAGTCATTTCAGATAAGGGGTATCAATACGAAACACAGGAGACGCTTCCTTTTTACCAGAGTATCGCCAAGGGTGGTCCTTACAAAAGCGAGCCAAACCGGAAGGTCTTGACAACCCGGTGCGATGGTCGCATTGCTTTTGACTTTAATCCCGGATCGTGGGGACCTCGGTAAAAGCTGTGACACTGGACGACTTGGTTTCGAAAGTTACCGACCCATATGAGAGACCGGCGAGGCTCTACCCGGCGCTGCTGGCTCTTTTACCTCTGCTGGCTTCGGTTATGCTTCTCTATGGCCCGAAGGCGACGGCATTAACGGGTGCGGTGACTGTGGCAGTCTCCTGCGGCGGCTTGTACCTGACGACAAATCTCTGTCGTGAATTTGGGAAACGTCTGGAAGAAGAGCTTTATCGAGAATGGGGTGGCAAACCTACGACACAGTTGCTCCGCCATCGTGACAGGACCATCGAGGCGGTGACGAAACGGAGGTATCACTCATACCTCGCAAATAAAATCGGTGTGCCATTTCCGGATAAAGATCAGGAAGCAACCGACACCGAAGCCGCTGACGAAATCTATCAGTCCGGCGTTCGATGGCTTCTAAACCACACGCGACAGGACGACAGCAAGAAGTTTGACTTGATCTTCAAGGAAAACGTGGCCTATGGCTTCCGTCGTAATGCGCTCGGCATGAAACCGATCGGGCTGATTCTTTCGATTGGATGTTTATTATGGGTCCTGGCAAGGGGAAGGGTGCTCTTCAGCCCTGGCCACAAATTCATCGATCTGACGGCTTTGGCGCAAATGCCAGACTCAGCAACCGCCGCTTTGGTTGTATCAACAGCGATGCTTGTGGCATGGATACTCTTCTTCACCAAAGCCAGCACGCGCACTGCTGCATTCACCTACGCCGAAACCCTTTTACGAGCATGCGATTCGATTTGACATTTGACGTCTCCCGGTTTGCTTCACACAGTAGTTTTCTCCGGGGATTTTCCCTTGCCGGACCCTGCTCCGCTCACACTGAATCCATAGCCTTTTCGGTAAATCTTTCGATTTCTTTTCCCCAGAGCTGTCCATTACCTGGTGTAGCAAGTTGAGGTAGGGGGTGACGAACCGTGGCTTATCGAATTTTCATGAGTCACAGCGGTGACGATGCGGAATGGGTGAAGTGGCTGGCGAATCATGCAGCCAATATCGGAATCGAACCTTATCTGTACCAGCACGACCAGCAGGCGGGTCGGTACATCAGCGATAAGGTCCAGGCAGCGATCATAAACAGCAGCGCCGTGGTGGTACTCCTGACCGTCAACAGCCAGTATTCAGCGTATGTGCAGCAAGAGATCGGCTTTGCGGAGGGAAAAAGTAAATTAATAATCCCCTTAGTCCAGCCCGGCATTGACGTACGCGTGCTCGCAATGCTCACGGGCAGAGAATACATTTCTTTTGATTTTCATCGGCCCCAAGCCGCCCTTGCGACGTTCCTTAATTACCTGCGCGATCTCAAGAACAAAGAAGAAGCCAATCAGCAGATGGCTCTATTCAGCTTTGCCACGCTGCTTATCGTCGCGTTGGCAAGCAACAGCAAATGAATCGGTTGACGCAGGTATGCACGGCATTTGCATAATCCTGTCCCGGCAACACAAGGCTCGAACCCATCAGTGGAGGCATGCGGTATGAATCATGTTCAGAGACTCGGTAAACAGTTCAGGATTCTCCTTCATCCCGATGAAGACGGGTATGCAGGTCGCGAGTGCCCAGACGGAGCATGCCTAGGATATTTCACGATCACGCCAGGCACTGGCGTCACGGTCGCAGCGCCATGCTTTTGCCCGTATTGTGGACATAGCGGTGAACAGAATGCTTTCTTCACGACGGAACAGATCGAGTACGCTCGCTCCATTGTAGTCCGGAAGGTTATGGACGCGGTGGTCGCGGACCTGAAGTCGCTTGAGTTTGACCACAAGCCACGAGGTCCCTTCGGGATCGGCATTAGTATGAAGGTCCAGGCATCCGCTCCAAAGCCAATCCACTATTACCGGGAAAAACAACTCGAGACCCACGTGGTCTGCGACAACTGCACGCTGCGATATGCCATCTATGGAGTATTCGGGTGGTGCCCGGACTGCGGAGTTCATAATTCCCTGCAGATCCTCACCAAGAACCTGGAACTGGCGAAAAAGGAACTCGCGCTTGCGGAACGCGCCGACAAGGAATTGGGCGATTATCTGATCGGAGATGCACTGGAGAATGTTGTCTCGGCGTTCGACGGTTTCGGACGGGAAATCTGCGCGAAGAAAGATGCCGATATTCATTTTCAGAATCTCCCCGGTGCAAGGCGGAGAGTGCAGGAGACGCTCGGAATTGATTTTGCTGATGTACTCGTAATTGACCATTGGGAACATGCGTGCCGGGCCTTTCAAAAGCGTCATCTGCTGGCACACAAGATGGGCGTCATAGACGATGACTATGTCAGTAAGGCAAACGATCCGGCAGCAATTGTGGGCCGCAAGGTTGGCATCAGCCGCGATGAAGTGACTTTGACTGTCCGTATCACTGAGGCGCTTGCACGCAGGCTTTTCGAAGGACTGCTTCAGTCAAAACCGTCGTCCAAGCCTTGAACTCGCAGTACCTGCCGGAGATATCCGGCGTTGTCCTCGGCGCGTCATAATCCCGTTTATCACGTAGGCCAGAGACCGGGTACGGGACGACACCAGAACGCTCGCGCGCTCGACCTGCGGCCCCCGCATGTCAACATAAGACCCGGACCGCCACACGGCCGCCGCTCTCGTCTTAACAACCGTCAACCCGATCAACCTCGCTTGTTTTATTTTATCCACCCCTTCTTGGTCGGTCCTGTGTAAACGCCGCAGTGTAGAGCCATCCGTTGCCGCAGAATTCCTAGAACGCTGCGACTTTCGAGGGGGAATCTTTCGTTGGCGTTTTGCGAAGGCACTTGTCCGGGATACCGACTTCACAACAACTGGCGTAGGAATCGGTAACCCTGCGGCGTAGGCCGTGAAGATTTCCGGAAATGCACGCGAACTTCCCGTTGGTCGGGTGCGGTCGTGTTGTTAGGATGTGAATGTGAAGCCCGCTGACATGACGAATGCTGCGTTCCTTCCAAGGACCAAGACGCATGTCATTATTACGCACGCGGACTGGGATCACCTCGCAAGCCTGGACTTCGCGCTCGCTCACGACTTAAGCCATGCACGCCTCCGATCCGTCCTCGACGACGTTCGGGATGACATAGATTTCCTAGATTCGCTCCAGAAGGACATCAATGTATTTGGCGCAGGCACCGAGAACAACGAATATCTAGGCTTCGATATCTTAATCTCGTCGACTTATCCGGCTAACGCACCGTCGCTCTCCTTCTCCGGAACATTCGGTGTGGGCAAGACGACCGCGATCGCTGCTATGGTCGGCTCGTTCCGGGCCAGCGCCATCACGCTAGTCGCCGAGTTTAATGTCGATATTCTGACCGCCGCCATAGCGACTTCGTCGCGCTTCACCCCGGTATCCCGCGACGAATCGGCGAGGCTTGAGGCCCAGAAGCGTGCAGAGGAACTGAAGAGAGAGATCGCATGGCTGCTTAGCCTGTCCCGCTTCCTGCACTCCACGCTTGTATCGTCGCTGCGTCGGTTCGGGGCCGACGATTTCTCGTGCGACACGCTCCTGCGCGAATGTCCCTGGCATCTCTTCCACGGCACCCACCCGCCTGAAATTCCCTCCGCTTTCGCGGCCATGAAAGCGCGAGGGTTTGCCACCGCGTAAAGCCGGCAAAATTTAAGCCCTCCCGCTCTGGGAGGAAACCTCCATGTTCGATCAAGTCACTGCGTCCGCATCTGAACTTTCCGTGCGTCCGGACCGCAGCCTTCGCGCCAACAACGTCGCTCGGCGCCTCGGCGTCACCGACCGCGATGTCCGTTACCTCGCCGCGACGGGCAAGCTGCGCGGCTTCAAAATCGGCAAGCTCTGGTTTTTCTTGGAAACCGATGTCATCAAATACCAGGCATCGCACGCCGGCATCCGGAGGCAGCATGTCCACTAGGCAACAGCATCATATGGTAGTCATACGCCGGCGGGAAAGGCCGAACGGCGAGAAGGAAACGTTTTTCGGTATCAGCCAGGACGCCGTGCCGATCATCAAGCACGTGGTGAAGTGGAGCTCGATCATCGTCGGAGCCGGCCTTCTCCTGGCATACGGCCTTGCTCCTGACAGGGTGGCGAGTTTTATCCTTCACCTGGCGGGGCGATGATGTGCCCCGCCAAGAGGGCGCGGCCCCGTTTTATCCACTGCGCCCACAGGGCCTAACGCGCATATGTTTTCCATTGAGATTCTATACGCTTGGATGCATCAGCGCTGAACGCTAGTTAAGCGGCAGTTGCAGTTGTGGCCGCTTTGCTTCCGGCGCAGTGGGCGGCTCCCTTATCAACGGTCGTCGCCGATCCCGATTGAACCCGAGTCGATTTCGCGAGCCGCATGGCTGAGGGTCCGACAGGCAACGGGCAACCCAATGATGGACATTGTTCGGCCCGACGTGGAACTGGATTAGCAACGCGTCGCCAAGGTTTTACTGATCCAGCGAAGCACATGCCTGGTAAACCGCGTTGCCGTAGAATGTCTCGGGCTCAGAAACGTCGAACAGGAATAACCCGCGCAAAACGTTAGTTTCAAACGCCGCAGGGTTTACCGATCCGATCTCAACTCCTGTGGAAGCACACACGGAAAGCTTTTAGCTGCTCTTCTCCGCGGAGCGCAGTAATATCGGCGCACGGATGAAAGAGTTTTCGCTCCCAAACGTTTCCGTCGGCAGCTCTGGCAGCGAATATTTCCAGGTCCACGTTTGTGACAGGCAGGGACGGACGGCGATGACGGCCTATTTCCTTATCCAAGGGCAATTCGAATCTCCTGACCGTGACTGCCCCTATGTTGAAAGCCCGGAACAAATGTTATGCGGGCACTACAAGACCTGTTGCTTCATGTTGGCAGTTAGATTTAGTGCACTCTTGGATGATGGGCGCACGAATATTAAGAGAAAGGCCCATGTGGTTGTATGAATTCCCATGACGAAGTCCGCGCATTCATTACAGATCCTGTCCTTCAGCAACGTCTTGCGAAATATTTGACCCTGCAGTGCGTCCGCAATTCTATGCTGGAGGATCTCCATGCCGGTATCTCGCCGTCTTCCGCATCTGGGGACTATTCCGATGTCAGCGTCAGTACTCCCTACGGCGTGATTCCCTGGCCCAAAATGTCGCGTCTAAATGACGACGAAATGAAGCGACTGATGATCGACGTTGCTAATCGGGCTTATCGCTTCATACACACCTTGTTCGATGAGAACGCTGGGGCCGACATTCTGCTCCGGCTGGCAGAACGTGATCCTCTTCCCCAGTGGAACGAACCTACGCTTGTAGATGCCGACGCGTCGAAATCAGACCCCGATTTGTTCAAGCGTTGACAGATCCGAATCCGCATCGCTGTCGGAGTTTCTCAGCGTGACTACGAAGGTGCCCGCCCCCATCCCGGAATTCGGTCACTTGAAGATTGCGGTTGAGCCATCTCCCACCAGCGTAAAGCCCGCCCAATATACTGGAAGCGCTTGCTCGCCGAATTCCTGGAGGAGATCAAGCTTCGCTTGCCGCAGTGCCGAGCCCTTGTCATACCCATCGACCAGATGCTGGTAAAGGCGCTTCATAAGGGCGATCGTGTACGTGTCATCGGCTGTCCAAAGACTCGCGATTACCGATTTTGCACCAGCCAGCAGGAATGCACGTTCCAGGCTGGCGATCCCCTCTTCACCGAGCAATCTTCCGTTGCCCGTGTCGCACGCCGATAGCGTTACCAAGTCGGCTTTGAGGGGGAGATCTGCGATCTCCCGAACCTGCAACAGGCCATCTTCCCCCGAGGCGGAGGTATTGCCCAAAACCAATGCTGCCCTATCTGGGAATTGAGCATTGCCTAAACCGTGGACGGCAAGATGGATAACTCGAAAATCGGAAAGCGGCAGGGCCTTGAATGCGGCTTCTGTGGCGTTCCTTTCGAGAAGAAGTCGCTTCGATCCATTGATGATTCCGGCGACGGCCGTCACTTCTTGCCGACTTCCTGGCAGGTCCGGAAATCTCACTGCATCCACGTCAAAGAAATCGGCAGTCACATTGTCTTTCCGCGCTGTGCCGACACTCACATTGGAAGTCACGACGGCAGGTCGAGGATAGATCACATCTCCGACGCCCAGAAAACTCATGGTCGCCCGAGCGGCAGAGCGGGATTGCCGCAGAAGATGAAGCACGGTTGCCGACGGAGCGTACGTTACGACGTGTGATTCCAGAACGTACTTTCCCACCTGGTCATTCAGCCCGTCGAACGGTAGAAGGTGCAGTTTGCCGTCCGGAACGACAATAAGCCTTGTCTTGGATTCTTGATCGACCGCCGGTCGCAAGAGCAAAGAGAAGAGTTCGTTGCCGACAGCGACCTCCGACCGCCTGGAACGTACCGCGACGAGGTAATCGTCAACCAGACCTTCAATCCGCTTTCGGCCGCTTGGAATCACCAGGACCCCAGCCCCCGTCCTGGTGATTCGCAAACAATATGATCTTGACTCGCCAAGCACATACTCCAAGAGCATCTCG
>Ga0207071_1190_pt1 | contig 10086 bp, 10 predicted proteins | sample Alteio_BWMinHeat_67_FD_153531 | JGI IMG/M metagenome (GOLD analysis project Ga0207071, IMG submission 153531) | Enriched cells from forest soil in Barre Woods Harvard Forest LTER site, Petersham, Massachusetts, United States -... | ecosystem: Environmental > Terrestrial > Soil > Temperate forest >...
AACGGACTCCGCCTGATCACGGTTCCGACGGACTTCGCCAACATTGTTGCGACCTACATCGTGGTGCAGACCGGGTCGCGCAACGAGGTGGAACCGGGGCATACCGGCTTCGCCCATCTCTTCGAACACCTGATGTTTCGTGGCACGGAAAAGTACTCCACGGAGAAGTACAACCAGGCCCTGAACCGCATGGGCGCCGCGTCGAATGCCTCCACCGATGACGATTTCACGGTGTATCACACGACGTTTTCCAAGGAAGATCTGGACACCGTGCTGGCGATGGAGGCCGACCGATTCCAGCATTTGAAATACGCCGAGCCGGAGTTCAAGACGGAGAGCCTGGCGGTACTGGGCGTTGATGGCCGGATTGCGCGCCTCGATCTGCTGCAGGTGCGCGTCCGCCAGTTCAAGCGGCGAGATCGCCCCATCGCGCACCAGCGAAGCCATCCGGCAGAGGGAAGATCGGTACGGCACGAAGAAGATTGTGGCACAGGCGCTCAACGAATCGGTAGACAGGCCAGGAGGCCTATCTTACACCGCCCACAGACTATCGTCGGATTGAGATTGCCGCAGCACTTCGCGCCCGCAGCCCAACGCCACCATGTCGAGATCGAAGTAGCGCTGCGATTTCACCAGGCGATGCAGAGCGGCGCGGATGGGCGCCTCTTCGAGGATCGCAGTGGCCTCGAGCAGGGCGCCGAGCATGACGATGTTGGCCACTTTGGCGGCACCGAGTTCGTCTGCGATGCGAGTCGCGGGAACCGTCAGCAAGCGGACGTCGGGTCGCGCACAGCCGGGCGGAACCTCACTGCCGTTATAAAGCACGATCGCGCCCTCTTCCACGCCGGGCAGAAACTTACGGAGCGACGGCTCGTTCATGGCCAGCAACACGTTGGGCAGGTAGACCAGGGGCGAATCGATCGGATCGTGGGAGAGGCGCACGTGGCAATTGGACGTGCCGCTACGCATTTCCGGGCCGTAGGAAGGAAGCCACGAGACTTCGTATCCGGCCTCCAGGCCGGCCTCCGCCAGGACTTCGCCGAGCATGAGGACCCCCTGCCCGCCAAAGCCCGCGACTTTGATGCGCAGGTCAAGTTGCTGCGCGGGATGCGGCGCATCGTGTATGCCGTCGTCGATATCGAGCACCCCCGGGAGATCTGCCAGAGGCGGCGGCGGGATGAGCTCGGGGCGAGCAAGCGCGTCCGGGGTCTGGTCTCGCAGATTCCCAATCCCGAAAATCCCCGCCATCTCATCCCGCACGAATCTCTGCGCTTCCACGGGCTGCATCTTCCAAATCGTCGGACAAGGCGATAGCACTTCGACAAACGAAAACCCGAGTCCCTTGACCTGATTCTCAACCGCGCGCCGGATCCCTTTCGCCGCCTGCATGATCTGCTGATTGTTTCCCAGCCCCACGCGTTCGATGAACACCGGAGCATCCAGCGAATTCAGCATCTCGCAGACATGAATCGGCGCGCCCTCGTTGAACATGTCGCGGCCCAGCGGCGAGGTCGTAGTCTTTTTGCCCAGCGGAGTGGTCGGCGCCATCTGCCCGCCCGTCATTCCATAAATCCCGTTGTTCACGAAGATGACTGTGACGCCTTCGCCGCGGTTGGCCGCGTGCACGATCTCCGCTGTCCCAATCGCCGCCAGATCGCCATCCCCCTGATACCCGATCACGATGCTCCCCGGCCGGCTCCGCTTGATCGCCGTAGCCACCGCCGGTGCTCGTCCGTGGGCCACCTGCACATTGCCCACGTCGAAATAGTAGTACGCAAAGACCGAGCAACCCACCGGACTGATCAGGACGGTGCGGTCCTGGATGCCCAGCTCGTCGATGGCTCTGGCGAGCAGCTTGTGCACGATACCGTGGCCGCAGCCGGGGCAGTAGTGCGTCTGCTGCTGAAGGTCGCTCTTGCGCTCGAAGGTATCGTAGAAGGCTCCGGGGCGCTCGTGAGTCGGAGAATAACCAACCGCCTTTGCATCAACCATGGAGAATGACCTCCTCTGGAATTTCCTCATACCGCGTGGCGGCCCGCCCCCACTTATGTTCGAGAAAGCCGAGGACCTCTTCGGCCGACGGTGCGTTGCCACCGACGCGGCTGAAGAACTCCACCGGCGCCCGCCCCTCCAGCGCGAGTCGGACGTCGTCGACCATCTGGCCCGTGCTGAGTTCAACCACCGCGAAGCCCTTGGCGTCCCGGGCAAGTTCGCGGATCTCGGCGCTGGGAAACGGGTAGAGGGTGATGGGCCGCACCAGGCCGGCGCGGATGCCGCGCGCACGCGCCAGTTCCACCACGGCCTTGAGGATGCGGCCCACGATGCCGTAACCGACCAGGATGAAATCGGCGTCGTCGGTGCGCCAGCATTCGGCGCGAACCACGTTGCGCTCGGCATGCTTGTACTTGGCCTCCAACCGGCGAATGTGGCGTTCCAGGGCGTCCGGCTCCAGATAGATCGACGTGACCAGGTTCTTGCGCGAGGCCGCCGTGCCGAGCACGGCCCATTCGGGCGGCGGAGGCACGACCTTGGCGGCGCGAAACTCCACGGGCTCCATCATCTGGCCGATGAAGCCATCGGCGAGGACCACGACCGGGTTGCGGTATTGATCCGCCAGGTCGAAGGCCCAGGTCGTCAGGTCGGCCATCTCCTGCACCGAATGGGGCGCAACCACCAGCGTGCGATAGTTCCCGTGGCCCCCGCCTTTCACTACCTGGTTATAATCGCTCTGCTCCGGCGCGATGTTGCCCAGCCCCGGCCCGCCGCGCATGATGTCGGCCACCACGCACGGCAGTTCGGCGCCCGCCAGGTAGCTGAAACCTTCCTGCATCAGGCTGATCCCGGGCCCGCTGGAAGCGCTCATCGAGCGGACCCCGGCGGCGGCTCCGCCGTAGAGCATGTTGACGGCGGCAACTTCGCTCTCCGCCTGCACGAAGACTCCCCCGGCGCGCGGCAGGTAGCGCGCAGCCGCTTCGGCGATCTCGCTCGCCGGCGTGATTGGGTACCCGTAAAAAGCGCGGCACCCCGCCAGGACGGCCGCCTTTACGATCGCTTCATTCCCCTTGGTCAGTTGTTTGGCCATATCCCGGCTCCTACGCGACCAGCCGCAGTACGCGGATCCCGCCCGGTTCGGGACAGACGAAAAAGCAGATGCCGCACCCGGTGCAACCCGCACCCGCGTACTCCGCGAGATGGTACCCGTACCGGTTGAGGCGGTCGCCCAGGTGAAGCACCTTCGGCGGACAGGCCACGACGCAGAGTCCACACCCCTTGCATTCTTCCGAGTTCATCTCGGCCGATCCACGGTCTAGTTTGACACCCATTTCGTCCTCCTTTCCCGAGTAGACCCACTTTAAGCTGGTGCTATCGTTCCGGTTACAGTATATACCGGGATAAATGGGTCTTCAAGACCTATTATGTAAGATGATAATGCGCGGGCAGACGCTCGCGGCTCAGACCGCCTAATGCTTCGGTAGGGTGTTGAGGTACACCTGCCACTGGCGATCGAGTGTGCGGGTCTCCGTGGCCAGCGCATTCATTGTCTTGGCGAGCTGCGCCATTTGCATCTCAGTATTCGCCTGGGCCTCTTCTGTCTTGACCTGGGCTTCAGCGAGTGCGGTCATGACCTGTTCGAGGCGGGCAATGTGGCTGTCGTGCTTCGCCAAATGTATGTCGCTCGTCATCGTCTATTTTTCGAGTGTAGCTTACATCCCGGCGGACGCGGCGCCCCGGGACTCGCATTCTCTGTCGCACGCGAGATTGAAGACTCCGGGGGCTCGAATTGGCCCCTCCGTCAGGTGTAACCTTTCTATCAAAGAAAACGTAAGGTCAGTTGACCTGTCACTGTTGGACTTCTTGAGGGAGAGATCGATGTTTACGACCATTCGGAATCGGGTGGGCGGAGTTGTGGCGCTCCTGGTGCTTCCCTGGGCGACGTTCGCGGCAGACGAACGCACCTGCACCATGCGCGATGCGGCGCTACCTACGAATTCAATCACTTACGTGCTGTGCGAAGAAGGGCTCCTGCTCGTCACCAATAACGAAGGCGCGACCTGGTCGCAGCGCAAAATCCCCGACGCCGAAGGGCTCCGCGCGGTCGCCTTTGCCGACGAGAACCGCGGACTCGCGATCGGCCTCAGCGGCGTCATCGTGGCCACCGCCGATGGCGGCAAAACCTGGCAGAAGCGCCAATCCGGCACCACCGAGAACCTGACCGACATCCAAATGCTCGGCGACGATGGCTGGATCTCCGGCTTCGACGGCGTTCTGCTGCACACCGCCGATGGCGGCAAAATCTGGAGCAAGCAGGATACCGGCGTGACCCTCTCCCTCGAAACGCTCTACTTCCTCGACGCCCAAAACGGCTGGGCAGCCGGATGGGCCGGCCTCGTGATGCACACCACCGATGGCGGCCGAAAGTGGCACGTGGTCAAGATTCCCGGCGCCACCTGGTCGCTGACTTCGATCGCCTTTCAAGACGCTAAACACGGCTGGATCTCCGGTTTCGCCGGACAGCTCTTTCGCACTAAGGACGGCGGCGCAACCTGGGAAGCCAAGGCGAGCGGCTATTCGGGATGGCTCACGTCCGTCGCCTTCGACGCAGCCAATCGCGGCTGGGTCACCACCGACGATGGCTTCCTCATGAGCGCCGACGGCGGCGAAACCTGGAAATTGCAGAGCGCCGCCAATCAGTTCTTTCTCAGCAAATTGCTCCGCGGCAGCGGTTCCGCCTGGGCACTCGGCCCTTTCGGCATGGTCAAACAAATCGGCTCCGGCGTGGAATGGAAGAAGATCGCCAACCCCCTCTCCGCCAACGCCGACGTCGAAAGCAAGTAGGCAGAGGACAGAGATAAGGGGAGAGGAGGCAGAAGAAGCCCGCGCGCGGCGCCGCCTTCTGACTTCTGCCTTCGGTCTTCAGCCTTCTGTATTAGAATGTGTAAGCGCTTTCGCGCGTCTGCATTTCTGGGAGGGGCGTCTTGAAGTCGGCGGATGTCATTATTATTGGCGGTGGAATTGTCGGGTCCAGCATCGCGTACCACTTGACCGAAGCGGGCTGCACCAGCGTTCTCGTGTTGGAGCGCGAAAGCAGCCAGGGGAAAGGCTCCACCGGGAAAAGTATGGGCGGCGTCCGCGCCCAGTTCGCGACGCCGGTCAACATCCGCATGTCGCTCTATTCCATCCCCTTCTTCGGCCGCTTCGACGAAGTCATGGGCCATCCCTCCGGCTACCGCCCGCAGGGCTATCTCTTCGTGGCCACCAATCAGGCGCATCTGGATTATCTCCGCGAAAACTACCGCTCCCAGGTCGAGGCTGGCCTCAAAGACGTGCACCTGCTCGACCCGGCCGGTGTTTCGCGCCTCGCCCCCGAATTGCGCTCCGACGATATCCTTGGCGGCAGCTTCTGCGCCACCGATGGTTTCGTCGACCCCTACAGCGTGATGACCGGCTTCATGCTGAAAGCGATGGAGCGCGGCGTACAATTGCTCCGCGACACCGACGTCACCGGCATCCGCGTCGATGCGGCCGGGGTCTGCGGCGTCGAAACCGCGCAGGGATTCCTGGCCAGCCGCACCGTGGTCAACGCCACCGGCGCGTGGGCCGGGACTGTCGCGCGCCTTGCCGGTGTCGATCTGCCCGTGGAGCCGCTACGCCGCATGCTCGTGCCCACGGAGCCCTTCGACGGCGTCTCGCACCTTTCCCCGATGGTCGTCGATATGAACACCGGCTTCCACTATCGTCCCGAGGGCCGCGGGCTGCTGCTCGCGTGGAACGATCCCGAAGAGACGCCCGGCTTCAAGCTGAATTTCGACCGCGCCTTCATAGAGAAAGTCTTGACCCGCGGCGTGGACCGTCTGCCCTGCCTTGAAGAGGCGGAGGTGAATCCCAAGCGCGCGTGGGCGGGACTCTACGAAATGACGCCAGATCACCACCCTGTGATCGGACCCGTAAGATCGCTCCCGGGGTTCTTCCTGGCCAACGGCTTCAGCGGCCACGGCGTGATGCACTCCCCTGCCACGGGCCGCATTCTGGCGGACCTCATCGTCCACGGCCGCTGCGATCTGGTGGACACCGAACTCCTCGGCTTCGAACGCTTCGCCGCCGGCCGCCTGTTGCACGAGACGGCGGTCCTCTAGCTCGCCCCTCTAGCTCGCCCCTTCGCCTATTGGCGGCAACGGTGATACAATCGCGCCACCGATATGCTCTATACCAGACGTGAGATTGGGAAGATCGCGCTGGCCGCCGGGACCGCGGACCGCTTGATGGCGGCGAAGCCGGACTCGGTTTTCGGCGGCGTCCAGATCGGCGCCATCACCTACAGTTTTCGCGCACTACCGGGTAGCGCGGAGGAGACCCTCAAGTACTGCCTGGAATGCGGCATCGGCGCGGTCGAGCTGATGAGCAATGTGCCCGAGGGCTATGCCGGCGCGCCGTCGGCCCCAGCCGCGCCGGGCGGCGGCCGCGGACAAGCCACGCCGGAACAGCAGGCCGCCCGGCGCAAGGCCGCGCAGGATACCAAGGATTGGCGGCTCTCCGTTTCCATGGACAAGTACAAAGCCTTCCGGAAAATGTACGAGGGCGCGGGCGTCAAGATCTACGCCTTCAAGCTGCCGCCCACCATAGGCATGTCCGACCAGGAGTACGAGTACATCTGGAACGTCGGCGAAACGCTGGGTGCGAATCACATCACGATGGAACTGCCCGCCGACGATGCCCTGCTGCAGCGCGTGGCCGAATACGCGGCCACACGCAGGCTGCGCATCGCCTTCCACACCCACGGGCAGGGCGGCGACTCGGGCTTCGATAAAGCCCTGGCGGCATCGCCCAATACGGCCCTAAATCTGGACGTGGGCCACTACTACGGCGTGAACGGGAAGTCGCCGGTGCCGGTGATCGAGAAGTATCACGAGCGAATCGCGAGCATCCACTTGAAAGATCGCAAGGGCCCCACCGGCGCCGCGGCCGGTCCGCGTGGCGGCGGTCCGAACATGCCGTGGGGGCAGGGCGAGACTCCGCTCAAGGAAATTCTCCAACTGATGAAGAAGCAGAAGTACAAGTTCCCCGGCAGCATCGAGTTCGAGTACGACACACCCGAAGGCTCGGACGTCCTCACCGAAGTAAGAAAGTGCGTGCAGTACTGTAAGGCCGCTCTGGCCTAGGCCAGCGCCAGGTTCAGGTTCTCGATCGCCTCGTCGATTTCCGCGGTGCTCTTGAAGCCGACCGTCACGCTGTCGACGCCCGCGTTGTTGAACGCGAACTTCATCGCCGCCTGCCGATCCTCGCGCGTCTTGAAAGAGCCTTCGCCGATCAGCTTCATGCTGATGATTCCCATCCCTTCGGTCCGGACCTGCTTGGTGTGGGTCACCACCTCGGAGACGTCGCCGGCGCCGCGCGTATTATAGTCCTCGGCGTCCATTTTCGCGCCCTTGTGGTTCATGCGGATCATGGCGATCTCCAGCCACTTGTTGCCCGGAAAACGGCGCAGCGCCGGCAGCCCGTGCACCGACGCGCCGTGCCCGACGATGATCTTCTTCGACTTCGCCTCGAGAATGCCGTCCTGCCAGCGCACCGTATCCGTCGGCCACGTGCCGACGTGCTGATAGTGCATCAGCATCACGTCGAAGTACTCAGTGTTGGCGAGCTTGCGCAATTCATCGATCTTCTCCTGCGGATTGACACCCTCGCGCGTCGTGACCTTGGACATCAGCCGGTACGAATCGCGCGGAACGCCCTTCAACGCCACGCCCAGCATGCGATGCATGTCGCCGTAGGTTTCGGAGGTTTCGAAGAAGCGGATGCCGTGGTCGTACGCGTAGCGCACCTGCCGCGTAAACTCCTCCTGCCCCAGATCGCGCTGCACCTGGCCGCTCATCGTACCGGTGCCGAACGCGAGCCGCGTCACTTTGACGCCGGATTTGCCCAGCGTCACCCAATCGGTCGCCGTGCCGCGCGCCGCCCGCAAAGGCAACCTTCCGGTACCCGCGAGCATACCCGCGGCCAATCCGGTCTTCAAGAAATTGCGTCGGGAGCAGTTCGTCATGTTCGCCCTCCAATGCGCATATCCTATCATGGCCAGGCACGTCAAATCGGTATGTGGATACGATTGGGCGTTCTTACACTGATGGCAATTGCACTCTGCAGCGCCGAAGACGCGCCGGTTGCCGGCACCTGGCGCGGCGAGTCCCTATGCGCCGCTCGCGGGACATCCTGTAAAGACGAGACGGTCGTCTACTACATTCGCGCCATCCCCGACCGCCCCACTGCCATAACCATCCGCGCCGACAAGTTCGTCAACGGCCAGCCGGTCACTATGGGCACCAGCGAATGGACCTACGACCGCGACCGCGCCACCCTGGAATGGCGCACCTCCGGCCGCACCTGGGTCCTCTCCATCCACGGCTCCCGCATCGATGGCACCCTAACCCTGCCCGACCAAACCGTCTTCCGGAAAATGACCCTCAAGAATGACGACTGACCGCCCCCGACACACCACTCCTCAGTTTGCCGACGCGAACTTCCCCGACTTCACCCACATCCAGTCCGCCCCATCCGAGAGCTTCGCCGGGTTCTTCACCACCAGCAGCAGCACCGTCTGCGGCCCCGCGCACTGCCGGTAAATCAATGCCCCCGCTTCCCCTGCCTTCCCGAACCAGCTCTCCACGTGAAAATACTTCGGAGCATTATCGATCCGCAGCACCCCATTGCGCATCTGCCCCGTAACCTCCCGCAGGGCGCCGCCGGAAAAAGTGGCCTGCCCGCTCGCGCTCTGTCTGGTCTCGTAGTTCGCCATGTGATCCATGTCGACATTCGTATCGAGCGCGATCTGCACACCCGTGACCGGCTGCATCGACCCGGCGCGCACCACGCGCAGCAGCACCGTGCACCCATTGTCCGGTGCGCGCGGAGCCATGATCGCATTGGCGAAATCGCCCACCGCTCCCCCGGTCTCGGCGGCGAACCGCTCGGCATCGGTCGGCGGCGGTGGTGGCGCGCTCGCACAGGCCGCGGGCAGCGCCATCACCGACGCCGGCGGTTTGGCCACGCTCAACTTCGTGATCTCCATGACCGTCCGTCCGCCCATCTGCCCTTTGATGATCAGGCCATAGGTATTGTCCACCCATACCTTGACCTTCTGGCCGCCCGCCGACGCCTCCATCACTTTGGTCGCGAACCCGTTGACCGTCTCCGCGCCCAGCGCCACCGGACTCTGCGTCGCCAGGTCTTTCTTGAAACTCGCGGCCATTTCGAATGGATCGCCCCAGTCGCCGGAGAACTTCCCTGTGCTACAGCCAGTCGTCGCCTGGCTCAGATCCAGGGTGAAGGTCTGATGCTTCTGAAGGTCGTAATAGGTTCGCACGTGGGTGGTGTCCTGCTCCACCTCGACCACCGCCATCGAGCCTTCGCGGGCGATCTGCATGGCCACGGTCGGGCCCATCAGCGCATTGGTTGTCGTCACCGAGTAGGCATCCGGCGGTTTAGCGGTCTGTGCGTACATCAGGGGCAGGCTCGCGAGCAATAGAACGGTTAAGCGCGTTGACATTCAGTTTCTCCTCGTTTTCTCAGCGTTTCTCGGCATGCTCTGTCGGCATGTTCCTCTGTACACTGTCGACCATTAACGCAGACTTCGGGCGAATTCCGGCTCATTCCGCTGTGGCGAATCGTACAAATCACGTACCCGTCCTGCTAGCCGGCCGTGGACTATCACAAAGTAGTCAGAGCGGGAGGGAGCCTCCATGGCGATGTACCAGCTTCGAGTCAACGGAAAGACGTCCAGCGTCGATTCCTGGGATCCGGACCAACCACTTCTGTACGTTCTGCGCAATACCCTGGGACAGCGCGGAGTCAAATACGGCTGCGGGCTCGGCCAGTGCGGAACCTGCACCGTGCTCATCGATGGCAAGGCCGCACGCGCGTGCATCACACCCGTGAAGCAGGCCGGCGGGCGCAGCATTGCCACCCTGGAAAGCCTCGGCACGCCCGACACGCCCAGCGTGGTGCAGGCGGCCTTCATCGCCGAGCAGGCGGCACAGTGCGGCTACTGCACCAACGGCATGGTGATGGCCGCCACCGCGCTGCTCCAAAGCAATC
>Ga0207071_1192_pt1 | contig 9988 bp, 9 predicted proteins | sample Alteio_BWMinHeat_67_FD_153531 | JGI IMG/M metagenome (GOLD analysis project Ga0207071, IMG submission 153531) | Enriched cells from forest soil in Barre Woods Harvard Forest LTER site, Petersham, Massachusetts, United States -... | ecosystem: Environmental > Terrestrial > Soil > Temperate forest >...
GCAACAGTGGCGCTTTCCTTTGCCGCAGACGACAAGGGCATCCTGCCCGATAGCATGATCGCGGCGCTGCACGCCGGCGGCGCCATCATTGCCGCGCGCGAGTTCGCCGCCGACCAGATCCAGCCGGCAAGCCTCGACCTGCGGCTCGGCAATGTCGCCTACCGGGTGCGCGCGAGCTTCCTGCCCGGACCGAACGGTACGGTCGGCCGGCGCATCGCCGATCTGAAGCTGCATGAAATCCCGCTGTCGAACGGCGCAGTGCTGGAAACCGGTTGCGTCTACATCGTGCCGCTGGCCGAGAGCCTGCAACTGCCCGCCGACATCGCGGCGTCGGCCAACCCGAAAAGCTCGACCGGCCGGCTCGATGTGTTCACCCGCGTGATCGCCGATTCGATGCGCGGCTTCGACCGCATCCACGCCGGTTATCGCGGCCCGCTTTACGCCGAAATCAGTCCGCGCACTTTTCCCATCCTGGTGCGCGAGGGTTCGCGGCTTTCGCAGATTCGCTTCCGCCGCGGCGATGCACTGCTCGACGCCGCGGCGCTGACCGCGCTGCATGACAAGGAACGGCTGGTCGACACCTCCGACGCCGATGTGCGCGAAGGCGTGGCCGTCGGCGTCGACCTGGCCGGCCTCGGGCCCGACAAGCTCGTCGGCTATCGCGCCAAGCGCCACACCGGGCTGATTGACGTCGAACGGCGCGACGAATACGCCGTCGGCGACTTCTGGGAGCCGATTTCGGCGCGCCCCGACAAGAGCCTGATCCTCGATCCGGACGAGTTTTACATCCTCGCTTCGAAAGAGGCGGTGCAGGTGCCGCCTGACCATGCCGCCGAGATGGTGCCGTTCGATCCGCTGGTCGGGGAATTCCGCGTGCACTATGCCGGTTTCTTCGACCCCGGCTTCGGCTATGCCGGCGCCGGCGGCAAGGGCTCTCGCGCAGTTCTCGAGGTGCGCTCGCGCGACGTGCCCTTTATTCTCGAACACGGGCAGATCGTCGGCCGTCTGGTCTACGAAAAAATGCTGGCGCTGCCCGATCGGCTCTATGGCCAGGGCATCGGCTCCAATTACCAGGCGCAGAGCCTAAAGCTCTCCAAGCACTTCAAGGCGTGATTGCCGAAGCTTCCACGCCCGGCCGGGATGCGCGCGGGGTCAGCCGATACCAGGCGACCTTTCCGGCGGCGAATTCGGCACGGCCGCGCCTCGACCACAGCGGCGGCGCGTGGTCGCCGACGATGAGGATTTCGGCCGGGGCGATGCTGGGATCGAGCGCAAGCTTGGAAGTCGCGTTGAACAAATCATGCCATAGCTCGGTCATGCGGCATACACTCGGTTTCACGAACAGAGTGTTGGGACCGCGGCAGCTGAAATCGGTGAGCGCCTCATCGGGCGCGACCGGGATGTTGGTGTTGAGCGTGAGCCCATAGATCAGGCGCGGCTTGTTCGGCGGCCCCAGCTTTTTTGCTTCCTTGGCGATCACCGGCGCAAGATCGGCGTCGCACACACCCTGGAAGGCGCTGCCGCACAGCCGCGGCAATGTGTCGCCGAAAATCGCCTTGTCGAACCCGAGACCGGGATACCAGAACTGCGGGGCGCTCAGCGAGCGACCTTGACTGGCGCGGCCCGGCACGCAGGCGCGAATGCTTGTCGGCTCCGGGAAGCATGGTCGTCATGTCCCACCAGGAAGCAGGACCGGGAGGTTTTTAGAGGGCGGTAAGCCCGGGTGTCGCAGCCGCCTGGGCCATTCCTTGCGCATGCAATTGCGGCGGGTATAGTTCAGGCAGAAGTGTTCAGCCACTCCCCGAAAAATCAGAGTTCTCGAAGGCGGGTCAGAGCCGCGCAACGCGCGTGTGTGTCTCTGACCTGCATTCGCAGGGCTTTGAAACGTAGCAAAGGGAGTACCCAATATGGCGAAGATGTATCGGGTCTACTCGATCATCGAGCGACGGAAGAATGACGACTACTGGCTCAATATCGGCGTGGCGTTTCCGCACGAAGACGGCAAGGGCTTCAACGTGATGCTGCAAGCCCTGCCGCTCCACGGTAACGGAAAGATCGTTCTGCGCGAGCACGAAGCCAAGGAGCACGAAACCGCCGAGCTGCCCGCCGAAGACACGCGCGCGTCACGTAGCCGCAACGGAGATGACGAACGCAACGCCCCCCGCAGCTCGTAACGAAGCTAGCGGAATCGCCGCCCGCCAAAGCCCCGAGCCCTGCGATAAGCGGGGCTCGCTCGTTTGCAACAAATATTGAAACCAGCGCTTGGCTGCTCGCCAGGGCCTGTGCACGTGCATGGCGGCACATGGCGAACGGTTACCGCCACGAAAAGCGCAGGTAATTCCCGTGTCCTCTTTAACGAGGACAGACCCATGACCATCAGTTCGACTTTGTATAGCAGTCGGTCGGAGGAATGGCCGACGCCGCAGGCATTCTTTGATTCACTCGATCGAGAATTCCATTTTACCCTCGATCCATGTGCAACACGCAAGAATGCAAAGTGCACCAGGTTCTTCACAAAGAAGGAAAACGGACTCGATCAGTTCTGGGGCCGACATCGCATATTTTGCAATCCGCCGTATGGTAGGTGCGTGACAGAATGGGTGCGAAAATGTTACGAGGCATCATGCGCGGGCGCGACGGTCGTCCTCCACGCGCATGCCCGCACAGATACGCGCTGGTTTCACGATTGGGTTTATGGCAAGGCCAGCGAATTAAGATTCGTTCGTGGCCGACTCCGGTTCGGAGACGGCAAGCAGTCGGCCCCATTTCCATCCTTAATTGCAGTTTACCAGGCTCGCGGATCGAATTGAGGGACAATTTTATGACACTCCGATCGAAATACGTGTCGATTGTCTCAAGATCGCCGATCCTTCCGATAATGACGGGCGCGTTAGCGGTTGGAATTTTCATTCTTGATACGCTGACCAATTTAGAAATCGCCGTCGCAGTCCTTTATGTCGCCGTCATATTGATGTCGGTCGGCTTCAGTAAGAAGCGAGGTGTAATACTTGCATCCTTCGGGTGCATGGCCCTTACAATCTTGAGTTTTTTCCTAACGGAAGGCGGTGCGCAGACGGCGGGTTTTATCAACTGCGGGATTAGCCTTTTGGCAATTGCGGCGACAACCTTTCTCGTTTTGAAAATCGAATCGGCAGAACTGACGGCACAGGAGGCAAAAGCTCAACTTGCCCACATTGCGCGTGTCACCGCCTTGGGCGAGTTGACGACCTCAATAGCACATGAAGTCAACCAGCCGCTTGCCGCGGTCGTGATCAGTGGGAACGCGGGATTGCACTGGCTCGCCAGCCAACCACCAAATATTGACAAGGCCAGTCAAGCCTTTGACCGAATCGTTAAGGACGCTAATCGGGCGAGCGAAGTAGTCGGCCGCGTCCGCAATCTGGCAAAAAGAACCTCACCGCAGAAGGACTGGGTGAACGTGAACGAAACGATCTTAGAGGTCATCGCGCTAACACGTGGGGAGATTGAGCAAAACCACATTTCGGTTGAGACTGTATTCTCAGACGATGTTCCGCGTGTTTGGGCGGATCGTATCCAATTGCAACAGGTACTTTTGAATTTGATTATCAACGCCATCGAGGCCATTAGCGTCTGCTACGAGGGACCGCGTGACCTGCTCTTGAGCTCAACAAAGGACAAATCCGGCGGCGTACTCCTAACGGTTCGCGACTCGGGCAGAGGCCTGCAAGCAGAAAATCTCGAACATATTTTCGACCCGTTCCACACGACAAAGCCTGATGGTATGGGTATGGGATTAGCGATCAGCCGGTCGATCATTGAGGGTCATGGTGGACGAATTTGGGCAACATCGAACATATCCCGAGGAGCGGTTATCCGGTTTACGCTGCCGGCAGATCAAGATGAGGGCTCATGACCCAAACTGTTGCTGCTACTATATCCGAACAGGCTGTCGTATTCGTCATCGATGACGACCCATCGGTTCGGCATGCGCTGGAAGACCTCCTTGCGTCAGTGGGGCTGAAAGTACAGTCGTTTAAATCGACGGAGGAGTTCTTGCGGAGCAATAAGCCGGACGCTCCGGCGTGCCTTGTACTCGATATCAGAATGCCCGGATTGAGCGGTCTCGATTTCCAACGTGAGATGACGCGTTTAGATATCCAATTGCCGGTCGTTTTCATAACCGCCCATGGCGATATTCCCATGTCGGTGCGGGCGATGAAGGCTGGCGCCATCGAGTTTCTTACAAAGCCGTTCCGCGATCAGGACCTGCTCGACGCAATCCGGATAGGAATCGAAAAGGATCGCGCGAACCGCCAAGCTTCAATGGCCATTGCCGAACTACGGCGGCGTTTCGCGGAACTCACGTCAGGAGAACGACAAGTGATGGCGTTCGTCGTCGGTGGCCGTTTGAATAAACAGATCGCAGCCGAGCTTGGTGTGAGCGAAATTACCGTCAAGGTTCGCCGTAGCCACGTCATGCAAAAGATGCAAGCGGGGTCACTAGCCGAACTCGTAAAGATAGCCGAACGCCTCCGAGGCTCCTGAAATAAGGAACGAGAACCATCAGTTTCTTTTATACGTTGGTATATTAATCCTATACCAACATGCCCTCGATCTGTCCAAAAAGGCACTCAGATTCATCGTTCGATTTAACAGTATTGTTAGGGTGTGAAATCTACAAAGCTCTCGATATTTGCTGAGGGAGAGCTTTCGATGCTGGCCGCCTTTTGGCGCAAGCTTGTTCGGCCATTTCGCGATAGGCCGGCGATTGCAGCGCGATGGCCGATTAGTATTGTAGCGCCAAATTCGTTTAGCAGATTGTGCCGCCTTGGCCGTCACCGCGGCGGCAACGTGGCTATCACCTTCGCCATCGCCACCATTCCGATCATCGGTCTAATGGGCGCGGCGGTGGACTACAGTAAGGCGAGTAGTACCAAGGCAAAACTTGACGCCCTCGCAGACGCGGCCGTTCTGTCCGTGGTCAACAATAACTCGCTGTCGGTGAGTGCCACGACTGCGCAAACGAATGCGGTCAATTTTTTCAAGGCGCAGGCTTCGACGCTCAATTTCGGAAGCTATACGACCGTTTCGGCGACGGTGACCGACGGCACCACCGGCCGAACCGCCGTTGTCAATTACACAGGAAGCGTGCCGACCAGTTTGATGGAAATCTTCGGAATCAAGAAGATCAACGTCAATGGCTCTTCCACTGCCGTGTCAGGTTTGCCGACCTACATTGACTTCTATCTGTTGCTCGACAACACACCTTCGATGGGTGTCGGCGCAACGCCGAATGATGTAACCACGATGGTCAACAATACCCCGGACCAGTGCGCGTTTGCCTGCCATGAGATGGACACGTCGCCGAACGATTATTACGGCCTGGCCAAGAAGCTGGGCGTGACAACGCGCATCGATGTCGTTCGGCAAGCAACCCAACAATTGATGGATACCGCGACCTCTACCGAAACTGTCTCGAACCAGTTCCGCATGGCAATTTACACATTTGGCGCGTCAGCGCAGACCATGGGCCTCACCAAGATCCAGTCACTGACGTCGAATCTGTCGACAGCGAAAACGGCGGCCGCGGCGGTCGATCTTATGACTGTCCCCTACCAGAACTATGCCAGCGATACGGCAACAGATTTCAACGTGTTCAGTGGGCTCAACAGCGCGATCGCTAATCCCGGCACCGGCGTCAGTTCTTCCTCGCCGCAGAAATATGTATTCTTCGTTTCCGACGGCGTCGCTGATCGCGCAGTGGGCTCACCTGGTTGTTCCGAGCCGACCACGCAGGGCCAGGACCCACAGACCGGCACGAAATATACGCGCTGCCAGGAACCGCTTCTGACCAGTTATTGCGATACGCTCAAAAACCGCGGCATCAAAATCGCCGTGCTTTATACGACCTATCTCGCCTTGCCGACGAACGGTTGGTACATGAGTTGGATCAATCCGTTTAATGCCGGCCCCTATAACCCCTCGGTCAATAGTCAAATCGCCCAAAACATGCAGGCCTGCGCTTCGCCGGGACTTTATTTCGAGGTAAGTCCGACTGATGGTATTTCCGCCGCTATGAATGCTCTCTTTCAAAAGGCTGTCGAACAAGCGCGGCTTACCAAATAAATTTCCTATCGACCCTACCGACCTTGGGCTGGAGACTGACCGGTCGCAACGTTTTAGTCCCAGCTTACTAACCCCCGGCCCCGCGAAGAGGCCGGGGGTTTTTTCATTAGCGGCTCATGGGTCATCAACCGTTGCGCTTTCAAAAGTCGGCCGTGGAATTGCTGTTAGTTAATAGCAACATGATGTTTAGGCTCGGGGCAAAGCCTAACTCGGGACGTATTAACCGAAAGCGTATCACCGGCTTATCCGCGCAATTCTCGGCGTCTCCATTAAGGATGCACCTGCGAATTAACCGGGATTCCTGGCTCAGTTAGACAGGCAAAGTTACACTAGTTATTTCTAACTCTTCGTCGTGCGCAAGAACTGGCTTGCGCGTGAGGAAGTAATTGCGATGATGCAAAGCCGCAAACGCCGACTTGGATTCAAGGATCTGCTGCGTGATGAGCGCGGCGTTGTTCTCCTTTACGCGACCGTGTGCATGCCGGTTTTTGTAGGATTCGCTGCCTTGACCGTTGAAGGCTCCTATGCGATCTCGCAGCGGAACATGCTTCAGGTCACCGCCGAGGCTGCGGCACTTGCTGCAACAGCGCAATTGCCAAATGCAAGCGTTGCTGTTTCAACCGCCCAAACTTATGCCGCGAAAAACATGCCCGCGGCGACTTATGGGACAGTCCTGACGAGTGGCGATGTCACTCTCGGACAGTGGACGTCAGGCTGTGCGGCGGGAGGCCAGGCCTGCTTCGCTGCCGGCGCCCAGCCCTACAATGCCGTCAAAGTCACGACAAGACGGGCGGCAGCGAACGGCAACCAACTGCCGATCTTTTTTGGTCCCGGATTCGCGAGCTTCGATATCAGCGCCACCGCCATCGCCACATTTGGTTACGGCGCTGGCTCGGGATCGCAGGCCACATGGAACGCTATTATCGATGAAGACATTTCAATGTCTTTCTCAACGCAGTTGACGCACGCCCGAGCCGCCGATCAGGCCTTACTCGATTGCATGCATCAGAATGCGGCCACCGGCTCGAAATTGGGCATCACCTTGTTCACCGGCGTTTCGCCGTCGCCGCCTTATCAGGCGCAGCTTCCAGTGACCGACACACCCGATTACAACACCCTGAAGAATAAGATCGCGGGGATAAATCAGTGCTCGAGCGCCGGCATGCCGGCATGCAGCGGCAGCAATATATCGGCGGGTATGAACTCGTCGATTTCCCAGTTTTGTCCCTCGAAGCCTTGCCCATCAGCTGGTCCCGCTGGCTCGCGGCAGGCGCTAGTCGTTGTCACTGACGGCATTCCAAATTGTGGAAGTACACCGAATTGCTCCGATACGACCCTCAAAAACAATGCCGTGACCGCTGCCAATACCGCAGCGGCCGATGGCATGGACGTCTACACGATCTATTATGGCACGAGTAGCAGCGACGCAGCTTGGCTCGCCACTTTGATACGCGGCAACGGCATCGCCCTCACTACCCCGACGGCATCACAGTTGCCGGTATTGATGCAACAGATCTGCTCGCAAATGCCGCACCGCTTGGTGTGGTAGAACGAACTAATCTCATGCCGTTTCGTTTCGGCACAGATCGATGCTGTGAAGGCACGCGGCCTCACCGTGCCACTAGATGCGGGGCCGCTTTTTCACAACTGTCGACTCATTTTATAGCCATTCTGGGCGCGACAATTGATGTCGACCTTAGCTTGGCATGCAATAAGATTTTCAGTATCACCTGCGGATGTCCGCTTTCGGAGGTGTTCTCAATCGGTCGACGCAGCACTTATTGCGAACAGACAGATAGAGGGTGTGTGCCGATAAGCGAGAAATGTCGTGCAGGGCTCACCGCGGCTTGAGAAACCAGGAGCCCTGGCCAGTAGTGTAAAGGCTAGCGCACCCGCGCACTCTCGGTAAGTTTGGCGATTCGAACGCGACGCTGATCGAGTATTCTTTCCGTCGTACGAATTTTTTCATCAATGGCGTTCCGTCGTTCCTCGTCTGGGCGAAGGTTACGGGCGCGCCGCAAAATTCCAAGAGCCTCATTACTGACACGGAAACGCTCGACGACTTTCTGAAATTGGTAGCTGTCGACCCTGTGTGACGCCTTCTTTACAACTAGACAGTCTTTCATGATTCAATAGCTTGTGAGGTCGCAAGGCCAACCACTTGAATTTAAGCCGTGGCTTCCATTTTCCGACGTTAATTCGAAGCCGAATTCAATATACCTAAGTATATTCACTTTGTTCGTCGGCCTAACCCCTTTGCGCTTGCTTTCGGGTGTCCTTCGTTCGAAACAGCGTCGATGCCTAGAAGCCGGCGAGCTAGAGATTTCAACGACGACCTAAATGCCAAAGCAGCCGACGATTTCAGTTGTGGACGATGACGAGTCGGTCCGCGAGGCTACGGTGGACCTTTTGAGTTCGCTAGGTTTTGCTGCGGAAGCGTTCCAAGATGCAGAGGATTTTTTGAAGTCAAATTCGCGTTGCGTTACTTCCTGCTTGATCGCCGACATTCAGATGCCGAGGGTAAGTGGACTTGAGCTATATCGCTTGCTCGTTGCATCTGGCAATCCGATCCCTGCGGTCTTGATCACTGCCTATCCGAACGACAAAATTCGAGCCCAAGTCTTGCGGGCTGGTGTGATCGGCTACCTGACCAAACCATTCAGCGATACTAAATTGCTCGATTGCATCAACACAGCACTCGAACTTCGCAAGGCAAGTTAAAACGAGGCCGACGATGTGTGCCACAGGGCTTTGCGCGTACCGGCACACAGTGAAAGGTTGCGATGACGATCAAGCCTTCATTTGCGATCGTCGACGATGACGAAGCGGTTCGCGAGGCAACGACGGGCCTTTTGCGGTCGCTTGGGTTTATTGCAAAGGGATTTGCATCGGCGGAAGAGTTTCTAAAATCTAATCGCCTACGTATCACCAGCTGTCTGATCACAGATGCGCAGATGCCCGGGATAGGCGGGCTGGCGCTTTTCGGCCAACTGGCCGCTACCGGGAATCCAATTCCCACAATCGTGATGACGGCCTACCCAGACGACGCCATTCGTGCGCGCGCGCTCGGCGCGGGGGTTGCCGGCTATCTCGTCAAACCTTTCAGTCAAAAAGAATTGCTCGATTGCATTGAAGTCGCCCTCAAACACAAAGTTCCGCTTTCGTCAATCAAACCGTAAGCGAACAAACACCCCAAAACCAAAAGCGTTCGCAATGAATGAACAACTCAGTACTCGCCTGAAGAACCGCAGCGCAAACGCAAGCAAGAAAGGCTCGCTTTCGCCGCTGCCGGACCTGTGTGATTGTGTCCCAGATGAAGCGCTCAAACGTCTCGATGTCGGGCGAGGCGGACTGACCCCAGAACAGGTCGAGGAGCGGCAACAACGCTACGGCCTCAACGAGGTCTCGCACGAAAAGCCCCCGACCTGGTACGTGCAACTGTTTCATGCGTTCTTGACGCCATTCAATGGCGTGCTGTTTGCCGTCAGCGTCGTCTCGCTTTTCTCCGATGTGATCTTTGCGGCGCCCGAGGATCGTTCGTTCAGAACGATCATTGTTCTGAGCGCGATGGTGTTGCTGAGCACGCTGCTTCGGTTCTGGCAGGAGTTCCGCTCCAACAAGGCGGCCGAAGAATTAAAAGCGATGGTGAGTTCGACGGCGGCTGTGCTACGCGCCGGTATGGAACGCCCGCAAGAGACGCCGATTTCATCGCTCGTGCCAGGAGACATCGTCTATCTGTCGGCCGGCGATATGGTCCCCGCCGACGTGCGGTTGCTGACCGCGAAGGACTTGTTCGTCAGTCAAGCCATGTTGACCGGCGAATCCATTCCGCTCGAAAAATATCCGGTTTCGCCGCCCAAGCGCATAAATTCGGCAACCG
>Ga0207071_1193_pt1 | contig 9942 bp, 9 predicted proteins | sample Alteio_BWMinHeat_67_FD_153531 | JGI IMG/M metagenome (GOLD analysis project Ga0207071, IMG submission 153531) | Enriched cells from forest soil in Barre Woods Harvard Forest LTER site, Petersham, Massachusetts, United States -... | ecosystem: Environmental > Terrestrial > Soil > Temperate forest >...
GCAAGTCTAGAAGCGATTGGTGACGGTCGCCCGCGTAAACGCTTCGACATAGTCCATCAACTTGTCGGAAGCAGCCGCGGCTTTCCTCTCATCGCGGACCGCGACCGCATGAATGACGGCAGTGTGATGCTTCGTGGCCACGGCGAGATCCCGTGCCTGACGATGATGCAAATAATAGAAGCGCCGCGACATGGCATAACATGGTATGACCGCCCGTGCGACGAACGGATTTCGAGCGCAGCCAGCCAGAAAATTCTTGAGTTCATAATGATGGCGCAGGTAGGCGAGAACCTCGTCGCCTTCGGTTGCAAGGGCTTCCAGTCGCTCCGCCATCTTAAGCAACTGAGAGAGTTCCTGTGCGGTGCTACGCCGCGCTGCATCGGTAGCGATCAGTCGGTCGAGTTCGCGCCGTAGCTCGAGGAGCAGCAATTGCTCAGCGACGTTAATCTCGGTGATTTGGGCACCGTGACGGGGGAGAATCTTGACAAGGTGGTCTACCTCTAGCCGCTGCAGTGCCTCGCGCACAGGGGTTCGGCCGATGCCGAGTTTGGCGCTGAGCTCGGTTTCCGACCAAATGCTCGCAGGGGCCAATTCCAGTGAGACGATCATCTCCTCTAAACGGCCACGCGCCTGATCGGAGAGGTCGGGTCGTCCTGTGCCGCCGGGCCAAATGGTGTCCGACCGCTCACATATTCCCGAGGGATGCGCTTTATCTTGCAATGCAGCAGTAGCGCGAGTTCCCGCGCGGGACCCTCTGGCTCGGTTCACTATTGCCATGAATTACGTCGCATCGGGTCCTGTGGTGGGAAAGCCAACCTCCACTTGCCCCTCTGATAATATATCAATAACATATTACTGGCCAGTGGAGGAGACTAATATGCCTAAGAAGCTCTCAAATGCCGCACTGGAAGCCTACCGCCGCGACGGATGTTACTTTCCGGTACCCGCACTTTCGCCGAAGGAGGTTGCTAACTTCCGCAGCCGCCTTGAAGCGCACGAGGCTAAGTCCGGCGAGCCGCTGCAAGGCAATTTTCGCCACAAGGCCCACCTCCTCTTCACCTGGGTCGACGAACTCGTGCGTCATCCTAGTATTGTCGATGCCGCCGAAGACGTGCTGGGCCCGAACCTCCTCTGCTGGACAACAAATTTCTTCATCAAAGAAGCAAATAGCCCCGGTTTTGTATCCTGGCACCAAGACGCGTTCTATTGGGGCCTCAGCAAAGATGAGGTTATGACCGCTTGGGTGGCGCTTTCACCAGCAAACCTTCAGAGCGGGTGCATGAAGTTCGTACCCGGATCACAAACACAGGACCACCTCCAGCACGTCGATACCTTCCACAAGGACAATCTCTTATCTCGCGGACAGGAGATTGCAGTCAAAGTCGACAGCGAGAAGACAGTCGATTGCATTCTAAATCCGGGCGAGATGTCACTCCATCACGTCAAAGTCGTGCATGGTTCGGAGCCAAACAGATCCAACGATCGACGCATCGGGCTAGCAATCCGCTATATTCCAACCGACGTGCGGCAGCTGAAGGTCCGCGACTCGGCAACACTCGTGCGAGGTATCGATCGCGATGGTAACTTTGACCACGAGCCGCGCCCGAAGCGGGATTTGGATGAAGGCGCGCTGGCTGCACATGCTGATGCTGTGGGTCGACAGGTGAAAGCGCTCTATGCGGGCACGGACAAACAGGAATTCAGGGCGTGACCGTCTGGACTTGCAATAGCTGAATGATTTTCCGGGTCGAAGCGACCACGCGGTAGCGTGTCGATAGCGTCGCGACGGCCCCTCTTGTTGAGCACGCCGTCTTTAAAGGGAGAACGGCTGTGATGGCCGAGGAGCGAAAACGCCTCACCGTGCCTGATCTCAAAGCCAGGAAGTCAGCCAAGGAGAAAGTCGTGATGGCTTCCATTCCAGACTTTCCCTCCGCCGTCTGGGCCGAACGGGCCGGCATCGATATCGCAGCGGTCGGCGATTCCCTTGGTATGACCAATTACGGATATCAAAACACACTGCCCGTCACCGTCGATATGATGATTCAGCATGCCCAAGCCGTCCGGCGCGGCGCACCCAATTGCATGGTGCTTGTCGCCATGCCTTACGGCAGCTACGCGACGGTAGATATCGGGGTACACAATGCGTTGCGCATTATGAAGGAAGGTAGCGCTGACATCGTCAAAATGCAGGGCGGTCGGGAGAAGGCGCCCATCATCAAGGCCATTGCCGATGCGGGCGTGCCAGTTATGAGCCATGTGGGTATGTGTCCCCACTTCATGCATCTTTACGGTGGCTTTAGAATGCAGGGAAAAACTGCGGCTGAGGCGGAACACATCATTGAGGATGCAGTCGCCATCGAGAGGGCCGGTGCATGCGGCTTCGAAATCGAGGCGGTACCAGCTCCGGTCGCCAAAGCCGTGGATGATGCCGTGGAGATTTTCACGTTTGGCATCGGCGCCGGGCCGGCAAGTTGCGGCCAGCTTCTGCTGGGTTACGACCTACTCGGGGTCTTTGACCAGTTCAAGCCAAAGTTCACCAAGCGCTATGCGGAGCTCTCAAAGGTGGCTGTCGAGGCGCTCAAAGAATATGCCGCAGACGTGCGGTCCGGCAAATTCCCGGACGTCGAACATTCGTATTCTATGAAGCCTGAGGAGGCAGAGAAACTGCGCAGGCTGGTGGAAAAGCGCAGAAAGACTTGAAAGTGCAACGAATTCATAGTGCAGAGATGAAGCAATCGTCGCGCTCTGAAAGGTGCGACTTAGATCGGGAGAGAGATGAAGTGACCCCAGAGCAAATCCTGTCGATCAAACCGAAGATACTGAGCCAGAAGCAGCGCGAGTTCTATTTTGAACACGGGTATATCCTGTTGGAGAAGCTCCTGTCCGATTCCTGGATCGAGCGCCTGCGCGCCACCACCAATGAAATGGTGGACAGAAGTCGCAAAGTCACGAAATCAGATGCGGTGTGGGATTTAGACAAAGGACACACCGCGCAAAATCCTCGCCTGCGCCGACTATCCAGCATGAACGATCATCACCCGACGTATTGGGAGTATGCATCTGGAAAAAGTTCGCCTTTGCCCGATGCCATCTCCGACCTCGTCGGACCCGACGTCAAGTTCCATCATTCCAAACTCAACTTCAAATGGTCCAAAGGTGGGGACGAGGTGAAATGGCACCAGGACATTTCGTTCTGGCCGCACACCAACTACAGCCCCTGCACCGCTGGAACCTATGTCTTCGACAGCACGGCGGAGCAGGGTCCCCTCGGCGTCCTGCCCGGCAGCCACAACGGCCCGGTCGTCGATCAATACAATGACAAGGGGGAATGGGTAGGTTGTCTCAAGCCAGAAGAAGCCGCTGCGGTGGACATGAGCAAGGTGGATTATCTCGAGGGACCGGCAGGCTCCGTGACCATTCATAACTGCCGCACACTGCACTACTCCAAAGCGAACTGGTCTGAAATCCCGCGGCCTCTGCTCCTTAACGTCTATTCGGCGGCGAACGCCATGCCGTACACTTATAACCCGCTCCAGTCGAAGTATTTTGGCGAGATTGTGCGGGGCAAGCCGGCGCGCTGGGCCTACCATGATCCTCGCCCTTGCCTGCTACCTCCCGACTGGTCGCGCGGGTACACATCGATATTTGCGTTGCAGCAACAAGAGGACTGGACCAAGGATCGTGCCAAGGTTGCTACCGGAGGAATGATGTAGCGCTCTTCCTTCGCATTACCTGCCGTGCGGCAGTGATAGGGGCACAGCAGTGGAACTTGCTTCACATTATTAACCAGAGAAATGGAACCGGTCGCCATCGCCGAGGACGCAGAAAATAAAACTGAGTGACTTGAGAACTGTGTGCTCGAGTAATTTGATCTCAATAATGTACAGGGAGGAAAAAGAAACATGCATTACATCGTGAGGACCGCCGCAGCTGCAGCGTTTTGTGTGACATCTGTCGCGAGTTCGCAGGCGCAAGATGTTGTCAAGATCGGCCAGATCGAAGCGCAGACAGGGCCCAACGCGATCTACGGTTGGATGGGCTCGCAGAGCGTGCCCATAGCCGTTGATGAAATCAATAAGGCAGGAGGCTTCAAGGTCGGCGACAAGACCTACAAGCTCGACCTCATTTCCCTTGATACGCGGGGCGATCCGAAGGAAGCCACTATTCAACTCAAGCGGTTGCTCGAGCAAGACAAAGTACGATTTGTCTTTGGCCCATTTTTGTCCAACGTATTCGTGACCGTGTTGCCTTACGCCAAGCAATTCAATGGAAAGTTCCTGCTAATGGGTGGCGCGACTCGCATTCATGATTTCGTCGGGCAGCCGGGCTACGACTTTCTTATCCGCACTTGGAATTGGGATGCCGGCCCTAACGGTTTTGGCGAACGGATGGTCGACTATTTGATTAAGACCGCGCATCCGAAGAAGGTCGCCTTACTTCTTCAGAACGATCAGGGCGGCAAAGTTCTGGCGGAAATCTACGAGCCGATCTTCAAGGCGAAGGGAATCGAGACCATCACGGAATATTTCGAGCCCGGTACCAAGGACTTCACGCCAGTTCTCGCAAAGCTGGCTGCCTTCAAAGCGGACTATTTATTTCCCGGCTACACCGATGCACCGCTCTATGACATCGTGCGGCAGGCAACGGAAGGTAACTTTATTCGAAAGTTCTTTTTGGTGCGTGGTTCGCTTGGACCCGGTATGAAAAACAAGGATGGCATCGAGGATTACATTGTCTACGTCCCGAAGTACTTTGAGGACGCCGAGAAAGCTTCTCCCAAGATCAAGCAGTTCATTGAGACCTACAAAGCGTTCTATAAGCGCGAATTTCCGTACGATCAAGCGCCTCTGTGCTCGTCGTCTTGCTACGACCACGTTCACATGCTGGTCGCGGCGATGCAGAAGTCTGGGACGGTCGAGGATGTGGGTAAGATCCGCGCGGCGCTGCTCTCGTCGACTTATAATGGCCTCTGGACCATCAAATTCGATGAGCATGGCGAGCAAATCTTTAATTTCGACATCGTCCATCTCAAGAAGGGCGGAGCAATCCAGATCACGCGCATCGAGCCCTAGCAGGGACAATCTGCACTACCGGCCCTCTGCCTCTCTGGCCGCAAGGCAAGCGGGACCGGGAATGACGAACGCAACAGCTGGTTCCTTTGACGAAGGCGATCAACCTTAACGAACGTAGATCGACCCTAGGGGCCAATGACCCAAGTCATTCTCGGTCAATTTTTGAACGGCATAATTATTGGGACGCTCTATGGCATTATTGCCTTGGGTGTCACCCTAACTTTCGGCATTACCGGCATCGTAAACTTTGCCCTTGGGCAGTTTATGATGATCGGCGCCTACGCTACGTGGCATCTTACTGACATATCGCACCTACCCTACCCTATCGCGGTCGCTCTCGCCGTGCTGATCGCCGGGTTCGCGGGCTTGCTCTCAGATCGCGCGCTCTTCCAGTTTACACGCAACAATCTTGTGAACGGACTTCTGGTTTCTATAGGCCTGATCTCGGTCATAGAGAGCGGAGCCCTACTTCTCTATACGGCAACGCCGAAGAACTTAGACTTCGTGCTGTCCGGATCTTGGACCTTCGGCGATATCACTGTGCCCCGGATGAAAGTGGCAACCTTCGGCGTCCTTCTTGTCGTAATAGTGTTCACCTGGATCGCACTCGCCAATACTTGGCTTGGCCGAGCCACGCGAGCTTATGCACAGAACCCGGAAGCGGCCACACTCATGGGCGTAAATACGGAAGCGTTGCAGGTAGGCGTAACTGTCTATTCGTGCGCTCTGGCGGGGCTTGGCGGCGCAATGTACGCGAGCCTCTACTCGCTCGAGCCCTCCATGGGTGCCTTGTTCATTCTAAAAGGGGTCGAAGCCGCCATATTGGCTGGTATCGGCAATCTCGCTGGTGCCCTTGTGGGTGGCATAATTCTTGGAGTTACGGAATCGATCGGCTCCCTCTTCCTGCCCACGGCGTTTCGAGACGCCTATGGCCTCATCTTTCTTGTGGCAATCCTGCTTTTCCGGCCGAGCGGTTTGTTCGGGGGTCAGAAATGAGTTCCGTTTGGCTCCTCACCCCGCTCTACCTCATTCCGGTCTTCAGTCAGAGCGAGGTACTACTCACAATTCTCATCTTCACCTTCATCCTGAGCATCCTGGCGATTGGCTTCAATATCGTGTTCGGCTATGCCGGCCAGCTCACGATGTTCCACGGCGCGGCGTTCGGGATCGGAGCCTATGGCACCTTTCTCATTCACAGTTCGCTCGGTATCTCGTTTTGGCTGGCGCTGCTGCCGACGTTCGTTGCTATTTTACTCCTGTCGCTGTTGGTTGGTTGGATCTGCTTTAAATTTCGGCTTCGCGAATTTTATTTCGCGGTGGTCACACTCGCCTTCTCTGAGCTAGTGCGTCTCGTCATCCTGAATTGGAATAGCGTCACCAATGGATCGTTGGGGCTTCTCGTACTCGACAAGCCGACCTTTTGGCTGCCCGGCGTTGGGGTGATGATGATCGAGGGGACGCGCGCGTGGTATCTGCTGGCATTGACTTCCCTGCTGGTGGTCGCTGCTCTCTCGTACGTGCTTGTGCGCTCATGGATTGGCCGCAACTTCGCCGCCATTCGTCTCAACGAGGAACTTGCACAAACACTGGGCATCGACACGTTTCGCTATAAACTTCTGGCTTTCGCGATCTCAAACATCATGGCTGGCTATGCTGGCGCCCTTTTTGGGTTCTACACGAACTATATAGAGCCATCGCAGCTATCGATTACGCAGTCGCTCGATGCCATCGCCATGGTTCTGCTCGGAGGCGTTGGTTCAATCCTCGGTCCGGTCGTCGGCGCCTTTGTGCTGACTGGCTTACCTCATGTGATTAATTTGTCTGCTGAGCTTCGCGCTGCCGCCTATGGCGCTATCTTGATCGTTGCCATCCTGGTCATGCCCCGGGGCATCGTGGGGCTGTTATCGCGCTCGCGCCATGTTTCTTGAAGTCGAGGACCTTACCAAGCGATTCGGCGGTGTGGTCGCCGTGTCTGGGGTCTCTTTCAAGATTCAAAAGGGCGAAATTGTCGGCATTCTCGGGCCCAACGGGTCAGGCAAAACAACTTTGTTGAGCCTGCTGGCCGGGCTTCTTGCACCAACTTCAGGTCGCGTACTCTGGCAAGGGCGCGATATTTCCGGCTTCAAGCCGGACGCGATTGCCGCAGCCGGCATCGTCAAAACGTTTCAAAACCCGCAGCTCTTTGCTGAATTGAGCGTGCATGACAATGTGATGATTGCGAGCCATTTGGCCCTCAAAAGATTACTGGGCTCTCGTCGTCTCGGGACTTTCTTTTGCGCCAAAGGTGCTGATCGCGAGCTACAAATTCGAGCCGAACGTGTGCTTGAACTGTGCCGGCTTACGGCAGTAGTAGACAAGCCTGCGACCAACTTGTCCTACGGCGAGGAAAAGATGCTAGGCGTGGCAATGGCCATGATGTGCGAACCGAAGCTGTTGCTGTTGGACGAGCCGGCTTCTGGACTTGGTCATGAGGAGGTCGTCCATCTGGGACTAGTTCTCAGGGATCTTCGCGAGCACGGAACCACTCTTTGCATCATCGATCACAAGGTGGCGTTCTTGGCTGATTTCGCGCACCGCCTCATCGCCCTGCAGAACGGGATGAAGATTGCCGAGGGACATCCAAAAGACGTCCTATCCGATCCAACCGTAATAACTGCATACTTAGGGCGCCATCATGCTTGAGATTAGTGGTCTCACTGCGCATTACGGAAAAAACGAGGTGGTCAGCGACGCCCGTATTATCCTCAATGCCGGTGAAGTGGTCGCTCTGATAGGCGCCAACGCTGCGGGCAAGACAACAATGATGCGGCTGATTGTTGGCCTTAAGAAAGCGACACGTGGCAGCATCAGTTTTGTCGGGCAGAGCCTCGACTCGCTTCCAACCTCGCGCCGAGTAGGCATGGGAATCATCCTCGTGCCGGAAGGACGCCAAGTATTTGCCCGCTCCAGCGTCAGCGATAACTTGATCATGGGGGCCTATCATCGTTCCGACCGTAATCACATCGACAGCGACCTGGAGTTGGCATTTGCGATGTTTCCTCGACTTGTCGAACGGCGCAAACAACGGGCCGGCTCGCTCTCCGGTGGAGAGCAGCAAATGCTTGCTATCGCGCGAGGCCTGATGGGGCGCCCGAAATGCCTGCTTCTTGATGAGCCTACACTCGGGCTAGCCCCACTCGTTGTGGATGAGATCAGCAACACCATCAGGACGCTTGCACGCTCTGGCATACCGATTCTTCTCGCCGAACAGAATGCCGCGATGGCGCTGGACGTGGCCAACCGCGCATACGTGCTGGCCTCTGGTCGCATTGCGGCAGAAGGAACGCCAGCTGCACTGCGCAACACCCCGTTGATTCAGCAACTCTACTTCGGCGCAACCGGCGTCAAGGCCGAAACCTAAGATGTCGCGAGCGGAGCGCAGACTCGAGGCTTTGGTCGACGTGATGCGAGTGCCAGTGGACGGTGACCCGGCGGTCGCGATTGTTCCTGTCAGCGATCTGACGAACGTTCAGGTGACCGAATGCGATGTTCTCGTCGTCGGTGGCGGCACTGGCGGAGTTGCGGCGGCGCTTGCGGCGGCGCGTCGAGGGCAAAACGTCCATCTCCTCGAGGAGACCGACTGGATCGGTGGCCAGCTAACTTCACAGGGCGTCTCCGCCCTTGACGAGCACGATCATATCGAGTCGTTCGGCGGTACCGCAAGCTACTACTCCATGAGGAATGCATTGCGCGACCACTACCGAGACTTTGCCGGCGAGGCAGGTAGGTCACCTAATTTCAACCCCGGCAACTGCTGGGTGACGCGAGTCGCGTTCGAGCCGCGCGTAGCAGTCGACGTGATGATGGGGATGTTGCGGCCCCACATCGAGGCCGGCCGTGTCACCATCCATCTTCGATCGAAAACGGCGGCGGTAGCGGTGGAGGGCGATAGGATCACGAGCGTCACGGCAATCCGGCTCGAGGATCGCCGTATCCTACAGTTTCGAGCCTCAATCGTAATCGATGCCACCGAGCTCGGTGACCTCTTGCCCTTGGCGAATGTGGAATACCGGCTCGGCGCGGAAACTGTAGCTGAGACCGGCGAGCCACATGCCCAACCCAAGGAAGCCAAACCCCACTGCGTCCAAAGCTTCACCTTTACGTTCGGCCTGGAGCGCCGTCCTCAAGACCAGGGGCATGCCATATCGCGACCTCCACGCTATGAGCATTTCCGCTCGAGTCAGCCCTACAGCCTGACCATCGAGGTCCACGGAGGAGAAATCTACGGCGACGAGAGCGGCTGGCTCTCCTACAAGATCCTCGAGACTATGCCCGGCACAAAGGGTGGTCTGTGGACATATCGCCGTCTAATCGACGCCAGCCAGTTCCGTGCGCAGTACCCGCACGATCTCACTATGATCAACTGGCCGGGCAGCGACTACCGCGAAGCCCGAATAACCGAGGGCGATGCCCGCGCACAAGCAGCAGCGCTGCAAAATGCCAAACGGGCGAGCCTCGGCTTCCTTTACTGGCTGCAAACCGAAGCGCCGGTTACGGGCGATCGCAAGGGCGCGCCCGAGCTCGGGCTGGTGCCCGGCATCATGGGCACCGCTGACGGCCTCTCGAAATTTCCTTACATCCGCGAGTGCCGGCGTATCTGCGCGCTCAGGACCATCATCGAGCAAGATGTTTCCGCCTACTTCCAGAAGGGACCTAGGTCTGCGCATTTCGAGGACTCGATCGGGGTCGGCTGGTACCCCATCGACATTCATCGCGCCGGCGAAGACGACGTGGGAACGAGTTGCCGCACGAAGCCGTTCCAGATACCCCTCGGCGCTCTGATCCCCATTCGCATGCAAAATCTAATCGCGGCCAGCAAAAATATTGGCAC
>Ga0207071_1195_pt1 | contig 9922 bp, 6 predicted proteins | sample Alteio_BWMinHeat_67_FD_153531 | JGI IMG/M metagenome (GOLD analysis project Ga0207071, IMG submission 153531) | Enriched cells from forest soil in Barre Woods Harvard Forest LTER site, Petersham, Massachusetts, United States -... | ecosystem: Environmental > Terrestrial > Soil > Temperate forest >...
TACGGCGAGTTGCGCAGAATCGCGTCGCGGGTGATGGCCAGCCAAGCGCGGGGGTCGACGATTCAGCCCACGGCCCTGGTCCACGAGTTGTATTTCCAACTTCCCGGCGTGCAGGAACTGGATTGGCAGTGCCGCGCGCAATTCCTCGCCGTGGCAGCCAAGATGATGCGCAATATTCTGGTGGACCACGTGCGCAGGCGGTGCGCCGCCAAGCGCGGCGGCGGCGTGACGCCCGTCGATGAAGAACCGGTGGGCGAAGATCGCGCCTTGCGGATGGACGTGTTGCTGGTGCACAATGCGCTGGAGCGGATGACGCAAGCGTATCCGCGTCAGGCGCAGGTGGTGACGCTGAGGTTTTTCGGCGGCCTGACTACCGAGGAGACCCGCGAGATTCCGGCGCACTTTTGGAGACTGGATGAGGCGGCGCGCGCGATGGAAAGGTGCGACCGGGCGTTGGAGAGGGAGTAGGGCGGGAAGGCTAAGCTATTCTCGAGACGCCAAGCTCACGAAGAACAGCTCATGCCGGCCTGGAACGCGCGCCGGGGCTCAGTGAGTCATGTCTCAGTAAGTCATGTATCAGTGAGTCATGTATCAGTGAGTCATGTATCAGTGAGTCATGGCGTAAGTGATGTAGTTGAGGACGATGCGGAAGGCGAGGCCGGAGAATTTTTCGGGGTAATCGCCGGCGTCGGCCCACTCCCAGGCGTCGCCGAGGTGCATGTTGAAACAGATGGCGACGGCGATGCGGCCGTCCTTGTCGCGAATGCAGCGCCAGCCGGGGACGTAGCCATCCTTCTCATACGTGCGGCCGGTAGCGACGAACTGCTCGCCGGGGATCTGGAACTTCTCATTGATGTCGTAGAGGCCGTGGAAGATGGGGTCGTCGTTGGGGATGGTTTCGACCTGGGCGCCGGGCAGCACCATGCTCATGCCGTTGGCGAAGCGGTTCCAATCGTCCTCGCCGTGGAAGTGATCGACCATGAGAAATCCGCCGCGGGTGATGAAGTTGCGGAGTCGGGCGGCTTCCGCGTCGGTGAAGGCCCAATTGGCGACGCCGACGGCGTAGATCCACGGGTAGTCCCACATGTGGTCGTCATCGATATCGACGACGTTGAGGGGCGAGGGCGAATCGATGCGGGTGAGGCGGCGGAGGGCGACGAGGCAATCGTGGTCGGCGCGCGGGAAGTCCTGGGCCCATCCGCCGCCCATGCGTCGATAACCGTAGCCGCCGCCGCCACCGTAACCGGTGTTGTAGCGGAGACGGCTGAAGAAGAATTCGGAGGGGATGGACTGGTCGGACTGGTCATAGGGCTGAAAGCCGGAGGAGCGTGCTCCGCCGAACCGTTGCCAGCCGGAGAGTCCGATAGCGGCCGTTAACAACAGGCCGAGCGCAAGCAGGGGACGCGCCATTTTCATGTTCTGAGCGCCTTTGTTATCCTGAAGCGTACCACGAACGGCGCGCGGGGCGAAGGTCCCAGCGAATCCTTTTCGATGCCGACACCAACCCCGATTCCAACCCCGATGGATCGCCGCGATTTCCTGAAGCTGGCCGGAGCCGCGGCGGCCGCCGGACCACTGGCCGGGCAGCAGATGCCGATGCCGATGCGAGGACCGATGACGCCGGCGGCTTCGGGGGCCAAGGAGATTTCGGGGACGGTATTCAACCTGGAGATCGCGCCGGTGACGGTGGAACTGGCGCCCAATCGGATCGTGAGCACGATCGGGTACAACGGCATGTCGCCGGGCCCGCTGTTGCGGATGAAGGAAGGTGCGGCGGTCACGGTCAACGTAGTCAACAAGACCGATACGCCCGAGTATGTCCATTTCCACGGGCTGCTGATTCCGGCCGACGTGGACGGTTCCGAAGAGGAAGGCACGCCGGCGGTGCCGCCGCACGGCACTCGCAGCTACCAATTCACGGCGACGCCCGCGGGCACGCGATGGTATCACACGCACGCGATGTCGATGGACGATCTGCACCGGGGGACTTACACGGGGCAGTTCGGATTTCTGATTGTGGAAGGCGGGGCCGGCGCAGGCAACAACCCAGGCAGTTACGATCAGGAGCATTACCTGGCGCTGCGCGACTGGGAGCCGTACTTCACGACGCAGTACATGGATACGGACGATCTGGATCCCTCGGGGCCGAAGCCGGAGAAGCCGGCGGTGCTGGATACGCGGCCGCCCGGCCTCGAGGTGTCGGCGGATCTGTATTCGATCAACGACAAAGCGCTGGGGTCGGGTGCGCCGATCAAGGTGCGGGCGGGCGAGCGCGTGATGTTCCATTTTCTGAACGCGAGCGCGATCGAGAACCGGCATTTGGCGCTGCCCGGGCACAAGTTCAATATCGTGGGGCTGGATGGCAATCCAGTGCCGAAGAGCGCGGCGGTGGACGTGTTGATGCTGGGGCCGGGCGAGCGCATCGACGCGTGGGTGGCGATGAATCAGCCGGGCGTGTGGGTGATGGGAGCGCCGGAAGATATGGTGCGCGACGGCGGACTGGGCGTGGTGATCGAGTACGCGAACCAGAGGCGGAGTCCGCAATGGGTGGCGCCGCCGGCATCGGGATGGGACTACACGTTGTTCGGCAAGGCGGCATCGGGGCCCGCACCGACGGAGAAGTTGGAGATGATTTTCGAGAAGGTGCCGCGCGGGGCCGGGAAGTTCAATTTGTTCACGGTGAACGGCACACCTTATCCGCATGATCGGGAGTTCGTCTTGAAGCAGGGCACACGCTACCGGCTGACGTTCCGCAATCGGACGGACGATTCGCATCCGCTGCACCTGCACCGGCACCAGTTCGAGATCGCGGAGATCTATGGAAAGGCGACGGCGGGGATCATTAAGGATACGGTGGTGGCTCCTTCGTATGGGCGGGTGAGCGTGGACTTCACCGCGGACCAACCGGGGCTCACGCTGTTTCATTGCCATATCCAGCACCATATGGATTACGGGTTCAAGGCGCTGCTGAAGTACGCGTGAGCAGGCACGATCGATACTCTACGCAATGGGATGTTTCATACAGTGGGATTCGGCCGGTGGGCTGCGAAACTTTTGGTTCACGTAGAATGGGGGGGTGCCCGAAAAGGTACCGGAGCGGATTACCCAGTTGTTGGCAGACTGGGGCGCCGGAGATCAAGAAGCCCTGAAGCGCTTGATGCCCATCGTCTATGACGAACTCCGCAGGCTGGCGAAGGTGTATTTCCGGCGCCAACCTCCCGGCAGCACACTGCAGGGCACCGAGCTGGTGCACGAAGCTTATCTGCGATTGGCAGACAAGAAGGAAGTACGGTGGCAGGACCGGGCACACTTCTTCGCCGTTTCGGCGCGCATCATGCGATGCATTTTAGTCGATCACGCCCGATCGCGCGGCAGCGCGAAACGCGGCGGAGGGAACTACACGATCGCACTGGACGATGCGGTTCGCGGCGCCGCAATGCGGGACGTGAATCTGGTTTCGCTCGACGAGGCTCTTATCCGGTTAGGTGCGCACGATTGCCGTCTGCTTCAGGTGGTGGAACTGCGCTTCTTCGGTGGGCTCTCGATTGAAGAGACCGGCCAGGTGCTGAACATTGCTCCGGCGACGGTGAAACGGGACTGGAATGTCGCCAAGGCATGGATCTATCGGGAAATGAGCCGGAGCGCCGCTCATGCCACCTGAACAGTGGGCCGAAATCCGCGAGATCGTCGAAGGGGCACTTGAACTAACGGGCACGGAACAAGCGACGTATTTGAACCGCGCGTGTGCGGGCAAGCCGGAGTGCCGTGCCGAGGTGGAATCGCTTCTCGAGGCAGGTGTTCACGCCGGCGATTTCCTGGAGCACTCACCAGTGCCTTCCTGGCCGGATGCTCCCTTGCATCTGGTCGCCCATGACGTGATTGGCCATCGCATCGGGCCCTACCGGATCACCAAAGCGATTGGCGAGGGCGGGATGGCCGCTATCTACGAGGCCGTTCGCGTGGATGGCCAATTTGAACACCGCGTTGCCATCAAGATGGTAAAGGCCGGCCTGCTTCCCGACGCGATAGCCGCTCGCTTCAAGCTGGAAAGGCAGATTCTGGCGGGTCTGCGGCACCCGAGTATCGCCCAGTTACTCGACGGCGGCGTGAGCGACGGCGTACCGTATTTTATTTTGGAACTGGTCGAGGGCAAGCACATCGACGAGTATTGCAATTGCCATGGGCTCTCCATCGGGCAAAAGCTGGCGCTGTTCGGGCAGGTCTGCGACGCGGTGCAATATGCCCACAGCAAGGGAATCATTCACCGCGATATCAAGCCCGCCAACATTCTTGTGAACGAGGAAGGGCTTGCCAAACTGCTCGATTTCGGAATCGCGAAAATCCTGCGGGATACGCCGGAACGAACGGTCACGGCACATCGCATGGCAACACCGAACTATGCCAGCCCCGAGCAGATTGCGGGAGAGCCCATCACGGTGCGGTCCGACGTTTACTCGCTGGGGATACTCCTCTATGAGCTGATTTCCGGCAGGCGGGCAATTCCGACCGGTGAAGGGCCCTCACTCCAACCGCAGGACCGCCCGAGCGTCGTCGCGATGCGTAATGGCGCCCGCCTGCCGGCCCGCCTGGGCAAGGCCCTGGACCTGGTAATCATGAAGGCGGTTCATCCAGACGCGGCGCGGCGGTACTCCACTGTCCAGGACTTATCGATCGACGTACATCGCATCTGCGAAGGCGAACCGGTTCAGGCGAAAAGCGATGGCGTGCTATATGCCGCCCGGAAGCTTGCCGGGCGACAGCGCATGTTTGTAACGGGTATTCTGACGCTCGCGATTGGAGTGGTGATATCGGCGGCGTCGTGGTGGCACTGGGGAAAGACGATCGCACCGGCAGGACGGAAGTCGGTGGCCGTGGCGGGCTTCCAGGATTTGTCGGGTACTCGCGCCAACGAGTGGCTATCTACAACGCTGGCGGAGATGTTTACGATGGAATTGGCGGCAAACCCGAAACTACGGGTGGTTTCGGGCGACAGAGTGGCTCGCGCCAAACGGGATCTCGGAGTCGATGGCGGCGACATCGGCAGCACCGCCCAATTGACACGCCTTCACGAGAATCTGGATGCGCAGTACATTTTGACGGGTTCCTACCTGTCCGAGGGCGAGAACTCCCAGTCCTTGCGGCTGTACGCACGATTGCAGGATGCGAAATCCGGCGAGACAGTGATTGCTGCTACCGCGAATGGCCTCCGGAACGAATTGCCGGCGGTGGTTTTCCGGTCGGCCGGACAACTCCAGCAACAGCTCGGTCTCGCGGTTCCAGCCAAACAGCCCACGCTGGTTTATGCCGCGGATTCGAAGGCGGTCCAACTCTATGCGGAGGGCTTGCTGGAGCAGCGGAGAGGCAACGCCGAAGCCGCTCGAAAACAGTTCGAGGCCGCGCTCGCAATAGAACCGAATTCGCCGCTGGTTCGGTCTGCCTATGCCTCGACTCTGAGTAACCTTGGTTACGACCAAAAGGCCATGGAGGCCGCGAAGATAGCGTTCCAGGGATCGTCCGGTCTTCCATGGGAGCAGCGTTTGTTGCTGGAAGGCCGCTTTCACGAATCCGAGACGGATTGGAAGAGAGCCATCGACAGCTATCGCACGCTGTGGAGCGCATTCTACGACGACACGGAATATGGAATCCTGCTGGCCCACGCACAGAATCGCGCGGGACTGCCAGACGAAGTGCTCAAGACCGTGAAAACTTTGGAGAGCGCCGCGGGACCAAATGGCACGGACCCTCGCGCCAGTCTGGAGGAGGCGCGCGCATACCTTTATAAGGGCGATTTCACAGCGATGGAAGCCGCGGCATTGCGGGCGCGCAAAAGCGCGGAAAAACTGGGAGCCAGGACATGGGTGGCCGATACGTACGCCGTCCAAGGCACCGCGCTGATCAGCCAGAATCAGTACGGCGCCGCAGTGCAGGCGTACGCCACGGCACAGGGGCTATACGCGGGTCTGCACGACGAAGCAGGATGGGCAACAGCTACCCGGGGGATCGGGGCTGCGAACTCCGAGCAAGGTAATTACACGATTGCCGCGCAGTACTACTCGCAAGCTCTCCAGACTTTCTCCCGACTCGGCTTCCGGCAGGGCGAAGCGGTAACGTTGAGCAATCTTTCGGTCGTCAAGAAACTGCAATCGGACTATCCAGCCGCCTTGAAATTGATGGAGCGCTGCATGGCAGTGCAGGAGGACATCGGCGACAAGTTATCGCTCTCGCACACGCTGCTCAACTATGGCAGTACGCTCCGGAAGTTGAATTCACTGGCGGAGGCAAAAGCCGCACTCAACCGGAGCTTGCAGCTCGCGCGCGAGATCGGCGATCCGGAGCAGATCGTTCGCGTACTCGTGATGTTGGGCGATACCGAGATAGACTCCGGCGAGTTGGCCAACGGATTGGCGCAGGAGGAGGAGGCGCTCGCGATTCACTCTCGGCCCGGCGCAAGTCCGCGTGTTCATGCACTGGTGCTTCAACACGCTGCTTTAGCGAGGCAGTATATGGGCAAGATCGCGGAAGCAAAATCGGGCTACCAGGCCTCCCTGGATATCGGGCGCAAGAACAACCTCAGACAATTCGTGGCGGACAATCTGGTGATGCTGTCCGAGGTGGATCGACAACAGGGAGATGCGGACGCTTCCAACCGGTTACTGCGCGAAGCGGATGGCATCTACCGGCAAGGGCATCAGAGCGAGGGTTTGGCCGATGTGCTGCTCGGCGAGGCAAAGAACGACCTGGCAGCGAACCGGCTGGAAGGGCTCGGCGATCGCCTGGAACGCTGCAGGAGCGCATTTCACGAATTGGGGCTCGGCGCCGGCGAAAGCGATGCCGCGGTGACATTGGCCGAGTACTGGCTCCGGCAGTCCGACCCGCGGCAAGCGGTCGCGGCCCTGCCAGTTGCTCGAATCCCGAGATTCGTCCTGAGGATGCGAGGCGCGATCGTGGCATCCCGCATCGCGGCCGCTCAGGGCAAGGCGAGGGACTCCGCACAACGGCTGAAAGCGATCGCCGCAGAGCTGGCGGCCAGGAACTGGATGGAATTGTCCCTGGAAGCCCGGCTTGCGTCGGCGCAGGCGGAATGGACATTCAATCGAACCGCGGCTCGCAGCGACGCCGCCACTCTCAAGCAGGACACCGGCTCCCTCGGCTTGATTCTGCTGGCGCGCTTCGCGTCCGAAATCCACTAACTGGTTTCGGGCTCGACCACGGCTTGCAGGCACTCTCCCAAAAATAGATGAGCTTTTTTCTGCCTGGTTTCCGGTAACTGGATGGAGCCCTGGACGGACAGCCGGTCGCCACTCATCGACACCCATTCGGAAATCGTGCATCGTGTCGGGGCGCAATTTCGGAGGAACAATGAAAAACAAATATTGGATCGCGCTCTGGTTCGTTTCGGCGTCTTTCGCGCAGACCGTCACTACGATCGCCGGGAATGGAACGTCCGGATTCGGCGGAGACGGAGGTCCGGCAACCCAGGCTAAGCTCAGCCTGCCCAGGTCGGTTCGAATCGATGGAGCGGGAAACATCTACTTCGCAGACATGGCGAACTTTCGGATTCGCGAGGTCAACTCGGGCGGCCAGATTTCCACGGTCGCCGGGAATGGCGCGCCGTGGGCGGGTCAAACGACGGGGATCGCGACGCAGACTCCACTATTGAACCCGAGCAGTCTGGCGATCGCTCCGGACGGCACACTGTACATCGTCGACGGTTTCATCCAAACCGTGAGCGCCGGGAACCTCAGCTCCAATATGTTTACCGGCGCTCTCGCCGTCGCCGTCGATGGAAGTGGAACCGTGTACTACGCGGATAGCGGCGCGGTATATCGATACAACCCCGGCGCGCCAGGAACGGTAATCGCCGGCGCAATCGCGCAGTTCGGCTATGACGGTGACGGCGGACCGGCCGCGCAGGCCCATCTGACGGTCTCCGCCGGAGGCCTGGCAGCCGACACCTCCGGGAACCTGTACATCGGCGATTTCGCGAGTGGACGAATCCGAAGATTCGTTCCCGGCGGCAACATCCAGACAGTGGCTGGAAGCGGCGTGCCAGGGTTTAGCGGAGATGGGGGACTGGCCACGCAGGCGCAGATCGCACCTACCGGGATCGCGGTTGACGCCGCGGGAAATCTCTATTTGGCCGAAGCGGGGAATCATCGTGTGCGGCGCGTCGATACATCGGGCATGATGGCGACGGTGTACCACGATGCCGCTCCCGCCTCCAGTTTCGCGCCCGACAGCATTTCGATTGGTTCCGATGGAAATATCTATGTCGGCGAAAGCGGTGCGAATGTCATTCAAAAGATCACACCAGGCTCTAGCGGCGGTAAGCCCTCCGTAAGAGCGGGCGGTGCGATCAGCGCGGCCGCGAACGTACCGGGAATGACGCCTGGAGGATGGCTGGCCATCTATGGGCAGAACCTGGCAGGTAGCACGCGACAGTGGGGCGCATCCGACTTCCAAGGGCAGCATCTGCCCACGAGCCTGGATGGCGTCAGCGTCAAAATCGATAACCGGCAGGCGGCCGTGTACTACATCAGCCCTACGCAGATCGATGTGCAGGTGCCGGACGACCCGGCAATCGGACCGGTCACGGTTACCGTCACCAACGGCCAACTCACCAGCGACCCGGCAACTGTCAATATGAGCGCATACGCGCCGGCATTCTTTACGGTCGGGCAATACGCTGCGGCCTTGCATGCGGATGCCACTCTGGTGGGGAATTCATCGCTCGCTCCGGGCGCGACGCCGGCCAAGCCAGGCGAAATCATTGCCGTGTACGGAACCGGGTTCGGTCCCACTACGCCGGCTACGCCCTCGGGGACGATCGTGAGTTCGGTGAACCCACTGGCAGACGTCAGCCAGCTATCCATCTCGATTGGCGGTGTTGCTGCCCAGGTGCGGTTCGCAGGCGTGGTGGCGTCGGGTCTGTACCAGTTCAACGTGGTGGTGCCGAACGTCGCAGCCGGCGATCAGCCAATCTCGGCTACCATCGCGCACGTGCCCACGCAAACCGGAGTTTCGGTGACGGTGAAGCCATGACGGCAGCGAACCTCCGTCTCTTTTCCGTGGCTGCCGCGTTGGTTTTGTTGGCGATGTTACTCGGTACGGCCCTCTATCAGAACGTGGTGGACGCGCCGAATTATCTGGGCGCCCCGGCTTCCCTGGAACATGCCCGCGGATTCTATCATGCGACAAACCCGGGAGACTTCTTCCGAGCGATGGTGCCGCTCACCCAACTTTTCCTGCTAGCGGCGTTAGCGTGCAACTGGAAGCCGGCTCCCGGTACGCGATGGAAGCTGGCTGGAGCACTAACTTTGCTGATTCTAACCGACGTGGTTACGTTTCGATTTCACTATCCCCGGAATCACATTCTGTTTGTCGCTCCGCTGACAAATCCGCCGGCGTACTATGACCGGATCGTGACGGAATGGGCCATGGGAAACTATCTTCGTGTTGCGCTGGTTTTGACCGCGGTTGTTCTGGTGATTCTGTCACTGGTCAGAATCGCCCGCGACATGCCTACGGGGAAATCCACTTAGTCTGCCAGCAGACTCTTTCTGCGTGGTGACTCATGGCGATTCGTCTCGAAATCGAGCGTGGCTGCGTGAGCTGGTTCAGGTGAAACACGTGGTGCATCCCGAATGCTCGATCCCGCACCAACTTCCGAAGGATCCGGGCGGCGCTGCACATACCAACCGGACTCGGCCCGAGGACGTCACATACACGTAACATCTCGCGGCTATCCTCCCGGTATGCGACTTACCTATGAGACAAGGCTTATTGTGACAGCAGTCGGCGTATTGGCACTGTTCGCAGGCCACGTGCGGGGGGCATCGATCACTCCGAGCGTCTTCGCGACCGGCACGCCGATATCCTCAACATCTCCTGACTCGGTGGTGTTCGGCGACGGCTCATTGTG
>Ga0207071_1196_pt1 | contig 9892 bp, 8 predicted proteins | sample Alteio_BWMinHeat_67_FD_153531 | JGI IMG/M metagenome (GOLD analysis project Ga0207071, IMG submission 153531) | Enriched cells from forest soil in Barre Woods Harvard Forest LTER site, Petersham, Massachusetts, United States -... | ecosystem: Environmental > Terrestrial > Soil > Temperate forest >...
AGGATAGCAAGGAGGGTCTTATTCGCCGAGGATCTCGGCGACGGAAAGGGCGAGGCCGGGGAGGAGCAAAGTGGTGAGAGTCTCGTTGGTCCGGACAATTCGCGGAACGCCGTCGGCGTAGACCACAACGTGACGGGTTTTTGGGTAGACGAGCCAAACCTCGCGGGCACCGTGTTGAAAGTAGAGATCGGTCTTAGTGGCGAGATCCTCGGCCGAGTTGCTGGACGAGATCACTTCGATCGCAAGGGCGGGAGCGCCTACGAGATACCGATTGACCGGCTGATCGGCATGCGTGACGCTGACGTCCGGCACCACATAGGCATCGCCGGGAAACTGGTAGCCCATCTCGTGATAGACCTTGCCCAACTGCATGGCGTCCGCGCGAGCATGCCCCTCCGTTAGGGAGGCGTTGAGTACTTCGTAGATCCGATGCGCAATTTCATTGTGTGCGAAATCTGCTGGGGGCGATTCGATCAGCTCTCCTTTCAGCAGCTCGCGTTTGCCGGGCTGATCGGGCAGCCGCTCGAATTCCTCGAACGTCAGGCGGGTCGTGGTAGCACCCATGACTTTCATCATACTAGGCCGGCAGAGCTTCGACTACGGCGCCGTGGGCGTCCGACGTGCTTATTCGCCGAGGATCCCGGCGACGGAAAGGGCGAGGCCGGGGAGGAGCAAAGTGGTGATAGTTTCGTTGGCCCGGACAATTCGCGGAACGCCGTCGGCGTAGACCACAACGTGACGGGTTTTGGGGTAGACGAGCCAAACCTCGCGGGCGCCGTATTGGAAATAAAGGGCGGTCTTTACATCCAGAGCTTCGGCGGTGTTGCTCGGCGAAACTATTTCGACGGCAATCGCAGGAGATCCGCTCAAATATTTCTCTTCCGGCTGTCCCGCGAAAGTTACGCTCACGTCCGGTACCGCCCAGGAGCCGTCGCACAGTTGGTAGCCCATCTCATGAAACACGTCACCAAGCTCATCGGCTTCATCGCGATGGTGAGCGGCGGCGAGCGCGCCGTCAAGCTGCTTAAGAACCCGGTGAGCAATCCGGCTGTGCTTCGATTCTGCTCGGGGCAATTCGATCAGCTCTCCTTTCAGCAGCTCGCGTTTGCCGGGCTGATCGGGTAGCCGCTCGAATTCCTCGAACGTCAGGCGGGTCGTGGTAGCACCCCTGACCTTCATCATACTAGGCCAGCAAATCTTTCACCACGCTGCCGTGGACGTCGGTGAGGCGGAAATCGCGGCCCTGGTAACGGTACGTCAGCTTGGTGTGATCGATGCCGAGGCAGTGCAGCATCGTCGCATTCAGATCGTGCACGTGGACCGGCTTCTCGGTGATGTTGTAGCTGTAGTCGTCGGTCTCGCCGTAGCTGAGGGCGGGCCTGATGCCGCCGCCGGCGAGCCACACCGAGAAGCAGCGGGGGTGGTGATCGCGCCCGTAATTCTCGGGCGAGAGATTGCCCTGGCAGTACACGGTGCGCCCGAATTCCCCGCCCCAGATGACCAGCGTGTCGTCGAGCATGCCGCGCTGTTTCAGGTCGTGGATGAGCGCGGCGGAGGGCTGGTCGGTATCGAGGCACTGCGGCGGCAACTGGCGCGGAACTCCTTCGTGGTGGTCCCAGCCCATGTGGTAGAGCTGGATGAAACGCACACCGCGCTCCGCCAGGCGGCGCGCCAGAATGCAATTCGCGGCGTAGGTGCCGGGGGTGCGCGCGTCGGGGCCGTAGATCTCGAAGGTCGAGGCCGGCTCCTTCGAAAGATCGGTGAGTTCGGGTACGGAGCTTTGCATACGGTACGCCATTTCGTACTGCTGGATGCGGGTGGCGATCTCGGGGTCGCCGAACTCCTTGAGGTTGGCCTGATTGAGTCCGGCGATATCGTCGAGCATGGAGCGGCGCACGGCGGGGTCGACGCCCGGCGGGTTGGAGAGGTAAAGCACGGGGTCGCCGCCGGAGCGGAACTTCACGCCCTGATATTCAGTGGGGAGGAAGCCGCTACCCCATAGGCGATCGTAGAGCGGCTGGTCGACGCGCCGGCCGGTGCCGCGCGAGATCATCACGACGAACGCGGGCAGATCCTGGCTCTCACTGCCGAGGCCGTAGGATACCCAGGAGCCGAAGCAGGGACGCCCCGCGACCTGGCTGCCGGTCTGGATGAAGGTGATCGCGGGGTCGTGATTGATGGCCTCGGTGAAGAGGCTCTTCACCACGCAGATATCGTCGGCGATTTTCGCGGTGTGCGGCAAGAGTTCGGACATCCAGGCGCCGCCCTTGCCGTAGCGCGCGAATTTGAATATCGATGGCGCCACGGGGAACTTCTTTTGGCTGGATGTCATGCCGGTGAGCCGCTGCCCCTGGCGGATGGAATCGGGGAGCTCTTCGGCAAAGCGGGTGGCGAGCTTGGGCTTGGGATCGAAGAGATCCATTTGCGAAGGCGCGCCGGATTGGTGCAGGTAGATGACGCGCTTCGCCTTCGGTGCGAAGTTGGGGAAGCCTGGCAGACCTTTCGCCGCGAAGGCGGCGGGCGCGCAGAGCGAGGCGAGCGCGGCTGTCCCGATGCCGCCTACTGCGCGGCCGAACAACTGGCGGCGCGTCATCATCAGGTCGTGCTCGCGGAGCGGGTTCATTGACGGGTGATCGCCTCGTCGAGATTCAACATCACCGTTGCGGCGGTCGTGTAGGCCGCCAGTTCCGCGACGTCGAGTTGGGAATCGCGCGGAGCTTCGCCGGCGGCGAGCAGCTTTTCAGCGGCAGGGCGATCGGCGCGGTATTGCGCGAGGCGCTGCGTGAGGCCGCGCTGCAGTATCGCGACTTCGCCCGCGGCGGCGGGGCGCGAGGTGACCAGCCGGAAGGCCCACGCCAGGCGATCGGCGGGCGTCGCGCCGCCTTCCTTCATCATTCGCTCGGCAAGTTTGCGCCCGGCCTCCACATACATTTCGTCGTTGAGCAGGGCGAGAGCTTGCAGCGGGGTCGAACTGGCCTGCCGGCGGACCACGCAGAATTCGCGCGTCGGCGCGTCGAAGATAGTGAGCGAGGGCGGCGGCACGGTGCGCTTCCAATAGGTGTAGACGCTGCGCCGCCAAAGGTCGGCGCCCTTCGCGCGGTCGTAGAGCTTCTTGCCCTGGAAGGCGGAGAGCTGCTCCCACAGGCCGTCGGGCTGGTAAATCTTGACGGCGGCGCCGCCCATTTTTTCGTTGAGCAGTCCGGCGGCGGCCAGGGCCTGGTCGCGGATCATCTCGGCGGAGAGGCGCGTGCGCGGTCCGCGCGCCAGCAGGCGATTCTCGGGATCGCGCTCGCGCAGCGCGGCGCTGGCAGGCGACGCTTGGCGATAGGTCGCGGAGGTGACGATCAGGCGCTGCATGGCTTTCACATCCCAGCCGGTGCGGATAAATTCGGTGGCTAGCCAGTCCAGCAATTCGGGATGGCTGGGAGCTTCGCCCTGCGATCCGAAATCCTCGGTGGTTTTCACCAGGCCGGTGCCGAAGTAAGACTGCCAGTAGCGGTTGACGGCGACGCGCGCGGTGAGAGGATTCCCCGGGTCGACCAGCCAGCGGGCGAGGGTTAGCCGGTTGGCGGGCGCGCCGGCAGGCAGGGCCGGAAGGAAGGCGGGGACGCCGGGCGTCACCTGGTCGCCAGGCTTATCGTATTGGCCGCGCTGCAGCAGGAACGTGTCGCGCGGCCTGGCCATTTCCTGCATCACCATCGTGGTGGGAATCTTGTTTTCGATAGCGCGCTTTTCACCTTCAAGCTTGACGACCAGTTCGTTGGCGTGGCGCCGATCGTAGGGATGGGTCAGGAAGTAGCGCCGCAGGTCGGAGCGGTCTTTGTCGGTGCGCTCCGTCGCGCGAAGAATCTTCGCGATGGCCTCGGGCATCCCTTCGGGAAATTCGTCACGGGTCACCGAGATGCGGAAGCGGCCTACCGGCGCGCCTTCGTACTCGTTGCCGATACGGATCGTGAACTCCGCGCCCTCCATCATGCGCGTGGGTTCAATCACGGCGTAGTGCGGCTTGTTAGTCTCGGGATTGACGGCCCAGCCGCGCTTCAATTGATCGGAGGGACGAATCACGAGATCGAGCTCCGATTCCTCGCTCTTGAAATCGGCGGTGATGCGCGCGAGGTCGACCTTGCGCGCGCCGGCCTTCACTTCGAAGAGGGTGACCACGCCTTTACCCTCGGCGCCGCGGCCGGAGCCGCCGCCGGGCAGCGAGGAATCGGGAATCAGTTCCAGACGGAACGCGGTGATGTTGGCGAGCTTGGTGGAGGCGGTGATCTCGTAAATCGACGACGCGGGCATCGGTCCACTCGCGAGGATAGATCCGTCGGGCTGTTGGGCCAGCGTCACGCCGCCTTCGGCGGAAAGCCTCGTGGGACGCAGAACTTCCCACTGTGGCTGGTGCGTGAGCGCGCCGCGCTCCCACTCCGCCAGTCCGGGCGCGAGCCGCTTCTCCACTTCGGCGAGAGTGGCACGGGCGGCGGCGATCTCCTTCTGTTTGCCTGCGGACTCCGCTTCCAGCTCGGGTGCCGGCAGGCGAAGATAGGGCTTGTGATTGCCGCGGCCATCGCGCGGACCGCCGTTGCCGGCCTCATCCACGTTGTTGAAGAAGGCGTACAGGCTATAAAACTCCCGCTGCGTCAGGGGATCGTACTTGTGATCGTGGCAGCGCGCGCAGCCCACCGTGAGGCCGAGCCAGACCGCGCCGAACGTGCTCGCGCGGTCCACCAGATTCTCCGCCTGGAATTCCTCGGCGATGCTGCCGGTCTCGGAATTGATGCGGTGATTGCGCTGGAATCCGGTGGCGATTTTCTGGTCGAGCGTGGCGTCGGGCAGCAGGTCGCCGGCGATCTGCTCCACGGTAAAGCGATCGTAGGGCACGTTGCGATTGAAGGCGGCGATCACCCAATCGCGCCACGGCCACATTTCTTTTTCGGGGTCGACCTGATAGCCGTGCGTGTCGGCGTAGCGCGCCGCGTCGAGCCAATCCACCGCCATCCGCTCGCCGTAGCGCGGCGAGGCGAGCAGGCGATCGACCGCCTTTTCGTAGGCCTCGGGCGCGGGGTCGGCCAGGAAGGCGTCAAGCTCGGCGAGCGTGGGCGGCAACCCCGTGAGGTCGAAGGTGACGCGGCGCAGCAGGCGGGCGCGGTCGGCGGCGGGGGAAGGTGCGAGTCCTTCGCGGTCCAGGCGGGCCAGCACGAAGCGGTCGATGGGATTGCGCACCCAGCCGGAGTTGCCGGCCGGCGGCGGGTCGGAACGCACCGGCGCTGTGAAACTCCAGTGCGACTGCCACTTCGCGCCCTGCTCGATCCAGGCGCGCAGCGTGGCGACTTCTTTTTCGGTGAGCGGCTTGCGATCCGAGTAGGGCGGAGGCATGCGCATCGCGGGACGATCGGGCGCGACGCGTTTCATGATTTCGCTGGCGGCCGGATTGCCGGGAACGACCGGGATATGCGCGCCGCGCACTTTTTTCGCGCCCTCTTCGGTATCCAGGCGGAGTCCGACTTTGCGCGTCCCTTCGTCGGGGCCATGGCAGGTGAAGCAGCGATCCGAGAGGATAGGGCGGACGTCGCGCGAAAAATCAACGGGCGCCGCAGGCAGAGAAACGATTGGCAGCACCCCGATTGGCAATAGGCAAAGCAGCGCCCTCAGAGAAGACCGGACCGCGGAAAACACCACGGGATGATCATATCAATGAATGGCCGTATCCGTGAACGGCGGTTGGAGGCAAAGCTGAGGAAGAGGTGGCTGGGACGCAGGGATTCGAACCCCGATACGCAGCTCCAGAGGCTGCAGTCCTACCGTTGGACGACGTCCCACCAACAGCTTCAGTCTAGCAAAACTCGGGCCGCCGAATCCAGCGGACGGCGCATAGTAAACTGGAAATCGAAGATGAGAAAGTGTTTGCGGGTGAGCGTCCTGCTGGGTCTGTTCGCCTCGGCAGGCGCGGCGGTCGATTGGAAAGCTCTCAAACCGCAGGGGTACGTCAGCGATTTCGCCAATGTAATCGACTCCGGCAGCAAAGCACAACTCGAAGCGTACTGCACCACGGTGGAGCAATCCACCGGCGCGCAGATTGCGCTGCTAACCATCCCGAGTCTGGAAGGCGAGCCCATCGAGGATGTCGCCAACACGATCTTCCGCGCCTGGGGCGTCGGGCAGAAGGGGAAGAACGAAGGGATTCTGCTGCTGCTGGCCGTCGGCGACCGGCGCAATCGCTTTGAAGTCGGTTACGGACTCGAGCCGATCCTCCCGGACGGCTTCGTCGGCAGCGTGCTGCGTGAAATGCGTCCGGCGTTGCGCCAGGGTCAATACGGAGAAGCGATGATGGCCGCGGCGGAGACCATCGGCTCCACCGTCGCCAAGGCCAAGAACGTCACGCTGAGCGCGCAATTGCCGCGGCGCGTGCGCCCCACCGCCGGCGACTCGATCCCCTGGCCGGCGATCGTCGGCGGCATTTTCATGCTGTTGTGGCTGATGCGCCTCGGTGGCCCACGCGGTTATGGCGGGGGCGGTGGCGGCGGATTCCTGACCGGCATGATCCTGGGGAATCTGCTGTCGCGCGATTCCTGGGGCGGCCGCGGCTCCGGCGGCTTCGGCGGCTCCGATTCGGACGGCGGCGGGTTCGGCGGCTTTGGCGGCGGCGATTCGGGAGGCGGCGGCGCTTCCAGCGATTGGTAAGGACCTATGGACAAGCTATTGGCTCAACTCGTCGAGAAACTGCAGAAGGCTTATGGCGACCGCCTCGTCTCCGTGGTGCTTTACGGCTCTGCCGCCGCGGGCGACCATCAGGCCAGGTTTTCCGACTACAACATCCTCTGCGTGCTCAGTGAAATCACGCCGCGCCAACTCGGCGCGGGCGAAGATATTTTTCGCTGGTGGCGCGAGCAGTGCAGTCCCGCGCCGCTGCTGCTGACGGAGCACGAGGTCGCCACCTCCACCGATTGCTTCGCAATCGAGTTCCTGGATATTCAGCGGCAGCACCGGCTCCTCTTCGGCAAGGACGTGATCGGGCCGCTATCGGTGGATCGCTGCTTCTATCGCGCGCAGGTGGAGCACGATCTGCGCGCGAAGCTGCTCCGCCTGCGGCAGAAGGCGGGAGGGATGCTTTCCAACCCCGACCTGCTGCGCCGGATCTTGCTGGATTCGGTCTCCACCTTTTGCGTGCTCTTCCGCCACGCCCTGCTGCTGAAGGGCGCGGAGGCGGGCGGCCACAAGCGCGACGTGGTCCATCGCGCGCAGGAGGTTTTTGGGATCGACGCAGCGCCGTTCGAAATGCTCCTCGATGTCCGGGCGGAACGGCGCAAGCCGCGCGAATTCGAACCGGTGGACATCTTGTCGGCCTGCCTCAAAGGTATTTCGCAAGTCATCGACGCCGTAGACCAACTCGAAAAATAGGAGAACACCCATGAAGATCGGACTCATCATTCTCGCCGTTGTGCTGCTCCTGGGGATGGGCGCGTGCAGCAAGTTCGTAAGCGTGCGCAATGAGCTGGTGACCCAGCGCGAGGCCGTCAACGCCGCCTGGAGCGGCGTGGACGTGGCGCTGCAGCGGCGCGCCGACCTGATCCCGAACCTGGTCTCCACCGTGAAGGGCTTCGCGGCGCACGAAACCGAAGTCTTCAAAAATATCGCCGACGCGCGCGCGGCGCTGGGCGGCGCGCGGACCCCCTCCGACAAGCTCGCGGCCAACGATCAACTTTCCGGCGCGCTCTCGCGCCTGCTCGTGATCGCGGAGAATTACCCCCAGTTGAAGTCCAACGAAAATTTTCTGCGGTTGCAGGATGAGCTGGCCGGCACCGAAAATCGCATCGCCGTGGAGCGCCGCAAATACAACGAGACGCTGGAGAAGTACAACGTGGCGATCGAGCTGTTCCCCAATAATATTGTGGCCGGGATGAGCGGATTCACGCGCAACGACGCGTACTTTAAGACGGAGCCCGGAGCGCGGACGGCGCCGAAGGTACAGTTCTGATAATCCTCCCCGCGAGATTCTGTCCTCGATCGGAACCGCGACCGTGAGGGAGCGGTAGGGCGTGAACCGGCGCCAGTCGGCGCTACTCCGCCTACACCAGCTCCAAGCGAATCTGGCGCCCGACAACCGCGGCAGCTCGTTGAAGCGTGCTGAGTGTCAGCGCATCATGCTGCGGGTCGAGCAGACGGTCGAGCGCGGCGCGGCTGGGGCGCATGCGGCGCGCCATTTCGGCTTTCGAGAAGCCCTTTTCTTTCATCGCAGCTTCGACTTGGCGGGCGACTACACGCTTGATCGCGTTCGCACTGACTTCTTCGTAAATGCCCTCTTCACGAAGCCATCTATCGATGGAAGACCCGATGTTTTTCTTCTTCACGCTCATGTGCCATCGCCTTTTTTCCGCCTGATCGCCAAATCAAGATCGTGGTGTGGCGTCGTCCGCGTCTTCTCCTGTCACCCAGGATCACGGCATCATTTGTGGTACGCGACGTCAATGACGGTAAACCTCTATCGTGACGTGGTGGAACCATCCTCGTACCATGGCGTCATTCCAGTTCCTGGTGAAGCCCGATCTTCATGCCACACGATATAATACGGCAGTCGAAGTTTTTCCCCAACCAACATGCAAATCGGAATGTTCGCTAACTACATCAACGGCGAGTGGGTCGCCTCCGGCGCCTCGTTCGAAGACCGCAATCCGGCCAATATCGACGAAGTAGTCGGGACCTTCGCCAAGGGCTCGGCAGCCGATATCGCAGCCGCCGCCGATGCCGCCGCCGCCGCTTTTCCGGCGTGGAGCGCGATGAGCGGACCGGCGCGCGGGAATATTCTGTACAAGGCGGCCGACATCCTGGACAAGGGCTTCGACGCCATCGCGGCGGAGATGACGCGCGAGGAAGGCAAGACGCTGCCGGAGGCGAAGGGCGAGGTCCGGCGCGCGATCAACATCTTCCGCTATTTTGCGGGCGAGGGCTCGCGCCTGCCCGGAATGTTGGTGCCGAGCGAACGCGACCGCGTCCACATGTTCGCGCTGCGCAAGCCTGTCGGCGTCGTGGGGCTGATTACGCCGTGGAATTTCCCGAGCGCGATCCCCGCATGGAAACTCGCGCCGGCGCTGATCTGCGGCAATACCGTGGTGATCAAGCCTGCATCGGCAGCGCCCTTGAGCGCGTGGCGCATCGTGGAGGCGCTGCACCAGGCGGGAATCCCGCGCGGCGTGGTCAACTTCGTGGCCGGCTCCGGCGGCGAACTCGGCGCCGCGCTGGTGAACGCGAAACCGTTGAACGCCGTCTCCTTCACGGGCTCTTGCGAGATCGGGGACTGGCTGCATGCCGAGGCCAGCAAGCGCCGATTGCGGATTCAGCTCGAAATGGGCGGCAAGAATCCCACCATCGTGCTGGGCGACGCGGACTTCACGGCCGCGGTCGAAAACGTGGTCAACGCCGCGTTCTTCTCGACGGGACAGAAGTGCACGGCCACCAGCCGCGCGATCGTGGAAGATACAATCTACGACAGGTTCGTCGCCGCGGTGGTGGAGCGGACACGCAAGCTCAAGATCGGCGACGGCATGCAGCCGGGCATCGAAATCGGCCCGTGCGTGGACCAGGCGCAGATGGAGACGGTGCTCCGCTACATCGAAATCGGCCGCAAGGAATGCGGGGAGCCGGCCTGCGGAGGGCGTCGGCTGACCGACGGCGCTCTGGCCAAAGGTTGGTTCGTCGAACCCACGGTCTTCGCAGGAGTCACCCAGGATCAAACCATCGCGCGCGAAGAGATCTTCGGACCGGTGCTGGCCATCATGCGCGCGCGCGATTTCGAAGACGCCATGGGGATCGCCAACGCCATCCCGTTCGGGCTCTCTTCCTCGATTCAGACCACCAATCTTTCGCGGGCCTTCGAGTACATCTATCGTGCGGAAGCCGGATTGCT
>Ga0207071_1197_pt1 | contig 9883 bp, 6 predicted proteins | sample Alteio_BWMinHeat_67_FD_153531 | JGI IMG/M metagenome (GOLD analysis project Ga0207071, IMG submission 153531) | Enriched cells from forest soil in Barre Woods Harvard Forest LTER site, Petersham, Massachusetts, United States -... | ecosystem: Environmental > Terrestrial > Soil > Temperate forest >...
GTTTGATGAAATCGATCTGCGCCTTGTCTTTGTACTGGGAAAACAGTGGCAAATTAGCCGGCTCGTCGACGTGACGGACTTGGAAATCGATGTTTCCCGCTATGACTTGCAAATTCAAACTTTCCACATCTTGCGCAATCGAAAGCGTGATCCGGTCGATGTAGGGAAGCTGCTGGCCTTGCGGGTCGACTTGCCAGAAATAAGGATTACGCTCCATCACCACACGGCTCGCGCCGCCCGTATAGGGTTCAGTGATGATCCAAGGGTCAAGTGTCGGCCGTTGCGGGTTAGCCCAGCGGGCTGGGCTCTCGATGTCGCCGCATTTTTTCAGCAGCAGCGCTTTCCAGTCCGGCACATTCTCTGCCTTCGCTAAACTGGCAACGTCCTTGTTGTAGTGCGGGTGGAACTGGCTGCAATAATGCTTAGCCATAAAAACGGGGTGCTGCCCAAGGGGTGTCGCGAGGATGCCGAGAAATTCGGCGTTCGGTGACGCAAATGAAAATCGAGCCGTCAGGTCATCGATCTTTTCGACTTTTACGAGTTGCCCCGAGATGCGGTAGCGTGCTGCAGGCGGCGCATATTCCGGGTTGAGATATACGTCATTCATACTGAACAACACATCATCGGCATTCATCGGCTTGCCGTCCGACCAGCGCAAGCCTGCCCGTAGTTTGAACGTGAAGACCGTCGCGTCTGGTGAAACATCCCAGCTCTCGGCGACATTGGGTATGATTTTGGTGAATCCGGGATCCCACCGCGTCAGGCCTTGGCTGCTCACGAGCCGAAGGATGTTGTTTTGGTCGGCGGATCCGCGCAGCGCGGTGCGGATTTGTCCGCCGTAACTTCCAACGCGCTCGAGCGGCTTGACGACCTCGGGTTTTGATGGGAGCCGCTGCACAACGGGCGGCAATTCGCCCTTGGCCACCTTAGCAGCGAGTTCGGGCGCTTCCTTAAATGTCAGGCCCTGAGCGACTGCGGCAGCCGGAACAATTACGCTGAGGCAGAACGCTGCAGCATATGCCTTGGCCCCAGTTCTCGACCTTCGTCGGGCTGTTTGCATCTTGTCTATCCTCCCCACCAAGATTGACGGCGACACGCCTCTTATTGGGCGCACACCCGCATTAGCAGCGAAACGCAGTTGCAAATATTTGTCAAATATGTTCTGACAACAAAGACCGTTCTGCCTAGAAATAAGGGTCCACATGGCGACCGCACCACGAAGTTCGAGGCTTGTTCGCCCTCCAGAAGATGGCCGTGGGCGAAGCCTCAGTGACGTCGTCTATGAGCGAATTTTCGCCGACATCGCTTCCGACGAATTTGTGATGAACAGCCGTTTGCCGTCGGAAACCGAACTGGCGAAGCGATTTGGTGTATCGCGGCCCGTGGTGCGCGAGGCTTTAGCGCGCTTGCGCGATAACGATGTCATCGTGTCCCAGCAGGGATCTGGATCCTACGTTAAGGCCAAGCCGGCCCCCGTTGTGCTGTCTTTTGGGCCACCGACCAGCATCGCAGACATGCAGCGCTGCTTTGAGTTCCGTATGAGCACCGAAAGCGAAGCAGCCTTCCAGGCCGCGAACCACCGAACGAAAACTGACCTCCGAGCTCTTTCAGCAGCATTTGAGGCGCGCGAGGCTGTCATTGCCCGTGACGACATCGGCGTTGAGGAGGATTTTGCCTTCCACCGTACGGTATGTGTAGCGACCCATAACCGCTTCTTCGTCGAGATGATGGATTTTCTCCACGATAACATTACAACAGGCATCAACTTCACCCGCAATCTGGTGCATCCGCGTGCGGCGTATCGACTGGGCTTGGTCCAATCCGAGCACGGCGCCATCTTGCGCGCGATCAAAGTTGGCGATGGCGAAGCGGCGCGGCACGCCATGCGCACCCATCTTAGGAGCGCCAAGAAACGCCTGTTTGAGGGGACCGACATCGGTCCGAATTCCTGAGCGGCGTCGCTCGCAGCGCATTCGACAGTGTGGCCAATGTCGCCGAGCTATCGGCGAGTATTGATAATCTCAACCCAGTTCGGGTTCTTGCCCATTGGATAGTCATTGAGCTTGGAAAGCTCGCCGCTCCTCTTGTCGATCGAATAGACCGTCATGCTGTTGGACAACTGGCCAGCCGCCAACAGAAAACGGCCAGCGGGGTCGATATTGAAACCACGCGGTTGGGTTTCGGTCGGGAAGGATTCGATCGCGGTTAGTATGCCGGTTTTCCTGTCGACGCTGAAGGCCGCTAGCGTGCTGCTCGTGCGTTCGGAGGCGTAGAGGAACTTGCCATTCGGGGTAAGATGGATGTCTGCCGCCCAAGCCTTGCCGCCGAAGTCTTTCGGCAGCGAGGTGGTAACCTGGACTTCTTTCCCCAGCGCCCCAGTCTTGGCATTCCACGGGAACACAGAGATTGCGCCGTCAAGCTCGCTGACTACATAGACGAATCTCTTACCCCGCTTGTTTGATGAAAATACTAGATGGCGCGGACCGCTCTCGGCTTTGACGCTAACGGTCGGCGGCATGTTGGGCGCTAATGTGCCGGTCTTAGCGTCGAATTTGTCTTGAAAGATGAGATCGCCACCGAGGCTGGTGTTAAGCAAATATTGGTTGGTCGGATCGAAGGCGACGCAATGCGCATTCGGCCGTCCAGCGACGATCTGCTTAGCTGCCTGCACAATACCGTCGCCGCCGATCGGACTGATCGCGACCTTGTGGCCGGAATAGGCCGCGCCGGCGAGAAATTTCCCCGTGCGGTCGACACTGAGATAGGCCATCGAATAGGGCAATGGGCCGCTGCCGACCCGCGTAAGTCTTCCGGTCTTGCCATCGATGCCGAAAGTGGTCACCGAAAACGGTTCGTTGCGCAAACCTGCAAAGAGCCACCTTTTGTCGGGGCTAACTGCCAGCGGCAGCGATCCGCCAGGCTTGTTCGGGCCGGGCACGATCTTGGTCTCGACCAGTGTCAGGTCGCCGTTCGGTTTGAGCGCAAGAACTGTAACGTCCTGGCTGTCCGAATTTCCCACATAGACGAACATGGCGGCGCTGGCAGAAGACATTGAAAAGCTCTGCAGCTATTTGTGTCGCCAAGATGCCAAAGCAGAATCGGGACGTTAAAGTTGTAGTGAGCAATCTGGCCCCGCGCAAACGAAGTGTGCCGAAACACGTTAGCGTGGCAGCCCCTACGCGGCAGCCTGCTCGAGGAATGCCGTAATCTTCTCGCGGAGCTGACCAGCGATCTCCTCGACTCGCTGAGAGGCCGCGAGAACTTCATTTGCGGCATCGCGTGTTTCGTTTGCGGACCGGTCGACTTCCTTCAAAGTCGTGCGGATTTCTTGCACGCCGTTCGATGCCGCAGCAACGTTCGACAAGATATGTGTGGTCGCCGTGCTCTGTTCGTCGAGTGCCTTCGCTACGCTCGACGCGTGTTCGCCGACTTCGTGCAGCCGCGTCGCATTGCCGTGAATAGCGCTGATTGCTGTCTGAGCCGAATTGCGCACCAACGTGATGTGTCTAGCCACTTCGTTGGTTGCCTGCGCGGTTTGCACTGCAAGTTGCTTAACCTCAGCCGCGACGACGGCGAATCCTTTGCCGACTGCTCCGGCTCGCGCCGCCTCTATCGTCGCATTGAGGGCGAGCAGGTTCGTCTGTGAAGCAATTTTCTGGATCAGCTTAACGACGTCCCCGATTTGCTCCGCTGACTGGGCCAGATCAGAAATTTCCGTGTCCGCATGCTGAGCTTCCTGAACCGACCCGGTAATCAGTCGAGCCGTCTCGTTCAGCTGTTGGGAGACGTTAGAAATCGAATAAGACAGTTCTTCGGCCGAGGCTGATGCAGCCTCGGCGCTACGTGATCCTTTGTCCGAGATCTCCACCGCAGTCGCGCTCACTTGCGACATTTGTTTGGAGGTGGAGGAAAGCGCCATGGCGGTTGCCTTGAGCGCTGCGGCATCATTGCCAAGGTCCTTCAGATTCGTCGTCACCGCGACCTGGAATGAAGCGATGGCCTCGTCGATTGCCGCGCGCCGCCGTGCCTGCTCTTGAGTGGTCGCCTGTTCGCGCTCGGCGACTTGCCTCAGCGTAATATCTTCGTGGGTCGCGACGTATCCGCCGCCGGGGGCACTCTCTTGTCGGATTTCGGTAATCTTGCCGTTTGCAAGCTCAACGATCGTACCACGTTGCTTCTCGGTGTCGGTGAGCGACGAGCGCCATTTGAGGTACTCTTCCCGGCCGAGTTTCGGATTGCTTCCGGCCTGATAGCGAAGATCAACGATACGGTCGACGGTGACGCCGGGCGTGACGTCGCCTGCGTTGAGATCGTACATTTCGAGGTAGCGCCGATTGCAAAAGACCATCTTCTTGTTCTTATCGAACATGCAGATGCCCTGGGCCATGTTGTCGATAGCAGCTGCGCATTCCTGGAGTCGGCGCTTAATCTTGCGTACCCTGAGCGTGTGCACGGCGAAGGCAGAGACAGCGACAACGGATGCGGTCAGGAACACGACTTCTGCCGCCGTCCGGTTGATATCAGTGATGAGCTCGATCATTGGCTAAATAGCTCGCGTTCGACGCCACTGGCGGGGGAGCACTGATCCAAAGTAAAAAGGGCGGCCTGACTTCCATGGTCTTGACAGTCGGTAAATCCGGCACCGGCGTCCCTGGCGTTCACGCAGCCTCCATATCGAGTAGCCGATTCCACTCCTTCGGTGGCGCGGAGACCGAACGCAGTCATCGCATTCGACGTTGGCCGATCGCACGAGTCGTAGCGCAGACCTCGACGCGGCGCAGGGCTGCAGAGTCCGCGCCCGCACGGCCGGCCACGATAATACTGGTTGCGGCCTCATCATATCGCGGGGTCTGTAACGATTCGTCCCACATTGTAAAAACATATTTGACAAATATTTGCAACTGCGTTTCTTCCAAAAGGCCGAGCGATGAATACTCGACAACTCGCAAACCCATTTGAACAAAGTGGCGCGACAGCTCAACGAACGGCCACGCGAGACCTTGCAATTTTAAACGCCGGCAGAGAGATTCAATGCCTGTGTTGCGTCGATCCGTTGAGGCGGCAACCAATAGCGGCCGATGCAGGCGGCCTACTCAATATCCAAAATATCTGGGTACAATCAATACGAGCTCTGGCACAAAAGTGATCAGCATTAGCGCGGCGATCATGACGCCGACCACCGGAATCACCGCGATACTGCATTTGCCGATCGATTCGCTGCTGATCACAGATACGATATAGAGGCAATTGCCGACGGGCGGATGAATGGTGCCGATCGCGAGGTTCACCACCATCACGACGCCGAAGTGCACCAGGTTGACGCCGAGCGAATCCATGATCGGGATCAGCACCGGCCCCAGAATCAACGCCGCCGCAACCTCGATCACGCAGCCGATGACCAGCAGCAAAATGTTGACCATCAGTAGAACCAGCCACGGCCTGTTGGTCAGCATCAAAAGACCGTCGGCGAGATGCTGAGGGATTTTCTGGTGTGCGAACAGAAATCCGACAAAGGTCGCGGTCGCGATCAGGAACATCACCTTCGCGCTGAGCAGGCTGGCGAGATAGAACAGCCGCGGCAAATCCGACCACTTCAATTCGCGATAGACGAAAATCCCGACCAAGATGGCGTAGGTGACCGCGACCGCGGCGGATTCTGTCGCGGTGAATATACCAGAAAAAACCCCGCCGAGAATGATGACTGGCATCAGCAATGCCAGCAACGCGCCGAAGAAACGCGAGATTATCTCTCTGATGCCGACCCACGGCTCGCGCGGATAGTTGCGGCGCCGCGCCACCAGAAAGACCAGAACCATAAGGCCGACACCGATGATGAGGCCTGGCAGGAAGCCACCGAGAAACAGCGCGGCCACCGAGACGTTGCCAATTGCGCCATAGATCACCATCAGCGATTGGAATTTTTCGCAACTACGCGGTAACTTTGGTAGCCACGCGCGACGCAGACGGCCCGGTCCGCGTGGTACAATCCGTCGGCGCCCAGCGACCGATTCATTGCACCGCGCTGGGCAAGGTGCTGCTGGCTTGGCTACCGGATGACGAGCGCGCACGGTTGGTCAGTGGAATCAAGTTCGAAAAATTAACGCCGAAGAGTATCGTGCAACGCACTGCTTTCGAGCGCGAGCTTCGTCGCGCGCGCGTCGCTGGCTACGCAATCGACGATGAAGAATTTGTCACTGGTGTGCGGTGTCTAGCAGCGCCAGTGTTTGATCAAGCTGGCGGAGTGGTAATGGCGCTTGGCACCATTGGACCCAAGCATCGCATGACCCACCAAAGACTACGTGAATGCCGACCGATGGTGCTGGAGTGCGCAAAAAGGTTGGGTGAAACCGTTCATGCCTAATTTGTTCTCGTGACCCAGCGCAGACTCGATGGTGCGCGGCCATGATGCGCCGACATTAGACGATTTCATCGCTAATCAATGCGGATACGGTTTCGGCACCCTGAGAGAAATTGTGACGAATCATGTTGACGACCTTCCTATAGCCCCGCTGGCATACTTCTCAGAATCGGAAGCGAACCCCAGCCGTGGGATTGATTGTGTTGTTAAAAAGGAAGCCGCTTGCCAGCCCATTATTGACTTGTGAGTACATAAAACCGGCGTAAGCATCGAACTTCTTCGCAAACCTCCAATCGACCGCAAAAGAAAGGGCGTCTTCCGTGCCGGCACACTGCGACGACACGGTGCTGCTGCAGCCGGCATTGACCCCGGTCGCAAAGCTGTTCTGGTTCACATGATAATAAGCCCCGATCAAATCGATGTCTTTGGTAACCGCGTATTTAGCTCCGGTCCAAAATACTTGGATCACCCTGCCATCAAAGAAACTATTGCTGATGTTAGCCGAAACGACAGTGTATCCCCCGATATCAGTAAAAGTCGTCTGGGGATTGCTGGGAGCCGCAAATGAAATGTATTCGTACCCGCCATAGAGCTGAACTGGCCCGTAGGTATATTTGCCAAGCAGCATCACGCTGCTGTCATCAGAGATCCTGGCAGCCAGAGTGTCAGGAAAAGCCGCATTTTGCGCCGGCGTAAGCAATAGAGACGACACGGCGTCATCGACACGGCTATATATCGCGTCGAATGAAAACTTGCCGTAAGCTCCGGCGGGAACGTCCAAGCCGACTTGGAACTGGAAGGCATCGGTGGAAGCGTTGTTAAGCTGGTACCCACCGAATTGATAAAGTGCCGCCGCCCTGAACTGGCCAATGTCAACGCGGTATTTCAGCGCTGTGCTGAATCTGGCGTCTTCGGTATCCCCCACTCCGGCAGTCACTCCCGAGTAACCGATCAGCGAGAATGCATAGGAAGCGGCCTGGGGATCGTAGGCAATCACCCCGTCCAAGGTGAGCGAATTTTGCCGGCCAACGGTCAAGGTACCAAAGGTCGGCGAACTGATCCCCGCATAACCTACACCGTTGTAAAATTGACCCGCCCGGCTCGAATCGCCGTTTGAGCTCTGGTTAGCCGCCGTAATGCCGTTGTTCTCAAGCTGGGATTTCGGTCCATTGGCAAGCTGCAACGAATAGGGATCGAATCCAGCCTGCAGATCAAAAATAAAGGACCATCCGGGAGCGAACGGCTCCTTTCCCTTAATTCCTATGAATGACTGACTCAATCCATTGGGCGCGATATTCCATAGCGCGCGATTACCGTTAGACGAGACGAGGGGTTCGGTTCCAGGGCCGTACGACGGATTGAACCGTGTTCCATGGCTTTGCCACGACACCCCCGCATCCACCACGCCGTAGACCGTTATGCCGTTCCAACTCAGCGGGCAACTCGTGGTAAAAAAATCCACGGCGTCGGTACACGTAGCGGGCACAATCGGGGGCGACGGAGACCCCGGAGCTTTCGTCGGCATAGTGTCGGCGGCCAACGCTGCCGACACATATGTGGCGCCGGCGAGGACAAGTGTCATGACTCGGAAAACGCTAAATTTTTTCATATCGCCCTCTTTTTACGACTGGCCAACAGAAGACCGCCCATGGTCTAGATGCATGACGGGCGGCAATGACCTTTGAACATTGCAGGGGGTCGCGAGAGGAGCAGTGCCGTTCCGAGATGCCGCACGACTGCACGATGCAGCTAGACGAGTCGCCAATATGATTTTTCGACCATTTGGCAGTTCAACGTACCGACGAACGGTTGGGCCATTTTGCTCAACGACATATCTTGTGCCAACGGGCAATCGCTTCGGTAGATAGTGGAATTTACGTGGCATAAAGCCCCCTAAACCATTGATCGCTCGTCAAAACGAGTAGCGCGACCCGCAAAGCATCGCCGCCACTCACGGGATCAAGACCAGATGAGAAGGAGATTTATTCCCGGGCTGCCATCAAATAAATTTCGGCAGCAGCGTGCCAGGCGAGCCCCGTTTGGCGTTTGGACGAAATAGTAGATCGTTCACATTCAGTTGAGTTGACTCATGGGATAGCTGTTTGGCGGAGTTACGCTGTGACGTCAGCTAATCACGACCGACACATTAAAATTGGCTTTGTCACTCCGTGTCCAATGCCTTTTGAATCATTGCTCGAAGTAGCGCGGTGTCCGTGAGTACGAACGCTCCTCGACGACGTTCGATCAGCTTAGCTCGTTCGAGTGTTTTGATTTCGCGCGCCACAGCTTCTCGCCTGATGCTCACACGCGCCGCAATTTCAGAATGTACTGGCGGCGGCGAAACCAGGGCTTGACCTGGCTTTCCGAGTACCGGCTTAGAAAGCCGCAGTAACTCCGCATAGATTCTATATTTAGCATCCAGCGTGGTAAATTCGTTGACACGATTAGCGAGCATGCGTATTTGGCCCGCCAACAACTCAAGCAATTGATCACTCACGTCGGGGTGAGCATGAACTGCCGTGCGAAAAACAGAAGCCGGCATGCGCGCAACTGTCACGTCAGTTACGGCTACGATCCCAGCGGAACGGGGCTGCTTGTCGATGGCAGCTAATTCTCCGAAAAATTCACCAGCATTGATCTCGCGCAACAAGACCTCACGCCCGGATACGGATTGCAGTTTCACTCGGACAGTCCCACTTACGACGAAAAGGACGTCGTTGCTTTCGTCTTGAAAATCGATGAGCCACTCGTTGCGTGATGCTCGACGCCATGAACACTGAGTATCGAGGAGCCTTAGTTTGGTCGCGTCGAGAGAACGGAAGAGGCGTATCTTTGCGAGCGTTTCAATTTGTCTGCTCATGGGTCCCAACAGATTCTGAAGGCTGAAAGATCGATTTGATGCTAAGAACTATTCGTTTCCTTCGTTTGTCAACGGGCCTAATCTTATTCGCCTACGCGACATCGCATTTTCTAAATCATGCATTTGGTGCTTTTTCGATAAGGGCCATGTCCAAGGCCAGCCAGTTCCTCTTTGTCCCTTGGCAAAGTTATGTCGGTCTGTCTCTCCTTTATGGCTCATTTTTTATTCACGGACTGCTCGGGCTATACGCACTTCATCGACGCCGTCACTTTCGGCTGCCAGCGACGGAAGCCTGGCAACTGGCTCTCGGGCTCACGATCCCACTTCTACTTATCCCGCACGCGGCGAGTCAGCGCCTGGGGTCCTCAGTCTTTGGAATCTCGTCTGGGTATGATCAGATCCTCTACCAGCTTTGGGTAGGGTCTCCAGATTTTGCACTACCCCGTCAATTTCTCCTTCTCTTGGTTTTATGGGTCCACGGCTGCATTGGCCTGAGATCATGGCTTCGCACTAAGAATTGGTACCCCCGAGCGGTACCGGTACTAACAACGTTCGCAACTCTCATTCCCGCGTTGGCAATTCTCGGCGTAGTCAGCAGCGGTCTTCACCTTCGCGAGGCCGTGCAGCGCGATACGATTGATTTGGCCAAATTTGCTGTAAGTCCA